>ERZ857775.4012-NODE-4012-length-11147-cov-6.462045_pt1 | contig 11147 bp, 13 predicted proteins | sample MGYA00519698_ERZ857775 | MGnify/ENA primary metagenome ERZ857775 (study PRJEB31778, sample SAMEA3449363) | human gut metagenome | biome: human gut; feature: human-associated habitat; material: faeces | place: United Kingdom | collected 2010/2012 ...
CACGTGGAACACAACTGTTAAACAAAGTTAAAAGAATAATTAACACAAAATAACACGCCAACAGCTTGTAATTAAAATAAAATGCCTACATTTGCATCGTGTTAAACAATTAAATACATTATCAAAATGAAAACAACCGACTTAATTTTAGAAAATCAGAAAGTGTTGAACGCATTGCAAGAAATGTTATTGCAAAGTAAGAAACACATTGAGTTTTTGGCGGCAAATGCGCCCGAAATTCGCACAAACCTTGAAAGCATCGCCGAAAGCCTGCAAACGAGCGTTGATATTTTAGAAAATCAAATCGTGGTTAACCTTGATACACGCAACAAGTTCGCAAAAGAAGTCGCCTGCAAAAATCAAGCGTATGACTTTATCGCAACTGAAAAACTTATCGGGCGTTTCAAAACCTTTTGCGAATGTTACCCGACAAACTTGTACATCGGTTTAACGGGTGCGGATATAATGAAAGACAAATAACAATCAGCAAGCGAAAAGAAAAGGCGGTAACAATCAAGTTGCCGCCTTTCTTTTTGTCCTGCCTTGCAGTTACTCAATATAAACGCCGTCAGACAAAGCCGCATATATCATTTCCTGCTCTTCTGTCAGCATTTCGGCGGTGTGTATGGGTGTAACATCATCGAACACGTTAAACCCTCTGAAATCGCCTAAAATGCCCGTTTGTCTGTCATTGTTTCGCCCGTTGCTTGCGCTCTCGTACCATTTGCAGTAAATGTAAGGTTCTAAGCCGTAATATAACATTTCGTTCCAGGCATCGCCCCCAACGGTCTTAACCTGGGTGCTTGGCGAAAGGTATATTATTTCGCTGCTTGGTTCGGTTTCCTCAACTTGAAATACAACGCCGTTGCAGGACAAAAGCGCAACCCCGTTGCCCGTTACCACGTTTATAACGTACTGCAAAGCTATTGTTTTGCCTGCATAATCGGTATTGAGTGTAACAAACCCTGTAAACGGCAAAAAGATTTGTATTTCGCTTTCGTAGTCGGTGTTGTCCTCATTGTGCGCTGGTACAACCGCCGTGCCGAAATCAAGTGTTATTTTGTCTTGCGCTGGCTGGTGGCAAGATACGCCCGTGTTGTAGTTGCCGCATCGTATTACATCGGTGCTGCTTGCCTCTATGTTTGTGTAAACACGGCGTATTTTGTTCACGTATGCGCCCAAATCTATGTTTTCGTATATGGGTGCGCTCGTGCCCGTTTCCTTGAAAAAACGCTTTTTGCTAAACTCTGCCAATTCGTCAAGCGTTACCAAATACACGTTTATAGCCCCGTACTGCTCGCCTACAACTGCCACAGGAAACGCATCAGCATTTACGGCAAAGTTACTTAAATCAGCGTCCAAAACCTTTGTACCCGTTGCCGTCTTTTTATCCTCTGAAACGGTTAAATCCATAAATTGATATTCCCCGTTTTCGTCCTCCCACGTTAATGTAGGTTTTTCCGTTTCATCATCGGGGTGAAATTCGGTGTTCGGGTTCGCCTTGATAGTTATGTTAAGCGTTTCGCCAAACTGCAACCAATCGGGCAAAGGTGGGTCGGCATAACAATTTGTAAGGTTTGCCGTAATGTGCGCCACATCTACAAACTCGCCCGTAAGCGTTACGGGTTCGGTAGGGTCTAAATCGGTTATCGTTACCTTTGCAAGGCTGTAATTACTCAAAACATCGACTTGCATATCTACCGTTTTTTGTTGCCCGTCCGTGCTTTTGTAGCTTGCTTTCGGGTTTATAAAACGGTACATTGGCGAATGATTGCTTTCAACGGTTATCGTGGCTACATCGCCGTCATACGTATGTTCTTCTTTTAGCGTGTTGGTTATGTTGTTCACCACGGTTATTTCGGGGGTTCCCTCGCTGGCTGTCGTACCCGTAAGAGTGAAACTCTCGCCCGTGTCGGCATCGTCATACTCCCAACTTGCCGTTTTACCGTCTGGCGAAATTGTCAAGTCCTTCGTATCGGTGTCGCCGTAACCGTCCGTAAACTCCACTTGCGCCGCCGTTATCTTGTAACCCTCGTTTGCCGTTACTTGTATGCTCGCATCATAATAACCGTTGCCCTTTGTCCCCGTTGCTGTCGTGTTCGGTATGTTGTTTATAACTTCCAAATCGTTTTCGCTTCGGGTGTTTCCCGTGATAGTTATTTCCGTGTCTGCATCAGTATCAGACAATTCGCCAAACGCCCAAACCTTTGCGCCGTTCATATCCAAAACAACGCTTTTCGGCGTTCCGCTGGTGTCCGTGTAAGCGGCTGTAATATCGCCTACAAACAAATAACCGTCATTCGTTCTTACGTTTATATCCCAATAACCGCCGCTTGCGTTCCACTGGCTATTATCATCGTGCGCGTTAGGTATATTTACAATTACTGCCATACTCTTTTAATTTTCGGTTGTTCCTTTCAAAGTTACCATAATGATACCCCCGTTTTCATTCAAAAGCCCCGTTTCAGAAAACGGCACTTTCTCAAAATTCGGGGTGCGCTTGTAAACCGTATCACGGTTTGAAATATACGGGTCGGGGTTGTCGCTTTCAGATACACGCCCCGTTGCCGCCAAAATTTCGCTTTCGTAGGTTTTAAGCACGTCAATACGCAATACAAGTTCGTAGGCGTTGTTTCCCTCAAAACTTACTCTATCCACGAAATAATACCGTCCTAAATCGGGTATGTAACAATAATTGAAAGTCGGTCGGGGCTGCTTTCGTAGTGTTACGGTCGGGCGCAACACATCGAAAGTTTGCCGCAAATCGCCCTCAATCGCCGTAAATTCGCCCAACTGCTTGTTTACCGTGTTCGGGTGTCCGTTGTATGAATAAAAGTTTATCGTTGTCATATCGGAAAGAAAAAAGGCGGTGCGGTGCGATTTCACCTGCACCCACACCGCCCAAAGTTAAACAATCTAATACCTATCAATTTACTTGATAAAGAATACTACAAAGTTTTCGTTTGTGTCGTTGAAATAGCCTGCGTCAAACTTGTAATAGTTGTTGAAAAACTCTGCTTTCGCATTGTAGTTCGTTGTTACCCGTCTGTCAAGATTGCAAACGCCCAACGCATCACGGTCGAACATTACGCCCAACACGCCCGTAATTTCAACGGCTTTGCCGCCGCTTTCCTTAACATTGATATGCCCCGTGCTGGCGAAATCGTAGTTCTTTCCGCTACCCTGCCAAAAAGGTACGGTTTCGGCTTGTGGCAAAAGCACATCGCCACGGTTGAACGTGTCCGAATAAAGATAGGTTTGCGCTGCCTTTGCAAAGTCGGACAAAAGTACAACGTGTAACATATCTTTCGGCGTAAATCTTTCCTTGCCGCCAACATTGAACACGGTGGAGATGCTTTGTAGGCGGTCGGCATACGTACCCATAACGTAAGACGCAAAGCGGATAAAATCGGGGTCGGTGATTGCCTTTGCCGCTGTCAGTGCGTCAGGGTTCGGGGTCGGTTCGCCATCGCCCGTTGCAGGTGTTGCAGGGAAATACTTGTCATTGTACAACTTCAAAAGGTTCACACATCTTGCAGTGCTTGCGCTTGCAAGGTCTGCCCCTGCCATATCACCTGCCGCCGTTGCTCCAAACGCTTGCGCATCAGCCAAAACGGTTTCCGCAATCATATTGTTAATTGTGCGCATAATCAAAGCGTCTGCCTTGATAGTCATAGACTTTTCAACGGCTGCATAAATCATCGAAATAAAGCCGTTAAGTTGTGCGGCGTTGCTGAAACTTTCCTTAACTTGCCTTTCGGTGATTGATACGGGCACTTCAAACGTAACCTTTGAGTTGAAAAACTTTGCGGTAACGGTCGGTTTGTGAAATACATCTTGGTCATAAGTCTGTCCGTCCTGCAAGTTCCATGTATCATTTTCCTCGGCTTCGGGAACATCGGCACTTATTTTTTCCAATACGCTTCCAAACTCCCACGCATCCATTAAAACGCTCGGCACTTTGCCCGCATAAGGTCGGTTTACGAAAATCACCTTGCCGATATGGTTTACAAGTGATTTAACGTAATTGTCAACTGCGCCTTGGTTAAACACTTCCGTGCCTAAATCCACGATGCCCGTCAAATCCTCGGTTACAATGTCAGTCTTGCCCAACACTTCGCCCGAAACTTTGTTAATAATCTCGTAAATCTGCTTTACTTTCATATTGCTAAAAATTAAATTAGTTATTCGTAAATACTCGTTGTTATCTCGCTTACAAGCGCAAAGATAATGTTTTTTCTCCAATTATCACGCCTTAACTGCAATTCTTTTGCAATTTCGGTCGAAATTGATTTGCTTGCGCCCGTTCCTTTGCTGGTTTCGGTTGTTTGGCGTTCCTCTGTGCGGTTTCTCTCATCGTTTGCGGTCTTTCGGTCGCTGTCTGAAAAATCGGTATCGTTGAACGCCTTGTTTGCACCCGTTTCGGTGTTGTCTGTGCTTTCCTGCAAAGTTACGGTTTCCGTCCGTTCAACTTGCCCCGTTACGGGTGTCAGTACATCGTAATCGGCAAGCATCGCCGCCGCTTCACGTTCCCAGCCTTGCACGTTTATTGCAATCACCGCCGAAACAACATCGCTTGCGTTGTCGCTGGTTATGCTGCTTACAACGGTCTTGCCGCCGTACATCAGTAAGGCGTAAGCGTCTAACTTTTCGGGTGCGGTATCGCCGAAAATTGCGGCGTACTCTGTCGGATATTCGGTCTTAAAAACGGTTGCGAATATGCCGTTACCCGTTGTAAATAGTTCGCTGTATTTCATTGTTTATCTTTGTTTTCTTCGTTTTCTTCCGTTTCCTCTGTTTCCTCTGTTTCGGTGTCGTTCCCGTCCGTTTCTTCGGTTTCCTCTGTTTCTTCGGTTTCCTCTGTTTCGGTCGTTTCCGTGTCGTTTCCGTCTTGCTGGTCGGGTTCTTCGGTCGTTTCTGCGGATGCTGACAAATCAGCCGCCAAAGCGTTGTAATTATCCCTTTCCAAACCCCAACTTGAAGAAAGTTTAACCGAAATTTCGGTGTCAAACATCACATTAATTTTCTCAACTGCATTTTGTCTTTCTTTTAGCATATTATCCACATACGGCAAAAGTACGTCCACATTCATAGATACCTCGCCCAAATTGAGCCGTTCACGCTTCATATTATAATTGGCGTTCAAACCCAATTCGTTGTACATACTCGCTTTGTAGTATTGTATCAGTTCAATAAGTTGTGTAATATACACGCTGTTTGTGGTCGGGGCTGTCTGCATATTTACGCCTTTGAAAAAAGCGTTTTCCCCGATAATTGAAAACTCGCCGTTTTCTATCTTGCGCAAAAATTCCTCTGCACTCTGTTTCGTCTTGTCATCGGATGCACTTATCAGCATCGTGATACGGGTCAAAATGCTTGCCGTGTTCAACGAAATAAGCCCGTCAGTATGAAGGACAGCATAACGTCCTATCAGCGGCAAAAGGCTTTCGCCGTTGCTGTCATTCTCAATCAAAACCCCGTCTTTCTGTATATCGTAGGTTTTGGAAAGTTTTAACGCTGGGTTCGCCACGGTGTAAAGCGTTGCCCGTCCGTAAACATCGGGTTCGCCGCCTTTTGCTCCCTGCAAAGCGTACAAAACCCCGTCCACCTTTGTAACAAACACGTTGCCCGTGGTTTGCAGGATGCGTTCTAATTCTTTTTGCGGTATGCTTTCGGGCAAACCCTCGTACTCAAACATACTTTGAGTTTTAGCCAAAGTATTCGCAATAAATTCGGTTACGGCGGTGTCCTTATCCCTTATTTGCGCTTGGTACAACTTGTAAATGTTATCTTTCCTTTTCATCTGTCAAAACTTTAATTAGGGTTGTGAGTTCGGCTAATACTTTCGTATTTTCCGCAATCGTGTCCTTGAGGTGTTCCGTTTCTTCCTGGTGCGCCTGCCTTTGTTTCACCATGTACCAAAACAACGCCCCACACATCACAATCGGAAAACCCAAACTTGAAATGATTTGAATAATAGTATTTGCGTCCATATCAATAAATTTTTAGTTCCTATTGCAAAGGTAGTTATTTATTTCTTAAAACGTGCGGTTCGGCACGAAATTTGCACCAAACCGCCGTTATTTTCATTTAAGCGAAACAATGTTTGTCTTTGCGCTCGTAATTAAATAATTGCGTACTATCTCGCCGACTTCGTTGTCTTGATAGAAAACTTTGTCTATTGCGAAAAACCGTGCGACTTGTTGCTCGACATAACTTGCGGTGCTTAACAACTTGCGTTTGTAGTTCGGTTTACCGTTCATTTCAAGCGAATAAATAAGGCTGTTTTCCTCATCTTTTATCGGGGTTGTTTTGGCGTGTATGTACGTGAAACATTCGTTGCCTACCTGTATAATGTTGCCTTGCAAAACAACATCGTTAAACTTGATATAGTACACAAATAACACGTCTTGCGGCTTGTACTTGCACGGCAAATGCGGATATACTGCCAGTTCCCACTTACCGCCCGTAATCATCTGCAAATTTTGGTTGTCGAAACAAAAGTATTTGTTACTGGCTTTGTGTTGTACTATCGTGCTGCAATACTCAACCGCCACTATTGCGCCGTGTTCGCCAAAGCGGTATATATCTATCGTTCCTTGCTCCATAAACGGCACTTGCTTCAATCCCATTTCGGTAAAGTACGGGCAAAACTTGTTTACCGTGTTGCCCAACATGAAAACCTTAACATCGTTGCGCTGGCGTATTATCGTACTCAAAAGGTTCATAAACAACATAAACTCATCGGGCAAATAATAACGCCGTGTCAAAAACTCGTCAAACACAATCGTTGTAACATTCGGGTAACTACTGCTTTTTTCGTGTTCTTGCTCTGAAAGGCAAAACCCGTAACAAAACGGGGTCGGGTCGGGTGTCCGCTTGTTTTTCTCTGCATCGTAGAAAGATAAAAACCATTTGTTCGACATATAGAACACTTCATTAAATTTGCCCTCTGTCAGTTCCTCAATAAGCCCGTTTGCCACGTGGTTTGCAAACAGACTCTCGGCACGTTTACCCCTTAAATCCTCACGCCAACGGCGTATATACGCCATTTGCTTGCCCGTCTTGATATAGTTTTCCAAACCATATTTTAAGGCTGCATAAGTCTTGCCGTTTGACCGCTCGCCAAATATAACATTATAATCGGCGTTCTTGCTTAAAATCGCTTTCAAGTCGTAAAATTTCGGCTTGTCTGTCTTTGTCTTTCTTGTTGTCATACTCTTATTTTAGTCCTTAAATTTAATACCTCGCAAATAGTTTATGTACATAACCGAAAGGGAAAGGCTGTAACCCGTTGGCTCTAAATGTACGCCCGTGCGTTCGTTGTAATGCGCCGTGCTGCCATTGTAGTCGGTTATTTCGCCTTGTATCTCGTAGTCTATGTAAGTATGTATGTTTTTGCCCGTTGCCGCTGGAGGTATGTCCAGATAATTAGTGAACGCATCAAATATCCCGTTTGCCCCGTACTTTTCAATAAGGTACGGTATCGCTGCCTTTTTGTTCACGCCCGAAACGGTTAAACTGAAATCGTATGCCCGTCCGTTTGCTTTCAGTGCGTTCGGTTCTTGCACCATGTACCGTTTAGCTCCCAGCGTCTTAAACCGTGTATATGTACCTTCAAAATCCCAAACGCCCAAAGTCTTTGTTATGCCTTTTATCGTTTGCGGCTCGCAAAGCGAAAACGGCAAACCGTGGTACTTGCAGGCGGCTCGCAATTTCATTTGCACCTGCATATTATACGCCTTGAAATACGCTTCGTGCGCCTTGCCGTTCATTATTTTAATGCTGTCCGTGTCGCTGTATATGTAATCGTCTTTTGCTTCGTGTATGCCCGTGAAAAGGTTGCGCCGTGCGTATGCGGTTACGAAAATGCCCCACGGGTAAAACAGGAAACGGTTTTTGCTGGTGTTGTACTTGTATAAAAGTTCCTGCTTTTGTTCGGCTGTCATTGAGTTAATATCCCACTCGCCGTTATATGTAAACTCATCACGCAAAGGGTTGGTAACACTCATACCGTAACAACTGTTTAACATTTCCTTGCTGTTTAGATATTCCACTTCTTTGCCCTCAACGCCTTTTAATTTCGTCTTGCTTTCGTACAAATGCAGGATAGATTTTACAAACGGGGTCGGCAAATAATCTTTCTTGTAACAATACATTTCGCCCACACGCATACTTTCCCACGTGTAAAAGTTTTTGATTATATTAAAATCCACGTCCGTAATTGTCAGCGCAATTTTTGCAGCCTCCACAATACGTCCGTTATTTTCGCACGGGTTTTCTTTCACAAAACATTTGCTTGCGCTTATCGGGTTGTCTTGCGTTTCGCTGGCAAATATGTTGGTAAACTCAATATCGAACACGCAACAATACTTTGATATTAAAAACTCAAATTGCGCCATACTCTTAACCGTGATTGCAACGCCTTGCGACATCGGGTATTTTTCCGCTATCATTACATACGGGTAACTGCTTGTAAAGTCGTAACTATCCACGTTATGCATTATTTCGTCTGTATATTCGGCGTTGGCGTGTGTAAAACCGCCTGCAAACGCACGTTGCAGCATATTAAATTCGTTCATACCCGTAATTTGTAGTTCCTGCATCAAGTTTACGTAATCCCAATTCGCCACGGTCTTTCCTGCATCGCTCTTTTTACGCAAACAGTGCGCACGGCAATACTTGCGCACAAACCCCGTCTTTGTTATCGGTATGTGCGTTATCCCCTCGCTTTCCTCGATACGTTCTTGGATATAGCACATAACTACTTTAATATCGTTTATGCAGTAGTGTATTTCCGCATCAGTTAGCGACGTTTCGCTGTGCCTTATTTGCTGGTAGTCCAAATCGCCCACGGCTTTTGCGCACTTGTATTTTTGCAGTTGCTCGCCTAATTTCGCCAAAGAATAACCCGAAAGCAAGTAACTGCATCTAAACTCAATGTTACCCGTTGTTATTGCGTAAATCGGTTTACGTAAATCAATACTGAAAACCCGTTGCCACTCAAACCACTTTCGCATAAACTGAAATTCATAAGATAGGTTATGCACAAACACAATAAGGCGTAATTTGTCATTCAGCCCTAAAACCTCGCTTAAGGTCTGCATCATCGTGACAAACTCGCCCCACGTGCGCCCCATTATTGTATATCCGTTTATGCCAAACTGCCAAACGTACATTATTGCGGCTTTCTCTAATTTCGCCTTGACATCTGTCATTTTCTGCACTTGCTCGTATGTGTACGCCCGTCCGTCCGTATCACGGTAAAAACTTGTTGTTTCAATATCAAAGGCGCACGGCACGTTGTAAAAGCGTTCCCCCTTGCTGTTGCCGATAATGTTTTTTTCGTTCACGGCACGTTGCAGGATGCTCGCTATTTCGGTCGGGCTGTTTATTCTTTCCTGTAACTCAAAAGGTATTTTCTTCATATCACATACCAAACTTATTAAAGTTGTTAATGATACGTTGAATGTCGTTTGCCATATCATCCAACGCACCCGAAACCTCATTTGCTTGCCGTTCTATTTCCGCATCAATAGCACGGGAAATGCTTTGCGCTTCACTTTCTATTTGGGTACTTATGTCGGATGCGCTTTGCTCCATTTCGCCCGTGAAATCCTTGTACCGCATCAAATACCGTTCCACGAAATCACTATCTGAAACGCTGTTTAACTTGCCCTGCAAGTTCCTTGCCATAAGGTTGTACTCATCGGGCGTTAAGTCATACATACGTTGCAGGTGTTGCCCGTACTGCCTTGCACCTTGCGCCGTACTGGTTGGCTGGCGTAAAAACGAAATCGCCTTGCCGTACTCAATTTTTAGGGTGTTCCAATCGCCTTTCATTGAAAACTTGGTAAACCCTTTTACATCACCTTTGTTTAACGCTTGCACGGCTGGCGAAAGTTGTCCGCTTTGCTCTATGTTCTGAATACGGCGGTTTGCCATTTGGAAAACCCTTGCAATCTCTTTTCGATATTCGGGGCTGCTTTCCACGGCTTGCAATATCTCTTTTTTGATTTTCGCCCGTTGGGTTGCTCCAAATACAGGCTTTGTAAACTTAATCTTGAAACCTAACTTTGCCATACGCTGTTATATTAAATAGGGGTTACAAACATTGCAACCCCTACAAAGTTAAACATAACTTTTCAAACTCTTACAAGTCCACAAACGAAATCGAATAACACTTCTTGCCGTGGCTCTCGTACTCGTAAATCGTGTACCCGACTTTGCCGTCTTTGATAGTTTGTACCGCCTCATCATCGGCAAGTATTTCACGCACCGTTTCGGCGGTGTGGCTTGGCAGGTTCACCAGCCGTTTGTTTTCCTCATCAATAATTACGGGGCTGTCGCCTAATTGCGACTTATGTACATAAAGCCCATTGATTTTGTGTATCACATCTTTGCCGCCCTCATTTTCAGCGTTGAAAATATCGGCTAACTTGGTGTACTGAAAATCGGTTGTGTCAATACCGAAAGTTGTCTTGTTAAATTTACTTGCAAAACTTTTCATTGTAGTAATCTTTTAATTGTTAAACTTCTTGTTAATTATTCGGCTGTCTGTCCTTGCGGTTCACCGTCAAAAGGCAAGTTCGGTTCGGGGTTGTCTTGCGGCTTCAAGTCCATAAGCCACGCACGAAAGCGGTTTATTTTCATAACTGCACGCTGGTTGCGGCAAACTTCATTACACGCCATAAGGCTACCCAACGCCGACAAAGCGGCAAACGAAAACTCGTCAAATGCGTTTCTTTTTTCTTCCATTGTAGTAAACTTTTAATTGTTAAACTTATTGTTATTTTGTTTTTGGAAACTTAACCGTACCGCCGTGGTAAATGTACGTTGTGTCGGTTGTTATTATCACTGCTTTGCCGCTGCTTGCGCTTTCACGTTGTACGCTGCAACCCTGCAAAATTGCAGATAGAAACAACATCGCCCCACAAACGGCAAAAATCATTACACACATAGCAACCTCTTTAATTGCTTCTTTCGGTTGCTCTCTGAAATGTTGTATAAACTCTTTCATATTTCAACTTGTTTAAGTAACACGTTGCAAAGATACAACTTTTTTTCAACATACAAGCATAAGTGCACAAATTATTTTCGTTTTAACTTTTCTTAACTTTTGGTGTTGTGTTCCACGTGAAACAATT
>ERZ857775.4013-NODE-4013-length-11147-cov-2.795258_pt1 | contig 11147 bp, 8 predicted proteins | sample MGYA00519698_ERZ857775 | MGnify/ENA primary metagenome ERZ857775 (study PRJEB31778, sample SAMEA3449363) | human gut metagenome | biome: human gut; feature: human-associated habitat; material: faeces | place: United Kingdom | collected 2010/2012 ...
TGCTGCTCACCACGAAGAGGTAGCATATTTGAGCAGCACAGCCATGTGGTTAAACACATAGCTGCGATAAATATCAGTCTCTGCGGAACAGGTCGCGTGTATAAACCTTGTCCTGCACATCATCCAAGCAGCTGTCATAGCGGTTAGCAATGATGGCTTGACTGCGTTTCTTGAATTCTTCAAGATCATTCACGACTTCACTGCCAAAGAAGGTACTGCCATTCTCCAGTGTCGGCTCGTAGATGATGACCGTTGCTCCTTTGGCCTTGATGCGCTTCATCACACCCTGAATAGAGGACTGGCGGAAGTTGTCAGAGTTGGATTTCATGGTCAGGCGGTATACGCCAACCACCACATTGTGTTCCTTGCTAGGATCATAAGCCTCGTTTGCTTCATATGCGCCAGCGATCTCCAGCACGGTCAGCAATGTAGTCTTTTCGGGTACGGTTAGACTCCACGATTGCTTCAATCAGGTTCTCCGGCACATCAGCGTAATTGGCCAGAAGCTGCTTGGTGTCCTTGGGCAAGCAGTAACCGCCGTAGCCAAAGCTTGGGTTGTTGTACTGATCACCAATACGAGGATCAAGGCACACACCCTTGATAATTTGCTGCGTATTCAGTCCCTTCATCTCCGCATAGGTATCCAGCTCGTTGAAATAGCTGACACGCAGAGCCAGATAAGTGTTGGCAAACAACTTAACAGCCTCGGCTTCCGTAAAGCCCATGATCAGGGTGTCGATATTTTCCTTGATTGCACCTTCCTGGAGCAGGCCTGCAAAGGTATTGGCAGCCTTCACCAGGCGAGCGTTATCCACATCAGTACCCACAATGATACGGCTCGGGTACAGATTGTCGTACAGAGCTTTAGACTCCCGCAGGAACTCCGGGCTGAAAATGATGTTGTCGCAGTGGTACTTTTCACGCACAGATGCCGTGAAGCCCACCGGAATCGTGGACTTTATAACCATGATTGCATCAGGATTATACTGGATGACCAGCTTGATTACGGCTTCCACTGCAGAAGTGTCAAAAAAGTTCTTCTTGCTGTCATAGTTGGTAGGTGCTGCGATGACCACAAAGTCCGCATCCTTGTAGGCAGCTTCAGCATCAAGTGTTGCTGTCAGGTTCAAGTCCTTCTCTGCCAGATACTTCTCAATGTACTCGTCCTGGATCGGAGACTTCCTCTGGTTAATGAGGTCAACCTTTTCTTGGATAATATCCACTGCCATGACCTCATGATGCTGCGACAGCAGCGTGGCAATGGACAGGCCGACGTAACCGGTACCTGCGACTGCAATTTTCATATTCTTTTCCTCCAACGGTTATTTTCTTTTATTTTGAATGACTTTCAGCATACTTCCAGCATAACTTACTGCATCAGACAGATACTGACGGTAGCAAAACAGTGTGACCAAAAGTACGCCCGCGCACATCAGAACCTGGATCAGAGAGAAAAAGTGCGTGCTTCCGTAATATGCGAATAAGAGCAATGTGAGTGAGACCAGCATAAAGTTTTTCAGATGGTAGTCAACATAAAACACCTTATTTGCAAGCACCGTTCGCATAGCGAAAAACACGATATAAGAAACACCCGTGGACAATGCTGCTCCACGCGCTCCCATAAGTGGAGTCAGAAGCCAGTTGCCGAAGAAGTTTGTGATGCAGGAAACGCCTGCGATCAACATCTGATATTTCGATTTCTTTTGAACAACGATGCCTGTGGCTGTTGTCTCCGATATCGTGTACATGATCGGCTCAAACATCAAAAACGGAATGATCTGCGCCGCTTCCTGATACTTATTTCCCAGCAGCATTACAAATAAGTCCTTGCAAAGGATCACCCCGGCACCAAACGAGATCATCAACACGACAATAAAGGCATTTCCTCTTTGATAAAACGCTTTATCATCCGGTTTCTTCTCGTAATGTTCTACTGCAGTTGGCATCCACAGGGCATTGAACGTTGTTCTTACAATCGTAAAAACAGCCATCAGATTCATTGCACTGGTGTACACGCCCACATCCGTCAAGGTGCAGAAATGGTTCAGGAACAGCTTGTCCAAGGCGTTGAAAATCATCGTGATACCGCTTGAAAACATAATGGGGATGCTATAGGACAGCAGTTCCTTTTGCGGGATCCAGTTTTCCCTGGACAGAGCGCGGAAGTCCCACACTTCCTTTTCCAACAGCAAAGCGCATACTGTTGCGATCAAGGTGCTCAGGATCGTGGAGACCGCAAGGATGTAAAAGTAATAGTCCCTCAACCACACGACCAGAGCAACTGCAATGATAAGATAGGTCGCTTTCTGGATGATATTGATCGTTGAATACTGTTTTGTATGATACCGGAGACGCAGCAAAAGGATAGCGTAGCGATGTACCACCAGAACAAAAACATTGATCTCCAACAGCACCAGCTCTGAGATTGGTTGGCTCGTCCAGCCCATCGTATTGGTAAAAAGGGCAGCCGGAAGGATCAACAGACCTAAGACGGCACACAGGATCATAGGCGCACTCATGCATTCAAACAGTATCATACGCTTATAGTCCAGATCATCTCTGTGGTAAAAATAGCGAACCAACGTCTGGTCGAGTCCAAGCCCGCAGAACATCAGGCCGATATTACTATACACCGTAAACATGGACATATAGCCATATTCTGCGGGGTCTACCAGTCTTGTTATGACCGGTGTTCCAATCAGGCCAATGACCAGATAGATAAAAGAGCCAAATCCCAGCACAAAAAAGTTCTTGATGAAGGATTGACTTCCCCTTGTTTTGCCCATTATCGTTTTCCTCTGTTCTGTTTGATCTTAGCCCTTTGCATCTGGGCACGCAGCCTGTATATCATACCTTTCAAAGCGACCTTTTTTGTCACGGGGAGCGCGAACAGACTTTCGGTCTGATAAAGTTTCCTCAGTCGGGTCTTTTGATTTGTCATGGAGTATGGGTGCCGCTTATAGGCGTATTCGTACTTGCTCTGTTCAAGCGGGAACGCTTCGCAGTTTTTCCGGATAGACGACACCATTTTCTGCCCGATCTCTGTGTGCACCCCTATCAAAGAGATACCCTCGTTGGTATCCGGTATCTCCGGAGAGTTTTTGACGCCCCAATAGTCACCGATTGTGATATCAGCATTGCTGTGCTCCAGTCTGTGGCAGGTAAAGCAGTTCTCTCTCAGACCGACATTTTCAAAGAACATCCGCAGGTACGGGTCCTGAAATCTTGTCTTGACATACTGATTTCCATTCTCAAGATCCGCAACGATGCAGTAGGACTTCCAGCCGTAATACTTGGAGCGGAAAGACAGCCATCTTATCTTTCCATACGCCCGCTCAAGGTCAGAAATATATTTCTCGTAGAGTCCGGCTGCTGAGACACCGTGACACAGAAAATCACAGGTCACAAGGTTCGGGTAAGGCTTTTTAAGATAGTTCTTCAATCCGTCGATCTGGCAGGACGTTCCACAATACAGGACATTTTTTCCCTGTTCCAGACATCTTTTTACGTCTTTGAATACGGTTCCGGTCTTTCCTTCAACATACTTTGATTTTTTCAGAGCTTCCAGCGAGACCTGTTCCGTACTTGTGACATAAACCGACTTATAGTCGTCTGAAAATACGGTACCGAATACGACACCGTTTTGCTTCAGCACCTCATCTGCCAGCAGTCCGAAAATCCCTCCAGACGAACCCGTCTGCCTCTCTGCAGGGTTTTTAGCCCACATTGCGTAGTAGGTTCCCTCTTTCCAGTCCTTTCCTGGGAGACGTTGGGTTGCCGGACACACGCGCGAGCAGGCACCGCAGTCGATGCATCGTGCTTCATCAACAAAAGGCATATAATAGCCCTCGCTGTTTTTCCGGATCTCAATGCAGCCGACGGGACAACTGGACGCACAGGCACCACATGCTGTGCAGGGAGCGTGCGTGATGCGGGATTTTTTTTCACCCTGAACTGTTATCTCTTCGATAGAACTGTTCAGGAACGCTTCCGAGTGAGCAATCAGTTCCTTTAATTTTTTTTCGACTGCTTCATAGTCAATTTGGCGGGTAAAGTCAATTATTTCCGCAGTTTCATCCGTGAAAATCCGGTCTTCCAGACCAAGCTGCTTCAACAGAGACAGCATCCGGTCATTTCGAGAGTCCGCACCACTGCTTATGCGGGTAAAGAACTGCTTATGAAAAATAATGGAAAATGCGGTGGCGTGGAAGGAATTTGTCACGACCATTTCAGCATCATCGACCGCAGACAAAAATTCCTGCGGGCCGAGGTCGTAGCAATTGACTGCATCATTGCCGACATCCCGCGGAGAAAAGCCGATAGAATACAGCTTACGACCTGCGCTGTGCGCATAACTGCATGCTGCCTTGATGGAATGCCCTGGGTTTGACAAGAAATAACCCAAGATATAGTTTTCGTCCCTGTGATCAAACGCTTTCTTAACGCTGCGCCATGTTTCTGCCGAAAGGAGAAAAACGGGGTCAAGCACTATCTCTGCATCTCTGCCGCTCAGTTCTTCCACGATTTTTTTTGCGCTGAACTCCCGGCAGCCAAAGCGCTCGATCCTGGCAATCCTTCTTGCGATCTCTTTTTTACTGTCATCATCCAGAGAATCCTGTCCAAAGCTTGCCGCATACGCCATCCGCTTTACGGTTATTTCGGGATATGATAAGAAATAAGCCTCATCGAAATGATGCAACTTCGGGTTCCAGATCTGGTCACTTCCGCAAATCAGCAGATCGAACTCGTTTGCCAGAGCAGTAAGTTCTTCTCGCTGGGTCGCTTTTTCGTATGTAGTGCGCAGATATTCTTTTTGGAACTGCTCAAAACGCTGCTTCCGCGTTTTTCTTTCCTGATAATGCAGTGCCTGGAAACCCGCCAGCAGCACCCCCGAAGGACTGTGCGGTGCTTTTATGAGTCGGTAAGACTCTTTCACATAGTTCGGACGATAATCCAGTATCTCGCAGTGATACCCCGCCCCGTTCAAATATGTACTCAGCGCATACGCCTGCAAGACTGCACCATAATTCAGTGCGCCATGTGTTGTGATGGTGGCTATTTTAATCATATCTTTTTTCCCGTCTTTTCTGCCAGCCCTTTGACAAACTCGGCATAATTATGTTCTGCATCATACTGAGCCTTGAACTTGCTTCTGGCATCCATTCTGTACCTTACATACTCTTCTTCCGGCATTTTATAAAATCTGTAGAGCAAAGCAACGAGTTCTTCCGTACGAAAATTCTCATCCAGCAGGAACCCGTTTTTCCCTTCATCGACCAACTCTGCTGTTCCTCCAACTGACGTCGCAACCACAGGGATGGAAAAGCTCATAGCCTCCATAATTGAGACAGGAACACCCTCCGATTTGCTGACATTCACAAACACATGGAACGGCTCGGTCGAGTAAATTTGATAGACTTTATCGTTCAAAACAGTTCCTGTCAACTTCACATGGATATTATCCGGCAGTTCGCAGACAGCCTCCCTGATGGAATCTAGGCACTCTCCCCCTCCAATATGTGTCCACTCAACGGAAATGTTCTTGATCTTCTTTAAGGTTTCTACGATCCTGTCAAGACGCTTGACAGGAACTGCACGTGCACATGACACGATGCGAAGCGTATTTCGGGCAGATATCGGGTTGGTTATTCCCCTGTCCTGTGCTCCCAGATGACAGATGGAGATATTATGGTTTGTACCATACTTGCTTTCGAGATACTGTTTGCCATCCAGCGAAATAGATGCTATTTCGTCAAGCCGTTCGACTAACTGCCCCTGAAAAGGCAGATAGTTCGACTTGATTCGCTCCGCATACAGGTCAAATCCATGTGTTCTCGAAATGGAAAATGCATCATCCAGTTTTTCGAGCTGCTTCAGGCGGACTGCCGCATATGCTGTGATCTGGAGCCAATAACTGTATATCACATCCACTTGATATTCCGGGTGGCAGCGCATCCACTTCCGTGCCTGAAGTGCTCTATGGTTTCCACACAGGGAAACCGAAAATAGCTGTCGGAGTCGACCAAAGTTAAACCGTTTTTCCCTGACGAGCTGAGCGATCTCACGGTAGAACATCCGGTCGCTCAACATCAGAGGAACAGCCTGAAGTATCGAACACACATCCCCGCTCAATGTGTAGTCATTGATAAATTCCAGTGTATCATCTTCGACCTGTCTTGTCGGTTTTTCTCCTTTTTTGCAGCCAGTTACCACCAATACATGATCAAAATATGTTCCATATTTGGGGTATTCCTTTTCCAAAAACGGCTCACTAACATTATACGGAAATCCTTTCGCAAATAGAATCATTGCACGCTTCATACCACAATCTCCTTTCTTTCAGATACATACCCCAAAAAGAGTAGCAGCAAAAGCAGCATCAAATTCGGAACCGACAGAATTTCGGTCAACCATTTGAAAAAAGCTCCTCTGGGCAACACAAGAACAATGCGCATACAATTCATCATCATTGCAGACATAATCCAACCCACTCGATCAACTTTTTTAATCCAGTTCAGGAGGAGTGCTATAACAACGCTGCCCAAAATGAGCCCTATCCAAGATGCGTCTTGATAAAGCTCCGCTAAATAACAAGTGCCACATCCAATTCCTCGAAGGTAACTGCTCGGCAAAATGATATACATCATTGTCGAACCAAGAGACGATCCGCTCATCGCCATTTCCACCGTATTGCCGACTATTTTTTTGAACCCAAAAAGAGTACGGAACAAGACATTCTGCTGCAAGTAAGAGACAATCTGCTTGATAACAAACGCATGCCCGCCAATTTGGGAAATCTCATTACGGTACTTTATTTCATTTGAAATGATGTTGATTGAAACGCCCTGCGACTCAAAGAATTCAAAAAAGCCGTCCCAAAAATTGATATCTGCAGCATTTCCAACGCGCGTATACTTGATAATCTGTAGAGCAAATGCCGCAAAAGGAAGTGAACAGCAAATCCCAACAATCGCTAATTTTTTATGAATCAAAAAATTCGGATCTCTCCTGCACCTGAAAATAGTATAGATTATAAGGATAAGAATCCCGCAGACTGCTTCGCCTCTGTCGCCCGAATTTAAGATCATTCCTTCAATCAATGCTGCTATTCCAAAGGCAGCGTAAGTCGATCTCTTGGAAAAATCACAGGACAGCAACAACATAAGGGAAAAGTAAAAAAATGCACCAAAATATCGGATAACACTCGGGAGATTAGAGGATTCACGTGTATACAAAGAAACATATCCGTACACAGTCGAATATGTCATCGACTCAAATGCCATTGCGTATTTACACACCGCTGCTACTGCAAAGATGACTACCACAACTTGTTTTTGCAACTTGGAAGGGACGGCAGTCTTTTTCTCCTCTACCAAAGGGGCAAAATTATTATCACTGACTAAAAAATAGACAATGTCCAAACAGGCTATTCCAAATAACGCTATTCCGCAGGCTAAATTCAATTGTCCTTCGGTCAAGGAGACCGAAATATAATTTGACACTTTGCCTGTTTTAATTATCGATGTCGTACATCCGCCCAGCACAAAGATCCAGTATGTGATGTTAAAAAAGAATACCGGAATATCCTTGAAGCCATCCCTGATAATCTTGAACATTGTCAGCACAACAAAAACATCTGCAACGATAATACACGCCTGCGGCATAATTTGAGTTGGAACATAAAGTACAGAGATAAGGAGAAGTATCTCAACACAAAGAAAGATAAAATTATGTTTTATAAGTTTCATTGTTTCCCCTCTATCTGAATAATTTATTTTTCCCTGCATTCCAATTTATTCACCACAGAATACAGCGTTGCCTTCATACTGCTCTTATGTGAAATGTAATCACGGATATTACTGGCAACTTTTTCGCGTGTTTTTCCTGTTTTGTAGCATGCTTTAAAAAATTCTGACACCTTCTCCATGTCGATTGGGCTTTCGTCTGCCGGAACCTGCAAAAGATACGGAAAGTCATTGTCTATAATATCAATTTTACAGGAGTTAATAATAGGGATTCCCTTGGCCCCATATTCCCGACTTTTCAAAGAGCTAAGGACGCTAATACCGCTGCGATGCCGCGCCAGCGAATCGACACCCAGCGCACACTTTTCATACAAAGCATCCAGCTTTTCGCCGTGCATTGCGCCTTCCATGACCACATGAGACTGAAGCCCGTACTTTTCGGCAAGCTCTTTGTATTTTCCGTATTCACGGCCATTACCGACCAAATGTAGAATAAAGTTTTCGCTTCCGTTTTTTTCGTAGTAGTTATGCAAACCCTCAATCATACGCTCATATCCATGCCATTCACGCATAGACGAAACTGCAATGATGTGGATTGCATCCTCAGGCAGCTTGGTGTGAACCATTTCCATCGTGGAAAAGTCAAACCCGTTTGGGATCACCTCGACCGGAATACCAAACAGCTCCTTATGCCCTTCGTAGAATGTGACGATAAAGTCAATATACTTCTTCAGCTCTTTGCGATAGTAAAGGTCGATCTGCATTTTGATCTTATTCAACACCCCGATACTGTTTTCTGCCTCATAGGGATATGTTGGAAGTTCCAATGCCACTTTTCCGCAGTGCTGATCGATGCATCGCAGCATTTTGATGAATGCAGCATCAGAAAAATCATAACGAATGTAGCAAGCATCATATTGTTTTTCTGCGATATGCCTGCACACTGCTTTCATCTGGTTGTGTTTTGCCCGTAGATTCCTCAACTTTGGATTTTTTAGTATGCTATCACCGCGAAAAATAACCGAAGATTCCCCGCTGGGGCTGATTACTACAGTGTCCACCCCTTTTCTCCCGACCAATTCCACTTCATAGCCATACTCCTCAAATGCTCTGCACTGAGACAGCACTTTGGCGTTTGCTCCAAAGTGGAGGTTTGAAAAATCCTTGAATGCAATATATAATAGTTTCATCTGTTTCCTTCCCGCTCCATAAGAGACTGCTCAAGATACTTTATTCCGTTGCTACGCAAAACTTCTACATTCCTGTCCAGTCTATCAAAATCCACCGGCGTATTGAGAACGGCTTCCAACATTTCACTGGTCGTCACCTTTCTGTTTTCAATGCCAATCATCTGTAGCAGATGCTCCAGTTTAACACTGTTGTTGCTGCGCACAAAAACAGCCATCGGCGTATGTGCAATGTAGGATGTGATAGTGCCATGGAACGTGTCTGTAATCACCGCCTGTGCATTTGCAAAAATGCGGATCATCTCAAGCGGGTCACAGTTGATCTTCTTATCGCACCATTTGTAGTAAACGCCAACAGACCAAATCTCACATCCATTTTTCTTTGCGTATGCCCGGATTGCACGATTCCTCGCCTTATCCTTGAAATTGGACTGGTAGGAATAAACAACGATGTACTTCTTCTTCTCCTTAACAGGATGTGGAAAAGGATACAGCAGAGCCGGGTCGCATACAATCGGAGCATCCTTGCCGGTAAGCTCGTGGAGCAACTGCTGTGTTCCTACATCACGCGCAGAAAGTGCCGTGAATTTTCCAAAACCGGAAGCCAGAAGCTCCTTGCAGCCAAATTTCTCCACGCGGGCAAGGTCTGTTTGTCCAGCACTGGGCGCATATGCCACAAGCCTAGGCGACGTGATGCCATGGCCAAACATCACAAAATTAACGCCATTTTCCAGCGAAAACACCTCATCTGCGCCTACAATTACACAGTCCAACTGTGCTGATTCTGTATAGGGCAGCATCTTGAAATTGTCCTCACGGAACTTTTTGAGCACCTGCTGCTTCTTAAACTGGTAAAAGAGACATCCAAGTCCATCTTCTCCCATATAGGAAGATAGATAGTATGGTATATTCTTAATACTTGCACTGAATCGTTTTTTTGTTGCCTCATCAATAAAGTCAAGATTTCTTGTGTATGTTAGTATAAAAACTTCATGTCCAAACTCCTCAAGTGCTTTTTTTAACCCATACATTTGAAGCAGTGCACCATGACTGGACACATTATAATGCGTTAAAATTCCAACTTTCATTCTTTCTTTAATCCCTCATTATGCTTTTGGATATAAAAATTCTGGAGCCACGGCGCAGTTGTATGAATATCATAGCCAGAACTTTTGATTTTTTCGTAAGTGTCATGCCGCTTCTTTTGAGCGGCAGAAAGCAACGCATCCGCCCATACTCGTTTGGGTTCACTCAACGGTATATATTGCACCATGTCAATAGCGTTCATTTCATCCGTCACACCATCAGACACCACACAGTAAAGACCTGCTGCCTGTGCTTCAATTCCGGTAACCGGCAACCCCTCCCAAAGAGAAGCTAACGTAAAAACATCCATCGCCTGAAGAACATCAGGAATATCTGTTCTCATTCCAAGGAATAGTACTTTGTCCTCAATTCCCAATTCCATTGCATGTTTTCTTACGTCCTGTTCAGCCGGCCCCTCTCCCGCAAACATGAGAACGGCGTTTGGCTCTGTTTTAAGTATCTCCTGCAGCACATCAATCAAGAACATATGGTTCTTTTCAGGGCGAAATCTTGCTACACAACCGATTACTATCTTACCATCGACTCCTAATGTTTCCCGCATTTCTTTTCGCTTTGCCGCACTATATCTAAACTTGTCCGCATCAACTGCGTTTGCAAGAACTGTAACTTTTCCTGCATCGACCTCCTCTTTAGGGTAGAACCAGTATGCCGCCGCTTTTGAACACGCAAACCAATCCGTTGCATTTTTATAAATTGGCCGCTGAAGAATATCCGTTACAGCCCCAAGTAAGCCCGCTTTTCCATGTGTGTTATGGCTATGTGCAATCCGACATGTCACTCCATGCTTCTTTGCAATGGGCATATAAATAGATGCTGTATTAGTCATGTGACCGTGAATAACCCTGTACTCTTTATGTTCTTTGAAGAAGTGATTCAGCGCACGAATATACGAAAACAGTCTCCAATAATAGACGTGGGTATCATCCTTTAATGCCGGCATTTCATATATCCGACCTCCCATACGACGAATCTCATCATTATAAACTGCTTCTCTTCCATAATGCGCCAAAAAATCAAATTGGACCTTATTTCTATCAATGTTACGATAGAGGTTCATGATCATGGTTTCTATCCCGCCGCGGTCCATGCGACCAACAATCTGAAGCAC
>ERZ857775.4014-NODE-4014-length-11143-cov-2.543651_pt1 | contig 11143 bp, 9 predicted proteins | sample MGYA00519698_ERZ857775 | MGnify/ENA primary metagenome ERZ857775 (study PRJEB31778, sample SAMEA3449363) | human gut metagenome | biome: human gut; feature: human-associated habitat; material: faeces | place: United Kingdom | collected 2010/2012 ...
CACCGGGCTTACCGGCAGCACGCTGACCTTGCGGCCGAGCATGGGCTCGATGACCTCGTGCGCCCATTTCACCGCCGGGGCCTTATCGCCGATGTAGTGCACCACCAAATCCTTCAGGCCGCCGCAGCTCTCGATATCGTGCTGCAGGATTTCCTGGATCTTCGCAAGCGCCTTCTTGCGCGTGCGCACCTTTGCCATGGGCTGGGGAATGCCGTCGACCACCGTGAGCACCGGGGCGAGCTTGATGAGGTTGCCCAAAAGCGCCGCGGCGCCGCCGATGCGGCCGCCCTTCTTAAGAGCGTTTCGGGCGTGAACAAAAAGCGCGTGCTCTTGATAGCTTGGAGCACCGCCTGCGCTGCCTCGGCCAAGGTCTTGCCCTCTTTTACCGCACGAGCGCCTTCCAGCACAGGAAACGCCTCGTCGAACCCACAGGAAGAGGAATCGATCATGCAGTACTTGAAGTTGATGTTGCGCGCCTCGACGGAACGGGCCGCGCGCAGCACGCCATCGAAGGCACCGGAGAGCCCCGTTGAGATCCAGATTCCCAGCACCTCGTGGCCCGCCTTGGCAAACGACTCGAAGAGCTCTTCGAGCACGCTTTGCGAGGGCTGGCTTGAAGTGGGCGGGTTGTCGGCCATATCGTAGATGCGCGTATAGAAATCGTCGAGGTCCATCGTGGCGTCGACGTGCTCATGCCCGTTTTCGTTCAGGTACAGGGAAACAACCTCGATGTCTTCGCTTTCAACGAGGTCTTTCGGCAACGAAGCAACGGAGTCGGTAACGACCTTGATCATTCGACATGGCTCCTTTCATAGCGACGGCGCGCGAACATGCCCGCCGATCTGCGGCAAAACGGCCTTTCGGCCCTTCTCTTGCCGCTTTCACTCAATCGTCCCCATCGGCAAAGCCAACAGGGGCGAACCAGCATCAACTGCTTTCCAGGGACTTACGAGAGTCCCAGGAGATGCGAGACCAAATCGCGGCGACGGTAGAACAGCGAGTGTTCCAACCCCACCGGATAGGAATGCGGGTTGATGATGCGCTTCTGGCTTTCGTCGAGCAGCGCAAGCTGAGCTTTGCAGCGGTCGCGCGCCACAAGCGCATCGCGCGCCTGCTCGTCGAGCACGACCTTACCCGCGCGGGCAAGGGGCTCAAGCAGCGTCTCGAATCGCAAGCCGGAAAGGTCCTTCTGGCGCAATTCGTTGGCAGGGTCGACGATTCGCTCGTTTGCAACAGGATACAGAACATCGAAAACCATGTCGCCCGCAATCGTTCCCGATTTGTGGAAATAGCGGCGCACATCGAGCACGCCGGGAACCGTCTGCTTGGAGCTCTGGCCGGTGACTTTCACGCAAGGCTGCCATTCGCCGCCCTTCATGCGCTTGGCTGCCAGCTTGTACACACCGCCCAGCGCGGGCTGGTCGTACGCGGTTACCAGCTTGGTGCCCACGCCCCACGATGCGACCTTGGCGCCCGAGTCGCGGATCGACTTGATGGAGAACTCATCCAGGTCGTTCGAGAGCACCACGCCCGTATCGGTGAGCCCTGCCTCGTCGAGCATGGCGCGGGCCTGCTTGGCGCCCCACGCCAAGTCGCCCGAGTCGATGCGGATGCCGGCCAAATGCTCGCCGCGCGCCTTCATCTCCAGGCCTACGGTAATGGCGTTTTTCAGGCCTTGGGTGATATCGTAGGTGTCCACCAGCAGCACGCAGTTCGTGGGGAACTCCTTGGCGTACGCGCGGAACGCCTCAAGCTCGTCGTCGAAGGCCATGACCCACGCATGGGCATGGGTGCCGGAAACCGGCAAACCGTACTCGCGCCCCGCAAGAACGTTGGAAGTGGAGGCGCAGCCTCCTACGATGCAGGCGCGCGAGGCGCGCATGCCGCCCGATTCGCCCTGAGCGCGGCGAAGGCCGAACTCGGCAACCGGCGTTTCTGCGGCAAGGCACACGCGAGCGGCCTTGGTTGCAGCGAGCGTTTCAAAGTTCACGCAGTTCAAAAGCTGCGTTTCCAGCAGCTGGCACTGAACGATGGGACCCGTTACGCGCACGATGGGGTCGTTCGGGAACACCACCGTGCCTTCGCGCACCGCATCGATGTCAACCGTGAGCTCAAGGGTGCGCAGGTACTCCAAGAACTCGGGGTTGAAGAGCTTGCCGCCGCCAGGCGCATCGATGGAAGACAGATACTCGATGCTCTTGTCGGAGAACGAGAAGTTCTCGACCACTTCCGCGATATGGTCCATGCCGCTGGCGATGGCATAGCCGCCCTTGAAAGGAGGCTCACGGAAGAAGATGTGGAAGCAACCCTCTTCCTCAAGCTTCCCGCAGGCCCAGTAGCCCTGGGCCATGGTTATCTGGTAAAGGTCGGTTAAAAGCGCGTAGTCATCATTGCTGTTCATTGGAAGTACCCTCTCCTTGTGCCTTGCGGCGACGGCGGCGCGGCTTGCGATGAGCCATTTCGCCTTGCTTGCCGGCACTCGCGTTGCCGGCAGCATGTTCCCCTTGCTGCTTTCGGGGTGCATTGCGCACGCCCGAAGACTTGCGACCCGGACGCTTTGCGCCCGCATCGGAATTGCCCTGCTTGCGTTCCTCGTTGCGCTGGCCCTGCTTGCCCTGCTGGGACTTGCTCCCCTTGCCCGAGCCACGGCGGGAACGGCGCGACTGGCCCTCGTTTTTCTTCTGCTGCCCGTCGTTCTTCTTGGAAGAGGACTTCTTCTGGCCCTGCGAGCCCTCGCCCTTGCGGGACTGCTGGCCATCGGCCGAAGAGCTTCCGCGGCCACGGCGGCGGCGCGGCCTGCGATGGGCGTCTTCCTTCTCGCGCTCGCTTTTGCGGGCCTTGCGCTCTTCGTTGTTGGCAAGCTTTTCGTTGCCGCTGAAAGAGGCCATCTCGAAACTCGTGGTGCTGAACACGTCGAGCGGATCGGGGGAAGCGTACTTCTCGAACACCTCTTCGGAGATGCCCGTGGGGCGCTTGCCCTCGCCGTTGTACTCCATCTCGGCAAGCGGAACCTTGATGGATTTCCCGTCTTCAAGCTGCAAGGTCACGCGCTCGAGCGGAACGTTGATCTCGGTTACGCGGGCAACGCCGCCGGGAACCTCGATCTTGGCACCATGCTTGGGCGCACGAGAGTTGACCTCTTTGTACGTTTCGTATTCGTAGCGCAAGCAGCACATCAACCTGCCGCAGCACCCCGATATCTTCTGCGGGTTAAGCGACAGGTTCTGCTCTTTCGCCATGCGGATGGAAACCGGCGAGAACTCGCCGCCCAAGCGCTTGCAGCACAGCTCCTGGCCGCAATGGCCCAAGCCGCCCACCAAACGGGCGCCGTCGCGCACGCCGATCTGGCGCATGTCGACGCGCACATGGAAGTGGCCCGCCAGCTTGCGCACCAAATCGCGGAAGTCCACGCGTTCCTCGGCCTCGAAATAGAACACGGCCTTGTCGCCATCGAAGAGGAACTCCACCATAACGGGGCGCATCTGATCGCTGGCCTCTTCGGCGAATTCTTTGAAGACCACCAAGGCCTCTTCGCCCTGGCGCGCCAGCTCCTCGGCGCGAGCCACGTCCTCTTCAGTTGCAATGCGGATAACCGGCTTCAAGGGCGACTTCAGGTTGGCCACCAGCTCGTCGCTCACCTCCATGATGTCGGCGGTGGCGGTGCCGAACTCGGTGCCGCGCTCCGTTTTGACGATCACATGGTCGTCGGCTTTAACGTCTTTATCGCCCGGGTCGAACCAAAGAACCTTGGTTCCCGCCTGCATCTTAATGGGTGTTACCCGAACCATGTAGAACCTCTCTTATCGTGAACAGAAGCGTGTCCAAGCACGTTTCTGGAGAAACATTATAGCTAAGCGCCTCGTCGGTCTTGTACGCTTCGCGCAATGCACGCATCAAGCCCTCAACATCCACCCAGGCAGCAGCCGTTTCGATGGCAGCGAGCTGGTCGATGTTCACCACCAGCTCGGGCGTGCCCGAAAGAACCATGAGCACATCGCGCAGCCAAGAGCGGATGAGCGCCGTCATTTGCTTGAGCGAGGTGCGCGTTGCCTGGGTAAGGGCGCGCTTGTGGCGCAGCTCGATCTGACGCATGGCCGTTTTGGTAAGGAAGTCGGCCGATTCTGCCAGCTCTTCGCTCTGCTCGGTGCGCACGTTGTCGAGCGGAGCCTTGGCACGCTCTATGAGCTCAGCGGCGTACTCGAGCACATCGCGGGCATCGGCAACGCGCAGGTTGGCAAGCACTTCCATGACGCGTGCACGGAACTCGGTGCGCTCGCTGCTTTTGGCAAACGAGATAGCCTGGGTTATGGACCCATCGCATGCCTCGATGGCCATGCGGGCGCGCTCGGGCGTTACCCCCACCTTCTGGGAAAGGATGCCGGCTGCCTCCTTCGCGGGGATATGGCGAAACGGCACCACCTGGCAGCGGGAGACGATGGTGGGCAGCACGCCTTCGCGCGTACGGCCCAGCAAGATGAACACCACACCGGAAACAGGCTCTTCCAGCGTCTTCAAGAACGCATTGGCCGCCTGCGTGCCCAGCAGGTCAACGCGATCGAGGATGTAGACCTTTCGCTTTGCACGGATTGGGGCCAGGGAGACGTCGGAGACGATTTCCCTGATCTGCTCGACCAGGTAGCCTTGCGCTCCTTCAGGAGCGTAATAGTGGACATCGGGATGGCGACGACGAAGCACGCGAACGCAATCATCGCATTCACCGCACCCGTTTTTCTCGCACAGTATCGCCTGGGCAAACGCATACGCCGCAGACGTTTTGTTGGAACCGGCGGGGCCGGTAAGCAGATAGGCGTGGCTCACGCGGCCCGATGCTATCGTGGCACGGAAGAACTCCCGCACCCGAGGCTGGCCAAGCACTCCGTCAAAGACATCGGCCACGCGCTATTCACCCAAGCTGATCTGGGCTTTTTTATCGGTGTTGCGCTCGAGGATAGGCTCGAAGAAACCAGGCTTCCAAACAGGGCTCGCCTCGTCCCAGCCGAACACATCGGCAAGCTCCTTGAAGATGGCACGTGCCGTGGCATCTTTCGCGCCCGCAGAGGAAACAACGCGGATGCGCTGGGGATTTTCCGCTGCAATGCGCATGAAAGCGCTGTTCACCCGCGCGTGGAAATCGGCGCCAGCCTGCTCGAGCCTGTCGGCGTCGCCATGATGGGTAGCGCGCTCAAGACCCTCTTCTGCGGGGGCCTCGGTGGTAAGCAGGATAGTGCGGCACGGATGCACGCCCTGGCACGCGAAAACATTCGCCTGATGCACGAAGGATACGGGCAGCCCACGGCCGTACGCTTGGTAGGCAACGGTGGAATCGTAGAATCGGTCGAGCAGAACTACGGCACCGCGCGCAAGTGCAGGAATGATGGTTTCCTTCACGATCTGAGCACGCGCCGCCTCGTAGATGAGCAGCTCGGCCTGATCGGACATGGCGGAATTCTCAGGGTCGAGCACAATAGAGCGCAGCGCCTCGCCGATGGCGGTACCGCCCGGCTCGCGCAAGCACAGAACCTCGCGCCCCATTTTCCGCAGGCATTCCGCCAAAAACGTGATATGCGTTGTCTTGCCGGCGCCATCACCGCCTTCGAAGGTGATGAAGATGCCCGGTCCGACGGTCGTATCCTGCGCAGCAGCCACTCGTTATTCCAATCAGTCGAGAGAGTAAATGTCCCCGCCCAGCGTGTCGATGCCGACGAAAACGGGGAAATCAGAGACGATGACTTTTCTCAAAGCCTCAGTACCCAAGTCATCATACGCTAAGGTTTCACACGATTCTATGCACTTCGCAAGAAACGCAGCAGCGCCGCCGACAGCCACGAAATACACGGCCCCGTTTTCGATGCAGGCCTGGCGCACCGCCTCAGAGCGATGACCCTTTCCCACGGTTGCCGCCAGACCGCAGTCCATCAAACGCGGCGCCGCAAAATCCATGCGCGATGCTGTGGTGGGGCCGATGGCGCCGAACGGACGCCCGGCAGCAGAAGGCGTGGGGCCAGCATAGAAGATCGCCTGGCCGTCAAGACCGTAGGGCAACTTATCGCTGCTGCCCATCTCCGCCAGCAAACGCTGATGGCCCGCATCGCGCAGCGTGAACAAGGGCCCGGAGAGCAGGCACGCCTGGCCGGCGCGCAGCTCCTTAGCCTCTTCAGGGTCAAGCGGAAGCGTTAAGCGAATAGGATCGGCGGGCATGACTACTCCCCTTCCGTTTCGAATGCCGCAACGGTACGCGTGGGAACGTCGACGGTGGCGCGGCGGGTGGCGGAGCAGCTCATGTTCACGGCCACCGGAAGCGCGGCGATATGGCACGGGGCCGTTGCGACGCGCACGCCCAGCGCCGTGGTCTGACCGCCCAAGGCGCCAGCGCCGATACCCGTTGCGTTGATCGCCGAGAGCAGCTCAGCCTCGAACGCAGCGGCATCGGGGTCGGGGTTCACCGTGCCAAGCGGACGCATAAGCGCGCGTTTGGCCAGGCCGCCGACTTTGTCGAACGTGGCGCCCACGCCAACGCCCACCACCAAAGGCGGGCAGGCATTGGCGGCCTTTTCGCGCACGCATGCAAGAACCGTATCGATTACGCCTTGCTTGCCGGCGCTGGGCGTGAGCATCACCACACGGCTGGCATTGTCGGAGCCGCCGCCTTTCAGCATCACATGCAAACGGCAAGCCCCCGGCTCTTCCACGAAGTGCACCTCGCAGAATGCGGGCGTGTTGTCCTGCGTGTTGTCACGGTTGAACAGCGCGTCCTTCACCACCGACTTGCGCAAGCGCGCATCGATGTAGCTTCGGGCAACTGCGCTGTTAACGCGGGAAAACACGTTGCCGGGAACCAGCACATCGGGGCCTGCCTCCAGGCATACCCATACCGTGCCCGTATCCTGGCAGATAGGCACGCCATCGTCTGCCGCAACGCAGGCGTTTTGCACCAGCTGGTCCAAAACGATGCGCGCGCGGGCTCCAGTCTCAGTTTCGCGGGCAGCCACCAAGCCCGACAAGATGTCGTCGGGAACGCGCGTGGCCAGCTGCGGAATAAGCGGCAACAGGGCCGCCTCGATATCGCCGGGGGTTACCGTAAGCATGATCTCACCTTGCAAGCTCTGTCTTTATTCGGGAAGGTTCTCGAGGCCCTTCTTAACGCTGGCTGCAGATTCCTGCAGGGCAGCCAGCTCTTCGGGGGTAAGGTCGAACTCGACGATCTCCTCAACGCCGTCCTTGCCCAAGCGCACGGGGATGTTCATGTACAGGTCGTTCAAGCCGTACTGACCGTCGATATAGGCGCATACGCTCAGGACTTCCTTGGAGTCGGTGAGGATGGCCTCGACCATCTTGGCGATGGAGGCGCCAGGAGCATAGTAGGCAGAGCCCGTCTTCAGGAAGGAGACCACTTCAGCGCCGCCCTTGGTGCAACGCTTGGTAACCTCGGCGATGTCCTCTTCGCTCATAAGCTCGGTGATGGGAGTGCCCTTGACCGTGGTGAAGCGAGGCCAGCACACCATGCCCTCACCGTGAGCGCCGAGTGCCCATGCGGTAACGTCGGCAGGGTCGCAGCCGAGCTTTTCGCATACAGCGAAGGATAGGCGGGAGGAGTCAAGCACGCCGCCCATGCCCATAAGGCGGTTGGAGGGCAGGCCCGACTTCTTGAATGCCAGGTAGGTCATAACGTCCAGGGGGTTGGTTACGCAGATGTAGATAGCGTTCGGGGAGGCAGCCATGGCCTGCTCGATAACGGAGGACATGATGCCGGAGTTGACGCCCAGCAGGTCTTCACGGGTCATGCCGGGCTTGCGTGCGATGCCGGCGGTGATCACCACGATGTCGGAATCGGCGGTAGGAGCATAGTCGTTGGTGCCCGTTACCTTAACGGTGAACTTCTCAACCGAGCGCATGTGCATCATGTCGAGCGCCTTGCCCTGGGGCAGGCCCTCCGCCACGTCCACCAAAACGACGTCGGCGAGATTCTTGGAAGCGATGATGTGCGCAGCAGTTGCGCCAACGTTGCCTGCGCCTACGATAGTGACCTTGCTCATTATTCCTCCTGAACGGTTTGGATTCGTTGCGCGCCTTTGAGCAGCACGCGTGGAACCATTTTACTCTTTCTTTATTTCGGGCAACGAAAAAGGAATGTGCGCCAGAGCAGCATGCGCATAGCTGCCGCCCACCCGCTCTGCGCAACGCCTGCGGCGCTCAGAGCCCACAGGGCGCAAAAAAGAAGCGCCCCAAAAGGGACGCTTCTCGCTTATTCGTCTTTCTTCTCTTCCTTGGCGGAAGCGGTTTTCTTGGCAGATGCCTTCTTGGCAGTTGTTTTCTTGGCTGCGGCCTTCTTGGGCGCCGCCTTCTTCTTGGCGGCGGGCTTCTTCGCGGTTTTCTTCGCCGCAGCCTTTTCCGCCTTCTTCTTCGCCGCCTCTTCCTTGGCAGGACAGTTGAAGTTCGGGCACAGCTTCCAAGGCCCGCGCTGCGTGGTGACGATCACCATGGGCGCGCCGCAGCTTTCGCATACCTCCTGCGTTGCGGTGAGCTTGCCGTACTGCGGAAGCGGATAGCCGGTTTCGCATTCCTCGTAGTTCTCGCAACGGATAAAGCGCTTCAGCGTACGGGGGTTCTTACGCGCGATAAGCTTCTTTTCCAGGCCCTTTTCCTTGCACGTGGGGCAGATGCCCACTTCCAGATCGGGCTCCTTGTTGGTTTCGCATTCCGGGTCGATGCACAGCACGCGCGGCTTCGAGCGGAACGCCGTGACCTTGATCTGGGGCATGCCGCATACCGGGCACTTCTCGTCGAACGCCTCGATCTTGCCCTTGGGCAGCGGGTAGGTCACATCGCAATCCGGCCAGCCGGCGCACCCGATGAACATCGAGCGCGTCTTCTGCGAGGAGCGCAGCTGCAGGTCCTTGCCGCACTTCGGGCACGGACCCACGTAAGCATCCGCCGCCACCGCATCGGCCAGGGCGTCCTTCACTTCCTCGGAATGGGGAAGCAGGTTCGCCAGCTGCTCGGAAAGCAGGTTGCGCGAGTTGGTTACCACCTCAACCTTGGTCTTCTGGCCTTCGGCGATGTTGTCCATCTCCTCTTCCAGCTCTGCCGTCATGTCGGGGTGCGTGATGTGCGGCGCGAACTTGTCGAGCGCATCGCACACCGCCATACCCAGCTGGCTCGGCTCGATGGGGTCGTCCTGCACGTACTTCACCGCATACAAACGCTCGATGATGGAGTGGCGGGTCGACTTCGTTCCCAGGCCCAGCTTTTCCATCTCCTGGATCAGGCGGCCCTGCGAGTAGCGGGCAGGCGGCTTGGTTTGGTCCTTCGTGCAGGTGGCGCCGTTGAAGGCGATTTCCTGCCCCTCTTCCAGTGCGGGGAGCTGCTCGTCCTTCTTCAGGCCATAGGGGTAAATGCCGCGGAATCCCGGCTTCACCAGAACGTCGCCCTTGGCAACGAACTCCTCGCCACCCACCTCGAGCGTCACCTTCGTGCCCTCAACGATGGCCGCATCGGAAAGCGTGGCCAGAAAGCGGCGAGCGATGAGGTTGTAGAGCTTGTACTCGGCGGCAGGCAGGTTCTCTGGCGTCGCCATGGCCGTTGGGTAGATAGGCGGATGGTCGGTGGTTTCCTTCTTGCCGCGCGTAGCATGCAAAGGACCGCCGGAAAGCAGCTGCTTGCAGTACGGCGTGTAGGCGGGGTTGCCCATGATCTTCTTCACGGTATCGGCCAAATCAAGCGAAGAGGGATACACGGTGTTGTCTACGCGGGGGTAGCTGATGTAGCCGTCCATGTACAGGCTTTCCGCCAAACGCATGGTGCGCGCAGGCGTTAGGCCTTCCGATGAGGCGGCGGCCATCAAGCTGGTGGTGTTGAACGGCACCGGCGGCGCCACCGTGCGCTTGCGCTTGGTGATGGAGGCAACGCGTGCCGTGGTTTGGCCCTCCACATGCGCCATGGCGGCGTTTGCCTTAGCTTCTTCCTTGAAGCGTGCCGTGGAATGCGGCGCAACGAAGGCATCCTCGCCCTCGTAGAACGAGCCTTTGATGACCCAATAATCTTCAGGCACGAAAGCCAAACGCTCGCGTTCGCGTGCAACGATAAGCGCCAACGTAGGCGTCTGCACACGGCCAGAGGAACGCACGTTTCCATAGCCGGCGAACTTCACCAGGGTTAAGTAGCGTGTGAGCACCGCACCCCAGATAAGGTCGATATCCTGGCGCGATGCGCCGGCGCTTGCCAGGTTGGTATCGAGCGTTACCAGGTTGCTGAACGCATGGGTAATCTCTTCCTTGGTGAACGCAGAGTAGCGCGCACGGCTTACCGGGGCGGTGTCGTTCACTTCCTGGATGCACGAAAGCGCATCGGAACCGATAAGCTCACCTTCGCGGTCGAAGTCGGTAGCGATAACGATGGAATCGGCCTTCTTCGCCAAGTTCTTCAGCGAGCGGATGATGTCTTTTTCCTTGGGGCGCTTTTCGATGGGCGAGTACACCAGGTACGGCAGCGCGTCCATCTTCCATGCCTTGAGCTCTACGCCGTCTTCGGTGAAGGGCTTCTTCTTTTTAAACGGCGGCCGGGGCAAGCTCTTGGGGATATCGGCTTCCATAACTTCCCCATCAGCGGAAACGCCGCGCCAGCCGCCGCGCTTCTTGTACACCAGCGCCGTTGCGAAGTCGGGTTCGAGGATGTGGCCTCGCAGGCCGATGGTTACCCAGTCTTCACCATCGACGGTGAAGCGATAAACGGGAGTTGAATACACTTTGTCAGCTTTGGGCTTCGTTGCGCCCAACAGATCGGCGATCTTTTGAGCCGCGTCGTTCTTCTCGGTAACAACCAGTTTCACGCGGTTCCTCCTATTCTGCCGAGCCCTTAGCTCGGCTTCCATTCACACGGTTTAACCCCGATTTGCTTATTAACGTGTGCGGGGATTTGCTCCATTTACGCCGGCACCTCCCAAGCGCCGGCCTTCCGGCGCGGCTCCATCGCCGTGCCCGCTGCGCCTGGAGCCCCTCTCGCGCGCAGCACCACACAGGATACACGAATTGCCCAGCGCATCGCGAAAAACCGCACAACTGAGCCGCTTTACGCCGCCGAGTGCGCAGCCTTTGGCTTTCTGGGCCCTGCCGCAGGTGCCCCACGAGACGCAAAACCAAGAAACGGC
>ERZ857775.4024-NODE-4024-length-11124-cov-28.720029_pt1 | contig 11124 bp, 6 predicted proteins | sample MGYA00519698_ERZ857775 | MGnify/ENA primary metagenome ERZ857775 (study PRJEB31778, sample SAMEA3449363) | human gut metagenome | biome: human gut; feature: human-associated habitat; material: faeces | place: United Kingdom | collected 2010/2012 ...
TCTTGGGGTTCCAAAGGGGCCATTCTCTTTTGCGAAAGAGAATGGCCCCTTTGACTCGCCCCCTGCACGGTGCAGGGACAGAAGCAGCCCTTTCGGGCTGCAAAATCTCCGCGCGCTGGAGAGCGCGCAAAAAAGGAGCACCCCTGCGGGTGCTCCCTTTCTTCACTCTCCCAAGAGCCGAACGACACTTTCCCAGCGGAGCTGGTCCGTGTCGTAGCCATACGACTTCCCCTTCGCGTCCGTGTAGCGGAAAAACGGCCCCTCCGTCCAGTCGTTGGACGGATTCACGAGCTCGACCTTCCAGATCTCAAGCGTCGAGCCGTCGCCGTAGTCGATCACGGCGTAGGGCATCTCCTCCGGCGCAGCGGCGGTGCGGCCCGCGCCGGCCTTGTCGATAAGGTATAAAAGGTCACTGAGATCGTCGATCGATACGTCCGTTTCGCTTCCGTTCACTGTGACGCGAAACGTCTCTGTGCTTCGCGCATCGCGCGTGCTGTCCGTCAAATCGGAGATAAAGGCATGAAAACGGAACTGGTAGTGACAGGCCCAGTACGTCAGGCCGCCGAACAGCAGAAACAGCGCGCAGCAGAGCGCGATGGGGCCGGTCAAACGCTTGGGCTTCGGCTTGCCGCGGTCAACGGAATCGTAAAGTCCCATGACTTCCCTCCTGTTCTCTTGTCCGATCAGTTTCTTTCCTCTCTATGCCGGTTGAATGCGAAAATTACTGGTTCGCCGCGCGCTCCGCTGCCTCGACGACATGGCTTGCGAGGATCGTGCTCGTCACGGTGCCGACGCCGCCGGGGACCGGGGTGATGGCCTCGACGACCGGCTCAACTTCGGCAAAGCGGGTGTCGCCGCAGAGGTTGCCGTCCGCGCCGACGTGGATGCCGACATCCAGCACGACCTGACCGGCGCGCACGCTCTCCGCGCCGACCATACCGGCCTTACCGGCGGCGACGACGAGGATGTCGGCCTCGCGGCAGATGTCGGGCAGATTCTCGCTGCGGCTGTGGCAGATGGTCACGGTCGCATGCTCGGCGAGCAGCAGCAGAGAGACCGGCTTGCCGATGACAAGGCTGCGGCCGATGACGACGACGCGCTTGCCTTTGATGGGGATGTTGTAGTGCTTGAGCAGCGCCACGCAGGCCGCGGCGGTGCAGGGGGGATAACCGCCCTTGGTGCCGGCGTACACGGCGGTCATGGAGCCGTCGGTGATGCCGTCCATGTCCTTTTTCGGGTCGAGCGCCGCGCGCGCCGCCTCATCATCGAGATGCTTGGGCAGCGGGCGGAACATCAGCACGCCGTGGACCTTCTCGTCCGCGTTCAGCGCGTGGATGTTCTCCATCAGCACCTTCTGCGTCACATCCTCAGGCAGGACGACCTGACGGACGGCGACGCCGACCTTTTCGCAGCGCTTGAGCGCACCGCGCTCGTAGGCCAGGTCGTCCTCGCGTGCACCGACGCGCAGGATGGCGAGGCATGGCTCTACGCCGTTTTTCTTCAGTTCTTCCGTCTTTGCATGGAGCCCCTCGGTCAGCGCCTTGGCGACCTCGGCTCCCTTGAGCAGCATAGCCATGGTAAAAATTCCTCCTCTGATCGACGCGGTCATCCGCGTTCCTATCCATGATTAGGATAACAAAATTAAAAATTGCTGTCAATTTCTTTTGACAAGCGCGGCGGGATATTATTTTACTTTCTTCGGCAGCTTGCCTTTTCCCTCGCTTTTTGCTACGATAGGGTTACGATATTGCTGTCAAATTTTGAAAGCATCAGGAGGGGCATTCCCATGTCTGTGATCGAAGAGAAAAAAGCACTGAGAACCTTTATCCGCAAGAAAGAGCGCACGCTCGACCCCGTCTACAAGGCCGAGAGCTCCGAGGCCATCTGCCGCCACCTGCTCGCACTCGATGAGTACAAGAGCGCGAAAGTCGTCTTCGCCTTTGCCGGCACCGAAAAGGAGATCGACACCTCGCTCTTTATGAACGAGACCATCGCCGCGGGCAAGACACTGATCCTGCCCCGCTGCGCCGCCGAGCATGCCATCGACCTGTGCGTCGTGCGCTCGATGGATGACCTGGAGGCGGGCGCCTACGGCATTTTAGAGCCGAAAAAGAACTGCGCGCTCGTCACCGCGGCGGACATCGACTTCGCCGTCGTGCCCTGCCTGTCGTTCGACCGCAAGGGCCGCCGTCTCGGCCAGGGCGGCGGGTACTATGACCGCCTGCTGCCGCAGCTCCACTGCCCGACGGTGCTCATCTGCCGCGAGCAGCTCATGTCGCCCGAGGTGCCGGTCGAGGAGCATGATATGCGCTGCACGATGCTGGTTACGGAGAAAGGGATTTTGACGCCGGAGGCGTAAAAGAGCTTTTTTCCTGCACTGGTGCAGGAGGACGATTCCCGCACCGTGCGGGAGTGCGTAAAAGGGGGATACTCTCTTTCTCGAAAGAGAGTATCCCCCTTTACAACCCCCGAGAGAAAGCACGAGGGGCCTTCCCCCTCGCCCCCGCACATTGGCAGTCTGCGGCTCGAAGAGCTGCGCAGCCTGCGGATTGCACAGCCGTTGGCAGCTTTGCTGCCTTACGGATGTGGCATACCCCTTGCGGGTAATCGGGTGCGGTGTACATGGCTTCGCCATGAATCTTCTGCAAGTCGTAACTACTCTCAACCGCGCCTTACTATCGTGAGGCGCGAGTGACGTTTGCTCGGCGGCAGACTGCTTACCGAATGCGGCTTGCTGCGCTCGCCGCATTGTGGAGACTGGAGGTAGACGGAAATTAGGCTGTACTTCTACAAGATGGGCAGAGCGGCACCCGCAAGGGGTGTGCCGCATCCGTAAGGCAGCAGAGCCGCCAACGGCTGCGCAACAGCGGATGATAGGAGCAAGTCAAATCGTATAGCAACGCCAACCGCGGCAACGCCGCGCACAGGGCAGTGCAATCGGCAAGCATTGCAGCTCTTCGAGCTGCTCGCTTGCAATGGGAAACGCCTTTCTTTTGGACGGGCGACGCCCGTTTTCTTTCTCGGGAAAGAAAATGGGGGTCGCATCACGCGGCACATGTGCCGCAAAGCCTTTCGCACCTGTGCGAAAAAGCATCCGCGCCCTCACGGGCGCAAAAAGTGAGGAACATTTTCATGATTTTCAAAAAATCCGGCCCGCCGGAATGGCTGCTCGTCTGTTTGGGCAACTACGGCAAGCAGTATGAAAACACCCGCCACAACATCGGCTTCATGGCCGCGGAGCGCCTGATCGATAAGCGAGATCTTCGCTGCAACCGCCTGCGCTTCCGCGCGCTGACGGAAGTCATCGAATTTGGCGGGACGAATGTGCTTTTGATGATGCCGCAGACCTACATGAACCTCTCCGGCGAGGCTGTGGGCGAGGCGGCGCGGTTCTATAAAATTCCCGCCGACCACGTCATCGTCATCTCCGACGATATTTCGCTCCCGCTCGGCAAGCTCCGCGTGCGCGGCAGCGGCAGCGCGGGCGGACACAACGGTCTCAAGAACATCATCGCGCACCTCGGCACCGACGCTTTCCCGCGCGTCAAGGTCGGTGTCGGCGCGCCGGAGCACGACATTGTCGACTGGGTCATCGGCCCGTTCACGGCCAATGAGCGCAAGGTCATCGACGGTGTGCTCGACCGCGCGCTCGGCGCGGCGGAGTGCATCATCACCGACGGCGTGAGCGCCGCGCAGAACCGCTACAACGGCTGAACGCTTTTTGCCGCCAAAATTTAAAAAATCGACATAGACTTTTTGCCAAAAGCCTATATAATAAAATGACTGACGACCACGGGCATGACCCGCCGCGGCTGCGGCGGATCTGCCCTTTTGCGCGCTGCGGGAGGAGGGATACGGCATGGCGCAGGGGATGAACAAACTCAACGAAGCGCTCGCCGCTCTTCCCGAGGTGCGCGAGCTGCTGCTCTCGCTTGACGCGGGCACGTCGCCCATCGCCGTGTCGGGCCTTTCGGGTGTGCACCGCGCGCAGCTCACCGCTGCCGTGCGGCACAAGACACAGCGCCCGCTTTTGATCGTCTGCGCGGATGAAAACGAGGCAAACCGCATGGCGGGCGACCTGCACGAGCTGCTCGGCGAGGACGTGAGCCTGCTGTTCGCGCGCGAATGGCAGCTGCGCGACCGCGTGTTCGCCTCCCACGGCTGGGAGCAGCAGCGCATCGGCTCGCTGTGCAGCCTTGCCGCCGGAAAAGCGCCAATCCTGGTCGCGACGGTCGACGGCCTGATGCAGCGAACGCTCCCGCCCGACGCGCTGCGCGGCGCGGTGACGGACATTTCGCTCGGCGACCGCTTTGACCTGAACGCGCTCTCGAAAAAGCTTGTCGAAAGCGGCTACACGCGCGCGGAAACGGTCGAGGGCGTCGGCCAGTTCGCGCTGCGCGGCGGCATTCTCGACGTCTGGTCGCCGCTGAGCGCGCCCGTGCGCGTCGAGTTTTTCGACGACGAGGTCGACGCGATGGGCGAATTCGACGTGACGACCCAGCGCCGCACGCAGAATGTCAAATCCCTGACCGTCCTGCCCGCGGCAGAGGTGCTGCCCGCCCTCTCGGACGGCGGGCGCGAAAAAATGCTCGAGCGCCTTGGGCGCGCCGCGCAGAAAATTGCGAAAAAGGCCGAAGACAGCCCCATCGTCCAAACGCTGCGCAGCGACATCGAGAGGCTTCGTAACGACCTGCCGCTCGGCGGCATGGACCGGTATCTCGCCGCGTGCTACCCCGACGAAGTCTGCGCGCTCGACTATCTTTCACCCGACACGCTCATCGCCGTCAGCGACGGCATGCGTGTTTTGGAACGCAGCAAGAACTACCACTGGGAGCTCTCCGAGGACGTAAAGCCCCTGATCGAAGAGGGCATTTTGTGCGGCGAATTCGCCGCGCTCGCGCTGAGTCAGGAGGCATTGAGCCACCGCATGGGCACGTTCCCCGTGCTGCTGCTCGATTCGCTCCCCACGTCGCGCAATCTGCTGCCGCCGAGGGCCATCCTCAGCATGAACGCGCGCTCGCTGCCGAGCTACGGCGGCAGCCTCGAGACCGCCGCGGGCGACATGGAGCGCTATCTTGGCGCAGGCTGCGGCGTGCTCGTTCTCTGCGGCAACGAAACGCGCGCGAAAAACTTCCGGCGCCTTTTGGAAGAGCGGAACATCCGCGCGCAGCTCAACTTGAAAAACGACCGCCTCCCCGCCCCGCACGAGACCGTCATCGGCCTCGGCGCGCTGAGCGCGGGCAGCGAATATCCACAATTAAAGCTCGTCATCCTGACCGAGGGCCAGCTGACCGCTCCCCTCTCCGGCAAGCGCGCGAAAGCGCGGCCAAAGAAGGAGACATCCGCGCGCGCCGCGCTGCGCTCCTATGAAGACCTCTCCCCCGGCGATCTCGTCGTGCATGTCCACCACGGCATCGGCCGCTTTGCGGGCATCGAGCGCATGCGCGTCGACGGCGTGGACAAGGACTATATCAAGATCTGCTACGCGGGCAACGACAGCTTATACGTCCCCGCGACGCAGCTCGACATGGTGTCGAAATACATCGGCGGCCATGGCGAGGACGAGGACGGCCAAATACGCACGAAGCTCAGTAAGCTCGGCGGCACGGACTGGTCGCGCGCGAAGACGAAGGCGCGCGCCGCGGCAAAGGACCTCGCCAAAGGGCTCATCGCGCTCTATGCCGAGCGCCAACGCCGCCCGGGCTTCGCCTTTTCGCCCGACTCCCCGTGGCAGAAGGAATTTGAAGAAGCTTTCGACTACGAAGAGACCGACGATCAGCTCCGCGCCATCGCCGAGATCAAGGCCGACATGGAGCGCAGTACGCCGATGGACCGCCTGCTCTGCGGCGACGTCGGCTACGGCAAGACTGAGGTCGCGCTGCGCGCCGTGATGAAGTGCGTGCTCGACGGCAAGCAGGCGGCCATCTTAGTGCCAACCACCGTGCTCGCCCAGCAGCACTATGCGACGGCGCTGAACCGCTTCCGCTCGTTCCCCGTGCGCATCGAAGTGCTCTCGCGCTTCAAAACGCCCGCGCAGAAGAAGCAAATTTTGCAGGATGCCGCCGCGGGAAAGATCGACTTACTCATCGGCACGCACTCGCTGCTGCAAAAGAGTTTGCACTTCAAGGACCTTGGCCTTCTCATCATCGACGAGGAGCAGCGCTTCGGCGTAACGCACAAGGAAAAGCTCAAGGAGCTCTCGCGTCAGGTCGACACGCTGACGCTCTCGGCAACGCCCATCCCCAGAACGCTCAACATGGCGCTCTCGGGCATCCGCGACATGTCGACCATCGAGGTCCCGCCCGTCGACCGCCAGCCGGTGCAGACCTATGTGCTCGAGCATAACTGGAGCGTCATCGCCGACGCCATCCGGCGCGAGCTCGCGCGCGGCGGGCAGGTCTACTACATGCACAACCGCGTCGAGACCATCGACCGCTGCGCCGCCCAGCTCAAAAAGCTCCTCGGCGACGATGTCGCCATCGGCGTCGCGCACGGCAAGATGGACGAAAAGGGTCTGTCGTCCGTGATGCAGCAGCTCTCGGACGGAGAAATTCAGGTGCTCGTCTGCACGACGATCATCGAGACGGGCATCGACATTCCGAATGTCAACACCCTCATCATCGAGGACGCCGACCGCCTCGGCCTCGCTCAGCTGCACCAGATACGCGGCCGCATCGGCCGCAGCGCGCGCCGGGCGTATGCCTATATGACCTACCGCGCGGGCAAGATCCTCACCGAGGTTGCGGCCAAGCGCCTGACGGCCATCCGCGAATACGCGGAGTTCGGCTCGGGCTTCCGCATCGCGATGCGCGACCTTGAGATTCGCGGCGCGGGCAATTTGCTCGGCCCCGAGCAGTCGGGCTACATGATGAGCGTCGGCTACGATATGTACTTGCAGCTCCTGGAAGAGGCCGTACTCGAGCAGCGCGGTGAAAAGGCGCCGCAGCGCACCGAATGCTCGGCAGACCTCACAGTCTCGGCCAACCTGCCGGAGAGCTACATTCCCTCGGGCGAGCAGCGCATGGATATCTACCGCCGCATCGCGGCGCTGCGCACCGCCGAGCAGTCGCAGGAGCTGCTCGACGAGCTCATCGACCGCTACGGCGAGCCGCCCCAGCCGGTCCTCAAGCTCATGGACGTCGCGCTTTTGCGCGCGGAGGCCGTGCAGATCGGTGTGAGCGATATCTCGCAGCGCGGCAGCGAGATCACCTTCACCTTTGCCGCGTCCGAGGCAGTCCCCGTGGAGGCCGTGATGGCCCTCTGCTCACTGCCGAAGAACCGCCGTCGGCTCACGCTCTCCGCCACGGGGACGGAGCCGAAGCTCCTGCTGCGTCTTTCGCTGGGCGAGGACGCATTGGATACAGCCTTGACGCTGGTCGGAGACCTGCGTGTGAATAAGGAAGAAAACGAAAAAGAGGTAACATTATGATCAAGAAGAGATTGCTTTCGTTCCTTGGCGCGGCGGCCATCACCGCGGCGCTCACCTTTGCCGTCGTGTCGCTCTCGCCCTCGAACGGCTTCACCTCCGGCACGATGCAGGAGGGTCTCTGCTACGAAGCGACCGGCGTCGCGCCCGACGCGATCGTCGCAAGCCTGAACGGCAACGGCGCGAGCGCCGACCTTGTCGCATACTGGATCGGCTACGACGTGTCGTATCTCAACAGCTACATGCAGTATTACACCGGCTCGTCCATTAACTGGGACGACACCCTCTCCGACGGCATGAGTGTCGCCGACTATGTGAAAGCAAGCGTGCTCTCGTCCGTCAAGCAGCACTTGGTGCTTGAAAATCTCGCCAGCAAGTATGGCGTGACGCTTACCGCCGAGCAGGAGGCCGCCATAGCCGAGAGCGACCAGAGCTACATTGACCAGTACGGCAGCGAGGAAGCTTTTGAGGCCGAGATCGCCAAGCTCGGCATGCGCCGCGAGACCTATGACCGCGTCGCGCGCTCGAACTACCTGTATCAGAATCTCTATGAGCTCTACAATACCGAGGGCAGCGCGCTCTACGCCTCCGACGAGGACCTCGCCGTCTACGCCGCCGAGCAGGGCTACATCACGGCGGACCACATCCTGCTTGCGACGAAGAACATGACGACCGGCGAAGCCCTCACCGACGAGCAGAAGGCCGAAAAGAAAGCGCTCGCTGAGGAGCTCGTCGAAAAGCTCAATTCCTACACCGGCGACGACATCGCCTCCTACTTTGCCGAGCTCGCCGACGAGTACAGCGAGGATCCCGGCCGCGAGAGCCATCCCACGGGCTACACCTTCACGACCGGCTCGATGGTGCAGGAGTTTGAAGACGCCGCCTACGCGCTTTCCGAGGGCGAGGTGAGTGAAGTCGTCGAATCCAGCTTCGGCTATCACATCCTGCTCCGCCTGCCGCTCGACAAGGCCGCAGCCGCCGATGAGGTGCGCGAGGAGTACTTCACGAACTTCATCGCCGAGCAGGTCGACGCCGCCGCGATGGCGACGAGCGCGGACTATGATAAGCTCGACCCGCAGACGATCTACGAGGCGATCGTCGCCGCGCAGGCGGAGGGTTAAATCGCAGCGCGGCGCACTGTACGGCGCTTGCGCCCGCGAGGGCGCGTGAGGGGCAGCCCGAAAGGGCTGCTTCCTTTTTGCGTCTCGGCAGGGGCACTGCTTTTTTCCCTGCACCGTGCAGAGGACAAAATAAAAAGGAGACCTCTTTAGGTGTGTCCAGTTAAGAAAACATTCTAAGGCGAGAGAGAAACGGTATAGCTTCGGCTATGCCGTTTCTTTCATTTTTGCCTGCTATCAAATACTTTGGACATTTCCAAAATCCCGATACCTTTGTAGTAGATATCTACCTCTTGTCTGCGGTTGATTTTGCTATGGGGATCGGTCGCTGCGTGAATGACGATCTTCTCAACGAACTCATGCAGGATACGAGGTGTCAGCTCCGGGATATCGGTGTACTGGCGGACAACGGACAGGAACCTGTCAACATTGGCACTTTTGCCTTCTGCTTCTTCGATTTCCTCACGGAGTATTGCAGCCTGTGCCTGCAAACCAGCCTGTTCCGCTTCATAGTCAGTGGACAGCTTGTGGAAACGCTCGTCTGTCAGCTTGCCGCTGATGTTGTCCTCATATAGCCGTTTGAAGATCATATCTAGTTCTGTGATACGCTTCTCACTTTCAGACAGCAGCTTGCGCTTTTTGGCAAGACCTTTATTGCGTTCCTTTACATCCATATCCATGACCATTTGAACAAAGCGGTTTTCATGGATTCTTGCGAAGGACACGATCTCCCGTAGATTTTGAAGGATCAGTTCCTCCAGGATGACCGTTCGGATGGAATGTGGCGTGCTGCATACTTGCTTTCCCTTGCGGTAGCCAGAGCAAATGTAGTATTCCTGATCTTTTCGGAATCCGGTCGCTCTGCACTGGTACAGGATCGAGCCGCAATCGGCACAGTACATCATGCCGGAGAACATTCCCATTTCGCCCATCTTTGTCGGACGGCGCCGTGATTGCCGCGCCTGCTTTACAGCCTCGGCAATGGCTTCTGTCCAGATAGGTTCATGGGTATTCTCAAAGATGACCCATTCACTTTCGGGATTTTGGATTCTCTTTTTGCTCTTGTAGGACTTCTTTGTGGTCTTGAAATTCACCGTATGCCCCAGGTATTCACGCCAGCGATCCATAATTCCTGCTATCGTGGTATTGTCCCAATTATAAAGGTCTCCCTGATTTTTAACATTACAGGTGATACCCTTACTTTCATAGTAAGCTGAGGGCGTAAGAATTTTTCGTTCCCGCAGCTTTCGTGCTATCTGGGACGGTCCAAACCCATCCATAACATACAACCCAATCTCATATACCACATCGGCAGCCTCACGGTCGGGTATCCAATGTTTGCTGTCATCCGGGTCTTTCATGTATCCGTAGGGCGCATTAGTCGTCAAATGTTCTCCGGCGTTCCCTTTGACCTTCATCACAGCACGGATTTTCTTGCTGGTGTCTTTCGCATACCACTCATTGATGATATTGCGGAAGGGAGTAAACTCATTGTCGCCCTGGGTGCTGTCCACCCCATCGTTTACGGCGATAAAGTGAACATCATGCTCCGGGAACATGATCTCGGTATACATACCCACCTGCAGATAATCACGGCCAAAACGGGACATATCTTTGATGATGACCCGTTTGACGATCCCTGCCTCCACATCGGCAATCATTTCCTGGAAACCAGGCCGATTGAAGGTTGTTCCCGAAATGCCGTCATCAATGTAAAAGCGGAAGTTGGTGTACCCGTGTTCAAGAGCGTACTTCTGTAAAATTTTCTTTTGGTTGATGATACTGTTGCTGTCGCCCTGCAATTCATCGTCACGCGATAAACGGCAGTACAAAGCGGTAACAGCTTGATAGTATTCTTTTAGATATAGATTTGAAATGATTGTAACAGCATCAATAACACTTGAAAGCAGTTTAGCAATATCTTCATCTTCTATTTTAATGAGCGGGATGTCTACTCGATCTTTCCATCTTCTGAACGTAGATGTGGACTCAAAGCGCTTGTCTACTTGTCCGTTATTATGTACTATCATGTTCCGAAGGTTCACAATATCCAGTAAATCATCCCAAGTTTCAGCGTTCAAATTCTTTCGTATTTCAATTCCAAATGCCTTTTTGTAGATATCATTTGTTTTTTCAATATTCATAAAGTCGTTCCCAGTATACTTGCGAACAATTTTTTCCAAGAAGCTATCTTTTTTAGATTCACAACTTATGAAGAGTAATGCCTCAAAATAATCCCTAAATAGAACCTCGATAATAGATGCCAGTTCAATTATTTCGATTTGATAGCAGTCATAGAATGAGTAGTAAAGTTTCTTCATATAGTTCAAATGCTGATTGGAGAATTTCGCCAGAAATTCCTCGTCTACCAAGGCATACATCTCATTATCTGCTTTTTCCATAAAGCGATTCCTCTCATAGCAAACATTTTTCTCTAATCCTGACGCAAACAACCATATCCTTATACTTTATAATTATAGCAGTTATTTTTCCAATTTACAAATATCTTCATTTTGCAAAAAGACAAAAGCGGGAGTACAGCCGATCGGACGAACCGAAAAGCTGTACTCCCGTTTTGCG
>ERZ857775.4027-NODE-4027-length-11117-cov-21.237751_pt1 | contig 11117 bp, 7 predicted proteins | sample MGYA00519698_ERZ857775 | MGnify/ENA primary metagenome ERZ857775 (study PRJEB31778, sample SAMEA3449363) | human gut metagenome | biome: human gut; feature: human-associated habitat; material: faeces | place: United Kingdom | collected 2010/2012 ...
GCGCGCTTGACTGGGGGTCAAGAGGCCGTGAGTTCAAGTCTCGCCACTCGGACCAGCTAAAAGCCTTGAAATCGTATGATTTCAAGGCTTTTTTGCAACTTTTGAGAGCGAAATGCACAGTGCGAAAATGCGTGAAAACTCCAAAAGCGCACAAAAAAGCGCACAACTGCCTTGAAAAAGTTGCTGCGGCTGCTTTTGCATGATATACTTAAAATATCAGTGAATTTAAAAACAGTATTCAAGGGGGCTGCCAGCGATGAAGAAAAAACTTTTTTGCATTTTCGGTTTGATCCTGATCGTCTCGGCTATCGCCTATTTTTGCCACGATCACAGCGTACTTCCGCTCGACGCCGAAAACGCAAACTATATCAGTTTTAAAATTTACCCTCAAAATGAGCCGAATTATATGGTGACAAACGATGACCGACTGAAAGAGATCGTGCGTGCTATCAATGAACTGGATGTGCAGGAAACAACGGATCAAGTAGACAGGATGTCGGATAGCTTTTACTATTTTTGGATTCAAATATCGGACAAAGATATCCCTGTTGAACTGGATGAAGATACCATTTCGATCAATAATGAACGCTATCAGGCGGACACATCGGATTTACGCGAGCTTTTGGATAAGACGTATCGTGATGTGATGAGCGGTGTTATCGATTGATGAAGATAATATCCGCGTTTAAAGGAAAAATTGCTTGGACTTCGATTTGTAGATAGCAAAGGAGCGGGGCGCAGCTCCGCTCCTTTTTTCTGTTTTCACCCCTCCAGCGGCTTGATCTCCTTATGCTCCACGCGAGGCAGCTTGCAGGCATCGGCAGGATTGAAGCGCAGATAACCGATTGCCACCGCCTGCTGCAGCGCCTTGTGCAACACACCATGCGCAGCAGAGTTCCGCTATCCTCCACATTCCCGTCATCATCCCTTGTGCTATACTCCCGATAGGAGAGTATAGCAGTGCGCCCTTTAGTTCCTAAAGAGATTTCCCTTAATACTTTTTCATCAACTTATTAAAAATGATAATTCCTGTGATAATTTGAAACATTAAATATCCGCTGAGATAGAGTATGATCATGCGAGCATTGTCGATAACTTCCAATGCTCCGAGAATACTGAAAACCAAAATAGAGAAACAAATAACCACCAGTCCTATGCCGTAAGCATATCTTCCGGCTCTATCTCTAATTTTTGTTTTCAACTCGTCATGTTGCTCAATTCGGTCGTTCTCCAAACGTTCTTCGTATTGCTCTTTATTCTTGGGGGAACTCCAATAAAAATATTTGCATATCATCATAATTCCAGGGAAGATACATGCGCCAGCAAAGCCCCATAAAATGCCCTCTAACTTTGTTTCAATCAATAGCGCAACAATCAAACAAACCACACCGAAAAGCACATATAGTATCCCGGTTATCAAATTACTCTTTTTCATTTTCTGCACCTCTTTCATAGATAAAGATTTCTTCAATCCGTTTACCAAAAAAGTCTGAAATTGCAAAAGCTAATTCCAATGATGGATTATACTTTCCTGTTTCGATTGAACTAATGGTTTGTCTTGAAACACGAAGCATTTTTGCAAAATCATCTTGATTTAATCCTCGCTCCTTTCGTAACTGCTCAACTTTATTCTTCAAAAAAACGCCTCCTTGCATGACAAGTTTCCTTTACAAACTTACTATAGCATGACGCGCCCATCTTGTCAAGTTTCCTTTACAATATTTACTTCTTAATCATGGGAAAACTACAATTTATTCATACAGTAAGAGTGCCCAAACATTTTTTGTCCGGGCGCTCTCAGTATCAGTCATGGATCATCCGCTTTGGCAATATCTGTCGAAAAATTCACCGACGCCTCGCCGGAGTCTGATTTTTCCGTGAGCGGGCAAAAAAAGCGCCCGCCAAATGACGGGCGCTTTCCCTTTGTTCACTTCAGGTATTTTGCGACTTCCTGCTCAAGCTCCTGCCACACGGAATATTTCGCGCCGTTTTCATCGAAGAAGGCCTTCAAATCGCGGTTCAGCGCGCTCATTTCGTCGACCGCGTTCATCGCGTGGTCGGACGCGCAGATCTTTCCGAGGCTCGTGGCGGACATGAGCTTAAAAAAGCGCAGACAGGTCTTGTGGTACGCCGCGCCTTCAAACTCCACGTTGTCCTTCGGCAAAATTTCATGTCCCGCGTTTTTGATCGCGCGGTAGCCCTCGATATTAGCGTCGATCAGTCGGCTTAAATAGGCCGTGTTGCCCTTGAGCTTTTTGAGGTCGACGGACGCCACATACTCCCGCTCCCGATGGCCTGCCGAAGACGCAAAGGCAAACATCACGTTTTTCTCCGGCAGCGAAGCGCTCAGCGCACTTGCGCGCATGTCGTTTCCCACAAAGACGATATTCTTTGTCGGATTCGTCCGCAGGGTATCGAGGATCGCGTCGAACTGTGTATAGCGCAGGACGATGAAGATCACGTCGTACTTGTCCTCCGCTTTCAGCTCCGCCGTGACCGGAATGCGGCTGACCGACATGCGGGGCGAAAACTTATCCTTGATCCGAAGGCCGTTTTTTGGGATGCTCTCGCCCCATGCTCCCCGCGCCAGCAACGTGACGTCCTTTCCCGCGCGGAAGAAATTCCGCGCCAGATTGCAGCCGAGCACGCCCGCGCCGAATACTAAAATTTTCATAGCCAAGTCTCCTCTTATCCTAAAAATACCTGTTTCCTTCGTTCTGCCTCGTCTCGCTATGCTCTCGTTCTGATTTTCTTTCGTTTTACGTCAGTTAGTCATCTCTAACTGAAACATAGCAACTGACAGTGCAAAAGTCAAGATGTCTTTTTACCGCTCTCCGGTGCTTCCTTGCCCTTTTTCATCTTCTCCTTCACTCGATCAACAAATCCCCGCTCCAAAAGGGGCTGCGCATTGTTCATCTGTACTGGCCTGTTTTTGTCACTTCACCAGATTTGTTCAAAAAATATCTGCTTTTGCAAATTTAATCTTGCTTCTTCCGGATATTTTCATATAATGTTGACGATTGAACAGGAGGTACCACCATGTATGTTACCTACAACAACCTTTTTAAGCTCCTCATCGACAAGGGCTTAAATAAAACGGAATTTGCGCGCGAGGTCGGCATCAGCTCCAACACGCTCGCCAAGCTCTCGAAAAATGAGCTCGTCTCGCTCGAGGTGCTTGTGCGCATCTGCCGCCAGCTCGACTGTTCGCTCGGCGACGTGGTGCAGCTCGCCCCGCCCGAGCCGCCGATCAAAAGCGGCCTTGAGCGCATGAAGAAGCGAAGACCCACCCACGAAAAAGGAGGCAATGCGTACCGCCATGAGTAACGAAACCAAGGAGACCGGCTCCAGCTTTATGGAAAAGCTGTCGACGGTCATCGTCGACAAGCGAAATCTCATCTTTCTGCTCACGATCATTCTGCTCGTATTCTCCGCCTTTTCCCGCAACTGGGTCGAGGTCGAGAGCGACCTGACGTACTACCTGCCGTCTGATTCCGAGACGAAGCAGGCGCTCGACATCATGGACGAGCAGTTCACGACCTATGGCACGGCCGAGGTCATGGTGGCCAACATCACACCAGAACAGGCCGCCGCGCTCGAGCCCAAGATCAAGGAGATCAAGGGCGTGCAGAGCGTGGACTACGACGAGACCACCGCACATTATAATAACCTCTCCGCCCTCTATTCCATCACCTTTGCCTACAGTGAGGATGACGAGGCCTGTCTCGACTCGCTCGAAGCCGTGAAGGAATACCTCTCCGACTACGACCTGTATGTCGACACGGACCTTGGCAACACGCAGCAGGAGACCATCGACCACGAGATCAGCGTCATCATGGTGTATGTCGCCATCGTCATTGTCATCGTGCTGCTCTTCACGTCCGAGACCTACGGCGAGGTGCCGGTGCTCATTCTGACGTTCGTGGTCGCACTTGTGCTGAATCAGGGCACGAACTTCCTGATGGGCAAGATCTCGTTCATTTCAAACTCGGTCACAAGCATCTTGCAGTTGGCGCTGTCCATCGACTACGCCATCATCTTCTGCAACCGATTTAAGGAAGAACACCGGCTGCTGCCGCTGCGTGAGGCCGTCATCGTCTCGCTGAGCAAGTCGATCCCCGAGATCGGTGCGAGCAGCCTGACGACCATCGGCGGCCTTGTGGCGATGCTTTTCATGCAGTTCAAGCTCGGCCCCGATATGGCGCTGTGCCTCATCAAATCCATTCTCTTTGCGCTGCTCGCCGCGTTCATCGTGATGCCGGGGCTTCTGATGCTTTTCGGCCCGCTGATCGACCGCACGCAGCACCGCAGCTTCGTGCCGAAGATCCCGTTCGTCGGCAAGCTCGACTATGCCACGCGCTACATCATCCCCATCGTCTTCGTGGTGTTGGCCGTCATCGGCTACCGTCTCTCATCCGACTGCCCCTATGCCTACGGCTACGGCCTCATCTCCGCCCCCAAGCAGAATGAGACGCAGTTTGCCCAGCAGATGATTGAGGATAACTTCACCTCGAAGAACATGCTGGCGCTCATCGTCCCCACGGGCGACTACGACAAGGAGTCCGCCATCTTAGACGAGCTCGGCCAGTACGACGAGGTCGACTCCACGATGGGTCTTACCAACATTGAGGCGCTCGACGGCTACATGCTGGCCGACAAGCTGACGCCGCGCCAGTTCGCCGAGCTCGCGGGGCTTGATTACGAGGCCGCGCAGGTCGTCTACGCCGCCTACGCCGCCCAGCAGGCGGAATACGGCCAGATCGTAGGCAACCTTGCCACCTACAAGGTGCCGCTCATCGACATGTTCCTCTTTGTCTGCGAGCAGGTGGATTCCGGCATCGTGACGCTCAGTGACGACCAGGCGCAGATGCTCCAGGATGCCGAGGTCCAAATGAACAGCGCCAAGGCCCAGCTTCAAGGTACGGATTACGACCGCATGCTCATCTATCTCACGCTGCCCGAAAGCAGCGACGAGACCTACGCCTTCACCGACAAAATTCTCGAAATTGCCGAAAAGTATTACCCCGATGAAAACGTCTACCTCGCGGGTGAATCGACGAACGAATACGAATTCGAAAAGTCCTTCGCCGTGGATAACAAGGTCGTCAGCATCGTGTCGGTGCTCGTGGTTATGCTGGTGCTGCTCTTCACGTTCAACTCCGCCGGTATGCCGGTGCTGCTGATCCTCGTGATTCAGGGCTGCATCTGGCTCAACTTCTCGTTCCCGACCATCACGGGCAAGTATATCTTCTTCTTAGGATATCTAATTGTTTCTTCCATCCAGATGGGCGCGAATATCGACTACGCCATCGTCATCGCCAGCCGCTATCAGGAGCTCAAATCCAAAATGCACCACCGCGACGCCATCGTCGAGACGCTGAACTTCGCCTTCCCGACGATCATCACCTCCGGCTCGATCCTCTCGATTTGCGGCTTTTTGATCGGCAGCATGACATCTGAGCCCGTCATCGCGGGCATCGGCGAGAGCCTTGGCCGCGGCACGGTCATCTCCATCATCATGGTCATGTTCGCCCTGCCGCAGATTTTGCTCATCGGCAGTGGCATCGTCGACAAGACCTCGTTCTCCGTCCCGTCCATCACGGAAAAGAAATCGGGTCACGGTAAGGTCTCCGTCAACGGCATGGTGCGCGGCAACATCAATGGTACGGTGCATGGCATCATGCACGCCACGGTCGAGGGCGACATCGACCTGAATCTGATCTCCGGATCTGCAAATGAGGAGCAAGACGATGAAGAAGACTAATCCTTTCTATCGCTTCTGCGCGCTTGCACTCTCGTGCCTGCTGCTCATCTCGCTTCTCCCTGTCACGCAGGTCTTGGCAGACGGGGACGGCGCCATCCACATCAAGAGCGCAGAAGACTTACGATCCCTCGCGCATTCCTGCACGCTCGACTCCTGGTCGCGCGGTAAAACCGTTGTGCTTGACAACGATATCGAGCTGACCGACGATGACACGCTCCCCATCCCGACGTTCGGCGGCACGTTCAACGGCAACGGCCACACCATCAGCGGCCTTTCCATCACGCAGAGCGTCTCCCCCGCCGGTCTTTTCGGCGTGCTGCAAAAGGACGCCGTCATCAAAAACCTGAATGTTGAGGGCACGGTCACCCCGTCCGGCGACAGCGAAAATATCGGCGGCATCGTGGGTGAAAACCACGGCACGATCGAAAGCTGCACATTCAACGGAAGTGTTTCCGGCAAACGCAGCGTCGGCGGCATCGCGGGCCGCAACCTCGCCACGGGCATCGTACGCGCGTGCGAAGCCTCGGGCGCGATCTTCGGCCAGAGCATGACCGGCGGCATCGTGGGCGAGAACCTCGGCTCCATCGTCTCCTGCCGCGGCCGCGCGTATGTGAATATCGAGAGCACCGACCCCAGCATCGACTTAAGCGACCTGAGCCTCGATTTCTCGCTTGACCTTGCAAGCCTGTCCCGACTCGACACGCTCAATATCGCCACCGACACCGGCGGTATTGCAGGCTATTCCTCCGGCGCGATCGCGTCGAGCACAAACTACGCCGCCGTCGGTTATCAGCACATCGGCTACAATATTGGCGGCGTGGTCGGCCGCAGCAGCGGACAAGTGCTCGCGTGCAGCAATGAAGGCGCGATCTGCGGGCGAAAGGACGTCGGCGGCATCGCCGGCCAAATGGAGCCCTATATCCGCATGGAGATCTCCGACGGTCTGCTGCAGCAGCTCAAAACACAACTCAACGAGCTCAGCGGTCTTGTCAACACAGCAACCAACCATGCCGAAGGCGGCTCGAATGAGATTGCCTCGCGCCTGAACAGCATGTCCGGCTATGTGGATAACGCCGCCAACGAGCTGAACAACGTCCGGCTGAACGCCAGTATTGACAGCGTCATCACCGGCGACGGCTCCCATTCCTCCGACACTCTGATCGGCGGCGGCAAGGGCGCAGCCGGCGGCATCGACCACGAGCATTCCGACAGCGGTCACAGCACCACCATTTGGGGCGGCAGTGCCGCAGGCGCGGGCGCGAGCCACGAGGGCAATGCCTCGGGCACCGTCACCGGCTCGACTCAGATTGTCGCTGCACCGGATCTTGGCGGGCTGACCTCGTCGATCAACGGCCTGAGCAGTCAGGTCACGATGCTCAACAACGCCGCCAGCGGCACGGTCGGCACATTGGCAAATGATATTCGTTCGATCAACAACAAGTTCAACGAGCTGACAGGAACGCTGTTTTCCGCCATTTCCTCGCTCAGCGGCGGCACGGGCGACATCATTGTCGACACCTCCGATGTCGACATCGATTCCGTCACGTTCGGTAAAGTCTCTTCCTGCCGCAACAGCGGCGCGGTGTACGGCGATGTGAATACCGGCGGCATCACAGGCTCCATGACCATTGAATACACGCTCGACCCCGAGGACGATGTCACGGGCCATCTTTCGAACATCTACCGCAAGCAGTATGAGTACCGCTCCATCATCCAGAAGTGCGTCAACACCGGCGATGTGGCCGGCAAGCGCAGCTATGTCGGCGGCATTGTCGGCCGCATGGACCTCGGCTATCTGACTGCGTGTGAGACGTCGTCCTGCACCATCACGAACGAAAACGGCAGCTATACCGGCGGCATCGCCGGTCTCACCGGCGCAACGGTGCACGGCAGCTTTTCCAAGTGCACGCTCAGCGGCAAGAAGTATGTCGGCGGCATCGTCGGCTCCGGCGTACAGGAAAATGTCGACGGCAGCGGCAGTACCGTGAGCTGGAACTACTCGCTCGTCGATATCACCGACTGCCAGCAGTACCAGGGCGCGATCTCCGGCAGCGACACGGGCACATTTGAGCATAACTACTATGTCTCCGACGATCTCCCCGGCATCAACCGTCAGGGCTATACCGGGCGGGCCGAGCCCATCAGCTATGCAGAGCTTCTCACGCTGCCCGATCTCCCCGAGAGCATGAAGTCCTTCACGCTCACCTTCGTTGCTGACGATAAAACTGTGCTCAGCCGCACTTTCAACTACGGCGACTCCATCGACGAAAGCGACATCCCCGAGCCGCCCGCCAAGAGCGGCTGTCACGTCCACTGGGACCGCACCGACCTCACGAATCTGCACTTTGACACCGTCGTCACCGCTGTTTACGAGGCCTACACCCCCGGCCTTGCCTCTGAACAGACGCGAGAGAGCGGACAGGCTGTCATCTTGGTCGAGGGCAACTACAACGACGGCGACGCCATCACCGTGACCGCCCAGCCGCTCACGCCCGCGGCGTTCGACGTGCAGTCCGGCACTGTGCTCGACCGCGTGAAGGGCTACTTCTCCTGCCTCAACCGCGGCGAAATGCCTTCGATGGTTGCCAACGCCGAAGTGCTCGAGCAGTGGCGCATCGAGCTTGCCGACGACGGGCAGGACACGCACACCATGCGCTATCTCCCGCCCGACGGGCAGAAGGAGCTGCGCATCTACACCCGTGAAGACGGCGGCAGCTGGCAGGAGGCCGACTGCGGCACGATGGGCAGCTACCTCACCTTCTCCACGAGCGGCGACAGCGTTGAGTTTGCCGCCGTGCGGACGCTCGACGTCTGGGGCATCTGGCTCGGCGTGCTCGCCGTGCTGGCTGTTCTGATCCTTATCATCGTTCTGCTCGTCCACCGCCACAAGCGCAAAGCGCGCAGACGCGCCGAAGCGCTGGCGCGCAGCGCGAGCGCCGTCTCGCAGGCCGAGCAGATCGTCCGCGGCGAGGACGCCAATGCGTCCACAGCAGACGAAGCCCCTGCCAAGACGGGTGCCCCCGCGTCTACAGCGGTCGAAGATGCCACTCAGGCGGATGCGCCTGTGTCCGCTGAATCTACGGCAGTCCCCGCCGCCGTGGCAGTAGCAGCGACCGCTGCGCCGGTCGTCACCGCCGCGGTCGAGGGCGCAGAAAGCGTTCCCACTTCCGAACCCGCTCCCGCAGCCGATCCCGGCTCCATCGAGGCGCGCCTTGCGCGCGCGGAAGAGGAACTTCGGCTTCTTCGCGAGGAGCGCGAGGCACGCGAAAACGTGCTCACGCAGCCCGCAGTACCGCCCGCGCCGAAAAAGCGCAGGCGCCGCCGCTTCCTCCCTATTCTCATCACGATTTTAGTCTTGCTCGGCGCGGCTGCGGCGTTCTTCCTCCACTCCGACTTTAAGAAGGACCTCGAAGCCTACCGCCTTGTCGAGGCGCGTGTCAAAGAGGACCCGATGACCATGGACGTCACGGTCGACGCCTCCTATGGCAAAATCAGCCTGAGCGCGGATGCCTCCGTCGCCCGCACGAAGAAGGACGGCGCTCCCATCACCTGCATCGACCGCGACGGCGCGGCGCTCTACTACGCAGACGGCGCGATCTACCTTGAAAACGGCAAGTCCTACGCTGTCGGCGGCGCATTCCCAAATTACGCCGAGCTCATGGATGAGACCGCCGAGCTCTGCCGCACGCTCACGGTGACGAAATCCGTTGACGGGCAGGAAAAGCGCTACACCCTCACCGCCGAGGGCGACGACGCGAGCACACTGCTGCGTCTTCTCACCTCGGACGAGATCGCGAACGCCGCATCGCTTTCCGCGATCCGCGTGGATCTCACCGCCGAGAGCGGCGAGCTGATGGACATAAGCTTCACGGCGGAAAACTCCGGAGATCTTCGCGTGGAGGCCGCCGCGCACTTCACCGACGCGCTCGCGCCGGTGATCCCCGACGATGTGCTCACCGCCATCCATTCGGGCAGCAATGACGACGCTTCCACGCTGACGGACAACGCGCTCCGTCTGCTGGGTGCCTGGGGCGAGCTGACCGCGGACGATCTGTCCGCCGACATTGCTCTTTCCGCCGACTGCGGCCCGATCGTGCTGAACAGCACGCTCCAGTACGACCGCAGCAGCATCGACGGTCAGAGCTACGGCAGCATCCGCAAAAACACCCTCGCCGTCTACTTCTCCGGCAGCAAGATCTGCGACGCGGACGGCAACAGTGTCGACACCGCGAGCCAGCAGCTCGTCGATGCCACGTCGCTCATTGACCTCTGCTACCAGTCCATTCTGAACGGCAGCGCGGGCTGCGATAAGGTGAGCGACGGCTATCTCTACGGTCTTTCGCTCGACTCCGACGCGATGAGCGAGCTCGCCGCCGCCATCGCGCCGGATATCAAGGCACAGGATGTGACCTTCTCCTCCGGACGCATTTCCGTCCGCGTGAGCGAGCAGGGCGAGCTCCAGTCCGTCAACATCTCGTGCAGCGGCGCGCTGCACCTCATCCTCTCCGACGCTCCGGTGTCGCTCTCCGCCGTCATCACGCCGGCGGATCGTGCATTCTCGATTCCCCAGCCGGCGCTCAACGCGCTGAAACAATAGAAAAGCGGAGGGAGATTCATACTATGGGAAATCGCATCATCAGCATCAGCCGCCAGTTCGGCAGCGGCGGCCACGAAGTGGCCGTGAAAACAGCGGATCTCCTCGGCATCCGCGTCTATGAGCGCGAGCTGATCCGCCTCGCGTGCGAGTACGGCGAGCTTTCGGAAAAAACGCTCTCCCCCTCGGACGAAAAGGCGACCAACCCCTACCTCTTCCAGACCGTGCACGAGGGCAACCACCATGTGCTGCGCGGCAAACCGACGAGCGAAGTGCTCTTCGCCCTGCAAAGCCACGAGATCCGCCGCATCGCCCGCCACGAGGAGTGTGTGTTCGTGGGGCGCTGCGCAGACTATGTGCTGCGCGGCGAAGACGTGAGGCTTCTCACCGTGTTCGTCGCCGCGCCGGACGAGCACCGCATCCAGCGCAAAATGGCGCAGGAAAAGCTCACGCGCGACCAAGCCATCCGCCTGATCCGCAAGATGGACAAGCAGCGCCGCAAGTATTACGAGAGCTACACCCACAAGGCCTGGGGCGCGCCGGAGGGGTATGATCTTTACCTTGACACCGGTGCGCTGTCGACCGCTGACGCGGCGGCGGTCATTGCGGAGCGCTTCCGCAAGCTGTAAAAAGAGAAAAGAGCTGTCTCTCTCGAGAGACGGCTCTTCTTTTTCGCACAGGTGCGAAGTGCTCTGCGGCATACATGCCGCGTGATGCGACCCCCATTTTCTTTCCCGAGAAAGAAAACGGGCGTCGCCC
>ERZ857775.4029-NODE-4029-length-11114-cov-7.050909_pt1 | contig 11114 bp, 8 predicted proteins | sample MGYA00519698_ERZ857775 | MGnify/ENA primary metagenome ERZ857775 (study PRJEB31778, sample SAMEA3449363) | human gut metagenome | biome: human gut; feature: human-associated habitat; material: faeces | place: United Kingdom | collected 2010/2012 ...
AAGGGCCGGGGATAGGCTGCCGGGGTGGGACGCTCCTTCCGGATGATGACCACCCGGTGGCGAACCTCCGTTCCGGGAATGGTATAATCCCAGATTTTTCCAATTTTGCCCCCCAGCTGGGCAATGGCGCTTCTGGCGCGCTGAATCTCGTCGTCGGTGTCCACCGACTTCATGGCCAGGAACTGACCGCTCACCTTCACCAGGGGCAGGGCCAGCTCACACAGTACGTTCAGCTGGGCCACGGCCCGGGAGGCGGCTATGTCGTACTGCTCCCGGTGCTGCCGGGCGAACTCCTCCGCCCGGGCGTGGACGCACCGGACCCGCTGCAGGCCCATGGCGTCCACGGTCTCCTGCAAAAAGTCGATGCGCTTTCCCAGGCTGTCCAGCAGGGTCAGGTCAAAATCCGGCTCCAGCAGCCGCAGGGGCATTCCCGGGAATCCGGCCCCGGTGCCTACGTCCACCACCTGCTTGCCCCGGAAGTCCGCCGCCGTCAGCAGGCAGGCGCAGTCCAGCAGGTGCAGCCGCGCCACGTCTGCCGGTTCGGTGATGGCGGTCAGGTTCATGACCCGGTTTTTCTCCAGCAGCCGCCGGGAAAACTCCGTCAGCGCCGGGATGCTTCCTGTGTCCAGTCCCAGCTGGGTCAGGCCATCTTTCAGAATGGTTTCCAAATTACTTCTGCTCCTTCAGCAGGTCCCGGATCTCCGCCAGCAGCTCCTCGGTGGTGAGACCGGCAGGCTCCTCCGGCGCGGGCTCCTCATCCTTCTTCTTCAGGGCGGCCAGCTTGTTCATGGCTTTCACCAGCAGGAACATGGCAAAGGCCACGATGATGAAGTCCAGGATCACCGCCAGCAGATTGCCGATGCCCAGCATTACCGGCGCGGCATCGCCCGCTGCCACGGCGGCCTTGTTGAGAACGATGTTCCATTGGGTCAGGTCGATGCCGCCGGTGATGATGACCTTGTCGCCCTTTTCGAGCTGCATCACCTGCCGGCTGACCTGCAGCGCGTGGTAAAACAGCACGTCGGTGCTCTCGTACACCTCGCTCATAACGGGCGTGATGCCCCATGAGAGGGCGAGCTTGCGGTAGGCGCGCTCGTTCGTGGTCAGGCCGATGATGTCCGTCGGGCCGCGGAAGCGCGAGATCAGCCGCGCGGTGCGCCCTGTGATGGAGCAGACGGTGATGACCTTCGCGCCGATGTCGATGGCCATGCCGCACGTGGCGTGGCTGATGGCGTCGAGCGTGTCGTGGATCTCAAACTGCGTCTTGGGGAAACGTTTGGCGTAGTTGATGTGCGCCTCGGTGTATTCGGCGATGCGGGCCATGGCGCTCAGCGCCTCGACGGGGTGCTCGCCCGCGGCCGTCTCGCCGGAGAGCATGATGGCGCTCGTGCCGTCGTAGACGGCGTTGGCCACGTCGGCGATCTCGGCGCGGGTGGGGCGGATGTTGTGCGTCATGCTCTCGAGCATTTCGGTCGCGGTGATGACGCGCTTGCCAAGCAGGCGGCACTTGCCGATGAGCTCCTTCTGGATGCTCGGCAGCTCCTCATACGGCACCTCGACGCCCATGTCGCCGCGGGCGATCATGATGCCGGTGCACTCGGTGAAGATCTCCTCGATGTTGTCGATGCCGGGCTGATTCTCGATCTTGGCGATGACGGAGATGTCCTCGCCGCCGTTGGCGCGCAGGAAGGCGTTGAGGTCGGCCAGGTCCTGCTTGCGTGACACGAAGGACGCGGCCACGAAGTCCACGTCGTTTTCGATGCCGAAGAGCAGGTCGCTCTTGTCCTGCTCGCTCAGAAACGTCTGCTTGAGCACCTTGTTCGGGAAGCTCATGCTCTTGCGGTCCGAGAGCACGCCGCCGGCGGTGACGCGGCAGATGACGTCCGTGTCGGTCGTGGCGGTGACGGTCAGGGCGATGAGCCCGTCGTTGACGAGCACGGTGTTGCCCGGCTCAAGATCCTGCGCGAGCCCGGCATAGCTCACGGACACGCGCTCGGCATTGCCGGTGACGGGCTCGGTCGTGAACGTGAACGTGTCGCCGCTGTGCAGCTCGATCTTCCCGTCCGCGAACGTGCCGATGCGGTACTCCGGGCCCTTCGTGTCGAGCATGATGGCGATGGGCAGGTCGAGCTCCGCGCGCAGCTTCTTGATCCGGTCAATGCGCACCTGGTGTTCGGCGTGCGTGCCGTGGGAAAAGTTCAGGCGCGCGACGTTCATGCCCGCGAGCATCATGGCGCGCAGCGTCTCCTCGCTGTCGCAGGCGGGGCCGATGGTGCAGACGATCTTCGTTTTTCTCATATCCGACTCCCTCTCCGCATGTTGCGGTTTACTTTTTCTTCTTGCCGAACCAGCGGCGCTCCTTGCGGTTGCGGCCCTCGGGCTCGTCAGCGGCGGTGATGTTCCGGGCGGCCTCGGCCACAGCGTCGGCGTCAAAGTCGACGCCCATTTCGGCCGCGGTGTTGCGCATCTGATCAAAGAACTCGAGCTGGGCCTTGAGCGTCTGGAGCATTTCGCGCGTGAGCGCAAGTCCGCTGCCGACGCCGGGGTCGATGATGATGCCGGTGTCGTTCGAGGAGAGCACGAGCGGGGCGTAGTCCTTCACGCCGAGCTCGACGCTGCCCATGTTGCGCCATTGCAGCAGGCGCGCGCGGTCGGTGAAGGCGCAGAAGAACGTGCGCCCGTCGTCGGTGCGCACCTTGCCGAACTGCAGGTGCTGCTGACCGTCGGCCGGGGCAGCTTCGCCCTCGGGCCGCTGGGCGGGGAAGAACAGCGGCGCCGCGATCATGGTCGCGGCCAGGCGCTGGAAGTTCTCCTTCGAGGCGTTGATCTTGCACGCGTCGAGCGCGTCGCGCAGATCCTCGGCCAACGCGGCGCGCATGGCCTGCTCGGGCGTGCGCTCGCTGAGCTCGATGTGGAAATCGGGGTAGGCCACGCGCAGCATGTCCAGCGCGGTGCTCAGGCCCTGCACGTCTTCGTCGGGGCGGTCGTTGGCGGCCACGACGAACAGGCGCGGGCGGTGATTGACGCTGCGGTCGACGATGCCGGAGGCGTAGAGCTCCTCGAGCTTCGTCTGGATGCACAGGGCGATGCAGTTGGGGTGCTCGCTCGTGGCGGTCACGGCGATGGCGTAGGTCTCGTCGCCGTCCTGCACGGGCATTTTCGCCGCCTCGAGAATGTGCGGGCGGCCGAGACCGTAGGCGGCCTCGGCCTTGTGCTGCTCGCGCTCGGCGTCGGTCATGTCGTCGATGTTGTCCGGCTCCGTGTAGGCGCCGGCGGCCAGCAGCTCCGCCACGGCCTTGCGGCGGATGTCCTGAATGCCGAGCAGCTGCATGGCGCGCGAGCGGTCGGCGGCGACGTGGTCGTACAGATCGTTAAAATTACTCATATGCTTCCTTCCCGGGACGCCTGTTCGCCCCTTGGTTTTCTTTGCCGCCATTATAACACACCCCGCGCCAAATGCAAAGCGCCGATTCACCGCGGCAGATTGCACAAACATTGCCGCAGGGCGCAAAAAAATTTCTTGCCGCAGATCGCCGGTTTCTCTTTGCAAGCGGCAAAAATGTTGCTATAATGATTTTGTATAAAAACTTGGGTTTTGGCGTCCGCACGCAGGACGCGGAGATTTTCAAAAAGAGAGGAAGTTACGATATGATTCCACACGGCAAAGAGATCAAGGTGTTCACCGGCTCGTCCAACCCCGACCTGGCGGACATGATCTGCAAGAACCTCGGCATCTCCCTGGGCAAGAGCACGGTCACGGCGTTTGCCGACGGCGAGTGCTCCATCTCCATCAACGAGCCCGTCCGCGGCGTGGACGTGTTCATCGTGCAGAGCACCTGCAAGCCGGTCAATGACAGCCTCATGGAGCTGCTGGTCATGATCGACGCAATGAAGCGTGCCTCCGCCGGCCGCATCACCGCCGTCATCCCGTATTTCGGCTATGCCCGGCAGGACCGCAAGGCCAAGGCCCGCGACCCGATCTCGGCCAAGCTCGTGGCGAACCTGCTCACCGTCGCCGGGGCCGACCGTGTGCTGACCATGGACCTGCACGCCGCGCAGATCCAGGGCTTCTTTGATATCCCGGTGGACAACCTCTACGGCGCGCCGCTGTTTGCCACGCACTACCTGCGCCGCTTCGGCTACGGCCGCGAGGACATGGTCGTCGTCTCGCCGGACGTCGGCAGCGTGGCGCGCGCGCGCTCTTTCGCCATGAAGATGGGTCTCGGCCTCGCTATCGTGGATAAGCGCCGCGAAAAGGCCAACAGCTCCGAGGTCATGAACATCATCGGCAATGTCGAGGGCAAGACCTGCCTGCTGCTCGACGACATGGTCGACACGGCCGGCAGCCTGTGCGGCGCGGCCAAGGCCATCGTTGAGGTCGGCGGCGCGAAGGAAGTGTACGCCTGCGCATCCCACGGCGTGCTCTCCGGCCCGGCCATCGACCGCATCAACGACAGCGTCATCGACGAGCTGCTCCTGCTCGATACCATTCCGTATCCGAAGGACAAGCCGGCCTGCGACAAGATCCACTATCTGCCCGTCGCACCGATGTTCGCCGAGGCCATCAACCGCATCTATGAAGAGATGAGCATCTCCTCGCTGTTCGAGTGATGTTTTTTTCCGATCACGGCGGCGTTCAGTGGCTGGTCGTGTTCCTCGGCAACCCGGGGCTGAAGTATCAGAATACACGGCACAACGCGGGCTTTCTCACGGCGGACGTCGTGGAAAAGGACTGCGGCGTGCACATCGACCGGCTGCGCTTTCACGCGCTCACGGCACAGGCGGAGCTCGGCGGGCAGAAGGTCCTGCTCATGAAGCCGCAGACGTTTATGAACAACTCCGGCGAGGCCGTGGCGCCGGCGGCGAAGTTTTATAAAGTGCCGCCGGAGCATATCCTGGTCGTGTCGGACGAGATCCACCTGCAGCCGGGCCGCCTGCGCATCCGCACGAAGGGCTCGGCCGGCGGGCACAACGGGCTCAAGAGCATCATCGCCAGCCTCGGCACGGACGCCTTTCCCCGCATCCGTATCGGCGTCGGCGCGCCCCCGCACCCGGACTATGACATGCCCGACTGGGTGCTTGGCACGTTCCGCGGCGAGGACAAGACCGCCATGGACGACGCGGCCGTGCGCGCGGCCGAGGCCTGCGCGGTCTACATCCGCGACGGGGCGGACCGCGCCATGAGCCGCTTTAACTGAACACCTGTCAGGGGTTTCCCACGTCCACCGGAACCGCCGCAGCCGACCGTGGGGCATTGCCGCCGGGCCGCGCGCGAAACCAGTCGAGGCGCGGGAGGCCCCTGATCTATTCGCAACTGGAGAAAAGGAGGAGCGCATCCCTTGAAAAAACACTGTATCGCCATGCTGCTCGCGGGCGGGCAGGGCTCGCGGCTGTATGCCCTCACGGCGAAGGTCGCCAAGCCCAGTCTCCCGTTCGGCGGCAAGTACCGCATCATCGACTTCCCGCTGTCCAACTGCGCCAACTCCGGCATCGACACCGTCGGCGTACTCACGCAGTACCAGCCCCTGCTGCTCAACCGCTACATCGGCAGCGGCCAGGCATGGGACCTCGACAGCATCGACGGCGGCGTGTACATCCTGCCCCCGTATCAGAGCGCGGGGGAGCGCGGGTCGTGGTTTTCCGGCACGGCCAACGCCATCTATCAGAACATGGACTTCATCGAGATGTATGACCCCGACTGCGTGCTCATCCTCTCGGGCGACCATGTGTACAAAATGGACTATGACAAAATGCTCCGCGCGCATGAGCAGGCCGGTGCGGCCTGCACGATCTCGGTCATCCAGGTGTCGATGGACGAGGCCTCGCGCTTCGGCATCATGAACGTCGGGCCGGACGGCTTCATCGAGGAATTTGAGGAAAAGCCCGCCCACCCGAAGAGCGACCTTGCGAGCATGGGCATCTACATCTTTGACTGGAAGGTGCTGCGCAGGTATTTGATCGAGGACGAGGCCGACCCCAACTCCGACAAGGACTTCGGCAAGAACATCATCCCCAAGATGCTCGCCGCCGGGGAAAAGCTCCTGCCGTACCGGTTTGAGGGCTACTGGCGCGACGTCGGCACGATCGTCAGCCTCTGGGACGCGAACATGGATATGCTCTCGCCCACGCTCATCAATCTCTATGACCCGAAGTGGCCCATCCGCGCTAAGAGCCCCATCCGCCCGCCGCACAGCATCGGCCGGCAGGCGGAGGTCGTGCACTCGATCATCACCGAGGGCTGCACGATCGAGGGCCATGTGGAAAACTCCGTGCTCTCCAACTCCGTCACCGTCGGCGCGGGCGCGCGCGTGCTCTACAGCATCCTGCACCCCGGCGTCGTCGTGGAGCCGGGCGCCGTGGTGGAGTATGCCATCCTCGGCGAGGGCACGGTCGTCGGCGCGGGCGCGCACGTCGGCGCGCAGCCGGACGGGACGGACGCATGGTGCGTCGCCACGGTCGGCCCGGACGTGGCGGTGCCCGCCGGGGCAACGGTCCCGGCCGGGGCCATGATCTATGACGGAGCGGAGGTGCACGCATGAGCAAGGTACACGGCATCGTTTACGCATATCACAGCTCCCCGCGGCTTGGGGACCTGACGCGCTACCGCACGAACGCATCGCTGCCGTTTTGCGGGCGCTACCGGCTGATCGACTTTGCGCTCTCGTCGCTCTCGAACGCGGGTGTGCACAGCGTCGGCGTCATCATGCAGCGGGACTATCAGTCCCTGCTCGACCACCTCGGCAGCGGCAAGGCGTGGGATCTGTCGCGCCGCAGCGGCGGGCTGCACCTGCTGCCGCCGTTCGGCGTCAATACGCGCGGCGACTATACCGGCACGGCCGAGGCGCTCAACGCGGTCATTTCCTACGTGCGCAATATTCCGGAGTCGGAGATCGTGCTCATGCCGGCGGACATCGTCTGCAATCTCGACCTTGCCGCCGCCATCGCGCAGCATGACGCCTCCGGCTGCGGCATCACGGCTATCTGCCGCGGCGGCGCCGTCACCGGGGAGCACCACCGCTACCTCACGGACGCGCACGGCCGCGTCACGAAGCTCATCACGAGCGCGTCGGCCGGCGCGGGCGTCGCCGCCATGGAGATCTACATCGTCAATAAGGACGTCCTGCTCTCGATCCTCGATTTCTGCGCGCAGGAAAACCGCTTCCACTTCCACCGCGACGGGCTGTTTGAATACCTCGGCCGCGGCGGCACGATGGACGTATTCCTGCACACGGGCTACGCCGTGCGCGTGGACGCGGTCGCGGACTATTTTGCTGCCAGCATGGATATGCTCGATCCGGACGCGCGCGCATCGCTCTTCCCGGCTGACCGCCCGGTGCGCACGAAGGAGCGCGCGGACGTGAGCACGTACTACGGCGAGCACGCGCACGTGGGAAACTGCCTTGTGGCCGACGGCTGCTTCATCGAGGGCACGGTCACGGACTGCATCCTGTTTCGCGGCGTGCGCGTCGCGCGCGGGGCGCATCTGAGCCGCTGCATCGTCATGCAGGACACCTGCATCGCGGCGGACGCCATTTTGCAGTACGCCATCGCGGACAAAAACGTCCGCATCGGCCCGGCTGTCACGCTCACCGGCTGCGAGGCCCTGCCGATCGTGATCCCCAAGGGCAGCGAGCTCTGACCCGAACGAACCCAGAAAAGGAAGATTCGATTTTATGCCAATGACCAATCAGATTTCCCGCGATGAGCTGCGCGGCGCCATTGCCGACAAGCTCAGCGCACACTTCGGCGTCACGGCCGAGAACGCGACCGATGAGCAGGTCTTTCAGGCTGCGGCCATCGTCATCCGCGAGATCCTCTCGCGCCTGCACACGTTCGACAGCCGCACCGCGCCCGAGCGCGAGGTGCACTACCTGTCGATGGAGTTTCTCATGGGGCGCTCCCTGATGAAGGACGCCTTCAACCTCGGCATCGGCGACGCGCTCACCGGCGCGCTCGAGGATCTCGGCCGCAGCGCTGCCGACATCTTTGAGACCGAGCCGGACGCCGGCCTCGGCAACGGCGGCCTCGGCCGCCTCGCCGCGTGCTATATGGACAGCCTCGCCACCGAGGGCATCCCCGCCACGGGCTATTCGCTGTGCTACGAGCTGGGCATTTTCCGGCAGCGCATCGTCGACGGCCGCCAGACCGAGGTCGCGGACAACTGGCGCACGGCCGCGTCGAGCTGGCTCGTGCCGTGCCATGAGGACACGGTCGAGGTGCGCTTCGGCGGCCGCGTCGAGCCGCACTGGGACGCCTACGGCCACTACCACGGCGAGCTGCACGGCTATGAAAGCGTGCTGGCCGTGCCGCGCGATATGCTCATCGCGCCGTATGGCGACGGGCGCGTCAACACCCTGCGCCTCTGGGAGGCGCACAGCCCGAACGACCTCGACATGTATCTCTTCGCCGCCGGCAGCTATGTCCAGAGTCTCGAGCAGCGCACGATGGCCGAGGTCATCACGAAGGTGCTCTACCCGGCGGACGACCACATCGAGGGCAAGACCCTGCGCATCCGCCAGCAGTATTTCTTCGTCTCCGCGACGGCGCAGAGCATCCTGCGCGCCCACCGCGCGCGCTACGGCACGGTGCGCAACTTTGCCGAGCACCACGTCATCCAGATCAACGACACGCACCCGACGCTCATCATCCCCGAGCTCATGCGCCTGCTGCTCGATGACGACGGCCTCGGCTGGGACGAGGCGTGGGATATCGTCACCGCCTGCGTCAACTATACGAACCATACCGTCATGTCCGAGGCGCTCGAGACGTGGCCGCAGGGCCTCATCCAGAGCCAGCTGCCGCGCGTGTGGGAGATCATCTGCGAGATCAACCGCCGCTGGTGCGACGAGCTGCGCGCCCGCTTCGGCGACGATGTGCGCGTGGGGCGAAACCTCATCATCGCGGACGGCTGCGTGCACATGGCAAACCTCTGCCTTGCCGCGTGTAAGACCATCAACGGCGTCTCCGCCCTGCATGGGGAGATCTTGCGCCGCGACCTCTTCCGCGACGTCTGCGCGCTCAACCCCAGCCGCTTTACCTATGTCACAAACGGCATCGACCACCGCCGCTGGCTCGCCCAGTGCAACCCCGGCCTGCACGCGCTCGTGTGCGACGTGCTCGGCAGCGATCGCTACCTCCTGCACCCCGAGGAGCTCGCGGGTCTGGAGCGCGCGGCGGACGACCCCGCCGTGCTCGCCCGTCTCGAGGAGATCAAGGCGCTCAACAAGCAGCGGCTGGCCGCGTGGGTGTTCCGCACCGACGGCTTCTCGCTCAACAGCGACGCGATCCTCGACGTGCAGGTCAAGCGCCTGCACGAGTATAAGCGCCAGCTTTTGTGCGCCATGCGCATCACGCAGCTGCAGCTCATGCTGCACGACGACCCGGATCAGCCCTTCCAGCCGCGCACGTTCCTGTTTGCGGCCAAGGCCGCGCCCGGCTACGCGACGGCCAAGCGCATCATCCAGCTGCTGTGCTCGCTCGCGGCCGATGTGAATGCCGACCCCGTCTGCCGCGGGAAGCTGCAGGTGTATTTCCTGCCGAACTACCGTGTCTCCGCCGCCGAGATGCTCATGCCCGCCGCGCAGGTGTCCGAGCAGATCTCGACCGCCGGCAAGGAGGCCAGCGGCACCGGCAACATGAAGCTTATGATGAACGGCGCCGTCACGATCGGCACGCTCGACGGTGCGAACGTCGAGATGTTCGAGCAGCTCGGCGCGGACAATATGTTCCTCTTCGGCCTGCATGCCGACGAGGCCGAGGCCCTGCGCGCCGCGGGCTACGACCCGCAGGCGTACGTCCGCCGCAGCCCGTGGCTGGGCCGCGTGCTCGAGCGCATGAGCCGCGGCTATGCCGACGGCGAGAGTTATGCCGACCTCGTCAGCAGCCTGCTTTACGGAGGCGACCCGTACCTGCTCCTCGCCGACTTTGATGATTACGCCGCCACGCATGAGCGGCTGTACGCCGCGATCGCAGACCCCGCCGCGCGCGCGCGTCTGTCGCTCGTCAACATTGCCCGCAGCGGCATTTTCGCCGCCGACCGCGCCGTGCGCGAATATGCCGAGCGCATCTGGGAGGTGCACGCATGAAGCCCTATGTCTGTGTTGTCGGCGCCGTGAATCTGGACATTTGCGGCCGCCCGGAAAAGAAGCTCATCTTCCGCGACTCCAACCCCGGCGCCGTCACGCTCACGCCCGGCGGCGTCGGGCGCAACATCGCGCACGACCTGCGCCTGCTCGGCGTGGAGGTCAAGTTCCTCACCGCCTTCGGCGGCGATTCACACGCCCAGCTCCTGCGCAACGACTGCGTGGAGCTCGGCATGGATCTCAGCTGCGCGCTCGACGTGCCCGGCGGGCGCACGTCGACGTATCTCTACATCACGGACGAGCGCGGCGAGATGCAGCTCGGCCTGTGCGATACGGACATCTCCGCCGCCATCACGCCGGCGTATCTCCAGCGCCATCTCGATGTGCTCAACAGCGCGGCCGCTGTCGTGCTCGACGGCAACCTGACGGCCGAGACCATCACCTGGCTCGGCACGCACTGCAGCGCCCCGCTCTTTGCCGACCCCGTCTCCGTCACGAAGGCGGAGCGGATGCGCGCGGCGCTCGGTGCGCTGCACACGTTCAAGCCCAACCTCACTGAGGGGCAGAACCTCACGGGCGAGTCCACGCCCGAGGGCATCGTCGCGGCGCTGCTGGCGCAGGGCGTGCAGCGCGTGTTTCTCAGCATGGGGGCCGACGGTATCCTCGCCGGTACGCGCGAGGAACTGGTGCACCTGCCGTGCCTGCCTACCTGCATGGTCAACACGACCGGCGGGGGCGACGCGGTCATGGCGGCGCTCGTCTGGGCGTATCTGCAGGGGCTCGACCTGCGCGAGAGCGCGGCGGCCGCCCTGCGCGCCGGCAAGGCCACGGTGGAATACCCCGGCACGAACAATCCCGACCTCGGTGCGCTCGTCCACGGCTGAGGCAGGTCAAAAACGGCAAAAACAGCAGGCTTCCGGTTTTGGAAGCCTGCTGTTTTCTCATATCAGGATGGCGATGCGGTAAACGACCGCCGCGGCGCACCACGCCGCGGCGCACGACCCGGCCGCCGCGGCCAGCGTGCCGAGCCCG
>ERZ857775.4034-NODE-4034-length-11101-cov-9.320569_pt1 | contig 11101 bp, 7 predicted proteins | sample MGYA00519698_ERZ857775 | MGnify/ENA primary metagenome ERZ857775 (study PRJEB31778, sample SAMEA3449363) | human gut metagenome | biome: human gut; feature: human-associated habitat; material: faeces | place: United Kingdom | collected 2010/2012 ...
TTCTGATGAATCAGTTTGACTGTCTGCTTTGACAACTGAAAAGCTTTAGGAAGCAGCAATAAATCCGATGTCATCAAAGTTACCATAGCCACGTCCATAGCAATATCAGTTCCTTTCCCCATGGCAATGCTCACGTCAGCCAGTGCCAGAGCCTGCGAATCGTTGATACCATCTCCTACCATAGCGACTTTCTTTCCCTGCATTTGAAGCTCACGCACAAACTCGGCCTTATCATCCGGCAGAGCGTCAGCGACAAAACGTTCAATCCCTAAACGGGAAGAAACAGCTAATGCCGTCCGCTGCCCGTCACCCGTCAACATACAGATGTCAATGCCTTGACGTTTCAGTTCTTTTACCGCTTCGGCAGAAGTAGCCTTTATCGGGTCAGAAACGGCAATGATAGCCAATAATTCATTTCCACGTCCAAAGTAGATGATACCATTGCCATCCGATTCATAGCGGACCAGCATTTCAGCCATCACATCATTTACTGTCGCACTGAAATCTTTTAGGAGCTTATGGCTACCTACCCAATAGGTATGTCCCTCATAAGAGACCTTGATTCCTTTTCCCGTAATACTCTCGAAGCTGTCCAATGCAGCGGGTTTTACCTTCTCCTCGTTCTGAAGAGCAGACACGATAGCACCGGCAAGCGGATGTTCCGATTTCATTTCCGCAGCTAAAAGCACATCTTTGAAATGAGGTTCCTGCGATTGCGCCCATAACCATCCGGTAGCAGTAGGGTGTCCTTCGGTCAATGTTCCGGTTTTATCCAGTACAACGACATCCACTTTACGCATTTGTTCCAAAGCTACTGCGTCTTTAATCAGAATATGCTGGCTGGCAGCTTTGCCTATTCCCACCATCAATGCAGTAGGCGTAGCAAGTCCCAAAGCACATGGACAAGCAATGACAAGGACAGAAACAGCCGACAGAATGCCATAAGAGATATATTCACTGCCACCGATGGCAACCCATAAAACAAATGTCAGGATAGCAATGCCCAATACGACAGGTACGAAAATTCCGGTAATGCGGTCGACGATACGTTGCACGGGAGCTTTGCTGCCCTGTGCTTCCTGCACCATGGAAATGATGCGGGCAAGCACCGTTTCACTACCTACCTGTGTGGCATGTATGATAAACGAGCCACGCTGGTTGATCGTTCCTGCCAAGACTTTATCGCCTTTCTTCTTTTCCACCGGAACCGGTTCACCACTAATCATACTTTCGTCAACATACGAATCGCCTTCGGAAAGCTGACCGTCCACCGGTATCTGTTCTCCCGGACGTACAACAACCATATCACCTATCTGGAGGTTCTCGATCAGAATCTCCTCTTCCACTCCATTGCGCAGAACCCGGGCAACTTTAGGCTGCATTCCCATCAACTTGCGAATAGCAGTCGAGGTATTGCCTTTTGCACGTTCCTCCATCAATTTCCCGGTAAGGACGAAAGCGATAATCACCGCAGAAGCCTCATAATAGACGTGCGGTTCCAATCCACGAGCATACCAAAATTCGGGGAAGAACGTATTGAACAGACTGAACAGAAAAGCAATGGAAGTACTAAGCGCAACCAGTGTATCCATATTGCTCCGTCCCAGTTTAGCCTGTTTCCAAGCTCCGGTAAAGAAACCACCTCCGAAAAAGACCATGACAGGGATAGCAAGTACCATCTGAATCTCATTAGAGTAGGGTACATGCATCAGTATCATGGAAAATACCAGCAACGGTACTACCAAAATCCAAGCCCCAATCACTTTCCACGTCAAACGAGTATAACGCTTATGCTGCTCCTCTTCCCGGCGTTCCTCCTTGTGGGCTTCTTCCACAATCAGATCATAACCTGCCGCAAGCACAGCCGCACGAATCTCTCCGGGAGTCAGCTGCTCTTTCTCATAAGAAACGGTCAATGTATTGGTAGCAAAATTAACGGAAGCCTCGATAACTCCCGGCAATTTTTTCACTGTTTTTTCTACATTATTAGCACATCCTGCACAATGCATATTAAGTACAGGAAATGCCTTTTTTATTGTGTTACCCATATAATTATAGTTTATGCCCTTCCCCGACTCCCTAAAAGGAGTCGGGGAAGAACCATTGTTTATATATAAAGAAACAAACTAACACAGGTATTTGTTCAATTACTTCTTATCAATCTATAAAAAAAACATCCTATTTTGTTTTCATTCCTTACCCTACATTCATCTAAAACAAAATTACTTTCGAGATTCTCTCGGTCATTATTTGGGTATTTTAGAGTCATATCAGCACAATTAACTCTTTTTACTCAACAATAAGACCTATCTTTGCCCCGAATAAATTCGTTGATTTTCAAGTAAACATTATGCTTACATATCTACTCCTTATTGTCACATTTTATCTGGCAGGCAATGCCTATATATTTATCAGAGCAAGACAAGCTCTGAAAGTTAAATCTCTTGGGGCGAAAATACTCTTAACCGTTTTATTCTGGGGATGCGCTTTATCCTTTTTCGTTACAATGTCGGCTCGTAATATTGCAATGCCCGCATTTATTTCCCATTCAATGTACATCATCGGAACAAGTTGGTTGATATTTACTTTATACATGGCTTTACTCCTGCTTGTGTTTGATATCTTGAGATTATTTAAAGTCGTTTGTAAATATAGATTTCATTTATCCCTACTATTCACATTGGCATTGTTGGGATATGGAGTCTACAACTATCACCATCCGGAAACTAATGTAGTCGGCATTTCAACCGGAAAACAATATAAAGATACTACCCAAGCAATTAAAATCGTCGCCATCAGCGATGTTCATTTGGGAAACGGTACAGGGAAAGCCGCATTAAAAGGATATGTGGAAATGATCAATGCGCAACGTCCTGACCTGATACTGATTAGTGGTGACTTGATTGACAGCAGTGTCGTACCTCTTTATACAGAGAATATGGCGGAAGAATTGGCTGACTTGAAAGCTCCTATGGGCATCTACATGGTACCCGGCAATCATGAATACATCAGTGGTATTGATGAAAGTATCCGATATATAAAACACACTCCTATACAGTTATTGCGCGATTCGGTAGTTACGCTTACCAACGGCATACAACTGATAGGACGTGACGACCGCCATAACCGCAAGCGTCGTTCCCTGCAAGAGTTAATGGCAGGTGTCGATCAGAGCAAACCTACCATATTATTGGATCATCAACCTTTTAACCTGAAAGAAACGGAAGCTGCCGGCATCGACTTGCAATTCAGCGGACATACACACCACGGACAAATATGGCCTATCAATTGGGTGACTGATTATATATTCGAACAAAGCCACGGTTATCGCCAATGGGGAAACACGCATATATATGTATCTTCCGGACTGTCTCTATGGGGACCACCTTTCAGAATAGGGACACATGGTGAAATGGTTATTTTCAATTTTCAATGAATATTAAATGGGTTTACAGTAGACATAAGTAAAGTCTGCAACCACTAAGCCTAATTCCCGCACTCTACAAGAAAAGCAGCTTACCGAAAGAGCGAATACCTGAATATTTTTCTGTTTTTATTCGTCCGATTCATGAATTTCATCTATATTTGTCAATAGTGAATGATAGAACAAATGTAGAATTTATAGAAAAAACGAGTATGAAAAAACAATATGTCAGTTTGCTTGCTATTATACTTTCGGTAAGCGGCTTTTTCTTTTCTTGTCATGACAAGATGAACAAAAACACAGGTGCGTTACAGTTCGACAGTATCCGGGTAAATGAGACGGCACACCTCTTTAATGATACAGCCAAACCGGCATGTAACATCATCATCAATTTCACCTATTCCGACAAGTCATCGGATGATATGCTGAAAGACAGTCTGAATGCCTATTTCATATCCGCTTGTTTCGGCGACAAGTATATCGGAGAAAAGCCGGAGGAGGTTATAAAGCAATATACAGAGAATTATGTCAACGAGTATCGCCGTGATCTGGAACCGATGTATGCCGAAGACGAAAAAGACAAAGAGGACGAGTCCTCCATCGGTGCCTGGTATTCATATTATAAAGGTATAGAAAGCCATGTACAACTATATGAAAAGGACTTGCTTGTATATCGCATCGACTATAACGAATATACCGGAGGCGCACACGGCATTTACATGACTACCTATCTGAATATGGACCTCACACTGATGCGCCCGCTCCGTCTCGATGACATCTTCGTAGGAGAATATAAAGATGCGCTGACCGACTTAATATGGAACCAGCTCATGGCTGATAATAAAGTGACGACCCACGAAGCATTGGAAGATATGGGCTATGCCTCTACCGGAGACATCACTCCAACCGAAAATTTCTATTTAAGCAAAGAAGGGATAACTTTCTATTACAATGTCTATGATATCACTCCATACGCTATGGGTCCCGTGAAAGTGACCGTGCCGTTCCCGATGATGGAGCATTTATTAGGCAGTAACCCGATTCTGGGAGAACTAAAAGATTAAACTTCATAAAAAACGAAACAGCAGTGGAAATCATACTGAAATATTTTCCTGATCTGACAGAAGAGCAGCGTAAACAATTTGCAGCTCTATATGACCTCTACATCGATTGGAATTCAAAAATCAACGTTATCTCCCGTAAGGATATCGAGAATTTATATGAACATCATGTGCTCCATTCGTTAGGCATTGCAAAAGTAATTCAATTCCGTCTCGGTACCAGTGTTATGGATTTAGGTACGGGCGGAGGTTTTCCGGGCATTCCTTTAGCAATATTATTTCCGGAAACCCAATTTCATCTGGTCGACAGTATCGGTAAGAAAGTGCGCGTAGCCACTGAAGTGGCAAATGCCATCGGATTGAAAAATGTCACTTTCCGCCATGCCCGTGCCGAAGAAGAGAAGAGAATGTTCGATTTCGTTGTCAGCCGTGCAGTCATGCCTCTGGCGGATCTGATAAAGATTATCAAGAAAAACATTTCTTCCAAACAGCAGAATGCGTTGCCAAACGGATTGATCTGCCTTAAAGGCGGTGAGCTGGAACACGAAACAATGCCTTTCAAACATAAGACGGTCATTCACAACCTAAGTGACAATTTTAAGGAAGAGTTCTTTGAAACCAAAAAAGTGGTATATGTTCCGATTTAGAAACTATATGCTTGATATATAAGATAAATCATAGAGAACCATGAAAATAAAGAGATTTGAGTTTAATATGTTTCCCGTAAACTGTTATGTTTTATGGGATGAAACAAAGGAAGCGGTTGTAATCGATCCGGGCTGCTTCTACGAAGAAGAAAAGCAGGTACTAAAGAAATTCATTCTATCAAATGAACTGAACGTGAAACATCTGCTGAATACTCATCTACACTTGGATCACATTTTCGGAAACCCGTTCATGCTCAAAGAGTTCGGTCTGTCGGCAGAAGCAAACAAAGCGGATGAATATTGGATCGATGAAGCACCGAAGCAAAGTAGGATGTTCGGTTTTCAGTTGCAGGAAGCCCCTGTGCCATTGGGCAAATACTTGCATGATGGAGATATTATCACCTTCGGACATACCCGGCTGGAAGCAATCCATGTACCCGGTCATTCTCCCGGCAGTCTGGTGTACTATTGCAAAGAAGAGAACTGTATGTTTTCCGGTGATGTCCTGTTTCAAGGCAGTATCGGACGTGCAGACCTTACAGGAGGCAACTTCGACGAACTGATAGAGCACATTTGCAGCCGCCTGTTCGTACTCCCTAACGAAACCGTCGTATATCCGGGACACGGTGCTCCTACGACCATCGGAATGGAAAAAGCAGAAAACCCTTTTTTTAGATAAAATATAATCCCCCACAAATTATGAAAACCGATTTGTTAGCTAGCCGTCACATCGGCATCAATGAACAAGACACAGCCGTAATGCTTCGCAAGATTGGCGTAGAATCATTAGACGAACTTATTGACAAAACAATTCCTGCCAATATCCGACTGAAAGAACCGCTTGCATTGACTAGTCCGTTGACGGAATACGAATTTGGAAAACACATAGCCACATTGGCTGGTAAAAACAAACTTTATACGACCTATATTGGATTGGGTTGGTATAATACGATTACTCCCGCCGTCATTCAACGGAATGTATTCGAAAATCCGGTGTGGTACACCTCTTATACTCCTTATCAGACGGAAGTATCACAGGGACGTCTGGAAGCACTGATGAACTTTCAGACTGCCATATGTGACCTCACCGCCATGCCGCTAGCCAACTGTTCATTGCTCGACGAAGGTACTGCCGCCGCCGAAGCCGTAAGTATGATGTATGCCCTCCGCTCACGCGCACAACAAAAGTCCGGCGCCAATGTAGTCTTTGTGGACGAAAATATTTTCCCGCAGACATTGGCTGTTATGACAACACGTGCCGTTCCTCAAGGTATCGAACTGCGTGTCGGCAAATATAAAGAGTTCGAACCTTCACCGGAAATATTCGCCTGCCTCTTGCAATATCCCAATTCCAACGGAAATGTGGAAGACTATGCCGCATTCACAGAGAAAGCGCATACGGCAGAATGTAAAGTGGCTGTTGCTGCCGATATTCTGAGCCTTGCCCTGCTGACTCCTCCGGGAGAATGGGGAGCGGACATCGTGTTTGGAACGACGCAACGTTTAGGTACGCCCATGTTCTATGGCGGTCCGTCTGCAGCCTACTTCGCCACACGGGATGAGTATAAGCGGAATATGCCAGGACGAATCATCGGATGGTCTAAAGATAAATATGGAAAACTCTGTTACCGGATGGCATTGCAGACTCGCGAACAGCACATCAAACGTGAAAAAGCGACCTCAAATATATGCACGGCACAGGCTCTGCTGGCCACAATGGCAGGCTTCTATGCAGTCTACCACGGACAGGAAGGGATTTCGACCATTGCCTCCCGCATCCACAGTATCACAGTGTTTCTCGACAAGCAACTGAAGAAATTCGGTTACACGCAAGTAAATGCGCAATATTTCGACACACTGCGTTTTGAATTGCCCGAACACGTTTCCGCACAACAGATTCGCACGATTGCTCTTAGCAAGGAAGTTAATCTGAGGTATTACGAGAACGGAGACGTAGGTTTCAGTATTGACGAAACAACGGACATTGCAGCCGTTAATGTGCTGCTTTCCATTTTCGCCATTGCCTCCGGAAAGGACTATCAGAAGGTAGACGACATCCCGGAAAAAAGTACGATCAGCAAAGCCTTGAAACGTACGACTCCTTTCCTTACCCATGAAGTGTTCAGCAAATATCATACGGAAACGGAAATGATGCGTTATATCAAACGCTTGGATCGAAAGGATATCTCATTGGCGCAATCCATGATCTCTCTCGGATCATGCACCATGAAGCTGAATGCAGCCGCAGAAATGTTGCCTTTAAGCCGTTCCGAGTTTATGGGAATGCATCCGTTAGTTCCGGAAGACCAGGCGGAAGGGTATCGTGAACTTATAAGGAATTTGAGTGACGACTTGAAGATTATTACCGGCTTCGCCGGTGTCAGCCTACAACCGAATTCGGGGGCTGCGGGAGAATATACAGGTCTTCGCGTTATTCGTGCCTATCTGGAAAGTATAGGTCAAGGACACCGGAACAAGATATTGATACCCGCATCGGCTCATGGAACGAATCCTGCATCGGCTATCCAGGCGGGATTTACAACAATCACCTGCGCGTGCGATGAGCACGGAAATGTGAAGATGGATGACTTACGTACCAAAGCCGAAGAGAACAAGGAGGAATTGGCTGCGCTGATGATCACTTATCCCTCCACCCACGGTATATTTGAAACGGAAATAAAAGAGATCTGCGACATTATCCATGCTTGCGGAGCGCAAGTATATATGGATGGAGCCAATATGAACGCGCAAGTGGGATTGACTAATCCGGGATTCATCGGCGCGGATGTCTGCCACTTGAATCTTCATAAGACATTCGCCTCACCACACGGTGGCGGAGGTCCGGGAGTAGGTCCTATCTGTGTAGCGGAACATCTGGTTTCTTTCCTGCCCGGACACGGTATCTTCGGCAATACACAGAATCAGGTATCGTCCGCTCCGTTCGGTAGTGCGGGTATTCTCCCCATTACATACGGATATATCCGGATGATGGGTACGGAAGGACTCACCCAGGCTACTAAAATAGCGATCTTGAACGCCAACTATCTGGCTGCTTGTCTGAAAGATACATACGGCATTGTCTATCGTGGAGCAAATGGTTTTGTTGGTCATGAGATGATTCTGGAATGCCGCAAAGTGTACGAAGAGACCGGTATCTCCGAAAATGACATCGCCAAGCGTTTGATGGACTACGGTTATCATGCCCCTACCCTCTCGTTCCCTGTTCACGGCACATTGATGATTGAACCTACGGAAAGCGAGAGTTTGGCGGAATTGGATAACTTCGTAGCTGTCATGCTGAATATCTGGAAAGAGATTCAGGAAGTGAAGAATGGCGAAGCGGACAAGAACGATAATGTATTGGCTAACGCGCCGCATCCGGAATATGAGGTTGTGAATGACCGTTGGGAGCATTCCTACACACGTGAGAAGGCAGCTTATCCGATAGAGAGTGTACGCGATAATAAATTCTGGGTAAATGTAGCACGTGTAGACAACACATTGGGAGACCGTAAGTTGCTACCCACTCGCTATGGTACCTTTGAGTAAGCCCGGGGCTCACATTCCTTGAGGCGTGGGCTTATTTCTATAAGCCAAGGGGGCAAACAAACTGAAGCCTTGGAGAAACACTGGTTTCCCCAAGGCTTATGCCTCGTAACATAGAAGATAAGTCCAAGTGTAAATCTGAAAGTATGATTTCTACTTAACAATAGTTACAGTATCCGCTTTTACCTTCTTCTCTTTCATTGGAATCTTCGGATCGCCATATCCTAACGCAACACAGCCGTATACTTTATGACTAACCGGTACTCCCAATGCAGTGATAAATTCACGTACTTCGGGATCATCACAAGTCGTACCTAACTGATTGATCCAACAAGAGCCGATACCTAAAGACTGTGCAGCCAAAAACATATTCTCTATTGCACAAGCGCAATCCATACCCGCCCACCATTGAGTAGGTTCGTTAGAAACAATTACCAAAGTCGGGGCATGATAGTAACAGCAATAAGCCTTATTGCGGGCACGTTCCTGCAAACGGACATCATCACTTTTAGCAAAAGCTCCTTTTATGCGTTCATTTAGTTCTGCCAGTTTACTGACATTCTGAATAGCAGTGAAATGCCATGTTTCCAAATGCATTCCACTCGGAGCATACGTTGCAGCCTCCAGGATTGCCCGCAAATCTTCTTCCGGAACTTGTTGCTCCGTATAAGCACGCACGCTACGGCGCGCCTTGATGTTTTCTAAAATTTCATTTGTTTTCATGGGCGACAAGTGTTTTATATAAGTATATCATCATTATTAGTTTGACAGTCTCAATACTTTGTACTTTTTCCTACCGTTTGACCAATCCGATCTTTGCGTTTAGTTTGAAATAATAGACTCCATTCTCCCTCTCCAAAAATCCGTATTTATCCTTCTCCAAAGATCCTTTTTCGAAACGAGTATTCAGAAACAAGAAATCTTCCATCACTTGTTTCTCGGATTTATGGTAGCAAAGCACATCTCCATTACCATCTACCAGCAAAATGCCTTCCACTGCCGAATCCAGCCCGGTATAAATCTTTGCAGGACGCATTCCCAATGCCAGTGCCATCAGAAATTGCTTTATTTTAAATTCATAGAACTTATGCTTGTTTATCAGTTCATCCTTGATCTTCAGCGGATTCATCTGTTTGATAATCTCCGTCAACTCACTCACACGCGATATGCCGTCAAGGTGCATTATACGAACCATCTCTGTCAGTACACGCGGGAAATGCAAATCAATCATCAAAAGATTGCTACGAAATACACGGTCGGCTACATCCGAATATTTAAGTACTCCTCCCAAACGTTCGATCATCATCATACGCTCGGCAACTTCATTAGGGCTCTCCGGCAAAGCATTGATCTTGTTTACTGTCGGAGTAGCAAATTTAATTCCGGTCTGCTCCAGCTTAAGATTCGCCGCACGCCCTCCATCCAACAATGGATTCATGGCACTCAACCGCGAACGGACATTAAATCCTCTCAAAGGCGCTTCCGAATGCCAGAATGCAATGGAGAAATCGGTGCGATCCTCCGTTTTTGCCTCCAAGTCGAAGATAGCCGCTTCATCCAGAAACTCCTCTACTCCATCCGGAGAGGTCACATCGTTTTCCGAAGAGGATTTAACCGCTTTCAGTATCAAGTCCGCTACGATACCGAAATCTTCACGAGGCATAGTTTTAACTCCTGTTTCCCCTTCGATGCGAATCGTCTCTTCCTCAATATAATACCGACGTGTCCCGTCGTGCTCTTCCCTCTGAATCATTGCAACAGGCCAGAATATATCTCCTGCCTTTGCTTCCACCGTGCCTAACGCTACTCTCCCGTCCGCCAACAAACGGAAGAAAGTATAAAGTTCACACCATTCTTTTTTAGTTGCTTCGAATGCCATATATTTTTTCTTTATTTTGCTACAACTGTTTTTATCTTAATCTAATTTTATCCTATCTCTGCGACTGCTATCTTCCTTATTATATATAGGCCATAAGCAACTCCTACTGATTGATAACCTGCGGCAAAATTGCAGACGGCACAACCGGAGGAAGGATATGGGTCACCTCTTCCAACGGAGGGAGCTTGCCGACTTGTGCAAACAGGGAGTTCCGTATCCATTCTCCGGGAGTGACTACGATAAATCGTCCCGTCCAGCAACCATCAAAATAAGAAGGATTGCCCGGCTGTTTCTTAATAGGGTAACAGATGTTTTCCCCTTTGCTCCGCATCTCCGGCGAACGTCCGGGATCATTCACCCACACATATTTGTCATCAATACCGCGAAGTACCATCCAATGTCCTCTCGGACCGGGACGCAAACCACGAACCGCCCCTGTATATCTCACATTCACAAGCACAGGTATACCACGATCGATATAATCTTTCAATATCCGATAATCTTTCTGCTGGAAATGTTCGGCACTTATCATGTTTTCATAATA
>ERZ857775.4036-NODE-4036-length-11088-cov-7.880359_pt1 | contig 11088 bp, 10 predicted proteins | sample MGYA00519698_ERZ857775 | MGnify/ENA primary metagenome ERZ857775 (study PRJEB31778, sample SAMEA3449363) | human gut metagenome | biome: human gut; feature: human-associated habitat; material: faeces | place: United Kingdom | collected 2010/2012 ...
TCCATATATTTCAGGCTGGACTTCATTTCCCGCTCTACCATATTGTGTATGAATAATTCAAATTTTCCACTGTCTCCGCATTTCAACAATAATCTAAAATTATCATAATGATCATAGATATAATCAAGTCAGCTGTTTAGATTTTTTATTTTTCGCAAATGTCAATTCCGGTAATCGGTCGGTCTCAATAATCATTTCCAACATTCTGGCAAATCCCTCCGGATTTTGAATTTGATACTGCATATGGTTGAATCCCTCAAAAACCGGAAAATTACCGTATATATAAGTCTGCATCACTGCATTTCTGTATTTAAAATGTTCTTCTATACTTCCAAATTCCCAGAGTGTATGTTTCTGCAATTCTTCTGACAGTTCTGAAAATGGCTTATCTTCCAAACTGTCTGTCAGCTGTCTTCTCAGATTTCCATACGTCAAGTTCTTTCCTGCCTCTATAAAATAAGGTTTAATTTTATCATCGTCACACCACATGATTCTCTTTAGTGTCTTTCCTTTTGACCAATATAAACTTTTCATTGCTATATATAAGAACGGAACCATGATTCTGCGTGTTGCCTTTCCAATCTGTGCAAACTGCCCGCCATCAAAAAAAACATGCTTTACCGGTATTTTTATCTCTGTCAGGAATGCCATGGCGAGATCTGCTCCAATCGAAGATGCAACTATAAGTTCTATTTCTTTGATTCCATGGTTCCCCAAAAACCGTACAATCTGTTGTATCTCATCTCTTTTGCTTTGATACCTCTGTCCGGAGCAATACACAGTCGATGTTGGCATAATGCAATAATATTTTTCTGCCATTTTCTCTGCAACCGGCATACTGCTTTCCCCAGTTACTCCCATTGCATGAAAAAACAAAATGACTGGATTTGATTTATTTCCTGTTGTTTTAAATACCACACTTCCACCTTCTGTCTATTTTGTATCTTTTATCTATCTACTCTCTTCCTTTCATTCTCGTAATATTCGTATCCACTGATCAAAAACTCAATCATCTTTTTTGTCATCTGAACCAGCATTTCCATTCCTGCCAAGAACACGGTCAAACTCCTCAAGAACCTCTGTCATCAAGCCCTCGTCAATCCGACTTCTACACTCTGCAATCAACACTGCTGGAATTCCATAAAATGCTTCTGCTATACTTCCGGTAATTGCTCCTAATGTGTCAGTATCTCCGCCAAGCGATACCGCATTTCGTATGGCATCCTCAAAATCTCTGGATTCCAAAAAGGCAATAATTGCTTCTGGCACAGTTTTCTGACATGTCTCATCCATATGATACCCCGGCCTGATTATATCTAAACTTCTATCCAGATCATAACGAAATTCTCTTTCAATATACTCTTTAATTTCTTCTTTTGAAGAACCGTTTCTGGCCATGTATATTGCACTGGCTGTTGCTTCCGCACCCTTAATTCCTTCCGGATGATTATGTGTCACATTCGCAGTCGCTCTTGCCACCTCTCTGGTTTTTTCAATGGAATTATAAAGCCATCCTGCTGCTGATACTCTCATGGCGGAACCATTACCATAACTTCCGTATGGCTTAGGATTTCTTTCACTAAGCCAGTACCTGAATCTTCCACCATAACCAGCATGTGGATACCGTCTTCCCCAATCCTGCATGTTAGCTGCTACCGCCACTTCGATTTCCTTTCCTGTAGCTTCCGTTCCAACTGCCAACAATGCTTCTCCTATTGCTATTGTCATAACAGAATCATCTGTAAATCCACAGCCTTTGCTAAACAAATCAAATTCCTTTGTTTTATCTCCTCTGTCAAACTCAAATGGACTTCCTATAATATCTCCCAAAATTGCTCCGTACATATATGCCTCCAATCTCCGAATCACTCCGGTAACTCTTTTTCTTTGTTACAATATGAGTATAATCAACAGACGTCTTTATATGGTCGCTGTCCCGGCGACAGTTTTAAGAACAAAAACAGACGCCGATACTATAAATACCGACGTAACACATACCAATTAATACTTACTTGTAAACTTTTCATAAAAAAGCACCTCTTTATACACCTAATATCTCATTCGTATATCTAAACAAAGTCACATTCAGTTGCATAATGTCATACTGCTTATCAATGATAGCTTTCTGTACAATCAGATCAACCTTGCTGCTTGGGCTGAATGCCCAGTCTGCTCTGGCAAGCAAGTCCCTTGACTGTTCCAGATTAAGTTGCAATGCAATACAGAGTGCCATTACTGTTTTCTTCTTTGGATGATAATTATGATCGCACTGAATCTTGGAAAAATGTTTCCTGTCAAGATTTGCACGTTTCCATACATCCTTTCGAGATCAACGGAAATGCTATACTTGTACACTGCAAATTCAATGCTTTTTGCAATGATTTACGATAACAGCTCTCCAAAATTTCGAATTCCTGGTGCTTTCCATCTGTCCATACCGGTCCGACCGTATGAATGATATATTTTGCCTTTAGATTATATGCGCCGGTGACTGCTATGTCACCTCTTGCAATCTTACCGATACCTGTTCTTTCAGCAAGAAGCTGTTCCTTCCCTGCCGCCTCATATATGGCTAAATCTGTGCCACTTACACATATCGGATTCGGATTTGCAGTATTTACAATCACATCTGCTTTAACTTTTGTTATATCGTTGCGAACTATTTTAAATGGCATCGTACATCTCCTTATCTATGCCCTGTATTACCTTAATATCTTCCTTATCTGTTCAATTTCTCCCCTTATTCTCTTTCTGCACTATTATAAAACAAGCTGATATCAATTTGATACCAGCTAATGTTTTACCTGCATCCTTCAAGGATACATCCACATGATATGCTTTCATTATTATAGCAATCTTCTAAAATAATGCATCTTAATCCAGCCCATCAGAATGCGAAATTTTGCGTAAAGCATTTTTCAAACACGTTCTAATCTCTTGGCGTTAAACCTACATACATATCTTTGTACTGTTTTGCACTCTTTTCCCAGGAAACATCTTTATTCATATCGCGGATCACCATATCATCCCAGGATTTTCTGTTCTCGAAATAGAGCGTCTTTGCTCTGTTGATCGCATCGTAAAGCAGCCCGCTTTCATATCTGTCAAATGTAAAACCGTTTCCTGTATTTTCAAACATATTATAAGGCTGAACCGTATCTTTGAGTCCTCCGGTCTCTCTTACAATCGGAACTGCACCATATCTCATGGCTATAAGCTGTGTAAGTCCACATGGTTCAAATCTTGATGGAACCAGAAGTGCATCACATCCTGCATAAATATTGTGAGCCACATTTTCATTGTAAGCAATATATGCACAGAAATTGCCTTTATATTTGTTTTCATAATAACGGAATGTATTTTCATACTGAGAATCACCAGTACCAAGAACAACCACCTGCGTATGTTCATCCATAATTCCCGGGATTACGTCATTTACAAGATCAAGACCTTTCTGGTTGGTGAGACGTGAAATAAGTCCGATTACCATCTTATGCTCATCTACATCCAGCCCCAGAGATTCCTGAAGAGCTTTTTTATTAATCTTTTTATTCTTTATCGCTGACTTCTCATCATAATCAGCAGCTAACAGCTTATCAGTTGCAGGATTCCAGATATCCGTATCAATACCATTCACAATTCCCAAAATCTTATTGTTGTGATATCTTAAATGCTCTGCAAGTCCCTCTCCATATTCCTCTGTCTGAATTTCCCATGCATAAGTATTACTTACAGTTGTAACTTTGTTGCTGTAAGCGATACCACCCTTTAACATATTGGCATCCAGCCAGTTCTGGATCATGCAGTCCTTATTAAATACATAATCAGGAAGTCCTGACCAGTATTGAATCTTTTTTCTGTCATAAATACCCTGGAACTTCAGATTATGTATTGTGAGTACTGAAATTGCACGTCCTACATCTGTATCCTGAAAACAAGTTCTCAGATAAAGTGGTACTAAAGCTGCCTGCCAGTCATGACAATGTACTACATCAGGAGTCCAGTTCAGATAATTAAGGGCAGCAAGGGCAGCTTTTGCAAAATAACAGAATTTCGGAATGTCATCTATGAGATTCGTATATGGATTTCCCCAGGAGAAGAACTCATCATTATCTATAAAATCATAGACAACCCCATCCTCCTGATATTCCATAATTCCCACATAATACTGCTTTCCATCAGAGCAGAGATTCATATCAAAGGAACCCCTGTATTCCATCTTTTCCTGAAATTTCTGAGGAATACATTTGTATCTTGGAATAATGACCTTAACATCAATGTTTAATTTTGCCAGACTCTTTGGCAGGGCAGACATTACATCTCCCAATCCGCCGGTCTTAACAAATGGATAACATTCTGATCCAATGAAGGCTACACTTCTTCGCGGTCCCAGATCAGGCTGTCTCGTTGGAATGTTCTGTTCATTCTGTTCAACAGATGGCTCCTGAATAATTACGGCTTGCTTAACAGAAACATTCTCTACTGTTGGAGCAACAGTCTTAACAGCTTTTTGAAGATTGTTTTTTGCACTGCTTTTTACACTGCTTTTTACGCTGTTTCTTGCATTGCTCTTTGTGTTACTCTTTGTATTACTCTTTGCATTGCCTTTGGTACTGCTTTTGGTACTGCTTGTTTGAACTGTTTTTTTTCTCATATCATTGATCTCCCTTTTGCATTTTACAAAGTCCGAAATCTATTACGTCTTAACTAAAATGTCCTCCGGTAAGTTCCTGATAAACATTCATTTTGCAGATATTTATCATTTCCTGTTAATCTCAATTATAACACAAAATGCGCAAAGTAACTATTATTATCTGAATGATACAAGCTGGTTTATTCCTTTTCATTATATCTGCCTCTTTTATTTTACAGATACACTACATAGAAAAAGGGATCTTCCACTCAGTCAATTTGAATAAAAAACATAATCTGTTTTTATTTCACGCATTCCATAATTATCATCTCACATCTGTCATATCCAAGCTGTGAGCTGTTCAGGCACAGTGTGTAATTGCTGGCTTTTCCCCAGTTCTGATCTGTGTAAAAGTTATAATTTGTTCTTCGCCTTTTATCTGTGTCTGCCATCATTTTCACAGCTTCCTTCTCTTTTACATTGTATAAACCAGTGATACGCTTTATTTTTTCCGGCATGTCCCCATGAATAAATACATTCAGCACATCATCCCGGTCTTTCAGTATATAGTCTGCATTTCTTCCAATGATCACACAAGGCTCCTTCTCAGCCAATTCTAAAATAATATTTCTCTGCACCTCATACACCATGTCTTCCACAGATTTTCCTGTGATATCACGACCGGAAAATGCATATGCGAACAAACCTTTTTTCGGAGATAATTCCGCATTTTCCTGAATATATTCCGGTGATAAGCCGGACTTTTCTGCAATCTGACCAATGATATTTTTATCATAATAGGCAATTCCGAGTTTCTTTGCCACTTCTTCTCCGATAAAACGTCCACCGCTTCCAAATTCCCTGCTGATCGTAATAATTCTTTTTGCCATCTCTGATTCCTCCTAGTTTAAAACATCAACCCTATTTTTTCTGATTTTCTTTAAAAATACATATCCCACAAAACATGAAATTATTTCAGTAATTGGAAATGCCCACCAGATCAACGAAACTCCCATCTGACCATTTCTGACAAACAGAGAAAAGATTCCCGCCAGTGGCAGGATAATAATCAGCTGTCTCAAAAGTGAAATCACCAGTGATTCCAGGCCACCATCCAATGCCTGGTAAATTCCCTGATAAGCAACATTAATTCCGGCAAACAAGAAACTCACTGAAATCACTCTCATCGCGGCAATAAAATATTCTCTTGACTGTCCTGCATTAAACAGCATTGCAAACGCTCCGGGGAAAATCTCCGTAATTGCAATTCCCAGAATCATTAATGCAATAGTATAAATAAGTCCATATTTGATACCATCCTGAATTCTCTTTTTACTTCTCATTCCATAAGCAAATGCAATGATCGGAGTGATCGCATCTCTCAGACCAAAAGCAAGGAAGAGAACAAACTGCTGGACTTTATAGAACAATCCATAGGCTGTCTGTGCTGATGGATTAAATTTAAGGATCAGATTCATCACATAAACCATAATGGACATCAGAGCCTGCGCAATAATTGCCGGAAGTCCGATTGCATAGATTTCTTTTATAACACCAGCATTCGGTTTCATGTATTTCGGTCCATGCCCGAATTCCTTATTCAGTTTCATGTGAAAAACAAGCAGCAATACAGCAGAAGCGACCTGACCAATTACAGTTGCGTAGGCTGCACCTTTCACTCCCATTTCAGGGCAAGGCCCAATACCGTAGATCATAATCGGATCAAGAATGATATTTACAACAGCACCAACCACCTGTCCTATTGTAGAATAAAGAGAACGACCTGTTGCCTGTAATAGCTTTTCAAATAAAGAAAAGAAAATAATACCAAAAGAAATCACACAGCATATCCGCAGATAGCTGACTCCCATTTCAAGTACTTCTGCATCAACTGTCTGTGATGAAATATATACTTTCACTCCAAAAATACCAAACAGTAAGCAGACCACATAAATGATCACACCCAGGAACAGACTGTTTCCTGCTACCTTTGCAGCCTTTTCCCTGTTTCCCTGTCCAAGTGTCCTTGCAAGAAGTGCATTGGTTCCTACACCTGTTCCGATTCCTGCCGCTACCATAAGCATCTGAACCGGAAATACCAGAGTGAGGGCATTTAATGCAGCTTCACTGCCCACTCTCATATTTCCTACAAACGCACTGTCCACAATGTTATAGACCGCCTGCAATGCCATGGATAAGATCATAGGAATTCCCATCTGGATCATCAGCTTATTCACCGGCATATCCTTCATTTTGTTGCTTTCTGCCATTTTACTTTAACTCCTCTCTTTTCTGCACAAAAAAAATGCGCACCCTGTCACATAAGCTGGACTTACGCTGACAGGCTACACACTTTTTCATGGCAAATATTCTATTTTAACAAAAGAAAAACGAGTAGCATGAAACTGGATTTACGCTCATCTGCTACTCGTTCGTTATCATTATATTTCCTGTTTTCTAAAAAGTCAAACGAAATATTTTTTACAATTTACATTTTACAATGCACATCAATCTATTTTATTTTGATCGATGTAATCAATAATCGTTTTACAAATTTCCTGCTTTGGCTTTTCAAGTGCAACTCCCAGTTCCATATATAACAGATTTTCTGCTATCTGGAAATACCTTGCATCTGTAGCAGTACACTTTTTCCCCTGTGCAAGTCTTTTCTGCTTCCGCTGATAAATCATTTTTATAATAGCAACTAATGCCTCAGGGTTATTTGCTCTTACTGCTTCTTTATAATTTTGTTCCCTCATTTTTTCATTGTTTGTCCATGCTGTCGGGATATCCGGAATTCGTTTGATCAGATTCCAGGCTTCTTCTTTTGTCAGACATAATCTCAGTCTTGAATCTGAGCTTGAAACAGGAACATATATTTTTTCCTTTTCATCTTCTACTGGTTTCATCAGATAATATAACTTATCGTTTTTTTCATCCTGCGGATTCAAATATAAAATATTTTCTATTTTACAGATACCTGTAACTGGTTTGCTGACAAAGTCTCCAATTTCATATTTCACAAAATCCACTCCTTGCTGACTGGCATTCTTATTCCGTAAAAGTATAACGTACAAAAGAACCCTGATTGTCTCCTGTGACTATTACAACATCTCCACTCTCATTGCGTGTGGATTCCAGAATCGGAAATCTTCCATTTTCTTTTACATAGGCTTCCGGGCTAGCTGCTTCTGCCTCGATCAAAGTTTTTTTACTGTATTGTTCTCCTCCACACGGATTTATATCCTCAATAAAGATTTCATACTCATGCATATGCAGTTCCTCCTGAGATTCATTTTATAAAAACAAGCAGCATAACTGTTGTTTTCCGACTCATTATGCTACTCTCCCTTATTTTTATTATAAAGCCATTTTACTTTGATTTCAAAAGCGTTTTTTACTAAAAATGTATCTTCTGTTTTTGGGCATTATTACCATGTGTTACCTGTAATTATAACTGATTTCTTTTCATTTGATAATTCACTTTTCGGCACTAAAAAGTGCCCCCTGTATAGCAAAAGTGACGGTAGATATTGCCCGAAAAACCACCTGGGAAAAAGTTTCATTTTGATACTTTATATGTTAAAATGAGACATATCGTATCAAGTGAGGGGTTTTACAGATGTCTAAAAAGAAATATAATCTGAATACAATTTACATCTCTGAGCGTCTGCAGGAGAATCTGAAGCCGATTTCACAATCTGCATTCACTGCTGTGACCGCTCCCATGGGATATGGAAAAACAACTGCCATCAACTGGTATCTGGACAAGCAGAGCAAAAATGGAAATTCCTGTGTGATCCGGATCAGTATTTATTCTGATAATCTGTCTGTTTTCTGGCAAAGTGTTCAGAAGGCGTTTGCCTTTGCAGGGCTTGATTTTCTGGATAATTATGTTTGCCCCTCAGATGCTGCCAGTGCCGGGATGCTTGCTGATGAGCTTTGTTATTCCCTGAGCGGTCAGACCTCTTACTACATTTTTATTGATGATTTTCATCTGCTGGGTGAACCTCATGTTGCAGATTTTTTTTGTATGCTTGCCAACAGACTGCCTGAAAATATCCACCTGATCGTATCCGGCAGAAATGCTTTTCTGTCCGGAAAAGAGATTCTCCGTCTTGGCAAAAAGTTATATCAGATCCATACCAGGGATCTGTGTCTGAATCGCCGGGAGCTTTCTGTCTATACCCATCGCTGCGGTGCCAGCCTGAACGAAGATCAGCTGAACACGCTTCTCTATTCCAGTGAGGGGTGGTTCTCTGCAGTTTATCTGAATCTCTGTACCTTTTTTGAAAGCGGACATTTTCCTGACCATACTTCTAATATCTATGATATGTTTTCCTCTGCCATGATCGCACCTCTTTCTGATGCGCGGCAGGAATTTCTCACTGTTATGGGACTTGCAGATGAATTTACCGTTGAGATGGCTCTTTTTATTACAGGGAATCCGGAAGCCGGACAGATTCTTTCCCTTATGACCAGACAGAATGCTTTTATCACTCCTTTGCCCGATGGAGTCAGCTTCCGTTTTCACCATATGATGAAGGAATGTACACAGCGTGCCTTTGCCATGCTTTCCCATGAAAAACAGACAGATTTCCGGAATCGTTACGGACAATGGTATGAATCCCGGGGACAGTTTCTGCAGGCACTTGCTGCCTATAACAAGGCTCTTAACTATGATGCAGCACTTGCTGTTATCCAAAAGGATGCAGGAATCCTCCTGGCTTCTCTTTCGCCGGAAAAGGTTCTCGCATTTCTTGATGTCTGTCCAACAGAAATTCTGAAGAACAGGCCCCTGGCCCTTCTCGTATTAATGCGCCGTATGTTTACCTGGCATCAGATTCCCAAAATGCTGGAACTGAAGCAGCTTCTGACAGATACCATAGCTGAAGATAACACTTTGTCCGAAGATGAGAGAAAGAATCTCTCCGGAGAATGTGATCTTATTATGAGTTTTCTGATGTATAACGATATCACCGGTATGAGCGTTCTGCACCGTCAGGCCAGTTCTAAAATGACCAGACCTGCCATCAGTATCCGCAAAACAGGAAGCTGGACCTTCGGTTCTCCTTCTGTTCTGATGATGTTTCACCGCAGATCCGGAACCCTGGATGCAGAACTGGCAGCTATGAATGAGTGTATGCCCCATTATTACAAGATCACCCAGGGGCATGGACAGGGTGCGGAATTGCTCATGAATGCAGAGGCAGCATTTATGCAGGGAAATTTTTCAGATGCACAGATTCTGCTGGAGCAGACTTATTCCACCATTGCCTCAAACGGACAGCACAATATTTCGCTCTGCTGTGATTTCCTTGCTGCAAGGCTTTCCCTTTTTCAGGAGGGTGTCACCTTTGTGAAGAACCCTGAAGTAAAGCGTAAGGAGCTTCTGTCTCTCCACAATATGATGTGGCTGAATATTTTTGACAGTACTTATGCTTACTACTATGCATTAATTAGAATGCCGGAAAAGATTCCTGCATTATTTAAAGACCATATGTTATCCACTGTCAGCTTTCTTTCTCCCTGCAGACCTATGATGGAAATGATCGAGAATCAGGTCTTTCTTTCACAGAAAATGTACGCAAAAGTTATAGGCAGAAGCGAAACGCTTCTGCCCTTCTGTGAGAAAATGCACTATGAACTTGTGTCTCTCCACGTTCAGATTCAGACTGCTTCTGCTTACGCAATGCTGGGCAAACATCATGATGCACGACAGCTTCTGCAGAAAGCCTTAGGACACGCCATGCCGGATGGCTTTCTGATTCCTTTTGTAGAAAATTATACCTATATCAAGGACGTGCTGGGCAGTATTAATTCCATAGCATCAGAGCCTTTCACAGACCGGATCCTTTCCCTTGGTTCTGTTTATGAACAACACTGCCTCCGCCTGTCCAGCCGTAATTCCAGACCTGAGATCCTAAATATGCTGAACAGCAGAGAAGCAGAAATCGCAGCTTTAATCACCGACCGTCTGAGCAACCGCGAAATTGCAGAAAGGTTATTTCTCTCTGAAGGCACTGTGAAGCAATATATCAACCAGATTTATTCCAAGTTGATGATCAACGGTGATACACGCACCAAAAGGAAACAACTGGCAGAGCTGATTTCTTCCATAAACAAGGGCCTTACCTGACACTTTGAGAAAAAAAAGCAAGGAAATTCACATGACCAAAGTCTTGCGATTTCCTTGCTATTTGGCAAGAATTACAAATTTAAAGTTTTTTACTTATTTGCATTTCTGTTTCCTTGAGAATATCCTCGGAAATCTCAGTTTTATTCAGCATCATGGCTGCTCTCAACTGATCTCCAAAAAAACATTACCAACCTTACCAATAAATGCTACATTATGTCCCAATTTATAGCAATCCTCTGAAATAATGCATCTTAATCTAGCCCATCAGAGTGTGAAATCCTGCGTCAGATATCTTTGCCGTGCGTCAGCACGCCTG
>ERZ857775.4037-NODE-4037-length-11088-cov-6.013142_pt1 | contig 11088 bp, 10 predicted proteins | sample MGYA00519698_ERZ857775 | MGnify/ENA primary metagenome ERZ857775 (study PRJEB31778, sample SAMEA3449363) | human gut metagenome | biome: human gut; feature: human-associated habitat; material: faeces | place: United Kingdom | collected 2010/2012 ...
TGAACTGCTTCATCATCTTCTGCATCATCTCAAACTGCTTGAGCAGCTTGTTGACGTCTTCCACGCGGGTGCCGCTGCCGGCGGCGATGCGGCGCTTGCGCTTGGGGTTGATGATGGAAGGCTTTTCGCGTTCCTCTTTGGTCATCGAGTAGATCATGGCCTCGATGCGGTCGAAGGCCTTCTCGTCGATCTGGCTGGCGTCGATGCCCGACATGCCGGGCATCATGCTCAGCATGGCCCCTGCGCCGCCCATCTTGCGGATCTGCGCAAACTGGGCCAGCATATCGTTCATGTCGAACTTGTTCTCCATCATCCGCTTGGCGGTCTCTTCGGCGGCCTTTTCGTCGGCGGCGTCCTGCGCGCGCTCGATCAGGCTGAGCACATCGCCCATGCCGAGGATGCGGCCGGCCATGCGGGAGGGGTGGAACACTTCGAGGTCATCCAGCTTTTCGCCGGTGCCTTGGAATTTGATGGGCTTGCCGGTGACGGCCAGCACCGAAAGGGCTGCACCGCCGCGGGTGTCGCCGTCGGTCTTGGTCAGGATGATGCCATCCACGCCGACGGTCTCGTTGAAGGTCTTGGCGACATTCACCGCGTCCTGACCGGCCATGGCATCCACGACCAGCAGCGTCTCGTCCACAGGGACGGCTTCCTTGATCTGGACCAGCTCCTGCATCAGGACTTCGTCGATCTGCAAGCGGCCGGCGGTATCAAGGATGATGATGTCATTGCCGTAGTCCTTCGCGTGGGCCAGCGCCTTTTTGGCGATGACCGGCGGCTTTTCGCCGTCCAGCGTAAAGACCGGTGCCCCCGCCTGTTTGCCCACGACCTGTAACTGGTCAATGGCGGCGGGGCGGTAGATATCGCACGCCACCAGCATGGGGCGGCGGCCCTGCTTGATGAAATACTTGGCAAGCTTGGCCGCGTGGGTGGTTTTACCGTTGCCCTGCAAGCCGCAGAGCATGATGATGGTCTGGCCCTTGTTCTTGACGATCAGCTTTTCGGCTTCCTCGCCGCCCATCAGCGCAACGAGCTCTTCGTTGACGATCTTGACGACCTGCTGGGCCGGGGTCAGGCTCTCCATGACCTCCTGCCCCATGGCTCGTTCGGAGACCTTGGCGCAGAAGTCCTTGGCCACCTTGTAGTTGACGTCGGCTTCCAGCAGGGCCATCCGCACTTCGCGCATGGCGGCCTTGATGTCCGCTTCGGTCAGTTTGCCGTGGCCGCGCAGTTTTTTGAACACACCGGCAAGGCGGTCGGTCAAAGATTCAAAAGCCATGTGCGGTGCTCCTCTCAAAAGAATGTGGTTTCAGCTCTCGTTGACCTCGTCCATGGACCGGATGATCCCCAGCATCTTGGTCAGCGTGGCTGCGTACTCGGTGGTGGTGAGCTTGGCGTAGGGGCCGGTGCACTCGAATCGTGCATCGATGACGAGCTGTTCCAGCTCTTCCAGCTTTTCCTGCACCCGGCGATACCGGGCCGCAAAGCCCACCTTGGCTTCCAGCTCCTTCAGGGTGGTCTCACCATGCTTGATGGCGTCCCGTGCGCCCTGCCGGGTAATGCCGAAGTTCTCGCCGATCTCACTCAGGGAGAGGTCATCGTTGTAATACTGGTTCAGCATCTCGCGCTGCTTGGGCGTGAGGACCTCGCCGTAAAAATCGAGCAGATAGCCCATCTCAAAATCTTTTGCCATTGTGCTTTTCTGCCCTGACCTCCCATTGTTTGTAAAGGTTTTTTGCTTTACATACAGAGTATAACAGACTGTTCGTCCCTTGTCAAGGCTTTTCTTCATCACTCTGCCAATTTTTTTCGCGGAATTTCTCCGTTTTTGCCAAAGTGCGGCTTGACGCCCCGGCCCGTTTGCGTTACGATTATTATAATGTATCCCACCAAAGGAGGAATTTCGTGCCCATCCATCCGAATTTTTATCAGACGCTCCTGCCCTGCCCCATCGTGGAGCTGCGGGGCTACCTTGCGGCTTGCGGGCTCAAGGGGCGGCTGTATGCGTATCTGGATTTCAACGGCCCCACCGGCACATCCCGCGATGGGCTGGCCGAAGGGATGCTGGCCCTTGCGGCGGAGCAGCACGCCCTTGCCCCCGGCCAGCCCATCATTGAAGCCTCATCGGGCGCCTTTGCCGTCGCGCTGACGTTGGCCAGCCGCACCGCCGGGCATCCCATCGTGCTCACCATGCCGGAGGACGCCCCCGCCCTGCGGCAGGAGTATCTGCTCCGCCTTGGGGCCCAGATCCTCCACGCTCCGGCCCGGAACGGGCTGGCCGGAGCGCGGGCGCTGGCCGAGATCAAGGCCGCCGAAAACGGCTGGTACTACATGAACTGGCTGGCCAACGACAATAACCCCGAATACCACCGCCGCGTCACCGGCCCCGCCATCGCCAGAGCCATTGCGCGGGAGGGTTCCAGCCTTGTGGACAGCGTCGTGGTCGGCGTGGGCAGTGCGGGAACCATCACCGGCGTGGGCGAAACACTCAAGGCGTGGACCAACGATGTCCGCATGGTCGCCGTGGAACCCTTTGAGAGTCAGGCCCTGAGCGGCGGCTTCACCGGCGGCCACGGCATCCCGGAGATCGGCTTCGGCTTCATCCCAAAAAACTATAACGCCTACGTCGTGGACAATGTGGCCGCCGTCACCCGCGCCGACGCTGCCCGGGCGGCGCAGAAGGTCCTTGCCTCCGACGCCATCCCCGCCTCCCTCAGCGCCGGTGCCGCCCTCCACGCCGCCGCTCAGCTCATCGCCAACGGCACCAGCCGCTCCGCTCTGGCCATTTTCAGCGGTAGACAAAATATTATTTGAGAAGGAATCCCCTATGACCAAAGACATGACGACCGGCTCCATTCCCCCGCTGCTGGTCAATTTCACCATTCCCCTCGTGCTGGGCAACCTGTTCCAGCTCACCTACAACGCCGTAGACAGCATCATCGTAGGCAAATTCGTCGGCGAGGACGCCCTTGCCGCCGTCGGCACCTCCAACCCGCTGATGACGCTGGCCATCCTCTTCATCAACGGCATGTGCCTCGGTGCGGGCATCCTCGTCAGTACCGCCTTCGGCGCAGGTGACAACAAGCTGGTGGAGCGCCAAGTCTCCACCACCGCCATCGCGGGCACGGTCTTCTCGCTGGCCTTCTCGCTGGCGTGCATCCTGCTGGCAAACCCGCTGCTCCGGCTCCTCCAAGTCCCGGAAGAGATCCTCCCCATCGCGGTCAATTACCTCCGCATCGTCTTCGCCGGGCTCATCTTCACCTTCTTCTATAATTTCCTCGCCGCCACCATGCGGGCGCTGGGCGACAGCAAGAGCGCCCTCTACTTCCTGATGGTCAGTTCGGTGCTGAACATCGGCGGAGACCTCTTCTTCGTGGAAGTCCTCAACTGGGGGTCGGAGGGCTGCGCCCTCTCCACCGTCCTCAGCGAGGCCGTGTGCTGCGTGCTCTGCCTCATCTACATCCGGTTCAAGATCCCGGTGCTGCAATTGGGCCGCCGCTGGCTCATTTTTGACAGCTCTCTGCTGAAAAAGACCGTCAGCTACGGCTGGACCAGCGCCATGCAGCAAGCCACCGTCCAACTGGGCAAGATCGCCGTCCAAGCCATCGTCAACACCATGGGCGTCAACGCCATGGCCGCCTTTGCCGCGTCCAGCCGCATCGACGACTTTGCCTACACCCCCCAGCAGAACATCGGCCACGCCACCACCACCCTGATGGCCCAGAACCGCGGCGCGGGCAAAAAGGATCGGGTGCGGGCGGGCTTTTTCTGTGGTCTGAAGATCGAAGCCATTTACGCCGTCTGCATCGCGGTCCTCTGCTTCTTCGGCGCTGAGCCCATCATCCGACTCTTCGTCGATGACCCCGGCGTCGTGGAGCTGGGCGTCCGCTTCCTGAGGCTCGTTTCCCTGTTCTACCTGATGCCCGCCCTCACCAACGGCATTCAGGGCGGCTTCCGGGGTCTGGGCGATCTGAAGATCACCCTCAACAGCAGTATGCTCAACATGGCGGGCCGCGTCGCCGCCGCTGCCGTCTTCGTGCTGGTGCTGAAGATGGACATCGAGGCCCTCCCCTACAGCTACGCCGTCGGCTGGGTCCTCATGCTCGTCTATGAAGCCCCCGCCCTCGTCCGCTGCCTGAAGGATGGGACGCTGTAAATTTTATCGTTGATATAACAAAAAACGCCTGTTGCAATGCAACAGGCATTTTTTGTGATAAGCTCTCTTTTAGCTGCGCTTTGCCAGCAGAGCCTCGATCTTCTTGATGGGGTCGATGATGCTGGAAACGGACATATCATGGTTCAGAGCAACGACGAAGTACGCCGCATACTTGGAGACATCGACGTCCACGTACCAGTCGCGGGTCAGCAGGTCGGGCATACGGTAGGTCAGGTTGGTGCCCACCACGTAGTCCAGCATCCCGTCGGCAACGGCCTGATCGAACTTTGCGAGGCCGCTGGTGAACAGCGGGAAGGTGGCGTTGGCGATGATGCGCTTGGCGCCGCGCTTCTTCAGGTTGCCGGCAACCTCCAGCATACTCTCGCCGGAAGCGATGATGTCGTCGGCGATGAAGACGGTCTTGTCCTCCACGGATTCGCCCAGATACTCATGGGCAACGATGGGGTTGCGGCCGTTGACGACGCGGGTGTAATCGCGGCGCTTGTAGAACATGCCCAGATTGCAGCCCAGCACGCTGGAAAAATACATGTTGCGGCTCATAGCGCCCTCGTCGGGGCTGACCACGATGAACTTTTCCTTGTCGAAGCTAATCTCCGGGTTCTTCTTCAGCAGACTCTTCAGGACCTGATAGGTCGGCATGGCGTTGTCGAAGCTGAGCAGCGGCACAGCGTTCTGGACGCGGGGGTCGTGTGCGTCGAAGGTGATGATGTTCCTGACGCCCATGGTCTGCAGCTCCTGCAGAGCCACAGCGCAGTCCAGACTCTCGCGGACGACGCGGCGGTGCTGACGGCCGCCGTACAGGCTGGGCATGATGACCGACACGCGGTGTGCCTTACCGGCGACCGCTTGGATCAGGCGCTTGAGGTTGGCGAAGTGGTCATCGGGAGAGAGGTGATTCTCATAGCCGAACAGGTTGTAGGTCACACTGTAGTTCCCCGGATCGACCACGATGAAGATATCGTCGCCGCGGACGGATTCCTTGACCAGACCCTTGGCGTCACCGCTCTGGAAGCGGGGGCACTCGCAGGGGATGATGAAGCTCTCTTTTTCCACACCGGCAGACTTGGCCCACTCGACAAGATGCTTGTCGATGAGGGCGGTCAGCTCTTCCGCACCGGGGCATGCCAGCAGACGCAGATCTGCAACACTGGGCTCCTGAAAAAATGCCATCGGATTAATTTCGTTGGACATATTTACACTCCTTCATGTTCCTGTACCAAACCGAACGATCAGACCACTTGAAGTCCATATCGTCTTTATTTTATCACAAAATTCCCGTTTCGACACCCAAAACTTCGCCCGTCAGCGGATTTTCTGCGCCTTGCACATCTGTTCTTCCAAAATCCGTGGGACTCTGTGAGTTTTTTACAAAAAGTACGATTTTTTCTGACAAACCGACCCCCCGGCGCAGCAAAAAGGGGCTGTTGCAACGAACTCCCTCAGTCACGGCTTCGCCGTGCCAGCTCCCTCTCGGAGGGAGCCTTGGCGTAACGGTTAGCTGTGAAAGCCTCCCTCTCAGAGGGAGGTGGCATCGCGTCAGCGATGACGGAAGGAGTTATGCAGCAGCTTTTTTTATTTATGTCTCTTCTTCGTCTGTAAACAGGCCCGGAATGCCGCAGACGGCGGCAATGCCGACGACTGTAAATACGATGCGGGACCAGATGGAACTGCTGCCGCCCAGCAGCCAGCCGACAAAATCAAACTGGAACAAGCCGACCAGCCCCCAGTTGATGCCGCCGATGATCATCAGGATCAGGCATACTTTATAAAAGGTCTGCACAAAAAGACCCCCTTTCTTTTGGGTAGTTTTGCCCAAGGGAAAGGGGGTTATTCATCAGTCGTCCCAGCCCATGAGGTCGGGCAGGGTGAGGGTCTCGTCCGAGCAGTGGGGGTTCGCATCGGCGTGGGCCTGTACGGTGGCTGCTTCCACGGCCTTGACGATCTCGGCGATGGCGGCGCAGTCCTCCGGCAGGTCGGTCTGGCTGCGGCCGGAGTGGGTGAACAAGATCTTGCCCTTATGGCCCACCACCAGCGTCAGGGGCAGGATCTGCGGGGCGGCTTTGTCGTAATGGTAGCCCGCGTCCTTGGCGGCTTTGTAAATTTTTTGAGCCGCAAAGCTCCAGCTCAGCAGACCGCGGGTCTGCTCGACGCCGAGGTAGCCGTAGAGCACGCCCGGCCCGTCGCAGATGACGGGGAAGGGAAAATCCGACCCACGGGTGGCGGCGGCCACGGCCTGAGCGCTGGACCGCACCACACAGGCCAGCCGCGCCCCTTTCAGGGAGGGCAGGGTCTTCAGATAGCGGGTGATGTACTCACGGCTCACGGGATGATCGAACCCCGGCAGGAAGATCATGCACAGCGGCCGTCCGCCCTCACAGAGCCCGTAAAAATCGTTTTCCGGCACCGTGGGGGTGTCGTAGGTAAAGCGGGGGATGCTCGTCCCCACCAGATGCTCAGACTTCATGCCGCAATGCACATCCTTTCCGATATAAAAAAATCCACACACGTTCCTCTTGGCAGAGGACAGTGGTGGATGAGTCCCTATAAAAAGATCCCGCCCGGTCGTCTGCGGCAATCAAACCTACCCTTACGGACAGGTGGGTGCCCTGTCTCCGGATTCGCGCTTCCTCATCGAGCCTCTGGGGTCGAACCCACAGCGGGGAGGTCTGCAATCCGCCGGCGAACGCCGGGCTCCCGTTGAATGATTAGTAGGATCATATAAACCGCAACAATTCGAGCCGGGCAGGAAGTCTTGCACGGGTCAATCGTCTGGAAAATTTACTCGATCTCGAACTGGTCGCTGAGCCGCTTTTCGAACAGCTTGCTCACTTCCAGCAGGGTCTCGTCGTCTTCCACGACATCCAGATATTCGCCCTCGCTGTCCTCGCCGACGCTCAGGATGACCAGCTGTGCATCCTCGTTGACGTCTTCTTCGTCCTCGGCGTATTCCACGACGGCCATATAGTGCACGCCCTTATGGTCCAGCGCGTCGATCACCTCAAAAGTGACTTCGTTGCCGTCCTCGTCCTCAAGGGTCATCAGGTCGGGCTGATACTCCTCTTCGGCGTTCGGGTTCTTGATCTCTTCTGCCATAAGATACGTTCTCCTGTAAAAGAAAATAAAAGTGATCCATAGCGGGGGAAGCTCTGCGCTCCCGCAGCCCCCGGCTGTGCTTATAGTGTAGCGTTTTTTTGCCCGCTCGTCAAGATGTTTTTCGCACAGAAATCTGCTGGCAAATTTTCACCCATTTTCCTCTCGATTCCGCCGGAGAAATATGATATACTAAACTCTGTGTATATTCCCATCCTATTCACCGAGAGGTCAGAGTTATGAATCGTTTTTATAAAAAGGCGCTGGCGGTGCTGGCGCTCCTGAGCTGCCTTGCGCTGACGGGCTGCTCGCTGAAGGAAAAGCTCAGCGGCAGCGCGTCGGGCACCAAGACCATCTCCCGCCCGGCGGTGGAATCTGCCGAAACCCAGTTCGCCCACCCGGCGGCGGGGGACACGGTGGCCGTGTTCGATACCTCGGCGGGCGTGTTCAAGGCGGTGCTCTTCCCGACGCTGGCTCCGCAGGCATGCGATAACTTCCTCGGCCTCGTACAGGCGGGCTACTACAACGGCCTGACCGTCTCCCGCGTTGAGAACGAGTTCCTCGTGGAAGCCGGGCAGGGGGCTGACGGCAGGGGCGCGACCATCTGGAACGGCAGCCGCTACCCGGTGGAAGCCACCGACAAGCTGCACCACTATTCCGGTGCACTCTGCGCCGCCACGGATTCTTCCGGCCAGTGTGCCAGCGTCTTCTATGTGATGGAAACGCTGCCCGGCTCGGCCTCCGTCACGCAGGAGCTGGTGGACCAGATGAACGCCGCCGGTTACCGCGCCGAAGTCGTGGCTGCCTACCAGACGGCGGGCGGTGCCCCTTACCTCGACTACACCGACACCGTGTTCGGGCAGGTGTATGAGGGCATGGACGTGGTGGACGCCATCGCTCAGACCGCTGTGGACGAGAACCAGAAGCCCACTGAGGCCATCACCATCCACAGCGTCAGCATTGAGACATATCCGTAAAAAAGAAAACGCAAAAAGGCTCCCGTGGCAGTGGGAGCCTTTTTGCTGCTCAGATCTCGCCGGGGTGCTCTTTGCGCCATGCAAGGTAATCCTCTAAGATGACCGTGGCGCTGACGGAATCCAAGATCTCTTTTCGCTTGGTGCCGAAGGTGCCGGCCTCGGAGAGGATGTCGGCGGCTTCGCAGGTGGACTGGCGCTCGTCCCACATCCGGACGGGCAGCCCGCTCCAGATCTGGATCGTCTTTGCCAGCTTCCGGCTCTTCTGGGCCCGCTCGCCCTCGGTGCCGTCCATGTTCAGCGGCAGACCGATGACGATGAGCTCTGCCTGAATATTTTTTGCTGTTTCGCAGACCTTGGCTGCCACTTTCGGGCGGCCTTTTTCAGTGATCTGGGGCGTGATGGCGGTGGTCAGAAATTCGGTGACATCGCAGGTGGCAAGGCCGGTGCGGCTGTCCCCGTAATCGACAGCGAGTATTTTCATGGGGATCCCCTTTCTGTTTGCATCTTTGCTTAGTGTAACACAGAATAGATGTTCTTGCAATTTTGTGGTACAATAAAGGCAAACGGCCTTGCCCTCTCAGTCACGCTTCGCGTGCCAGATTCCCCACTCTGTCGCTTTGCGACATCTCTCCCCGGCCGGGGAGAGTCTTTCCTCAAAGTGGGAGCCCTTGGCAAGCCGGGTAAGTTTGCACAAAACGCTTGGGCCCAATCGAAACAAAAGGCGGCGGGGCTTGAGCCTATTGGAAGGCCGATTCTATGCTGAAATTGATCCTAGGCGGTTCCGGCAGCGGCAAGACGACGCTGCTGTATCACCGCATCCGCACCCGCGCCGAGGCGGGGCAAAAGAGCATCCTGCTGGTGCCGGAGCAGTTCACGTCCTCCACCGAGGGGCGCATCTACCGCGAATTGGGGGATGCGCTGTCCGGCATGGTGGAGAGCTTTTCCTTCACGAGCCTTGCCGAGAAGATTTTGTCCGCCGAGGGCGGCAGCGCCGTGCAGACCCTCTCCGACGCGGGGCGGGCCGTGCTGGTGCGCCGCGCACTGGAAGAATTGCAGGACAATGTCCGCTATTACTACCGCCACCGCCGGAGTGCGGCTTTCTGCCAGATGGCGGCCGAGACCATCGACGAGCTGAAGAGCGCGGGCCTGTCCGGCACCCGGCTGGCGGAGCTGGCCAAGAGCTGCGGGGCCGAGAGCGGGAAGCTGAGCGAACTGGCGCTGATCTTCCAAGGCTACGAGACGCTGCTGTTCCGCAGCGGCATGGACCCCGCCGACCGGCTGGAGCTGGCCGGTGCCCGGCTCGAAGAGGCACTGGCGGGGGGAGAGGTGCCGGGATTTCTGCGGGGGCGGGAAGTGTTCATCGACGAGTTCGATACCTTCAACGCGCCCAAAAAGCGGCTGCTGGGGGCCATGCTGGCCGCGCTGCCCTGCGTGACCGTGGCCCTCTGCGATGACGGCACGCCCCTCCTCCCCGGTGACGTGAGCCTTTTCTCCGGCGCAAAGCAGGTGGCTGTGCAGCTCCGCCAACTGGCCCGGAAAAACGGGGCCGAGGTGGCTGCCCCCGAACTGCTGCGGCGGGATCTGCGCCATGCCGCCGCCCCCGGCCTTGCGGCGGTGACGGAGCTGCTGGAAACAGGGGTCTGCCCGCCGTTGGATGCCCCGGCGGACGAGGTGCGGCTCTTGGCCGCCCCCAGCCGGGAGGAAGAAGCCCGCGCCGCCGCCGGAGCCATCCGCCGCCTGATGCGGCAGGGGGTCCGCTGTGGGAAGATCGCGGTGGTCTGCCGCGACATCGCAAAATACCGCGCGGCGGTGCGGTACGAGTTCCGGATGGCGGACATCCCGCTCTACTGCGACGAGCCCACCACCCCGGAGTTCAGCGCCCCGGCCACGGCGGTCAAGGCGCTGCTGGCGCTGGCCCGCGGGGCCGACTTGACCGAACATCTGACCACCCTTGCCAAAACGGGTCTTTGCGCCCTGACCGAGGAAGAGGTCTGCGCACTGGAAAATTACGCCTATACATGGTCGCCGAGTGCGGCGGCATGGCGGGCGGAATTTCAGAACAACCCGAAAGGTTTCGGCGACATCACCCCCACCGAGGAGGACAATGCCAATCTGGCCATGGCGGAAAAGGCCCGCGCCCTGCTGGTGAACGCCACCGACGCGCTGCGGAGCAAGGTGCGGAACGCCAACGCTGAGGCCATCAGCCGGGCGGTCTATTTCTGCCTGAAGGAGCTGGGCGCGGAGGAGCAGCAAGCCGCACAGGTGGAGGCCATCCGCGCCGAGCGTGGCATCCCGGCGGCGGAGGAAGCCGCCCGCGAGTGGAACGTGGTCATGGGGCTTCTGGACCAAATGGCGCAGCTGCTGGGCGAACAGACCGTGACCGTGAGCGAGTACGAGGATCTGTTCGGGCTGCTGCTCCGCTCGTCGGACCTCGGCCACATCCCGCAGACGCTGGACGCCGTGGTGCTGGCCAGCGCGGGCAAGATGCGGCTGGACGCACCCGATCACGTTTTCGTGCTGGGGCTGGCCGAGGGCGAGTTCCCCACGGCCCCCAGCGAGGCGGGGCTGCTGACCCACGCCGACCGCGACGCCCTGATGGCCCAGCAGATCGACCTGCCGGACTGCTTTGAGAACCGCGTGGTGCGGGAGCAGGTCTGCTTTTACAAGGCCCTCACCGCCCCGTCCAAGGGGCTGTGGATGAGCTGGCCCAAGGGGCAGGGCCTGACCCTCTGCGCAGCGCTGGAACCCATCGTGGAGGCACTGGAACCCCAGCCCCCGGCGCTGGAGCTGCCCGACCTCGCCGCCACCCCCGCCGACGGGCTGGACTGCCTCGGCGGCGGCTGG
>ERZ857775.4053-NODE-4053-length-11055-cov-12.520091_pt1 | contig 11055 bp, 10 predicted proteins | sample MGYA00519698_ERZ857775 | MGnify/ENA primary metagenome ERZ857775 (study PRJEB31778, sample SAMEA3449363) | human gut metagenome | biome: human gut; feature: human-associated habitat; material: faeces | place: United Kingdom | collected 2010/2012 ...
GGTCGGTGACGATCTTGCAGATAAAATCGTTGCGCACCGACAGGGTGATATGGCTGGAGTCCTCAAAGCTGATGGGCTCCAACCCGTCGATATAGAGATTGTACGTTGGCTCGGCCATCTGCGCCTTGCAGTACATCTGGGCCGCTTCTAAAACGTCCTTGAAAGAATCCATAAAACATCCACTCCATTGAATCGGTCGAAGTTTTCAACAATGCTGCTGATACCATGTTAGTATACCACAAAAAACTCCCTGCGTCTATATTACTATAATGTAATTTATAATACATAAGATAAGCCCCCGCAGCGCCCTTGTGGAAACACGCCAAAAAGACCACAATATCTGGTAGAAAAAAGTTTTCCACAGCAAAATGGTGAAAAAGTTGAAAAGCTTTTAACAGAAAAATCAGAAAAAAGTTTGCAGAAAACTGAAAAAAATGCTTGACAGAACGTCATACTATGCGATATACTGTTGAATTGCAAGCCTGTCCCCAATCTGGGACCGATCAAGACCCCATACCGGGGATAAGTTTTTACGGAGGATACAACCATGAAGAGAACTTTTCAGCCCAAGAAGCGTCAGCGCAAGGAAGTTCATGGCTTTCTGACCCGCATGAGCACCAAGAACGGCCGCAAGGTCATCAATGCTCGCCGTGCAAAGGGCCGCAAGAGCCTGACTGTCTGATCTCTGCCTTGCAGGTGAGATCCGGCGCAGAAATGAATATGCGCACAAAAGACCGCTGATATCCCATTGGCGGTCTTATTTTTTTACCCGTCAAAAGTTTTTTCGTAAAAATGCCCGGATGGGCTTTTAAACTGCAAAAATTTTTGATATACTGGCTAAAGAGTGCACCTATGTGCACCCGGACGAAAGGAGGTGCCGATGTTATGCGTTATCGTCCGATCCGCCGCAACAGCGAGTTTGGCCGTGTGTACGCCCGTGGCAAGTCCTATGTGAACCCGGCACTGGTACTGTATGTGCTCAAGACCCGGGGCCGCAACACCCGGGTGGGCCTGACCGCCACCAAAAAAATAGGCCACGCCGTGCAGCGCAACCGCGCCCGCCGCGTGATGAAAGCTGCGATTGACGAGCATCTGGATTACAATATCGGCGGCTACGATCTGATCTTCGTGGCCCGGGGCATGACCCCCAAACTGAAAAGCTGGCAGCTGAGCAGCGTTGTGGCAAAGCTGTTTGCCCAGGCCGGTCTGCCGGATAAGGCAAAACGCCCGGACGCAAAGCCGCCCGCCACCGTGCCCCCTGCCCGCAAACAAAAGCCGGAGTCCCGCGTGTGAACCGGCTGCAAATGCTCTGCCGCAGGGCGCTGTGCGTGCCCATCCGCATCTACCAGTATACCCTCAGCCCATGGATCGGCCGCAGCTGCCGGTTTTCGCCCAGCTGCAGCAACTACACCATGCAGGCCATCCTGACCCACGGCTGTGTAAAAGGCATTTTGCTGGGCGCATGGCGCATTGCGCGGTGCAATCCGCTGGGCAAGTGGGGCTACGACCCCGTGCCGCCGCCCGGCCGCTGGCAAAGCCCTGCCCGCAATTTACAGCCTGCAAAGCTGTTTGAAAAGCGGCATAGGGGATAAAGTTTTCGCTTCTTGTGACGCGCTGCACTGTGGGCGGCGTGTCCTACGATAAAAAAATAATGCGTCCCGGGCCACAGCCGGGGCAGAATGGACAAAGGTATGAACTTCTTTTACATCCTGAGCGGTCCTCTCGGCTATGTCATGGAGTGGATCTACAAGCTGCTGCCGAACTACGGCTGGGACATCATCCTCTTCACCCTGCTCATCAACATCGTCAAGATCCCCCTGCAGACCAGCCAGCAGAAGAGCATGGCGAAAATGTCTGCTTTCCAGCCCATGATCGCGGAGATCCAGACCAAGTACAAGGATAAGCCCGAAAAGCAGCAGGAAGAGCTGATGAAGCTGCAGCAGGACTTTGGCTATAAGCCCACGGCCGGCTGCGTGCCCATGCTGCTGAATTTCCTTGTTGTGTTCGGCGTTATCGGCGTGGTGTATAACCCGCTGGAGCGTATTTTCCACATCAGCGCCGCTGCACTTGCCAGCGCAGGCGAGGCTATGACCGCCGCCGGCATCTCCTTTACCGCCATCAACCGCGATACCAACATCATCGCCGAGGTGGTTGCCGGCAACAGCGGCGTGCTGGGCTGCTTTACCGCACAGCAGATCGCTACCATCACCGAGTTCAGCCAGCACATGAACTTCTTTGGCATCGACCTGACCCGCATCCCGAAGCTGGGGCTTTCTCTGGATCTCGTGCTGCCGCTGCTGTCGGTCATTACCATGTTCCTGTCCACCCACATCAGTATGAAGGCCTCCGGCCAGCAGATGCAGGGCAGCATGAAGCTGACCATGTATATGATGCCGCTGATGTACCTGTTCTTCTGCTTTACCTACCCGCTGGCATTCTCTTTGTACTACGTCATTTCTAACATCGTCATGACCGCACAGACTCAGGTCATGCGCAAGTTCTACGACCCCGAGAAGATGCGCAAGGAAGTGGAAGCGGAGATCGCCGCCAAGCGCAAGCAGGAAAAGCGCGGTGTGAAGAACACCACCATCACGGTGACCGACCCCAAGACCGGCAAAAGCGTGGAAAAGAACCTTTCCGCCAGCGAGATGAACAAGCGCCGGCTGGAGTATGCCCGTCAGCTGGACGCCGAGCGCTACAAGGACGAGCGCACCGTGCCGCTGAGCGAGCTTGACAAGCAGGATAAACAGTAACAAGGGAGGTAAACGGTTATGATCCGTACACAGGAATCCACCGGCAAGACGGTGGACGAAGCCTTTGCCAAGGCCTGCGCCCTGCTGGGTGTTCAGGCTGAGGATGAGAATGTCAGCCGTGAAGTGCTGGAATATCCCCAGAAGACTGGCTTTCTGGGCTTAAAGACCACCCCCGCCAAGGTGCGCGTGAGCGTGGAACTGCCGGATGCCCCCGCCGCTGTGCCCGCAAAGCCGGTGGAGGTTGTGGCAGAGCAGCCTGTTGAGACTGCCGCCCCCGTGCAGGAGACTGCCCCCGTGGCAGAGGAAGTTCCCGCTGTTGCGGAGGAGCCTGCCGCTCCCGCCGCAGAGCAGACCCCCGCTGCCCAGCAGCCCGCCGAAGCTGCCGAGGAGGCAGAAGAGGTGGAGGTGCCCATCGTCATCGAGGAGAACGCCAAGGTGAAGGCCGCTGTGGACTATCTGCGGGAGGTCATCACCCTGATGGGCGTGGAGAATGTGACCTTCAGCGCCGTGCAGAAGGGCGAAGCCACCATCATCCGTCTGGACGGTGAAAAGCTGGGTGCCCTCATCGGCCGCCGTGGCGAGACCATGGAGAGCCTGTCCTATCTGGCAAGCCTTGTGGCAAACCGTCTGGAGGGAGATTACATCAAGCTGGGTCTGGACGTTGCAGGCTACCGCGACAAGCGCGAGAGCGACCTGACCGCACTGGCACAGCGCATTGGTGCCAAGGTGCGCAAGACCGGCCGCAGCTTTGCCATGGAGCCCATGAACCCCTACGAGCGCCGCATCATCCACTCTGCCATCAGCAAGATGGAGGGTGTGCGCAGCGAGAGCAAGGGCGAGGGCCGTGACCGCCGCGTGGTCATCTACTCCACCGCACCGGATGCCCAGACCGAGAACACCTACGGCGAGCGCCGTGGCCGTGGCGGCAACCGGAATGGCCGCCGTCCCGGCGGCAACCGCAACGGCGGTTATCGCGGTGAGCGCCGCAGCAATGGCGGCTACCGTGGCAGCCGCAGCGGTGCACCCCGCGGCCCGCGTCCGTCCGGTGTGCCGGAGCGCACCTACGCCCCCCGCGACGCCGAGAGCGCAGCACCCGTAGCACCCAAGCGCACCGAGCGCGTGGACGATTTTGCAGATTTCAGCTTCGGCAAGATCGAGCTGTAAGCTGTAACCCGAAACAGAACCATGAAGCGCCCCGCATTTCCGGTGGAAATGCGGGGCGCTTTTTTGGTTTCACAGGAGGGGGTCGTGGAGTAAAACGGCATTTGCAGCGCCGCTTTCTGCGAAAGCGCAGCGCTGCGGGAAAAGTCTGCACAGGTTTTCAGCGGGCTGAACCCTCTCAGCTTCGCTGCGTTCAGCACGGTACGATGCGGTCTATCTCTGCTAGAAATTCGCGTTTCTTTGTCAGCACCTGCGACAACTCATCGCTCAGCGCCGACAGACTCATTTATTTGTTCATATCTGTATTATATCACTTCTGTGGTTATATTGCCATTGTGCGGTATTGCCTTAGCTTGCAATTCTGCCTTCTGCCTTTCCGTTAGAAATATAATGTTCGTAGTATTTCACATTACTATTGCCAAACGCTGCTACAAGATCCGGGTTATTTGTCTTATAGGCAGCCAGGTTGAACTGATAATTTCCCTGCCGCCCCTCTTTCATGCCATTTGTAACAAAATGCTCAAAAAGTGCTTTCTGATTTGTCCCAAATACCTCTGCAAGGTCAGGGTTCAGTTTCAGATAATCCTTGTAATTGTAAACTGCTTGGTACTGTGCCAACTGCTGTACAAACGGCGGGTTCTGCAACCGTATTCCCCGATGAGCGCCATTATCGGCATTTCTTACAGTTTCTCTACTTCCATCCATATAAGTAACTACCGCATAATCCACATTAATGTGGTCGATAATATTGCTTGTCCACATTACGTTATCAAATCTGCATCCGCCGTCACATGTTGCATTTTGAACCTCATCTTCGGACAGATATGTACAACTGTCAATGTTGTTTGTATCTGGCATAACAAAGAAATTCCCATACGAATCACAATAAACCCTCGTCAAAACGTCATCTTCTCCAATTGATACGGCATAGTCCGACTCTGTATAGTATTTAAACGGACTATCATCTGAGAAATTCTGATCCATATACAACTGTGCCCCATTATTTCTCGCCACTCGAAAAGGTTCTATTGGCCCAACTACTGTTAATTTTTTTGTCGCCACGCCTGGAATAGGGTCTCCGACGCGATTGTATGCAGTTGCATAGAAATCAACATATTTCATTGTTTTGTTCGTATTATTGCGGCTATAAATTGTCGGGTCGCATACATAATTATCTTCCCAGTTGACCTGCATTGTTATAATTTCAATACTCGGTTTTTTAGCCGCAAATGCACTGCCACAGAAGCACATACACAGCAGTACTATTGTAAGCAGTGCAGCAGAAAGTTTTCTTTTCATGTCGATTCCTCCTTCTATGGAAAGCCTTTCTTGTCATCAGTATACCGCTGTTTAAACTAATTTTCAATTTGTTTTTTGTGAAATTTCTTAAAGATTATCGCATGTTACCGTTAAAAATATGGACGCTGCTTTTTGCAACAGCCCCTTGACTCCCTCAGTCAAAACCTGACGGTTTTGCCAGCTCCCTCTGGGAGGGAGCCTCTGGCGCGCCCGGACGTTTTGCACTTTAGCCAAAAACTTCGCCGCCATGCCAAAGGCCCCATCTCCGAAGATGACTTCCCCCGGAGCGGGGGAAGATGTCGCGCAGCGACAAAAAGGGGAATCTGGCATCGAGCAAAGCGAGATGACTGGGGGAGTTTCTCGCGGGGTAAACCCTCTCCGCTTCGCTGCGCTCAGCAGCTCCCCCGAAGGGGGAGCTTTTCGCCATCTGGCGGTAAGTAGAGCAAAACCTCCCCCTTTCGGGGGAGGTGGCATCGCCGTAGGCGATGACGGAGAGGGTTCAAGCCGTAAAGTTTAGCACTAAAGTATTAAGTACAAAGAGAAAGTACCCGCCATTTTCGATCTCTTTTTCCACAAACATTTTGGAAGATGTGGAAAAACCGCGTGGCGGGTGTATCTTTTTGCGCAAAAACGTGGTAAAATAAACTGTAAAATCAGAAAGTGTGCGCTGCGGCGGCTCTGCCGTACCGGGCGCACGAATAGCACACCCGCAAGGACGGGTGCGCGGAAAGGATGCAGTATGCAGGGAACGACCATTGCCGCCATCGCAACGCCCCCCGGGGCAGGCGGCATTGCCGTGGTGCGGCTCTCCGGTGCGGAGAGCTATCAGGTGGCGGCCCGGGTGTTCCACCCGGCAAACCCGGCAAAAAAAGTGGAAGAGGCCAAGGGCTACACCGCGCTGTTCGGGCATTTTGTGGACAGGGAAGAAGCCTTTGACGAGGGCGTTGCCCTGTTTTTCCGTGCGCCTCACAGCTATACCGGCGAGGATGTGGTGGAGCTTTCCTGCCACGGCGGCAGCGCGGTGGCGCGGCGGCTGGTGGAAGCCTGCCTTGCCGCCGGTGCGCAGCCTGCCGCTCCCGGCGAGTACACCCGCCGCGCCTTTTTGAACGGCAAGCTGGGTCTGACGCAGGCGGAAGCGGTCATGGACCTGATCTCGGCAGACGGGCGGCAGGGGGCAGCGCTGGCAAACGCCGCGCTGGGCGGTGCGTTGGCGAAAAAGATCAACGCCCAGAAAGCCCAGCTGACCGCCCTGCAGGCGCATCTGGCCGCTTGGGTGGACTTCCCGGAGGAGGATGTGCCGGAGCTGGACCCCGCCCACCTGCGCACCGTGCTGGGCGCAGTGCGGGAGGAACTGGACGCCCTCATCCGCAGCTACGATGCCGGTGCTGTGCTGCGCGAGGGCGTGGACTGCGCCATCATGGGACGCCCCAACGCGGGCAAGTCTACCTTGCTGAACCTGCTGGCAGGCTTCGACCGTGCCATCGTCACCCCGGTGGCGGGCACCACCCGCGATGTGGTGGAGCAAGCGGTGCAGCTGGGAGATATCCGGCTGAACCTCTTTGACACCGCCGGTCTGCGGGAGACCGAGGACGCCATCGAGGCCGAGGGTATTCGCCGGAGCTGGAAAAAGCTGGAAGAAGCTGGGCTAATTTTAGCTGTCTTTGATGGCTCCGAGCCGCCCAGCCGGGAGGACTTGGCGCTGGCGCAGCGCTGCGCCGGTCGCCCCGCCATCGCCCTTGTGAACAAGGAGGACAAGCCCACCCGGTTTGATGCAGAGCTCATCGCTCCCTATTTTGCCATGGTGCTGCCGGTCTGCTGCCGGGAAGAGGGGAGCCGCAAGGTCATCGCCGCTGCGGTGGCGCGGCTGCTGGGCACGGGCAGCATCGACCCCCACGCCGCCAGCCTGTCCGGGCAGCGGCAGCTTTCTGCTGCCCTCCGCGCCCGGGACGCCGTAGCCGGTGCACTGGATGCCGCCGCCGGCGGCTTTGGGCTGGACGCCGTCTCGGTCTGCGTGGATGACGCGCTGGACGCCCTCTGCGACCTGACCGGCGAAAACGCCTCGGAAGCCGTCATCGAACAGGTGTTCGAGCGGTTCTGTGTGGGAAAATAAATTCAAATCATTGATTAGAGGAAACCCGAAAGTATATGAACCACTTAGGAGATTATGATGTCATCGTCATTGGCGCTGGCCATGCGGGCATCGAAGCCGCCCACGCAGCTGCTGTGCTGGGCGCAAAAACGGCCGTCTTTACCATGAGTCTGGACGCCATCGGCAATATGCCCTGCAACCCCAGCATCGGAGGCACTGCCAAGGGCACGCTGGTGCGGGAGGTGGACGCGCTGGGCGGCGTGATGGGTCTGGCGGCAGATGCCACCTACCTGCAAAGCCGGATGCTGAACAAGGGCAAAGGCCCCGCCGTGCACGCACTGCGGGTGCAGACCGACCGCCGCCGCTACAACGAATACATGAAGCACGCGCTGGAACAGACCCCGGGTCTGGCTATCCATCAGGCTGAGGTGGTGGCGCTGGAAGTGGAAAACGGTCATGTGAAGGGCGTTGTCACCCAGCTGCACGGCGAATACACCGCCAAGTGCGTGGTGCTTGCCACCGGTACGAACCTCGGCGGCAAAATTTTTGTGGGCGATGCGTGGTATGCGTCTGGCCCGGACGGCATGCACGCAGCCAACGCCCTGACCGACAGCCTGAAAGCTGCTGGTCTGCCGCTGCGCCGGTTCAAGACCGGCACCCCTGCCCGGGTGCACCGCCGCAGCATTGATTTTTCCAAGCTGGAATGCCAGCCCGGCGACCCGGACAGCGAATTGCAGCCCTTCAGCTTTTTGACCGATGCCCCCATGCACAACAAGGTGGAATGCTGGATCGCCTACACGAATCCCGAGACCCACAAGATCATTCTGGACAACATCCAGCGCAGCCCGCTGTACGGCGGCATGATCGAGGGTGTCGGCCCGCGCTACTGCCCCTCCATCGAGGATAAGGTGGTGCGCTTCTCCGGCAAGGACCGTCACCCGCTCTTCGTAGAGCCCTGCGGCGAGAACACCGAGGAAATGTATTTGCAGGGTGCGTCCAGCAGCCTGCCGGAGGATGTGCAGAACGCCTTTTACCACAGCATCAAAGGCTTTGAGCATCTGGAGATCATGCGCCCCGCCTACGCCATCGAGTACGACTGCGTAGACCCCACCAGTCTGGAAGCCACGCTGGAAAGCAAGGTGGTGCGGGGTCTGTACGGGGCAGGGCAGTTCAACGGCACCTCCGGCTACGAGGAAGCCGCCGCGCAGGGTCTGCTGGCGGGTCTGAACGCCGCCCGCAACGCGCTGGGCAAGGAGCAGCTGGTGCTGCCCCGGCACACCAGCTATCTGGGAACACTGGTGGACGACCTTGTCACCAAGGGCGTCATGGACCCCTACCGCATGATGACCAGCCGCAGCGAGTACCGGCTGACCCTGCGGCAGGACAACGCCGACCAGCGCCTGACCCCCATCGGCAGGGAATACGGCCTTGTGCAGGATGACCGCTGGGCAAAGTACCAGCACACCCAGCAGATTTTGGAAGCCGAGCGCCGCCGCCTGCACGAGGCGCATCTGCGCACCGCCGACCTGCGCGCCGCCATGGAAGCCGCCGGTCTTGCCCCCGCCGCCGAGGGCGGCATTGCCGAAGAGCTGCTGCGTCGTCCCGAGATCAGCTACCCGCTGGTGGCGGGCATCATCGGCTGGGGAGAGGAGATCACCCCCATGCTGGCAGAGCGGCTGGAAACGGAGATCAAGTACGCCGGTTACATCGCCCGGCAGGACAGGATGATCCGCGAGGTGGCACGCCACGAAAAGACCCTCATCCCGGAGGATTTCGAGTATGCCGCCCTGACCGGCCTGACGCTGGAAGCCCGGGAAAAGCTTGCCCGCATCCGTCCCCGCAATCTGGGGCAGGCGGGGCGCATCCCCGGCGTTTCGCCCTCCGATGTGGCGCAGCTGAGCATCGCACTGGCAGGGAAACAACAAAAATAATACGAAGTTGCGATAAAATAAACGATTGTGCTACCCCGACCACCTGACAGAAAGGAAAACACTATGATCGACAAACAGCGGTTGGAGGAAAAGTGTTCCACATGGAACATCACCCTCACCGGCACCCAGCTGGATCAGCTGGATGCCTTTGCCCAGATCCTTGTAGACTACAACCAGAAGGTCAACCTGACCGCCATCACCGACCCGGAGGGCATCGAGGACAAACACTTCCTCGACAGCCTGCTGTTTGCCAGCCAGCCGGAGGTAGCCGGGCGCATGGTGGACGTGGGTGCCGGGGCGGGCTTTCCGGGCATCGTGACCAAGATCTTCAAGCCGGAATTGGAACTGACCCTCATGGAGCCCACCGGCAAGCGGGTGGAGTTTTTGAAGTACGCCTGCGCCCAGCTGGGTCTGACCGGGGTAGAGTTTGCCAAGGAGCGCGCCGAGGAAGCTGCCCGCAAGGTCTGGCGGGAGCAGTTTGATCTTGCTTCTGCCCGCGCCGTGGCAGCCCTGCCCATGCTGGCAGAATACTGCCTGCCGCTGGTGAAGGTGGGCGGCAACTTCCTTGCCATGAAGGGCGCATCCGGGGAAGAGGAGCTGACCGCTGCCCGGGGTGCTATCAAAAAGCTGGGCGGCGAGTACCGCGAGACCCGCACTTTGCACCTGCCCGGCGGAGACACCCGCACGCTGATTTTGTGCAAAAAGATTTCGCAAACTCCGACAGCATACCCCAGAAACGGCGGTAAAATTGCAAAAAGCCCGCTGAAATAACGCATAACTTGACGCAACCTGTAAGACCCTGCCGAACGAAATTTCTGGCGGGGTCTTTCTTTGTGTGCTACACTGGGGCTGAACAGGTTTTCCACGATTTCCCGGAGAAATGTGGAAAAACCGAAGGTTTATTTCACAGGAAAGGGGCAGCATCATGTTTGAACGCAAGAAACCGTCCGGGAAATTACTCTCTCTGCCCATCGACCAGATCCACCCATCGCCCTTTCAGGCGCGGAAAAGCTTTGACGAGCAGGAGCTGACGGCGCTGGCGCAGAGCATCCGGGAAAACGGTCTGCTCCAGCCGGTCACGGTGCGCAAGGCGGCAGAGGGCTACGAGCTGGTGGCAGGGGAGCGGCGGCTGCGCGCCTGCCAGCTGGCAAAGATGACCACCATCCCCGCCATCCTGTGCAGCTACGCCGACGACCGCACCGCTGCACTGGGTTTGCTGGAAAACATCCAGCGCGCCGACCTGAACCCCTTTGAACAGGCGCAGGGGCTGCGGGATGTGATGGTGCTGTGGGACTGCACCCAAGCGGAAGCCGCCAAGCGTCTGGGCATGGCGCAGCCCACCTTTGCCAACAAGCTGCGGCTATTGCAGCTGACCGCAGACCAGCGGCAGTTCGTGCTGGACAATAACCTCACCGAGCGCCACGCCCGCGCGGTGCTGCGTCTGCCGGAGAACCGCCGCAGCGAGGCGCTTATCACCATCGCCAAGCGCCGCCTGAACGCACGTCAGACCGACAGCTACATCGAGCAGCTGCTGAACAGCCCGCCCAAGGCTGGGCACCGCATCTCCATGGTGCGGGATGTGCGCATCTTTGTCAATACCATCGACCACGCCATCCGGCTGATGACCGACAACGGCGTGCCCGCCACCGCCCACCGGGAAGAGAAGGACGGCTACATCGAGTACACCGTGCGCATCCCCACCGCCGCCGCAGAAAAGTAAAGTGTTCCATGTGGAACAGGGGAGAGTGGAAGAGGATATAGCCGAGAGATGTTCTCTTTTGACACCAAAAGAGAACCAGAAAAGTGCCAGCGATTTCGACGC
>ERZ857775.4070-NODE-4070-length-11021-cov-3.154660_pt1 | contig 11021 bp, 10 predicted proteins | sample MGYA00519698_ERZ857775 | MGnify/ENA primary metagenome ERZ857775 (study PRJEB31778, sample SAMEA3449363) | human gut metagenome | biome: human gut; feature: human-associated habitat; material: faeces | place: United Kingdom | collected 2010/2012 ...
TATTTCTCAAAGTTTTCATCCAAGGTCCAATAGCCCTCATGCCAGTAATTATCATTTGGTATGAAAGGAGTCTTCTTGAAACACATAAAGTGGAGATAAGGAAGCTCCTTGCCATTCGGAGTTGTGATTTTTTTACTCTTAATGTCATACGTCCAAGCTATTGCATACTTGCATTCATTCCATGGGCGAGGGTTGGGAGTGGTGTCATACTCATACAGATGCTTGCGTTTTAACAAAGTTCTATTCAGCACATTGAAGCATTTATTTCTCTCCAAGCCTAATCGGGAAAGGATATGCCTATGTACTCGATCTATATTGCGTTCAAAGGGGTTGACAAGCTTACTCCAATCCATTTCATCGTATCCATAGCTCTTATTGTCAACCAGCCCTTTCTGCCAGTTTTTTATCTTGAAACAAAGGGTTCTATAGTATTCATTGTTTCTACAAAGTGTAAAATGACCAGCTACACGAAAAGCATGAGTCGTAATGAAGTCATACTGTGTCAACATCTTATCGTTTACTAGCATTCCCAAGTTGCCATGCACGACATCTAAATCACCGAAACCCCAGAAATCATATTCCTTTAGCTCAGGTTCATGAACTGCACCTAAAAAAGGTTTCAGATCGCACAGCTTATAGGGCTTCTCTATAGAGTAATCAAGATTGAGCGCACTTCCCACCAACTTTTTGTACTCCTCAAAGGTACACTGATGAAAAATAGTGTTCGCATACCGATGCTTCGGTAGCGGACAGTCTGTATAGAATATAAAATCCACCATTGGATTTCGACCGCATGAATAGAAGTACAACTCAATCCATTCAGGCCAACTCCCAAAGTACGGGATGATTTGTGTAACGCGATATTTCATTTTATTATCTGCCAAATAAAAGTTTAGATGCTGTTAGTAACTGATTTATATCACAAAAATTGCAAAGCAACGAAAGCATCAATGTAATTTGATTGTTTTATAGTTTTTACTTTTTATTGTAATCTATGTTCTGATATTTCATCTAAACACATTGTATATTTTATTTTTAAATAACGGTATGGTTACTGTAGTCAAAGCAATTACAAGTAAAGCTACAACGGAAAACGCCAACATAGAATCTATATGCACGACTTTTGTCACAATCCATATTAATGCAAACTGAGTCATCATTGGGATAATTGTATTCTCGCCATAATATGAAAAGAATTTGTTGTGGAACAACTTACAGAGTTCTATCAGAGACATACTGCCAGCAAACGCCTCTATATAAAAAGCTGGATAATTCTGTCCGACCATGTTAATACTTACATTCTGACCATTATAGAACACCACAAAAAATGCAATCCAACAACTAAAACTAAGAACGAGAGTTTGCCATCGGAATTCAGTATTTTTGAGAAAGTCCTTGGCATAGTATCCCACTAAATAGAAAGGAAGACAAAGGCATGCCTGACCTAAGTACATATAGCTGTGTGAATTATACGAAGCGTAAATTCCCCCCCCACACATAATTAAAAGAACATATATCAGATAGTTGTATTTCAAATTCTTCAGCACACCAAAAATGGCGGTAATCCAAAGAAGCGTAAATAGGAACCATATTGTGGTTTTGTGTGGTGATAATGACCAATTGCCATTAATCAAGCCATCCGTTATTATACCGAATACATAGAATATTGCACAATACCGGATTAATATTAGCATACGTCTCCCCAACTTCTTATAATCGGTTGATGATGATTGAAATACACCGGATAGAATGAAGAACAATGGTACATAAAACGAGTTAATCAGACCATTCCAAGTTTGAAACAAGACACTATCTACAACCTCTTTGGTAGGCACTATATGTGATGCCACTATCAGCATCATACCGATAGCCTTTGCATTATCTATATGTGCAAGTCTTGCTTTGCTCACCATAATAAAATTTTCGATTTTGTTTTATTGCTGCCATTATAAATTTGCAATTATCTCTTTCAGTTTCTTTTCTAAATCCACATAATAACCCCAGATGACATCTTCAGCTCCCTGAACAAATCTGGGTTGACACGCAAAATCCATGTATTTCTTCTCATCAGCATTGAGGCCAGAGATAAGTTTAATGGCTTCGGTATTCTCCTTTCCCATTTCTACAAAGATGATAGCATCCTGATTAAGGACATCAAGCTCGGGTTGATTGTCACTGCCATGATAAATAGGAATGCTTCCCGATGAAATTGCCTCAAAGAGCTTTTCTGTTACATAGTCTTTGTTGTTAGAGTTCTCAGGAGTAAGATTAAAGCGATAATGTTTCAGAAGTTCGAGTTTGTCGTCATTGTACATCCCCTTCAAATCATCATTATTATGAAAAAGTTTACCAGGACAATCAACCTGCCCAATGACACTTAACTGATCGTATATCTTTTTACGACCGATGTCATCATGGCTACAGACGAAGGTGCAGAATTTACGGTCTTTATACGAATGGTTTTCAAGTGAATTCATCGATTGGACTTGTTTCTTTATTTCATCGTAAGTTGTAGTCGGTGAAAACACACTCCACATTACCCAAAATGGCAGACGCATATAATAGGGATGATCCAACCTGTCAAAACCAAGCGAGAGTTGTATGCTGTCATCATTCAAAAAACGATGCAGCCATTTCTGCATGGATGGTTTGTGGAGATTTTCGCGTTCCACGAATATTCGAATATTACATCCATCAAAATGGTGCAGCCAGTAAGGAGCAAAGATACTATATAGTCCAATTTTTCCTTGGGGCTTATCTTTTAGCAATCCTCTTTGTTCTATAAAGTTGATAAGCCACAAGTCTTGTGGGAATGGTCTACTCCAGTTGTATAGTTTTACTTGATGCCCTTTACAAAAAGCATTTAGATTCTTACGCTCTTCAAGTTTATGCTTCCAATAGATATACTTATCGTGAATTTTTTCAATAATCATCATTGAATATTTTAATGTCTAATTAATTTGCGCGCAAAGCTATATAGCCCTAAATCAATACAAAGATATCCTAGCTTCCATCTTAGGCTTTTATTGTTGTATGCTGTTCTGCGAACTTTTTGGAATTCTTGTTTTATCATATTGTTATCATAGTGACCATACATAAAGCCTGCATGAAAAATGCTAAGGTCTGTCTGAGATTTGAAATTAGTAAAAAAAGACTCGTCATTTGGAAGCAAAGCGTGAATCTCATCTCTATACTTTACTAAACCATTAAAAATGTTTGAACTTACATTATGAGTAATCGAAGAATTGTTTACCCAATAATGATAATACGCTTTGGGTAAGTAAGCGGTTTTTATGCCACTGTTAAGATATAATTTTATGAATAGGAGCCTATCTTCGCAGTAATTAATACCTCTTGTAAAAGAAAGATGATACTTTACAAATAGTTCTGTCTTTATAAGTTTATTCCAGCAGCTTCCCATCAAATTGCCACAAATCCCCTTTAACATCGACTCTGCATCAAGAGACAACGGTTTCTGAGATGATATCGTTTCTTCTTTACCTGAGTTGATGTAAAAATCAGAAATGAGCACATCCGCATCTTCGGCTTTTGCCTTTTGATACATTTCCTCCAACATCGTAGGTTCTGCCCAATCATCAGAATCAAAGTGGATAGAATACTCGGCCGTTGCGGAATCAACGCCCAACTGACGTGCTATCGCTACTCCCTCGTTAAGCTTAGCCTTTACCTTAACCCTGACATCTTTGGATGCGTATTCATCCAATATTGCTTGCGAGCCATCCGTAGAACCATCGTTGATACAAATAAGTTCCCAGCCCTGGAAGGTCTGGGCAAGGATGCTATCGATAGTCCTTTGCAGGTATTGCTCTGCGTTATATACGGGCATTATTATGGATATTTTTGGTGTCATATATCTGTTTTATTTCGCTTAGCTTTCATTAATATATTCTGTATTTTATAAAATCCAATTATATCTTTGCTCTTTTCAATTATCAAAGATATAATCATACATGATATTACGAAGAATGGAAATACTACTAATGGATTATTACACCAATAAACAATATCGGTAAAATAATACATATTTATAAATGAATGAAATAGATAAATATTAAAACTATGAAAGCCAAGAAATTTTAATAATGATAGATTATTAGCATTATAGTGTTTTTGTTGATAATAATTTACAATAAATATACATATCGTTGTGTCTGTTATACCTTCCAGTTGTGGGAATTTTAGCCTTAATCCACAACTTAATAGCACACAAAAAAACAATATATTTGAAATTCGGGAGCTAAAAAGCACTCCTTTTTTATAGAATATCATCCCAGCAATGAATACTAACAAATAATTTTTAATAGGTTCGAAAATAAACAAGTATCCACTAGGAATTATGCATAACAAAATACCTAATAACACTAGATATTGCCCTCCTCTTTTTGTTTTTATGATATAATTGAATATGGGGAATAATACATATAATAGAATTATACAACTATAAAACCACCATGACATATTATAACTTTGTTTTCCTAGGCAATTCAGTAAACCAACAAAATCAAGAATGGGATACAAAGGTTCGTTTTGACCATATACGGCATCGAATGTGCGATGAAAAACAAAAACTCCAATAGGAACAAACAATAACCAAATATACCAATAGTTCAGAAGTAACTTGAATAATCTCTTTCTATAGAATGCTATTAAAGACTCATTTATCTTAGAAGACACCATCAGTCCATATCCGGATAGGAAAACAAAAATGGCTACACATACCCTCGATAAAATGGCTGATTTTATACCAATATCATGCCAATCAAAAAGTAAATCCTTCGACACAAAAAACATATGGTGCCAAAGCAACAGTAGTATAGCGACTCCTTTTAATACTAACGTATCATTCTTTGTCAATACCATATTTATATGATTTTTAAACTACAGATCGCCCCTTTCACTTTCTCACTCCAAACCTTCCAGTTGAGGTGTTCTTTATAGTGCTTGACAGCACCTTCACTTAGGCGGTTCATTTCCTGGTTATTGATGCTCTGAATGACACGGTCGGCAAACTGCTTGCCATTAGCAGACAGTGGAAGCATATAGCCATTCACGCCATTCGCTACATAGTTGTCTGTACCACCTGTATCGTATACAAAGCATGGGAGGCCAAAACCATTTGCTTCACAGAGAGCAATGCTGCTACATTCCGCTCGCGATGGGAAAAGGAAGATATCAGCTTTAGTCATGACGTTGATAATCTTTTGATATTCCTCTTCGTTATTCTTATTCAGAAAACCGTAATTTTTCACATAACTGAGCGAATTGAGCTTTTCGGTAATAGGATCCTGATGCCTGTGATGTGGAGAGTAATGCGGAGACCTCTACGGATGAGTTCTTCGCAACAGGCGAGAACAACATCACCACCCTTGCGAACCCAATTGACTGTGGAGAAGTAGATATTGAGAGATTCTTTTCCGTCAATTTGTTTAGGCAAAGCAGGAACATCCAGAATGTCGATATTGGCACCAAACTCTACCACAACTATACGCTTTGGATCGCAACTATACTGGCGGATGGCATTCTGACGGCACCAATCGGATGAAGCAATGATGAGGTCGGATTTGCGGAATGCACGCTTTCCAAGAATGTATGCTGTCCAACGATTGTGGAAAATCAGGTTGCTAAACTCAGTATAATAATCGATAAGGGAAGTGGGAGTAGCATCCACAAGATGTACTACTTTCGCCTTTACATTCTTTGGCAATGCATTGACAATATTGATATGCGTTGGGATGAATATAACATCGTATGAAGTATAGTCAAAGTGACGGAGTGTTTTTGTATACCAAGTCAAACCATAGAAACTTTCATCGGTGCGAGTGTTGTATCCAAGAAATTTTGTCACCACCACATTCCAATATCTGAAGAGTAACTTGGAAAGCACACTGTTATTCGGCTTTTCCAAAGCACAAAGATAATCCACATCAAAGCCTGCCCGCTTCAGCCCTTGTATTGACTGATAGACAGTACCCGACCAAGAGCCGCGATCGTCTGGCGATGCGGCTTTATTTATTACGAGAATTTTCATTTCCTGAATTTCTTGAAAACTTTGCCTAATATCTTTTCTTTCACCATCTTACGCCCATCATCATTAAGACCAAATTTGTATAGAACAGCAGCTGTACAAATCTCGGCGAGTCCACAAACGATAAAGAATCGAATAGCACCTTGCTCCATCTGGGTTTGGACCGCAAAAGGTATAATCATGGATACAAGTATCAACCCTAAGTTCTTTATAAACATATGTAGGAAAAACTTCCTTCCGGGAAATCCTGTATAGTGTGAAAGGATCCACAGATTGGAAAAGAATGATAAAAGTGCGGGAATACTTGCGAACCAATAGGCTGCAACGGGTCCCCATCCACACTTCAGAGCCATATACACCAAAGGGATGGACAGCAGATAAATAGGTGTGGACATTAGGTTGAGTTGCTTGACGTATCCAGCCGCATTGATTCCTTGGTCAATCAGCGTATTACTACGATGAATAATACTACAAATAACAGTTATCTGAACAAACTGTGTAGTATAAGGTGGCACTTCTGTCAGCCAAAGGTCTAACACATAGTCAATCTCCAATACTACTGGTATGCCAATCAGCGCAATCAAGAATAAGGTGTATTGTGTGGCATTAAAGATTAGTCGGTTGAAACGCTCTTTTTCTCCTGCTCCCCAATACTTTACAAGCTGTGGCTGTGCTGCTGTGAGGAATCCTGTAATGAATTGTTCGATGGTGAATGAAACTGTCTGTGCAAGGCCACGAGCTGCATTCATCACGGTGTTATAGAAGATATTTAGAAGGATGGAATTACCTTGTATATTGATAACTGTAATAAGATGACCAAACACGCCCCATCCGGAAAACTTGAGCATTTCCTTGGCAAGCGGCTTATCAATCTTTAAAGACAATGAACATTCTTCAAATTTCCTCAAACAATATGCTCTATAAATCCATACACTGGTGAAACTTACTGCCATCTGCAGGAAGGCGTATACAACAAGCTTGTCAAAGGGAGTAATAACAAGCAGATAGAGTATGAGTAATTTGGCTATGGCGTTATATATGCTCATGGCAGCATACATATTGAAATGCTCGTGAGCCGTAACAGTTGCAGAAAAAGGAGTTTGGGTGACTTGCCAAAAAACATTGAAGACTGCTATATGGAATACCCATTTGGCTGCCCACATACGGTCAGGGTCGATATTCAACTTACTGCTAAGAAACCACAAACCACCAATTTCAAGACAAACTACAATTATCAAAGCTATGATTAAATGGAGTGCAAATGAGGTAGAGAATGTGACTTTTGAAAGTTCTTTGTTTCTTTTTCCAAGATGTAATGCGATAAATCTATTAGTGCTACTTTGTAATATACTGTTAAGAACAACAAACATAGCCACAAAACCGCCAACAAGATTGTTGATTCCGTAATCAGCAGAGCCGAGTTTATCCAAAACCACACGAGTGGTGAAGAACCCCAGAGCCATGATTACCAACATTCGTATGTAGAGGTACATAACGTTCTTTACAATTCGCTTATTATTTTCATCCATATCAGAGGTTGTTTAGCAAGAACTTCTGCGAACGCAATTTTTCTTGCTTGTGAATTTTTGTTATATTCTCTTTGTTATCGTTCTTGAATCCAAATGTAACTACCGTGAAGTCATCATTCTGAGAAACTCCTACACAAACATATCCTTTTTTCAGAGCATCCCCATAAAAAGCAATGGCAATGCCACCCGAAGCACTGGTATTGCGTTCTGAATCAATGTTGTTCCAGCAAGCATAACTCTTTCGTGGGCGATGACCTTCTACTGGTTTCAAAACCGGACAACGGCTTTCACATAGGTGGCACTCCTTGCAAACATCGGTATTTATCATAGGATATAAAACGCCCGCAGCATCACTTTGCATAGTGATGCTATTGTGCGCACATACAGCCATACAAGCTCCACATCCTGTACAAAGGTCGTGTTCTGCTAATTGAATCATAATGCGTTTGCCAAATACTTAAACGATGCCTTTCTCATTTCGGTCATCTTACGGTCAATCTCTTTATAATCAATCTTATTCATGACAGGCAACTCTGCATCTGTATTAACCAATCTGTCTTGCAAGCTGAGGGGCTCGAGGATGTTGAGCATACGGCTATCCTTTTGACGTGAGAGCATAATGAACTCACGATGAAAAATGAGGCTGAATGCAAGCAGGTGAAAGGAATTACCGATACAGTAGCTGGCACCACGGATGATATTGATGAACTCACACGGCCCACAATCATTGATGCGAATGATGTTAGAACCGGTATACTCTGTAGAGTCTTGTGTGACAAGAATCTTGAGGCCGGTCTGACGAGCTAACTCCTGAGCCTTAGGGAAAGTACCAGGTTCCTCACGAGGTGTATAATAGAATATATACTCAGAAGGCAACGATGATGACAACGACAATTCATCATAAGCATCTGCATTTAGCAACAATGTAGGGTCAAGTACCGTTGCACATGATTTGCCTATGAGAGATGTCACAAAAGCAGAACCTCGCTGTTCGCGTGTGGAAAGTGCATCAAATCGTGACCAACACTCAGCCATTTGCTGCCTCTTGTTTGAATCGATAGCTTCGGGTGTATGCCCCATGGATGGTGCGTATGCTATTCTGCGAATGGAAAGATCAAAGTTAAGGAGGTATGACCAATCGAAGTCCCAACAAGCAGGATTCCATATCTGATCGCTACCGACAATCACGGCTTCTATGCCGCTCTGACGGATGTATTCACCTACTTCTGCATGAGTGTGGAGTTCGTGCGAGCAGCATAAATTCTCGCAAAGAAAGCGCTCGAAACGGCTATACTTACGAGAAAGTGCAAGCGTACGAAGCGGATGCTTGATGATACGGCTGAGGGTGGCACGAGGGTGTGTCCACCTTATCTCGGGCTGTATCAACGATTTCTGCACATCCGTACGGAGGTTGATGATTTTACAATCATGTCCCATACCCATGACAACATGCTGTAAGGCGTATGCCTGTAGCATGGAACCATAGTTGTGGGATGCATGAAATGTGAGAATTCCTATTTTCATTATTTTTGAAATTTACGTTTGATACGACTCCAGAACCACTTGTCCCATATATGATCGAACTCGCAAAGACGATAGGTAACACCTATGCCGAAAATGTGGTAATACTTGCGAAAAAAGCGTCTGCGCACATCCAGTTCTTTGGGTTTTCGCAACTGATCATTGCCACAGACTGCTTCATCGACCCTGCGCTCAAAAAGATTGAGATTGCATGACTTGAGAAATTCGTGTCCCTTATACGTAATAGGTAACATGACGGAAAGTCCATTGACTGTATCATGCACTAAGTCTTTGCCAATGCCCCAAAAGTCACCAATGGTGATATCCGAACAACGATTGGGTTGAGCAAACGGGCACTGGTAGCAACTTTCACGATAGGTGTAACCATCAATGAAGGTGCTGTAGTAGTTGTCCTTATAACGCGAAAGCCAGACGTTGCTATAGTATATCATTTGATTGTCCTTGTCAAAGACACGAAGACCCATATCGTTGCCATTGCGGAACTGAACACGGACAGCATTACCTTTGCCTACCTTTTGGAGATGTTGGTAAAGGATAGCTTGTGAGGGGGTGCCATGGCAAATGAGATCGACTGTGATAAGGTTGTCGTAATCCTTGCGAAGGAAAGCTTTGAGACCGGCTATCTGGCATGGTGTTCCCGTAAAGAGAACGAGTGTGCCTGCTATAAGGTCTTTCTTAACCCACTTGTATACATCACCCATGTTGCTCTGAACGTATTTGCTGCCTTTGAGCAAAGGGAGATCTTCAGCTTTATCCACACGGATGTGCTTGATCTGGAGTCCAGGAAAGCTTACGCAACCATAAACTACACCATCGAGAGAGATAACATTTTGAGAGAGTGCTGCTGCTACACCGCCAGATGTAGATGAATGATACTCCTCTACGTCCTTGTGCCAACCTGCATAAGCTATAAGCGGACGAACCTGAGGAACAGGGTGGTTGACCTGGCATACCTTCTCGCAGAGTCCACAAGATATGCAAACACTTTCGTCAATGAAAGGATATAAATGCCCTAACTTACCCCTCTGCATGGAGATACAACTTTTGGGACAAGCATTGGCACAAGCTTGACAGCCAGTACACTTTTCAGGAGGACATATTTGATGGAGCATCGATTCGTAATTGTATGGTTTTATGTTTCTTTTACTAAACCCATCATTCATTGTGTTACAGTTGCTTGTTTATTTCTTCTTATATATTACAACAGTATCTGTCTCTTTTAGAATGGCGCATTTATCAGCCAGTTTCTGTTTAATCATTGAGCTGCACGTATAGTCAAACAGCACGGTAGCCTCTTTTTCGTTGATATGGCTGATGGCTCTGTCCACATCCTTCTCTACATCCGGTTCCATATAGAACGGTACAAAATAGAAGAGTCTTGAATCGGTTAGTGCATACATTTTATGGCACCCAGGGCGTCCGTAGAATAGAGTTTTGTGTGGTTCGCCATACTCCTTGAAATCTGCCATCATCTGATGTAGGTTGTCATTTTCCTCCTCAACAAAGAGTCCTGTATGATGTTCAAAGTCAGATATATACTTATAATCTGTCAGTGAGGCTTTGTAATTTTTCGACTCATCATGATGCCACTGCGTGATGTTCTTGGATGCAAAGCTTGTAAAATGACTAACAGTGAGATAGATGAGAATAACAAGAACCTGCTTGTCAGTTTTAAAATCTTCCTTATAGGCAATGAAAACCATCGGAGCCATTGCTGCATAATAAGGGAATATTTTCATGAAGCCGGTGTTGCTACCTGCACAAGCGATGATACCCAAAAGAGCAGTGGAGGATAGAACTTGCCAATCACGTTTGCATTGCTTCCTATAAAGATAGGCAAGGATAAGGATGATGACTGTAAATGAAAATGATTTGATATCAAATCATTTTCATTTACAGTCATC
>ERZ857775.4084-NODE-4084-length-10981-cov-2.963482_pt1 | contig 10981 bp, 4 predicted proteins | sample MGYA00519698_ERZ857775 | MGnify/ENA primary metagenome ERZ857775 (study PRJEB31778, sample SAMEA3449363) | human gut metagenome | biome: human gut; feature: human-associated habitat; material: faeces | place: United Kingdom | collected 2010/2012 ...
TCCTCGACCTGCAGCACCGGCTCCCCCGCTGTCTGCTGCAATTCCCCTACGACGTTCTCAACCGCATAAACCGCCGCAGACTCCTGAAGTCCAACACCGGTCTCACGACCTCGATCCGCATGGACGACTACCGGATCGGCCCCGTGACGGACGAGAGTTTCGATCTGTTCTTCGTGGCGGAAAAATAGGCGCAACCATCTGATAAAAACCAAGGGCTGCCCCACTGCGGGGCGGCCCTTGCCGTATCCTGTCATCCCGAACATACATTCGACATTGCAGACCGCGCCGCCGAAATCAGCGGCCGCAGCGGTCAACTGCGGGGCGACATTTGACAAATATTTGAAATCCAGCGAGGTGAATAATAAAAAAGCAGCCGTTTTTCCGCCCGGAACAACGCCCTTATTACACGAAACCTCCGTAACAGGATATTTTTCGTTTTGTAAACTAAAAAAAATACGAAATATTTTGCACAGTAAAAACTAATTCGTATTTTTGTTTTGAAACGAAAGGTATTATTTTCATATTGAAATTAACAAGTCGCTTCGGGAGCGGAAAATGAACGCTGATATGGACCGCCGCCTAAACAACTGACCATGAAATCGAAACTGCCGCCAAACCGGATTCCGGAACCTGCCGGAATAAGAACAACAGCAATGGCCGCCGCCGATGCGACGGCACCTGTACCCGCAGCAAAATGCCGGTTCCACGCCCCTGCGACAACCGCAGGCAACGCGGTTTCGGACCGCACCGGCAGCATTCCCTGCCGGAAAAAACCGAATCGAATCTCGAATCCGCTGATCGCTTCCGGCGCTTCCCGCACCATACAGAGCCATTGGCGACCATACCTATATTTATTTAACCGACAACATTCAAACAACTTAAACATTTAACCAAAAACAAATGCTTATGAATTTTAAATTCTACGTTAAGAGGTTTTTGTTATCCCTGTTTCTGGTGCTGGCATCGACGATGCTCTACGCCCAGAAGAAAGCGGATATCACAGGAACCGTCTACGATTCGGACGGCACTACCCCGGCGGTAGGCTGCGCCGTAACGATCGAGGGAACACCGACAGGTGTTATCACGGACATCAACGGCAAGTACAAAATAAGGGGGGGGGAAACTCAGACCCTCGTTTTTTCTTCGCTGGGTTATAAGACCCAGAAGATACTAATAGGCCCTAAAACGCGGATAGACGTCACGCTGGAGGCCGACAGTCAGGAAATCGAAGGCGTCGTCGTAACCGCACTCGGTATCAAGCGAGACGAAAAAGCGCTCGGTTATGCCGTTACGAAGGTGGACAACGATGTGCTCACCAGCACGGTATCGAGCAACTGGATGAATGCTCTGTCAGGCAAGGTCGCCGGTCTGAACTTCGATCAGGCGTCGACGGGTCCCGGAGGATCGATGCGCGTGACTCTCCGCGGCGAAACCTCCATCAACATGAACGGCGGCACGGCCCTGTTCGTGGTCGACGGAGTGCCCATCACCAGCAGCACCACTTCCAGCACGTCGGAAAGCGCATACAACTCGACCGACGGCGCCGTAGACTTCGGTAACGCCGCGGGCGACATCACCCCCGAAGACATCGAGAACGTATCCGTACTGAAAGGTCCCGCCGCAACGGCATTGTACGGATCGCGCGCCGCAAACGGCGCCATCATCATCACGACCAAGTCGGGTCGCACCACCAAAGGCATAGGCGTTACGTTCAGCTCGTCGGTTTCGTTCGAGAAAGCCGGATTCTGGCCCGATTTCCAGTACGAATACGGCGCAGGACGCTTCGGCGGCAACCCCTATTCGTTCTACAGCGTAGACGGCGTGTCGCGCAACTGGTCGTCCTATGCCTTCGGCGACAAGTTCGACGGCCATCTGACCTACGAGTGGCCTTCGCTGAACGACGACGGCACCTATACGATGATGGAGTGGCGTCCGCGCAACTTCTTCGCGGGATTCTTCGACACCGGCGTAACGTGGAACAACAACATCTCGGTCAGCGGCAACAACGGCAAAGGCACCTCGGTCCGGGTTTCGGTAACCGACGTGCGCAACGACTGGATCGTTCCCAACACCGGTTACAAACAGCAGACCTTCTCGATATCGCTCTCGCAGCAGATCAACAAGTACATCAAGCTGGACGCCAAGGTGAACTACTACCGCAAGGACAGCGACAACCTGCCGATGACCGGTTACGGCGGCTCGTCGATCATGTATCCGCTGCTGTGGAATACGCCCAACGTGGACGCCCAGTGGTTCAAGGCGGACTACAAGAAATGGGTGCGCGAAGGCGGTGACCTGAGCAAAAGCACCCAGCACGTATCGGCCAACGGCAACAACCCCTACTACACAGCTTACGAACAGCTCAACAAACTCGACCGCGACCGCGTGTTCGGCAATCTGGCAGCGACGATCAACTTCACCGAAGAGCTTTCGCTGATCCTGCGATGCGGCATGGACCTCAACAACGATTTCCGCACCCAGCAGAAACCCAAGGGCGCCAAGACCTACATCAACGGTATGTACAAGGAGCAGACCGTGTTCGACTACGAGATGAACAACGACTTCCTGCTGCGCTATACCAAGAAACTGAACGACTTCGACCTGAGCGCATCGTTCGGCGGCAACAACATGATGCAGTCCTACCGTTCGAACACCTCGCTGGCCGAAAGTCTGGTCGTGGACCGCGACTACCGCCTGAGCAACTCGGTGGACCGTCCCAAAGTGACTTCCATACGCCGTCAGAAGTCGATCAACAGCTTCTACGGACTCATATCGGCCAGCTGGCGCAACATGATATTCCTCGACGTCACCGGCCGCAACGACTGGTCGAGTACGCTGGCTCCGGGCAACAACTCCTATTTCTATCCTTCGGTCAGCGGCAGCGTCATTCTCAGCGACCTGCTGCACATCGACACCCCGATGGTCAATTTCCTCAAGGTGCGGGCTTCGTGGGCCAACGTGGGTAACGACACGTCGCCCTATCAGCTGCTCAACTACTACAACAACTCCTCCTTCACCGGCGGCTTCAACATGCCGACCAACAAGGCGAACTACAACCTCAAACCCGAAAACGTCGAGAGCTGGGAGTTCGGCGTCGAGGGCCGCTTCTTCGACAGCCGTCTGACGTTCGACGTGGCGTTCTACAACGCGACCACCACGAACCAGATCATTTCGGTGCCCGTAGACATCACCACCGGCGTCTACAATACGATCGTGAACGCGGGCGAAATCAACAACCGCGGCTGGGAGGTATCGGCCCGCATACAGCCCGTGAGGAACAAGAACATCCGCTGGGACATGAACTTCACGTGGTCGCGCAACCGCAACAAGGTCGTGGAGCTGGCCCCGAATCTGGATTCTTGGACCATCGCAACCGGTCCCCGCGGCGAAATCCGCGCCGTTCCGGGCGGATCGCTGGGCGACCTGTACGGTTCGGGCTACGAGAAGGCCCCCAAGGGTTCCTACGTCACGGCCGACGACGGATCGACGATCGACGTATCGGGCTGGGACATCGTCGATTCGGACGGTTATCCCGTACTGGCTTCGGAATTCGAGAACCTCGGCAACACGCAGGCCGACTGGAAGGCGGGCTGGATGAACTCGATCTCCTACAAGAATTTCCGCCTGAGCTTCTCGTTCTCGGCGCAATGGGGCGGGCAGGCCTACTCCTTCACCAACGCCATGCTGGGCTATCAGGGTAAGATAAAAGCGACGCTTCCCGGCCGTTATGACGGTCTGATCCACAAGGGCGTGAACCAGAACGCCGACGGCACCTACTCGATCAACAAGACCGTGACGGCCAGCATCGAGAGCTACTACAACCTGCGCGTGTTCAACCGCGACAACGTGGTGAACAACACCTTCAGCACGTCGTTCCTGAAGATGAAGGACATACGTCTCGAATATTCGCTTCCCAAGAAGATCGCGGCCAAGACCAAGGTGCTGCAGGGCGCTTCGATCGCCTTCTTCGCCACGAACCTCTTCTGCTGGACCAACTGGCCGCAGTTCGACCCGGAGATCGCGACGATGAACGGTTCGGAAATCACCAAGGGTTTCGAAACCGCGGCGTTCCCGATGACACGCACGTATGGCGTTAATCTTAAACTTCAATTCTAATAAGACGATGAAACGAATCAATTCATATATATTGACCGGGGGAGTGATAATCTTGGGATTGTGCGGCTGTACGAGCAATTTCGACGATTACAACAAGGACCCCAACCGGGCGGAGGTCGGCAAGGCCAACTCCTCCCAGATGCTCGAAGACCTGATTTTCGAGGGCGCCGGAAGCATGAAATACCGCACGTGGCGCCACAACAACGAGTTCATGCAGTATACGGTGGAGACCAGCACGCTGAATCAGCTGCACCGCTTCGTGCTCACCGACAGCGAATTCAAGGGCGCGTGGAATTTCTGCGGACGCTGGGCCGTCAATGCCATAGAGATGTATAAGCTCGCGGAGAAAGAGGAAAATACCAACGCGCAGGCCATAGCCCTGACCATGAAGGCGCTCTACCTTTCGAACATGACCGACCTGTTCGGCGACATGCCCTTCAAGGAGGCGTTCAAAGGCATCGACGAAAACATCATGCAGCCGAAATTCGACGATCAGAAAGTCATCTACGACTCGCTGCTGATGGACCTCGAACGGGCCAACACGCTTTACACGAAGACCTCGACCATAGACGCCAAGCGCGACCTGCTCTACAACGGCGACGTGACCAAATGGCGGAAGTTCACCAACTCGCTCTATCTGCGCCTGCTGATGCGCGTGAGCAACCGCAGGGACATGAATTCGGCGGAACGCATCAAGACCGTATTCGAGAACCCCTCGCAGTACCCCATATTCGAGAGCAACGACGACAACGCCACGCTGAAATACAGCGGCACGCGCCCGTTCGTCAATGATTTCGGCGACAACGCCACCGACGACAGCGCGATGGGCGAACGTTTCATCAACATCATGGTGGACTCAAGCGACCCCCGCATCTCGGTTTACTGCAACCGCGTAAGCTCCGGAGCCAACGCGGGCGGTTACGTGGGAATCACGAGCGGCGCCCCGGCTTCGGTCATCTCCAAACAGTCGGCCGACGGCGCATCCAACAGCAACAATACGACTTTCAGGCAGTACACCTCCCCGTACACGTTCATGACCTATTCGGAGGTGCTGTTCATCAAGGCCGAGGCCATTCAGCGCGGAATGATGGACGGCGAAGCGTCGGAGACCTACTATGCTGCGGTTACGGCGTCGCTCAAGCAGTGGATTCCCGACATCTCAGAATCGGCCGTCGAAACCTTCCTGCAGAACGGAGCCGTGGCTTACGACGCTACGACCGAAATCATCATAACCCAGAAATACGTTTCGCTGTTCACGGTGGGCTACGAGTCTTGGCACGAGTACCGCCGGACGGGTTATCCCCTGCTGGTGATGGGCGAAGCCATCCGCAACGACGGCGTGCATCCGACCCGTTTCCCCTACCCGCTGGTGCTGCGTTCGTCCAACAAGAACTATGCGACCCAGCTGGCCAAAATGGGCGAAGACAACATGAAAACGCCGGTGTGGTGGAGCCGCAAGGCCGTCAAACTGGAGAATCCGGAGGAGGACAACAACCTCGGTTACACCGGCCACAAATGGGATGCGGACATCAAATGGTAAGAGTGTCCGTAAAACGAATCGCAACCGGAAAGGCAACGCAGCATCCCGGTCGAGTTTTGAATTTAACCCGTAAATAACGAAAAAACAATTCATATGAAAATAAAACAATTCATCTCCGGAAGATGGCCCGGCCTGAAGGCGCTCGCTCTCTGCGCGATGGCGGCAACGGCATTCGTCGCCTGCAAGGACGACGAGACCGACGTTGTCCAGGATCCCCATATCACGCTGTCGGAAGACGCTTTCCTGTACAACGCAGCGGGAGAGACGCACAGTTTCACCGTGTATTCCAATATCGACTGGAAGGTCGAAATGGCGGACACCTCCCAGACGTGGGTCAATATCTGGCCCAAGGAGGGTTCCGACGACGGCGTTTTCGCCGTGAAGGTATCCAAACAGCCGGCCAAGGACCCCGTACTGCGGGAGGCCCGCTTCCGCGTCGTTGGCAAGCACGAGCACGACAACATCATTCAGGAAATCACGATTTCGCAGCGGGACGTCGATCCGGCGCTCAAACTCGGAGTGACCACGACGCCTCCCAAGGTGGTCATCAACAGCAACGGCGAGGAGAAATATTCGGTAGGCGTCACCTGCAACGTGGAGTGGACGGCCAAGGTCGGCGACTCCGGCGAGGGCTGGATCACGATCGACGAGATCAGCGACAACGAAATCAAGTTCTCCGTTCCCAAATATGCGGGAACGGTGCCCCGCACGGGACGTATCGAATTCAACGCCACCACCGAGCGTATGACGACGGTAGAGCTGATCGTCTACCAGAGCATTCCGCTGGATATCGGCGAAAACGCCGAACTCAAGACCATTGCCGAGGTGTACGAGAAGCTGGGCGGCCTGCAGGGAACCGTTCGTGAGAACGTCAAGATACAGGGCACCGTGATCAGCGACCGCGTATCCGGCAACTGCCCGAATCCCGCCGCGTTCTTCGTTCAGGACGCCAGCGGACGCGCCATTCAGTTCCGCGTTCAGGAAGGCTCGCACTCGCTCCAGCTCAATTCGCTGGTGACCATACCGCTCATGAATACGCAGTCGGTGATCGACGACGACGGACAGCCCTACATCACCATTTCGACCGAACGCATCCGCGACGTCATCACCACGGGCGGCGCTCCGATCGAACCGAAGGTGATGGAAAGCACGCAGGGCCTGACGGACGAAATGCTCGGTACGCTGGTAACGATCAGAAATCTCCAGTTCGTATTCCCGCACGGAACCTACTACAACGCCAACGAAGGCTCCATTTACGGCGGCGGACATCCTACCGACCTCGCCCAGTTGCTTCTGGACCGCGACGGCAACACGATCAGCCACTACGTCTACGGCGGCACGAGCGTCGAGACGGGCGCCATGTTCAAACATTACGAACTGCTGACTGACGATCCGATGCTGGATATAACGGGTATTCTGATCAAGGTCGAAAACGAATGGGCGATCAGGATGCGCAACATCAACGACCGCGACAAGCTGACCGAAGCCCGGCGTTACGTGCCCGTCACCGAATTCTACTGGCCCGAAACGCTTCCCGACAAGGAGATACTCGTTCCCAAAGTCGGCACGGGACAGCTGTTCGTGAACTTCGCCCCCAAGGCCGTCATCGCGCAGAGCACCACCTTCCGCCTTTACAGCGGCGCCGCCTATGTCCGCGTCGATGCGTCGGTCAACGGCACCGAGAAGGGATACTATTCCGCCAACTGCGGCGGCTGGGGCGCCCAGTCGAACGACACCTATACGCCGACCCAGAAGGCATGGTACTTCGAGACTTCGACGGCAGGCATTTCGGACGACCTTTACGTATGCTTCTGCACCACCAGCTCGCAGTCGGGCCCCGGTCCCTTCTCGATCGAGTGGGCTGCGGCCGAGGCCGGTCCGTGGACCTTCGTAACCGACTACAAGGCCGGAAACTGGGAGGTAATACCCGGTCCCAAGAACTTCGCCTTCAAACTGCCCGACGGTTGCAAGAACCAGTCTTCGCTCTGGCTGCGGTTCCGCGTCAATTCCGACGAGCGCGTGGACGGCAAGGCCGCCAACAGCGCGACGGGTACGAACCGCATGATCTATACGAGCCTGAAGAAAAAAGTCAATTAATCCGGTGTAACGCAGGATAATCTTGCCGGACCGCTCCCCTCCCGGAGCAATTCGGCAGGATTAGACAAAAATCTAAACAATGAGAAAAATGAAACGATTGATAAAATTCAGATTACCGTATCTGTTCGCAGCCGCATTTCTGCTGTTGTGCATCGGAATCAGCTGTTCGGAAGATCCGACATGGACCAAACCGACGCCCGAACAGGAGGAAATTATCCCCGCCGTCTTCATCGAAGATCTCGTGATGCCCGATGCGGAGGAGATCTTCATCCCGGAGGACCCCATCAAGATCATGGGAACCGGATTCGACAAATACGACGTATTCCTGTTCCGCTCCACGTCGGAAGACCCTGCCGAGGAGACCAAATATTTTCAGGCCGAGATCAGCGAGGTGGCCGAGGATTACGTCATAATAACCGTTCCCAAGACGATCGACCTGCGCTCGTACGAGCTTATCCTGAAGCGTTACAACAAGCAGCAGGTGCTGGGGCCGATGACCATCTACAAGGCGCACTTCCCCGCGATTCCCGATCAGGCGGGCATGACCGTCAAGGGCCGCGTCTACTGCGGGAAAAAGGCGGTCGCAGACGTGGTGGTGTCCGACGGAGTCATCGTCACCAAGACCGACAAGGACGGCGTCTATTACCTGCCCTCGGAGAAGAAAATGGGGTACGTATTCGTTTCCATCCCCTCCGGATACAACATCGAGAGCGAAGCGGGTTATCCGGCCTTCCCGGCCATGAGCCAGCAGCTGCTCAACGAAGACAACGAGCAGCACGATTTCGCGCTTACGGAGATCCCCGGCGGAAACACGAACCATGTGATGATGGTATTCACCGACCTTCATCTGGCGAGCAAGACCCCGAACACGGCAGGCAAATATGCCGACATCGACCAGTACAAGAACAAGTTCATGCCCGACATCACGGCCGAAATGGCGCAGTATGCGAACGTGTATGCGCTCTGTCTGGGCGACATCACGTGGGATGCGTTCTGGTACAAAACCATGAATCAGGGTCCTGAGAACATGGTGGAGGTACGCTACCAGCTGCCGAACTACAAGGAGTTGATGAAGAACTTCCCCTGCCCGGTTTTCAACGTGATCGGCAACCACGACAACGATCCGAAAGTGGTCGGAGACTATTTCACCGAGCTGCCTTTCAAGCAGCACATAGCTCCCACCTACTATTCGTTCAACATCGGCGACGTACACTACATCGTTCTGGACAACGACCAGTACGACAATTACAACGGCGGCAGCCGCATCGAGCGGATCGGTCTGCTCGGCGACTCCGACCCGCAGAAATGGCAGATGGCATGGGTGGCCGAAGACCTGAAATACGTGGACAAGTCCAAGAAGATCGTGGTCGCCATGCATGCCCCGATGACCTCGGCCGGTCTGAACCCGATCGTGACGCTTTCGGGCGGAAACGACCTGCTCGGTCTGCTGCAGGGTTATCAGGTGGAATTCCTCACCGGACATACGCACACCAATCACCACGCGAAGATCGCCGAAGGCGTACGCGAACATAACGTCGCAGCCGTATGCGGCACGTGGTGGTTCAACGTGAAAAGCGCCAACGGAGGCGCCGACTACGACTTGTGCAAGGACGGCTCCCCGACGGGATACGGCGTATTCAAATTCAACGGAACCGCCGTGCAGTGGTACTATAAGGGGATCGAGGTGGCCCGCAACGAGCAGTTCGCCGTATACGACATGAATTTCGTGAAGAGCGACTACAAGAGCGCCGTGGGCGCCAAGGCCAACGAAGTGCTGGTCAATGTATGGAACTGGGACGAAGACTGGACGGTATCCGTGACCGAAAACGGACAGCCGCTCACAGCGACCCGCGTATACCGCAAGGACCCGACGCACTACACATGGCAGAAAGACGTACTGGAACCGGCCCACGCCCCCGGATCGCCCAACAGCACCTACCTCACGGGCTACAATGCCCATATGTTCTCCGCCATAGCGCAGGTTCCCGGCTCGACGATCAAGGTCGTCGTAACGGATCCGTTCGGCGGCGTCTACGAGAAGACGATCGTACGGGAAATTCCTTCGAATCTGCCGGCGCAATGGGTATTTACAAAGGGCGTCAACGTCGATGAGTTCGTCGTGGACAACAAAATGCCGTCGGCAACCGGAAAGGGCTATATCAGCTATATCAGCAACTGCGATCCGGCACTCGACGTAAACAACAAGATAGCCCGTGCCAATACGGCCGGCGAGCCTTATATCACGGGCGGATGGCCGGGCGACTGGTGGCTGTTCACCATTCCGGAAATGACCATAAAGGCCGGAACGGTCATCAACGCCAAGTTCCACGCACGCGCATCCGGAACCGGTATGAAATACTGGATGCTGGAGTACTACGACGGCGGCGAATGGAAGCCCGGAGCGCCCTTGCAGACGACGACCGTCGGAGAGGGCGATCAGGCGCAGACATTCTCTTACAATTACGAAATGATGAATACGGACCATTGTCTGATCGACCGCAACATGACGTTCGAGCATGCCATCAATAACGGGGATATTCTGATCCGGCTCCGTTGCATGGCCAACTGGCAGCCCAGCGGAAAGGGAGCCTTAGCCGCTCCCAACGGCGGTACGCACCGCATATCCGTACAAAACAATATCAACCCCACGATCTCGATCGTTCAGTAAACGGGATCGGACAGCAAACAGAACGGCCGCTTCTTTCGGGAGCGGCCGTTTTATTCGTCTACAGCCGAGCAAATGCGCGTCATAGCAGACGATCCCCGACCGGGCGGACATTTGGCCGTCGTTCTTATGTCTCAGAAATAAGTATTACTCCATAGCAACAAGAGTATGCTTAAAAATTAGGATGAAACGGGATGCAACTTCCCCTTTTGCGTTCGGCTTGGTGCGCACAATAAAGTTGCCAGAGGGACATTCTGATTTAAGTCTACCCATAATTTCCGATTTTTTACCATCACAAAGATGAATCCAAAAATTGTCAATTTTTTGTCAATTTTATTTAACCGGAAATGTCCCTTAAATACTAACGGCACGATTATGAATCGTGCCGTCGAGTAATTTAACTATGTCATTTTGAGCCATTTCAGCCCAAAATTCTTTTCAGTACTCCTCTTCATTAAAGAAGAAATCGTCTTTCGAGGGGTAATCGGGCCAGATGTCTTCGATAGATTCGTATATCTCGCCTTCGTCTTCTATTTCTTGCAGATTTTCAAGCACTTCGAGAG
>ERZ857775.4090-NODE-4090-length-10956-cov-2.591597_pt1 | contig 10956 bp, 9 predicted proteins | sample MGYA00519698_ERZ857775 | MGnify/ENA primary metagenome ERZ857775 (study PRJEB31778, sample SAMEA3449363) | human gut metagenome | biome: human gut; feature: human-associated habitat; material: faeces | place: United Kingdom | collected 2010/2012 ...
GTGATTGTGCATAGTGGACCGGATTATCCTTATTATTATGTTGCTGATGGTGTAAAGGAAGCTTATATTCGTCATGGTGATCGTTCTGAAAAAACGACAGATTACGAGCTGAATAATTTGATTTTGAAGGGTATGAATAAGACGTACGATGCTTTGCCAAGTTTTTATAGTTATAATGATGTAAGCTTCACGCTTCTGAATGCAACGTACAAGCAGGAAAATGATGATGAACTGTCATTACCAAGAGACTTAATGTCTATGAGACTTATCACTGGGGATAATCAAGTAACTAATGCAGGGGCATTATTATGTGACCAGGGATATTTATATCAGTCGAAAATTGTGTGCACTAGATGGAAAGGTCGCATAAAAGGCAGTGTTGATGGTGATGCATTAGATGATAAGGAGTTTAGCAATTCCAGTGTGATAAACTTATTGATGAACGCAGAAGCATTCATCAGAAATAATTCAAAGAATGCCTGGGTGACAAACATTGCTTTGCTTTGTTCCATTTTTTCGGTTTTCTTTTTGATCTTGTTCGTCAGCGGCTCTTTCAGTGCGATCAGAAGAAGCGGTACTCCGAACATCACTGCAAGAACGATTCCACCCGGCAGAGAGTGACCTGTCATGAAAAGAACGATGCAGGTAACTGCTGCCCCGTAGAATATCAGCCCTGCCACGCCGTTTGCATCAAACCAGGTTGCTTCGGTATCTTTGGCACGGATGCCGTTGATAATATGGAAGATCATAGAAATCAGGATGATTCCCATACCAAAAGCAATCGATACGATAAATACGGTATTCAGTTTTCCGATAAACGGTAAGGTGGTCATATGATTGATCGGTCGGATCCATTTGGCTTCTATAATGTCTTCAAATCCAAACACACTTCCAAACATAAATCCAAAGAAGGTGGAGAAGATTCCGGCAAGTGATACGATTCCGGCAAGGTTCATTTTCTTTGTGAAATACAGGATCGCACCGACGATAAAGAGCAGCAGCCCCTGACCGACATCCCCGAACATGGCGCCGAAGATAAAGCTGTACATGATACCTACAAAAATGGTCGGATCCATCTCACCGCTCTTGGGAAGTCCGTACATCTTGATGAACATTTCAAATGGTTTGAAAAGCTTTGGATTCTCAAGCTTGGTAGGAGGTTCTCCAAAATACTGTTCCCGGTCCTCTTCTACTACGATATAAACCTTGTCATCTCCCTGTGCCTCTTTGATAAATGCATTTGCATCTTCTTCGGACATCCAGCCGCAGAGGATGTAGTATTCTTCCTGCTCGTCTGTCTCGGTTCGTGCCGCAAATTTCCGGATATCAAAGTTATCGGAAAAACGTTCCAGCTGAATTCTTGCACCGAGTAGTCTGGAAGCGTTCTTGCGGAACATCTCCTGACGTTTATCCTTCACTGCCTGGATTTCATCGGTCAGATTCTGGACTTCTTTATCCAGGCTCCGGTAAGCTTCCAGCGGGGTTCCGCCAAAGTCTTCCAGCAGATCGACTTTTTCAAAGTGGAGAGACCGCATGATCGAATCGACCTTTCCTGCATCAGCATCCGATACAAAATAAACGCCATAGACATAAGAGGCATCTCTGGAGCCTTCCAGAAATAATGCATCAATGTCTTCAAGAAGCGCTTTTTCCAGCCGGTGATAATAATCTACATTGATTTTTCCAAATCTTGTGCGGATGTATTTGTACTGCATGATCTCATGCAGGTCAAAATCCAGAGAAGTAAAAGGTTCCAGGACTTTCATACGTGCCTGGATATTCTCTCTCTTTTTTTTCAGTTCTTCTTTTTGCTGCTGCAGATCCATGTAGTCATGATTGATAGAACGAATCATCTCAAGGATCTCGTCTTCGCTCTGATCAAAGGATGGCTCTGCTGGCATGTCTTTCATATATCCCAGAAACTGTGTCACTTTTGCGAGTGGATCACGGTAAGGGTTCATTTCCAGAAATGGCATCAGATTATCTACTGTCTTGAGCTCCGTAAGTGCATTTTCAAGCTGCATCTCATATTTGGAAAGATACCGGTTTGTCATGCGGTCGATGTCGGCGCGTGGTCCGGTAATGCTCAGGAACTTCATCTTAACAATCATTTCGCTGTTCCTCCTATATAAGTTAATGTCTCACGTGCAGGAAGTCCGTAGCGAACACATTCGAGCACAGTTGTAAGCTTATCAAGCTCCTCCTCTTTCAGAAAAAGATAGGTATTCACGGTTGCGATGGAATAAGGGTTACTTCTTCTGTCTGCCAGGTAGAGACGGTACAGGCAGTCTTTGTAAATCGTCTCGATGGACGCTGGTGTCTGAGTATCGGTGTGACGCAGATAAGGCGTTCTGGTAACCAGCTTTAAAAATTCATCGACAGACGGTGCTTCTACAAGATCCTTCAGCTGATCTACATGAATCCGGTAGTGTATCGGGATCAGCAGTGTGGAAATATCCGGCGGAAGCATGTTGTAATATTTTTTTGCACGGTAGATCCACTGCAGGTTCAACAGGTCGATCTTTGCTCCGGCATCTCTGGTGAAAATTTCCAGTTCCTTATGCTTCAGAATCTTTTTGCGTTTCTTCCACATGGTTGTAAAATAGTACAGATTCAGTGCCAGATCGTAATCAAAAAGGGTAGGGTTCTCCGCATTTTCCAGACGTTTTAACGGCGCATAGTATTCTGTGCCCTTTAAATTTTCCACCAGCTCACCGATATTCCCCGAAGTGATCAGTTTATCGATGGAGAGATCCGAATATTTGTCGAAGAATATTTTCTTATGATCCAGATCAAAAGGCTTCTGATAGTGGTTGAATACAATACGCAGACAATAGTTGATCAGATTCATCTCGTAGCGCTTCAGATAAAGCTCCAGGAATTTTTTCTGATCCATTCCGGAAAAACGGTACAGGCGTGTATAATCACTGTAAAGTGACTGCACAAGAAGCTTCTCAATCTCACCGCGGTGAAGACGGTTTTCGTCCATATCTGCAAGGACATTCCGATATCCGGGATGTTCTTTGAGATAAGCAGCAACTTCGGTTACTGTATGAAATGCGGCGATATTCTGGAAATCTTCATCAGTGAGCAGTTTCGCCTGCATGGCGCGTACTTTTGTTACGATGCCACTGTATGCAAGTAAATTTCCCATATGCTATCCCTCTATGATACGTCTGACAATTTTCTCGGCATATGCCGTATGCTTCTCTTCAAAATCTTTTTTAAGTTCTTCGATCGCTGTCTGGTTCTTACGGTTCTGCCTTGCAAGAATCTCATCCATCTGACGGTTTAATCCTTTGTGGATATCGTTCAGCTCCTTTTGGGTGTGATCTTCAAGTTGTTTGTCGAACTGATTGCGTTCATTTTGAATGCGTTCTTCCAGTTCTGATTTTTCCAGTTCCGCGTGTTCCACAACAGCTTCGGCTGCGTGTTCGATTTCGGAGAGCTTTTTAACAATATGATCCATTGTCCGACTCCTTTCTTAGAAATTATTTATACATTTTTAATAATGCATACATATTCTACTACTTTAAATTAGAAAAATCTACTAAATAATAAGAGAATATCATAAGAATATTTTATACAAAACTTATAAAATATATTTTTGGGTTTTCAAATATTTCAGAATAGTATAAAATAAATAAGGTTATACATATTTTCACTAAAGGAAGAGAAAGATATATGAGGTTAAGAAATGTACCGGGAGCAGATGCTTATCTGACAGCTCATCCCCTTGTAATTAAAAATGAGACCAGATATCGCGGCACCTGGAAAGAGACTTTTCAGAATCCGGAGAATCCGATCCATATTGAGATCGGGATGGGAAAAGGACAGTTTCTTCTGACACTTGCAAAGGAGAATCCATCCATCAACTATATCGGTATCGAACGTTATTCAAGCGTACTGCTTCGGGCGCTGGAACGCTTTGACAATGACGAGGAATACAAGGATGTCAACAATATTCGTTTTATCTGTATGGATGCGACAAATCTGCCGGAGGTTTTTGCTGTCGGAGAGATTGACAAGATTTATCTGAATTTTTCAGATCCGTGGCCGAAAGCACGTCATGCAAAGCGCAGACTTACTTCCAAGCAGTTTTTTGAGCGGTATGACAAGATCCTTGCCTTTGACGGAGTCGTTGAATTTAAGACAGACAACAGAGAGCTGTTTGAATTTTCACTGGAGCAGGTGGAGTTGGCAGGCTGGGTACTTCTGGCGAAGACCTATGATCTTCACAATGATCCGACACTCAGCAGAGGGAATGTTATGACTGAGTACGAGGAGAAATTTTCCGGGCAGGGACATCCGATCCATAAACTGATCGCAATGCGCCAGTAAGACAATTGAATAAAATGCAACAGGCAGATCATAAAGGCGCTGAGTGCGTAAGATGATTCCTGGCAATATAAGAGACAGCAGATACGGAGCAATCCGCACATCGGCTGTCTTTTTGCATATATTGTAGAAAGAGGAAGTCAGGAAGGAACAGATATGCGGAAAAAATATCATTTTCAGAATTGTATGCGGGGGTTTTGCTATAAGAATCCAAGATTTAATAAAAAGCTGATCTGTTTCAGAAATTCTTTTCAGGAAGTCTATAAAATCTTAAACCCGAAATGCGGATGCCACTAAATCCAGTCCTTTTTACATAGCCTGAGATGGCAGAAATGAGGAAAGTGTATGGGTATCGCATTGATCACGAAGGATTATGAAAATACAGTCGGAAAGCAGAGGATGCCGGTAATTGTGGAGTTTTACGCATCATGGTGTCCAAAGTGCGGAATGATGTATCCTGTTGTGGAAAGGATTGCCAGCCGGTATCAGGGAAAATGGATTTTCTATAAGATTGATATTGATATATCGAAAGAGATTGCAGAGTATATAGGCATTGAGATCGTACCGACGTTTGTGGTGTACAGAGATGGAAAAATCTGTGGATATACAACCGGAGTTCTTCCAGAAGAAACTCTGGAAGAACGAATCCGGGAAATGTTAAGAAAATAATTGGTGGAATCAATTATTCGTATGATGAATATTTTGCGCAGATTGCATTGACTTGCTATGTTAAAATTCGAATACAGCAACACCGTATGGCGGAAGATCGTAACCAAATGAATATGGTCTTCCATCACATTCCTGTTTCTTTGCTTTATATACTGCCGGGCGGGCTTTTCCGCTTCCGCCATACTGCAATTCATCACTGTTCAGTACCAGGCGGTACTGTTTGCCGCGCGGTACACCGACACGGTACTCCGGTCGTTCGATCGGTGTGAAATTACATACGAATAAAAGGTTCTTTTTTGCGCCCTTTGAATGACGGATGAAGCTGTAAATACTTCGTGAGCTGTCATCTGCATTGACCCATTCAAAGCCTTCCATGTAGGTATCCTGTTCATACATGGCTTTGTTGTGTGTGTAAAGATGCAGCAGGTCACGGTAGAAATTCTGGAGTGCCTGATGCTCCGGCTCTGCAAGGAGATACCAGTCAAGCTCACGCGCCTCGCTCCACTCGCGGAGCTGTCCGAAATCCTGTCCCATGAAGAGAAGTTTCTTTCCAGGATGTCCCATCATGAAAGCATAACCGACCTTCAGGTTGGCGAATTTCTCAAATCCAAGACCAGGCATCTTATTGAGCATAGAGCATTTTAGATGTACCACTTCATCATGTGATAATACAAGAATATAATTCTCGCTGTATGCATAGGTTAAGGCAAATGTCATACCGTAGTGGTCGCCTTTGCGGAAATATGGATCCAGCTTCATGTATTCGGTAAAGTCATGCATCCATCCCATGTTCCACTTCAGGCTGAATCCAAGACCATCATCTTCCGGTTTTCCTGTTACTTTTGGCCATGCAGTGGATTCTTCTGCGATCATCAGTGCGCCAGGGTTACGTCCGGTAGTAACGGAATTCAGATGCTTGAAAAATTCGATTGCTTCCAGATTCTCATTGCTGCCGTATTTGTTGGCGATCCACTGACCGTCTTCTTTACCGTAATCAAGATACAGCATGGAAGCAACAGCATCTACGCGGAGACCATCGATGTGATAATGTTCGATCCAGAACAGTGCGTTGGCGATCAGGAAGTTCTTAACTTCTGCTTTACCATAATCGAAGATCTTGGTTCCCCAGTCCGGATGTTCCCCCTTCTTAGGATCTGCATATTCAAAGGTAGCTGTGCCGTCAAAATCAGCGAGTCCGTGTGCATCGCGTGGAAAATGTGCCGGTACCCAGTCAAGGATTACGCCAATCTTATTCTTATGGAAGTAATTGATCATATATGCGAAATCTTCCGGCGTACCATAACGGGAGGTCGGAGCATAATATCCGGTCACCTGATATCCCCAGGAGCCGTCAAATGGGTATTCTGAAATTCCCATCAGTTCGATATGAGTATACCCCATCTTTTTTATGTAGTCTGTAGCTGCATGCGCAAATTCACGGTAGCTGTAGAACCCCTCATCTTCACGTCCCGGATGGCGCATCCAGGAACCGATATGTGCTTCATAAATGGAAATCGGTGAGGAATGGAAATCCCATTCTGCCCGGTGCTTCATCCAGACACTGTCACTCCATTTTAAATGGGAGATATCAGCAATCCTTGAGGCAGTTCCCGGTCTCAACTCTGCACTGTTCGCAAATGGATCAGCTTTGTAAAGCTTATCTCCGGTCTGTGTCTCGATACAGTACTTGTAAAGCTGTCCGAGCTGTGCTTCCGGAACAAATGCGGTATAGATTCCAAGTGGTTCCTGACGCTTCATAACGTTTGCATCTTCACTCCAGCCGTTGAATTCACCGACTACGGCAACTGATCTGGCGTGTGGAGCCCATACTGCGAAATATACGCCGGTTTTTTTTCCATCTTTTACAAAATGTGCACCCATTTTTTTATAGATTTCATAATGGGTTCCCTGTCCGAATAAATATTGATCTAATTCGCCGATTCTATAATCAGCGGGTTTATCTGTTGTTACAGTTTTTACAGACTTTTTAGCTGTAGACTTTTTAGCAGCAGTTTTAGCAGCTGCCGGTTTTTTTACAGTAGATTTTTTTACGGCCGTCTTGCGGGTCGTGTTGGTCTGTTGTGCTGTTGTTTTTTTTACTGCCATCCCATTCACCTTCTATCAAAGATATTTAGGAATATTATACTAGAAATAGCGATAAAAAGAAAGAGTTTTGGACAACTTATACATTTCTTATGTAAGATGTCTAAAACTCTTTGTTTATAGTTATTGGTTTGGTCTGCATATACAAAAGAACGCGCCGGAAGCGCGTTCTTTGTAGAAATCTTATGCTTTAAAATCTTCTTCTTTCAGGATGATGTGGTCTGAATTATCAGTGCTTCTTCCAAATACCCGTTTCACAAGATGTTTTACATTTGCTTTCTGGGAATGTGAAATTGCTTCATCCATGATCTCTTTTACTTCTGCAACAGTAACCGCATGATCTTCTCTCTGCATCATATCAATCCGGCTGTATAATGCAAGGATTCCCATTTCATCGATACGGTATCCGTTTTCCTTAGCATAGGTCTGACCGAATGTAACCAGTTCATCATTGATGAATACCGGAAGCTCCAGTCTGGAAGTAAATTTACGTTTGAATTCTCGATGGGATGCAAACATTCTTTCCAGCGGTTTCTTCTGGTCTTCCAGAAGGAAGAGAAGTTCGCCGGTCTGTTCATCCATCATGTCATTCAGTTCACGGATGGTTCTGTCATTCATCTTGGAAGCTTTTTCGATGATCAGTGCGCCACCGTTCAGCTTATCGATGATACTTCCGATGTCCTTTTTGTTCAGAGAATCACCGGTTACGATTGCAACTTTACCCTGTTTGAGTCTGCGCTGTTTCTGGATTGCTTTTACAATATCAACTGCGAGGACTGTTTTTCCGCTTCCCTTGCGGCCAAGGATCAGGATGTTGCCTGTGCGGGAAGTTCCATAACGGTTACGGCAACGTTTGTCGTTATCAAGGATTTCAACAAGCTGTTCACTGACACCACGGATCGGTACAAAGTAAGAGAACAGCTGCTTCTGCTCTTCAGTAAGTCCAAGCTTCAGTCCGATCTCACTTGTTGCACTCAGATCGTAACGACCCTGTACAACGAATCCGGTATCGAATTTACCCATGCGTTCGGTGATTTCATCTTCTGACGGTTCTTCGATTTCAAGAACTTCGTCAATATCAGGAGTTGGCTCTGATTTTGAAGTTTCTTTCTTTGGCTCAGGAGCAGGAGTCGGTTCCTCGTCAAATTCAAGATCAAGATAATCATCACCGCTATCTAATTCTTCTTCATCTTCAAAGGAATCAAGGTCTGCAAAATCACTATCATCTTCGTCAGAATCATGATCATCGATATCGAGAGCAGATTCTTTTTCAAAATCAAAATCCTCTTTATGATCTTCATCTAATTCATCATCGATCTGGTAGTCATCTTCGTCTTCATCCTCGTATTCTTCCTCATCGTCATACTCGGAATCATCGTCATCCTCGTATTCCTCGTCGTCGTCATACTCGGAATCATCTTCATCCTCGTATTCCTCGTCGTCGTCATACTCGGAATCATCTTCATCTTCGTATTCGTCGTCGTCGTCATACTCGGAATCGTCTTCATCCTCGTATTCAGCTTCTTCATCGTAAACCGCATCCGATTCATCATCTTCTTCGGAGTCAACGATTTCTTCAAAATCATTTTCTTCCGGATCTTCCTCGTCAGTGTCTGAAGCTTCTTTGGATGAATCTTCCGGGCTTTCAGTCGCTTCATCCTCTTCATCATCAACGAAATCTTCAGCATCTTCATCGGTGATTTCAGGCTCTTCACCATTTTCAAGCTGTTCCATCAGTTTGCGGATATCATCAGAAAGGATTGGTTTTGTAGCTCCAAGAACTTCCTCTTCTTCTTCTTTCTTCTTCTCGCGCAGGGCTTTTTCTTTCTCAGCTTCCTCCTGGCTCTTTTCAAGAATCTTTGCATTTTCACGCTGGGTTGCTTCCCAGTTGGCAAGAATTTCTTCAATCTTCATCTTACCGGTCATCTGTGAATCGTCTGAAGCAGATTCAGGAGCAACTGCACCACTTGCAACGGCAACACCGGCTTTCAGGGCATCTGAAAGGGAAGCACCGGAAATGGTTGTGGAAATATCGGAAGTGCTTCGAATCCGGGTTTTTGGCTGTGACTCAGCTTCTGGTTCGGAAGCATGTGTCCGGGCCATTGGCTCTGGAAGATCCGGAAGATCAATACTGTCTGTGACATGTACATCTTTGCGGACCTTGTCTGCAATTCGTGGATTCGGTTCCGGACGTTCTTTGGATTTTCGGAAGGAAGGTTTTCTCTTGGAAGAATCCTTACGGCCGATACCATCATTTCGATGATCGTATTTTTCCTGCTGAAGTGGAGTCAGCGGTTTGTATTTCATTTTAAGTTCCATTGCCTGGTATACATAAGTACCTTCGCTGAACCAGAGAATCAGATCATCACATTCATCAAGACATTCGGAAGTCATACCAGCTTCAGCGTATAATCTGGCAAGTTCATATGCCCATTTTTCAACGTATTCAGAATGCTTGAAATCTTCAAGAGCTTCAATCTGTTCTTTGACTGGCGCTTTCTGTGCTTTTAAGATCTTATACCGGAGAATGTACTGGTTTGGATCTTTCGGAGCAAGCTTGACAAATTCTTCGTAGCAATCAGCTGCTTCATCGAAATGTCCCAGCTTCAGAGAAATAATTCCCAGGCGGTATACAACCTTTCTGCTGGAAGGTGCTTTATCATACGCAATAAATAAGGTATCACGTGCTTTACCAAGTTCCCCCGCATTTTCATAGATTTCGCTTACGGTAGAGAGCATGGCGGTATTTTTTACTTTACGCCAGTCGATCGTATCTGCAATCGACATCGCTTTCTGGTAAGACTTCTGTTCGGCATACGCAAGCATCTGCTCTGTCTTTGCGCGATATTCATATTTATCCAACGTTTCTCACCTCATATGATTATTATTAATTATTTTACTTTTCCTCAGTAAGTCTGACTTTTGTACCAGAAACGGAAAACAAAAGTCTTATAATTTTACTTACTAAGTGTATCATAGAGCGTTGTCAATGTCAAAAATTACGGCTGATATTTTTCAGAAATGTTAAAAAAATATTACAAAAAATTCACAAATTGGGAGCTGGTAACAGAAAAAAAGGAGACAGCCATCTTTTGAATGGCTGTCTCGGAATATTCAATTGTAATTTTTATTTTTATATTAGTGCAGTCTCCGACATTCTGTGTTTTAACCTGTATTCCATCCAACGATTTTTCAGTAGAATATACATCCTGCGTAAGTTTTTTTTCACATATAACGCCAGTATTTGCATATTTTTCCACATCTACTGTTCTATTGTAAAAGTATTCCTTCTTGTCAACATGCGCATATAAATATGCAAATATCATACACACAATAAGCACGATAATAGTTCCTTTATATTTTCTCATATTCTTCACATACTTCCCTTGTATTTCCATACATTCTCACTTTTCCATGATCCAACCACACAATTTTATTACAGATTTTCTTCACCTGTTCAATACTGTGTGACACAAATAAAACCGTTGTCCCACTTTCCTGCATTTTCTTTATTCGATCTTCACATTTTTTCTGGAATCTAAAATCCCCAACAGACAGTACCTCATCTACAATCAAAATATCTGGTATTCCAATTGTTGCGATAGCAAATGCTAATCTTGATAACATACCCGAAGAATAATTTTTTACTGGAACATTCATGACAGAACTTGGACAGCACAGGATTTTTCCCGACTTCAAACGCCAGCGCGCACGGATGGTCAAACTGCTTGAAGAGCAGGGCATCACGGATGAGGCTGTTCTTGCAGCTATGCGGACGGTCCGGCGTCATCTTTTTGTCCCCGAAGCCCTGCAGGGGAGGGCTTATGAGGATCACGCCCTGCCTAT
>ERZ857775.4091-NODE-4091-length-10954-cov-11.351592_pt1 | contig 10954 bp, 8 predicted proteins | sample MGYA00519698_ERZ857775 | MGnify/ENA primary metagenome ERZ857775 (study PRJEB31778, sample SAMEA3449363) | human gut metagenome | biome: human gut; feature: human-associated habitat; material: faeces | place: United Kingdom | collected 2010/2012 ...
TGCTCTCGTCCAGCCATCGTCTGGGTCCGGATATTCTCACGCTCAATCTCTGCCACCGCAGAAAGGACAGAAATCATCAGCTTGCCGGAATCTTTGGAACTGTCAATGCCGTCTTCCACACAAATCAGATTGACACCGAAATCCTGCATCAGCTGCAAGGAATTCAGAACGTCAGCGGCATTCCTGCCAAACCGGGACAGCTTGAACACCAGCACATATTCCACACCGTCTTTGCCGTCCTGAATGTCTTGCAGCATCCGCTGAAATTCATGTCTGCCCTGAATATTCTTGCCGGAAAAGCCTTCGTCAGAATATTCCCCAGCCACTATCATATCTTCGTATTCAGCGTATTTCCGCAGTTTGTCTCGCTGAGCATCCAGACTGTATCCGTCCACCTGCATGGAAGTAGATACCCGTGTGTAGAGATAGCATTTTGTTTTAGTTTTTTTCATGCAGGCCGCCCCTTTCTTCTAACTCTGAACATTCATCCGTTACTTTCTTCTTCGCCAGACCTTCATTCTGAATGTAGTACTCCAACAAACGGAGCACATATTCCGGCGCATGGCGGTTATCCAGTTCCCATTCTGTCACAGTCCGATAGGGAATCTGAAAATATTTACAAAATTCCTTGCGGTTCATGCCTGTACTTTCCCGCAATTCTTTTATTTTGGTTTTGCAGTCCATTTCTTTTACCCCATAAAGCAAAAATACACGTTGCGTATTTATTATAGCATACGCCAAAAAAACACGCAACGTGTAAATCAAATTTATATCAAGCGGCTTTGTCAAATTCCTGATACACCGAAACGGGTTGCTTTCCCGATACCACAAAACGTGTGCAGCCAGCATTCGCAGTCTCCTGCATCTGCCCCAATAGCTGCGGACCATACTTCTGCAACAGCCGCGCCATCACATCAACACAGCGGTCAAACGCCGCATTATATTTCGGATCATCATAAACTTTGCTCAATAGGCCGCTCCTTTCCTCTATGGCTGCTCTGCGCATAGATGTTCAAAACTTCTGCCGGTATCTGTTCCAAAATCGCCACGGCACTGTCATAGTCGCGCCGCAGCTTGAGGTCTTCGATCTGCTTTAGGGTGCTGACCTTCTGCGCCGATGCAAGAGATTCTTCCAGTTCGGCATTTTTCGTTTTCAACTTTTTGTTTTCGGATGCTGTTTTCGTGAAGGCTACGCCATATTTCCGCAGCAGCGTGTCCATCTTCTCCACGCTGGGAATATAGGTATCCAGAATCTTGCAGATTTCCTCCGCCCGGCTTTTGGCGTTAAAGGGATTGATTCCAGTGAGCAGATCCTCCAGTTTGCTTTTCTGTTTGGTCAGTCTGGTCATCTCCTTAAATACGCGGGGCGGGATATGGTCGCGCCCGGTCAGGCTGGCGCTCTCGCCACGCTCCAAATCTGGAAACTTCTTGACCATGTGTTTCCAAAACTCATCCTGCCACCAGGTCAGCTTCTTTTTATTGCCCATGATGTCTTTGGCGCTGAGCCTGCCATCCTCCGTCAAAGGGACAAAACAAAGGTGCATATGGGGCGTTTTCTCGTCCATATGCACCACGGCGGATATAATTGTGTCCTTGGCCTGATACTTCTCGATGAAGCCCAGCGCCTCCTGAAAATAGGCTCTGACTTCGGATTTCTTCTTGCCCTTGAAGAACTCCGGGCTGGCCGTCACCAGCGCCTCCACCACGCGCACACTGTCCGACCGCGTGCGGCAGCCCGTTTCCGCGATCTGCTTTTCCGCCTCGGCGCGGTACTTGCGCTGCGGCGTCACCAGATGGAAATTCAGGTGACTGCGGGACGTGCCCACGTCGGGATTGCTGGCGTATTTCTCCTTGGTGCGCTCGTTGTGGGCTTCAATATGCCCGATTTCCGGCCCCTTGTACTTGGCAAAGCGGAGAATGGCGTACTGCGCTTTCATCGGCGTTCCCCTCGCTTCACCCACACGATGTCGCAGTCCAGCACGTCGGCCAGCTCTACGACCTCCTTATAGCGGATGCTCTCCCGCTGCAATTTTGCGGACAGGTTGGAAACACTGTCGCTCCAATCGTATTCGTCAGCCAGCCGGTCAACGACCTCCTGCATCGTAAAACCGGCGCGGACGATCTGCGATTTGATCTCATTTCTGATGCTCATAAAAACCTCCCAAATTTTTGTGATGAAAACAGCAAAGCGGGTTTGCGTTTCCGAAAACCTGCTTCGCTGTTTGGCGTAATATCCTGTTTTGCTGAAATCCGCTGGAAACGCGGCGGTCGATGCCTTCTCCGTAAGCGAGGGGGATCGACTTTCCGAAACCGCGTGACTTCGCTCTAAACCGTGCAGCCCCACGCGCATCCGTGAAGCCGATGCGCGGTTCCGAGCAGCGCGGTTTCGCGAAATCCTTTCGCCGCCGCGCAAATTTCTTTCCGATTTTCACCTGTCTTGCAGATACCCCTTCCGTTTCAGCTCCGCCAGATCGGCGGCCACGTCCTCCGGGCGCATCTGCGCAAGGCAGCTTAGATCGTAAATGTCGAACTGATTCACCAGAAGCAGCGTCATCAGCAGCTTCTGCGTGCCGGTCAGATCGCTGTCGTACAAGTGAAACAGCGGCAGTTCCTTAAAATAAATTCTTCCCATTGCATCCTCCTTCACGGCTGAACTTGAAAACATCTATCCCATCCATCCCATCCATCCGGGGTTTTTGGGGATGCTTGGGATGGATGGGATGGAGAATTTCGTGTCTGAGCTCATACAACCGGCGGCGCGACCAGCGCCTCGATGCCCCAGAAGCCGTTGACCCGCTTGCCGAGGGCGTTCTGGATGTGATTGTCGTGCTCCAGGCCGAACTCGTCGGCATGCTTTTTGAGGGTCATGCTCACCGTCCGCGCGGAGCGCGGCTTGTAGGCGTTGTCGCTGCACCACAGGCAATAGATGCTGTACAGCGCGGCGGACGGGATGGCGCTGTCGGCCTTCAGGCAGATGTAGCCCTCAGAGCGCAGGAACAGCAGCACATTGTCGGCCTCGCGGCGCGCATCCTCACGGTTTGCTTTCGTCTGCGAGCTTTCGGTGAAGCGGAAGTTATTACTTTGCAAGCGCCGCAGACCTTCGAGACACCAGAGGAATATCCCCTCAATCTCGCCGCAGAGCTTGTCCGCGAGAAAGGGGTCGTCCTCCCGGTTCGGCGGCTTTTTCTTCACCGACAAAATGAGCTGGCGGCGGTAAAAGCCGTCCGAGTGGTCGTAGAGCGATTCGAGATCCCCGTTGGAAAAGGCCAGAAACCGGACGTACATCTTGCCCTGATAGCTCTGCTCGCCCTTGCGTTCTAAGTCCATCGGCATTTCGGCGGTGATGAGGGACTTGAGATAGTGCGTGGATTGCAGCGCCTCCAGCTTCATGTCGTCGTCCACCATCAAAAGCTCGTGCTCCAGATCGGCGCGGGCAAAGGGGCTGCGCTCCACCTTGGCGATGCTGCCGTTTTTCAGGTTGCTGCCGAGCAGCTTCTGCATCACCACGCCGATGCGGCTCTTGCCCTCGCCGCCGTTGCCCTTGAGCAGCATCATCACCTGCCCGCGGTTCGTCGGAATCAGACAGTAGCCGAGGTATTCCTGCAAGGTCAAAATGTCCTCCGGCTCCAGCAGGTCAGACAAAAACCGCAGCCATGTCACCGACTGCGGCGCGCTGGGGTCATATCGGATGGGAAGCCGGTTGCGGCAGAATTCCTTCTCCGTGCAGAACGCGCCGCTGAGAAACAGCGTGCCGTTGGCAACGTGGATGCGATCCTCCTGAATGGGCAGCTCCGGCGTGTAGGCTTCCAGCCTGAGCGTTTCCAGAAGAGTGGTGGCGCGGCGAGCCGTGCCGCTCGTAAAATGCGGGCGCAGCATCTCATAGATCTGCTTGCGAATGCCCTCTTCATCAGCAACGCGGCCCTCCACCGTGAAAAAGCTGCCGTCCACGCAGACCATCGGATGCTCTGCCAGAAAGTCCTCACAGAACAGGACTTCGTTGAAGTGCTTATCCTGCATCCAGCGCGGCGTTTCATTTCGTTCCATGTTCGTCCTCCCTGATCTGCCGGTTTCGCGCCTCCATCCGCATGAGCCGATCGTCCTTCTGCAAGTCGGCCACCACCTCGGCGCGCTCCTGCGGCGTGCCGCAGGCCAGAATGTCCAGCATATTCCCGATGCGCTCGAGCATATGGCAGGCCTCCGCATAGCGCGGGTCGATGGCGTCCTCCGGCGATTGCGGCGCACAATTCGTCTTCCAGTCCTGCAAGATTTGCAGGTAATCCCCCAGCACGCGGAAGCAGCGCCGTTCGGCTTCTGCCTGCGATTTGCCGCGCTGTAGCTTTGCGAGAATGGACGGCTTCTGCCCGGTGATGCCGAAATCCGCCGACAGCTTCTTCGCCGCGTCATAACCGCTCAGGCCGAACAGCCTTGCCGCAAGGTCGATCACATCGCCGCTTGCCCCGCAGCCGAAGCAGTAGAAGTAGTCCTCGTTCAGCTTCATGCTGGGCGTGCGGTCGTCGTGAAACGGGCAGCAGATCATGTTCCCTTGCCTGACCGGCAGTCCGTACCGCTCCACCGCCATGCGCGGGGTGACGGCAGCCTTCACGGTATCAAATAGGTTCATAGGCATTTTCTCCTTTCAAAATTTTCTGACAATTTCTCCTTGTCACCTGAATATACGGAGAAAAGGTCTTAGACCGACGAAATCAGGCGCTTATGCAAGCAAATAGTAAAAGCCTCCTGCTTTCTTGCAAAAATGCAAGAGCACGGGAGGCTTTTGTCGAGAGGATATTCAAGTCATTTTACAAAACGATTATAGAACGTTTGTACTAGATTTTGGGCAGAGTATGTGCTATACTGAATTTACAATATCTGCTTGGCGCAGGATTTTTACTGGAATCGGAGGCGATATGTTCATGAGCAACGAATCGGTATTTCTCCCCGCGGCTGTCCGTGACCGCATTTGGGATCTGTTGAAGGAACGGAAGGTTACGCAGGCCGAGCTTGCCGCAAGAATCGGCTGTTCGGAAAGCTCGCTGAGCCGCTTCATCAGCGGCAAGACGGACAAGCTGGGTGACGAAAATATCATCCGCATCGCCCGCGCGTTTGATGTGTCCACCGACTTCCTCTTGGGCGAGGTGGATGAGCCGGATCGCAAAAACTACGACATCTCAGAGCTGGGTCTTTCGGTTGAAGCGGCGCGGAATCTCTACACGCAGAAGGTCAACCCGAAAATCGTCAGCTACCTTCTGGAAAATCCACAGTTTGCCGATACCACATACCAGATCGCCCGATATCTGGACAACGAGCTGACCTCCGGATTTGCCGCGCAGAATCAGCTTTATTCGATGGTTTCGTCCATGCTGGGCACAGTGCCGCAGGCCGCGGATGAAGTTAAAAGCCTACGGACACCAATCGATCAGGCGGAATTAAGCTCCATTCAGAACTCCTTTATGAAGGCTGTCCGCGCCGTGAAAAAGGAAGCCGAGGCAGAGATGCCGCCCACGCGCCAGCTTACGGCGCAGGCGATGAAGGGCATCTATGCGGAGCTGACCAAGGGCGGTCAAAAGCTGAACCGGAAAATCACGAAGGAGCAGGTTGCGGACGCAGTGGCAGCCTCTGTTTCCCATCTGCCCGGTATTGACACGGTACAGGTCAGGAAGTTGTTCCTCTCCATGACCGGGAACGGCGGCAAGTGATGAGTCCGACCAGCATGACCAATGATCGGCTTTGCGCGCTGGCTCAGAAGGGCGATACCCATGCCGCCGATCTTCTTCTGGAACAGAATTCCGGCTTTATCCGCAAAACAGCCAACGAGATTTTCCTCAAATCCAATCTGGCGGAGAGCGATCTGAGCATCGAACCCGACGATCTGGAGCAGGAGGGCAGCATCGGCTTATGGAAGGCGATTTCCACCTACGATCAGCGCGCCGGCGTCAAGTTCCTGACCTATGCCGCACCGCTCATCCGAAACGCCATGACCGATCTGGTTCGGGACGCCTTCTCCCGATATGAGCAGCGAATGGTCGATTGCGAAAATGGGCTGGGGCTTCAAAAAGTCCGGCTGGATGAAGTCCTCCCCGGCGAAGAGCGATTGCTGCGCATGGAGGCGGTTGCCGACATCGCCGCCAAATCTCCGGAACAGGCTTATGAGGAAAGAGAAACCTTGCGGGAGCTGTACGAGGGCTTGGGACAAATCTCCGAGCGGGAGCAGACCTATCTTCTGTACCGTCATGGATTTACGGACGATATTGGGCACACGCAGATCGGCACAGCGATTCATTTTCATCTCAGCGAGAAAAGGGCAAAGAAGCTGGAGAGCGAGGCGATGGACAACCTCTGGCTGGAGCTGCCGTGGTGGTTTTAGTGCGCAACGCTGCGGCGGGACGGGGGCTTTATATACCTCTGCTTCCTTTTCCGGCCAGTCGGATTTTGCTTCTCGAAAATCCTGCGTTTGTGCTGTAGCTCACATCACAAAATCCGCCTGTCCTCCTGCCGCGAAAAAGCGTTTGTCGCCACACTCTGCCGCACCGCAGAGTACGCCGCCAACCCCTTTTCCGCGTCAGCCGGAAGCAAAGGTATAACACACTAGACTTTGCGAAGCAAAATCGTGTGCCAACAGGGATGCTGCGCGCCCCTATTGGAAACCCCGCGGCAAAAGGAATATTCCCTTTGCAATCCCTCATTTTCCTCGCAGGTGCATATACAAACTGCAAAAGGCAGCTTGCAATGCCTGCTCAGAAAATGCAAAAGGAAGCCTGCACAGGTGCGTGGCACAGACTTCCTTTTGGACGGAAATGCAGAAGAAAGGAAAGCATTTTCTTCTGCATTCCCGCGATCCGCGCGGCGGGGACGAGAGATAACGAATGGAAACAGTCGGTATTGTCATGAGAAGATTATGGGTGAAATGAGGGCTGTTAGCAATGCTTTTTGATTATGCGCTCCCACGTGAAAAAGGACTCCTTCCCGGTATACAGTCAAAGGGTGTACCGGAAAGGAGTCCTTTTATAAACCAACAGACTTGGCGGTGACAGTTTATCTGATTGCTTTATTCGTCTGAACAATCCCAGCAGGCAGATGCTCTAAGATCGGGCTATAATCATTCATTGCTGTCGTGTTTCTTACAGTTGGAGACTATGGAAAGAAGGGAAGGAATGATACAAATTATCGCGTTGGGGATAAAGGCCTTCATATCAGCATCTTTCCATAGGAAAACAATACCGGCTATTGTGATGGAGGCTAGGAATGCGCTAATATTGGGACGAATAAATGTATGCCAAATTCTCTTAATTCCATCAAGATGCCAACGATACTGCGTTTCTTCAGCAATGATTTGATGAATGCCCTCTACTTGGAAACACAGCTTCTGATAATTGCACTCATTATAGATCCTTTGGATGATGCCTATAAAAGTCTCGGTATCCTTTTGACGTTGTTCGGTGTCCGAATTGGAGAGCTTTTCGATAATTCTATTTGTATCGATATGAAAATCCCTACGAAGATCCGTTGAAGGCCCCTTTTCGCCAAAATGGTACAGCTCGCGTAGCTTATTTAAAAGCTCTGGTGACATCTGTTCGCACTCTAAATGGTTAATCCGTAACAGGATTTCACGAACCGTGTTAAATTGTCTTGGTACTGATTCGACGGCAATCTGCAATTGATCTAAAGCATATTGCATCTGAATAAGCCAATCCGGGTTGTTTTCATCAGGTTGATAGTTGCTCAGCGTGTGGATCAAACTTTGAAACTGCCGATAACGCTGCGGCCAAAAAGAACGACATGGCTCAGCAATCAATTCAGACCAAATATCCGTTCGCATGGCAGGGTTGTCTAAGCGAAAGGTAAGTACCTCGTTTTTGCTATCTGTCAGGGGAGCAGTTTTCCATAAAACCATCGTCGAGATAGCTACAGGATCCATTTTATCGTCTTTTTTCTTGCTAAGGGTCAATTTGACCTTTTGGGAAGACGGATTATTGATAGCGAGCAATAACATCCCCTTCCAGCAAGGATCGAGAGTTGTGGAGATGTTTCCAAGTCCTTGCGTTACAGGATGTAAACGTGACAAAAAGCATCCAGCGACCTCTGCGCTAATCTGAAGATACTCATGGGACAGTGTAAGGATCGTATCATGAGGTGGGATCAGAACGTATATTTCCTGTTCAGTGCGATGGATCTGTAGGAGATGTTTCTTTTTCACTGAGTAGCAGAGTTCTGAAGGAGAAATGTTATAGCCGATTCCTTTACACTTTGATTCATCAAAAGGAGCAATCAAAATATCTCGGAGCTCTCGCCGACAGGCTAAGAACTCTCTCGCGGTATAATGAATAGGTTCACATGCCTCAGGTACGGGGGGATTGGGGTGAGCAGTCATCCTCTCTACCTCCTTCGTCGGATGTACCTTGTATGTCAGTTGTACTTTTAGGACTGCTTTCGCTTAGATTCGGAATATTTTTGACAATTTTCTTCTGAATATTTCTCAGCAGGTTTGCATCCAGCTTGGCTCCCATCCAAAAGGTCAGTTCATCCTTTTGGGGAATCAGAGGTGTGTAAAGCTGTGTATAGGCTCGTCCTACAGCGCCTGTAAACAGCAACATCTCTGGGCGGGCATGTCGTGGCCCAATGCTTAGTACGTGGTTGAAGGATAGGCCGGCATACGGTTCGATGTAGTAGATTTTTTTGATCCCCATATACACGGCTTTCTTAGCGCAAAGCTCACAGGGGCTGGAGGTTGTGAATAGGTTCCCGCCCTTAGCGGAGTGCTGACCCAAATTCAGAAAGGCAGTTTCTTCGGCATGGAGCGAGCGTGGGTGTACCTGATTTTTGACACCGGTGATGGAGTTATAGAGATCCTTGAAGCAATATGCTGGCATCTTTCCTTGCACGTTGAGCGGGCACTCTGGCAGGCTCAGCAGTTCGGTAACTGGATCTCGAATATTTTTTTGCAGTGTTTTTTGGTTATCCAGCTCAAAATCACTGTATGCTTCCGGGGACCACTGATAATACAGAGAACATAGATCCCGGTACAGACAGGGAAGCTGCGTCTCAGGCTGCTGGTTCCAACCGATGGAGAGTAAATGGTATTGATCGTCTGTGATCGCAGCCCCCACTTGGCGGGAGATGCAGCCGGAATTTAGCTTGGCGGTATAGGCAATTTGCATTCCGCGTTCAACAGGTGTTGGCAGCACTAGACCGGGGTTCATAATGAGGGAGACGTAGCGAAGGAGCTTCTTCTTCAATAGAATGAGTCGTTCATTATCCGTTTCATTATTGATGAAAATGTCAGCGTCTTGTAGACAGCCCTCTATATTTTGTAAAATAAATGGTATTTCCTCGTACAGTTCGGCTTCTTTGACGGTACGCATGGTGCTCAGTACTACTTTAGCAATCTCATACTCTTCCTGCATATCTCCGCATCTGCGCAGAGCCGTCTTATAATTGCCACACCATGTCTGCAAAAGGAGAGGCCAGCTTTCTTCTCCGTTTTTTATGCTGTCCTGTAATAGAGCCTCCGAGGGATCTATTAGCCTGTCCGTTTTTCTAATCAGGCGCTCGAACTCTGATGGCGTTTGGAATACAGACTTTTCAAAGATATCATAATCTGTTAGGTACTTATCTAAATCCGTATTCGCTGTGGATTCGTGTCTATTGGAAGATACCTCCCGAAGGTGTTTAACCATCTTTTGGAAGCCGAGGAGCTCTTTCAGATTGTCAATCTTTTTCTGGACTGCTTCCATATCTTTCCATTTATGCCGGAAAGCGCTCTGCTGCTCAATGATATCGATCGCCTCAATATAAGTGCTGGGATAACGCTGTTTTTCCCGTAGTCGCTCATGGCGAGTGCGATCCTCTGTATAGGTTCCAATCAAATAGTAATTGGTATAGCGGCTCTTCAGATACATGGACTCAAAGGGGTTTTTAATGCTGTCAATTACAACAAAAGACCGCTGGTTGGCCAAATATGCTGTCCTTTTGTCACCGGGCAGCTCTTTAGCCCACTGTTTGCGTCGGGCCAGATAGGTGCTCAGTAGCTTAATAGAATCGTTAATGTCAGCGGCAATAGTGGCATACCCCTCCTTGGAAAATTTTTTTCCGTAAGGTTCGCCGCTGATCCGGAGGTAATTTCCTAGGCGCTGTAAGGCAACCACTTCCAGTCCATGCTCAATGCTCGCTACATTTTTCCACAGTGTTGCCGTCTGCTCTGGAAGGTATTCAAAAATGAATTTCCGTAGGAGGCAAATCCAAAGGGGATTCTTGAAACCCGTTTTTTGCTGGCGTAACCGCTTGTGTGCCCAAAACATCTCACACAAATCGTGGGTAGTCAACATGACCGTAAATGTCTTCTCGTGATAAGAAAACGGAAGCTTAACGTTGCCCTCCAACGTTAGTTCTGCGTTCAAAAATGTTCGTTTTTTCCTATCTGCAGAAGGAGCTTTTTCCTGAATATTAGGCGTAAAGGTATAGTCGACGCCATTTTCATTTTTCGGAATTTGATCGCTAGAAAACCACTCGCATAGGTATTTACTGTCAGCGGGATCTATTTTGAATAGTTCGAGTAAGGAAAACTGCATTTTTTCATTAAAGAAGCTGTTTGTGAACTTTTGAATCAGCTCCTCTTTTTCGTTATACACTGCAGCAGGAACCAACTCTCTCAAAAACTCCTGAAATTGTTCCGGTTTCTCCTTTAAAATATGTGCTGTAATCAGCGAGCTTGATTTAATTCGGAAGAAGGATTTCCAGTGCTTTTGCGCGTAGGTGTAAAAAATGCGGTATTCGGCGGCTTCCCACATATCACCCACAGCATCTCCGGGCTGAGGGAGGTTGAGTTTAGCAAAGGGCGTTTGCAGAATTTGTGCGATTGTTGTGGAGCCTGAACCGGTTTTTCCGCAAAGCCCTAGGATGATATGGAGTAGTACCCTGTAAGTGCAGTCGCAAAATCCCCAAAAATCTGTTAAACTGA
>ERZ857775.4093-NODE-4093-length-10950-cov-13.868564_pt1 | contig 10950 bp, 7 predicted proteins | sample MGYA00519698_ERZ857775 | MGnify/ENA primary metagenome ERZ857775 (study PRJEB31778, sample SAMEA3449363) | human gut metagenome | biome: human gut; feature: human-associated habitat; material: faeces | place: United Kingdom | collected 2010/2012 ...
CCATTATTTGCTATAGCCGGCAATACAAACTATTATTTATGAAACTAGACACTAGTTGCTAGTTCCTGGTTCCTGGTTCCTAGCTACTAGCTACAAGCCACCAGCTACCCATCCAGCTACCCATCCAGCTACCAGCTACAAGCCACCAGCCACTTACGCACTATGATTACTCAAAAGAAAAGGTATTCACATGACACTCACAATCGACATCGAAACCTATAGTCCCATAGATCTGGCCCGCAGAGGGGTGTACAAGTATGCGGAGCACCCGGATTTCTCCATTCTCCTCTTTGGTTACGCCGTGGACGATGGGGAAGTGCAGGTGGTGGATCTGGCGAAGGGGGAGCACATCCCCGAGGAGATTCTTTTAGCCCTCACAGATCCCCTTGTGACGAAGTGGGCCTTCAACGCCGCCTTTGAAAGAGTCTGCCTGTCAAGGTATCTTCGGGAACACTGTCCGTACCATTTCCTTTCCTACGGAAAGCAAAGAGACACGGTGGAAAAGTATCTGGATCCCCTGGGCTGGAAGTGTTCACAGGTGCTGGCAGCATCTCTGGGATTTCCGCTCTCCCTGAAGGATCTGGGCGAGGCGCTGGGGCTTTCAGAGAAGAAGATGGACGAGGGGAGCCGCCTCATAGGGCTCTTCTCCCTGCCCGGGCCGGAAGGGAGAAGGAAGCCGGAAGACTATCCGGAAGAATGGGCGCTTTTCAAGAAATACAATCGCCGGGACGTGGAAGTGGAAAGGTCAGTGCGCAGATCCTTTTCTTCTTATAAGACCCCTGCGGCGCTCTGGGATGAGTACCATGAGGACCAGCGGATCAATGACCGGGGCATTCCCGTGGACATTCCCTTTGTGAAAGCGGCCCTTTCCATGGGCGAAAAGGCGGGCATGGATTTACTTTCGCGGCTGAAGCATCTGACCGGGCTTATCAATCCCAAATCCCCCTGCCAGATGAAAGCATGGCTTTCAGCCAAGGGCCAGAAAGCGGACTCCCTCACGAAAAAGGAAACGGCAAAGCTCCTTGCTTCTTCTACAGGCGCAGTCAAAGAGGCCCTCATGCTCTATGGACAGGTGCAGAAATCATCTCTTGCCAAGTACGGCGCCATGATTGACACAGTCTGTGATGACGGAAGGGCAAGGGGCATGTTCCGCTTCTACGGCGCCGCCAGAAGCGGCCGCTGGGCAGGAAGACACATCCAGCTCCAGAACCTTCCCCAGAACCATCTGGAAGATCTCCTGCTGGCCCGCTCCCTGGTGATGGAGGGGGACTATGAGAAAATGGATTTCCTCTACGGCTCTGTTCCCGATACCCTCTCCCAGCTCATCCGCACCGCCTTTGTGGCAAGAAAGGGCTATACCTTCATCGTTTCCGACTTCTCATCCATCGAAGCCAGAGTACTGGCCTATATGGCAAGGGAAAAATGGCGAATCGATTCCTTTGCAGCAAACAAGGATATCTACGCTCAGTCGGCACAGAGAATGTTCAGTAAGCCTGTGGTGAAAGGAGGCATTAACAGCGACCTAAGGCAGAAAGGGAAAATCGCGGAACTGGCCTTAGGCTACGGTGGGGGAGAAGGAGCACTGATGGCTATGGGCGCCCTGGACATGGGGCTCACCAAAGCAGAACTGCCAAAACTTGTGACCAAATGGCGCCAGACCAATCCCCACATCGCCTCCTACTGGTGGCAGGTGGACAGAGCCGTGAAAGAAGCCATAGAGCAGCTTCGGATTACCAGAGTGGGGGCCCTTACCTTCTACATGAAAAAAGGCACCCTCTTCATCGCCCTTCCCTCAGGCCGCCGCCTTGCCTATCCCGGTGCCGCCCTGAAAGAAAGGGCCTACGGAAAAACAGCCATCACCTACATGGGCCTTGATACCAAACGGAAATGGAACCGCATCGAATCCTACGGCCCAAAATTTGTGGAAAACATCATCCAGGCCATCTCCCGGGACATCCTGGCCTATGCCATGCATAACCTCAGGGACTACTTCATCTGCGGCCACGTCCATGACGAAGTGATCGTGGAATGTAGAGAGGGAACTCCGGTGGAAGAAATTACAGGAATCATGGAAAGAACACCGGACTGGATGCCGGGACTCCTGCTGAGAGCGGACGGGTATGAAACGAGGTGGTATCGGAAGATGTGACACTTACTATGACCTGCTGGAGAGTCATGGGAGGGATTGGAAGCTAGTGGCTGGTGGCTAGTGGCTGGGGGCGCCTAATGGCGCGGGATCGAGGATCGAAGATCGGGATCGAGGGGCGCCTGACGGTGCGGTAGCTGGTAGCTGGTTCCTTGTTCCTAGCTACAAGCTACTAGCAACTAGCTGCTTGCACACCCGCCGTCCACTGTCATCCTGAGCGAAGCGAAGGATCTCGGTAAGAATGATAAGTGAGTGAAATGTTGGTAAATACCAGTCAGCGGGGCGGCGCGATCGAGAGTGCCTGACGGCGTGGTCGGGATCGGGATCGAGATCGAGGAGCGGTAGAGACGGCATTTTGAAAATTATAAATTGTAAATTGTAAATAGCCAATGAAAGTGGCGTCCTATAGGAATGTAGGACGCCTTTTTATTGGCTGTCGCTGGGAGCAGACGATACTCAATGAGTGAAACGAGCTAAATCTGTAGTCGTCAGTGGTTGTATCGGAAGTCCTCGCAGGCGTATCCTATTGACATTTATTCACGGACAGTTTAAAATAGCTATAATTTCAAAGAAGCAGGGAAGAGAAGAGTACCCGTGCAGGAATGGCAAAGAGAGCTCCCAGTGGTGAGAAGGAGCACAGGAAAGCATGGAGAAGATGGCCTCTGAGCTTGATATGCTGAATGGTGAAGCAGTCCGGGAGTCTCCCGTTACAGAGACAGGGTATCAAGGCATGGCCGGCGTACCTGTGAGGTCTTTCCGGTGACGGAAAGATGAAATTGGGTGGTAACACGAGGATCTCGTCCCTTAGGGGACGGGATTTTTTTATTGCATGTATGCTTTTACAAGGAGGTTTTCATTTTGCCGATTAAAATTGCCGACGGTTTGGACGCTGTTTCAGAGCTGAAGAAGGAAGGGATCGTAACCATTGGAGAAAAAAGGGCCCGGACCCAGGATATCCGTCCCCTTCATATACTGATTCTGAACCTCATGCCCATCAAGAAACCGACAGAAGTACAGCTTCTCCGCCTGCTGGGGGATACGCCTCTGCAGCTGGATGTGGATTTTGCCCGTATTGCTTCCCGGGAAACCACCCATACGGACCGGTCCTACCTGGATGAAAATTACCTCACCTTTGATGATATTAAGGACAGGAAATATGACGGCTTTATCATTACCGGGGCGCCGGTGGAAAAAATGCCCTATGAGGAAGTGGATTACTGGCCGGAAATGTTGAAATATTTCAACTGGGCCGACAGCCATGTGTTCTCCACCCTCCATTTCTGCTGGGCCGCCCAGGCAGGGCTGTATCGGGACTATGGTGTGGAAAAGAGAATCCTTCCAAGGAAACTCTTCGGTATTTACCAGTACAATCTCACCCTGGCCTACCATCCGCTTCTCCGGGGCTTCGACGACCGCTATTTCATCCCCCAGTCCCGTCATACTTCCATTGACGATAAAAAAGTGGATGCCACGCCGGAACTCACCGTTCTTTCCCGGTCCGAGGAAAACGGCATCAACATCATTTCCGACAAGGAATCCCGCCGCATTTTCGTGCTGGGCCATTTTGAATACGACCTGCGCACCCTGGAATGGGAGTACAAGCGGGATAGGGAAAAGGGGCTTCCCATCCGTCTGCCGGAAAATTACTATCCCTACGATGATCCCCAGGAAAAGCCCCGTTTCGTATGGTGCAGCTATGCCCATCTGTTTTACCATAACTGGCTGAATTTCGTATACCAGGAAACGCCCTACAGTCTGGACAATCTCATGCCGTTCAATGTACATAATCCGCTCCACGGGAATTAATGGGCTGGTGATCTAGTGAGCTAGTGTACTGGTGAGGCAGTGAGACAGTGAGACAGTGAGACAGCTATCCGCTATCGGCTGTCGGCTGTCCGCTGGGCCGTATTCCCGAACGTGGGGAGATGGCAGACAGTCAAATTTCCGCTGACCGCCGTCGGCTGACCGCTTCCCGCCGGACACTGTCATTCTGAACGTAGTGAAGAATCTCGGTGAGTACCGCTAATGGCTCCTGCTAGCTCACTAGTCCACTAGTCCACTAGTTCACTAAAGAATACCAGTCGGCGGGAAGACATCAGACTATCAGACGACAGACATCAGAAAACAGTATTCTCGAACGCAAGAGGGTTCAGGCACCTTTGGTGCCCGGGTTCTATCGTTCGTATGCTTCGCACCGAACGATGGGTTCCGCCCGCAGAGCAGGCTGGTTCAGAGGGGAGTTATAAATGCTGTGTAAGTCCTGCATAGGACTTACAAGTCAGCCAAAGCTGGTTTCTAGGGAAGCACTGCCTATGGCAGTGAAAACCTTCACAACCGGGCTGGCGCCCGATGGAAATGCACCCCTTTTGGTGCTGACGCACCACCTTTCCCCCGGAGGGGGAACTTTTCTTGCCGCTTAGCTCAGCCTCATGAGCAACCACAACCCTCGGGCCAAGGGCCCGTCAAACTTAAGAACCCTCCGGCCCAAAGGCCGGTCAAACCTAAGAACCTTTTTGCACAACCCTTCTACACAACCTGCGGCGAAGCCGTGCCCCTTTGCACCCGAAGGGGGCCAAACCCTCTGAGCCTTTTTTTAGATAGGAGGATCCCTATGAAAAAACTATTTCTTTTCTTAGCTCTGCTTCTCGGTATTACGGCAGCCGTGACAGGCTGCGGACAGGAGAAACAGACATCGTCCGTTCTTCGGGTGGGCATGGATGCAGCCTATCCGCCCTTTGGTTTCCAGAATATGGACACCAAGGCCTATGAAGGCTTTGATGTGGACATTATCAATGCCATTGCGAAGGAAGAGGGACTCTCCACGGAAATCAGGAATGTGAATTTCGACGGTCTCATTCCGGCCCTGAAGTCCGGCGACCTAGATACGGCCATCAATGACATTACAGTTACCGAAGACAGAAAGCAGTCCGTCGATTTCTCCAAACCCTACTACATTGCCGGCCTGGGCGTGGTGGTAAGGAGCGATAATCAGGATATCCGGTCAAAGGCTGACCTCTCCGGTAAAACCCTGGGCGTCACCATCGGCTCCACCGGTGAAGAGGCGGCCAGGAAAATCGAAGGGGCCAATGTCCGCACCTACAGCACCCTGAGCGATGCATTCCTTGACTTGAAACAGGGTGCCGTGGATGCCGTGGTCAATGATATCCCCACCAATGAATACTACGTGGCGAAAACGGAAGACCATTCCGTCAAAACCGCACCGGTGGCCCTGTCCACCGAGTACCTGGCCATTGCAGTGAAGAAGGGAAATAAGGACCTTCTCACCAAAATCGACGATGGCCTGGCCAAAATCAAGAAAAACGGAGAATTTGCGAAAATCTATAAAAAGTGGTTTGGTAAAGAACCGCCGGAAGAAATTGTGAAATAGTGGGCTAGTGGGCTAGTGTACTAGTGTACTAGTGGGCTGGTGGGACCTTGACTGCTGTGGGTTGTCCGCTTCCCGCCGGACACTGTCATTCTGAACGTAGTGAAGAATCTCGGTGCCTGTCGTTAGTGATATCAATGCCGATAAATACCAGTCGGCGGGAAGACATCAGACTATCAGACGACAGACATCAGAAAACAGTATTCTCGAACGCAAGAGGGTTCAGGCACCTTTGGTGCCCGGGTTCTATCGTTCGTATGCTTCGCACCGAACGATGGGTTCCGCCCGCAGAGCAGGCTGGTTCAGAGGGGAGTTATAAATGCTGTGTAAGTCCTGCATAGGACTTACAAGTCAGCCAAAGCTGGTTTCTAGGGAAGCACTGCCTATGGCAGTGAAAACCTTCACAACCGGGCTGGCGCCCGATGGAAATGCACCCCTTTTGGTGCTGACGCACCACCTTTCCCCCGGAGGGGGAACTTTTCTTGCCGCTTAGCTCAGCCTCATGAGCAACCACAACCCTCGGGGCCAAAGGCCCCGTCAAACTTAAGAACCCTCCGGCCAACGGCCGGTCCATCTTAAGAACCTTTTTCCACAACCCTTCTACACAACCCTTCTACACAACCCGCGGCATCCGCCGCGTCCCTTTGTGCCCAAAGGGCGGAAAAATCCTCTGAACCCGGCCGCGAAGCGGCCTTTGATAAAGGAGCTATTATGATAGAAGACATCTTAAAAAAATATCCATTCATCGTGCTGGACGGCGCATTTTCCACAGAACTGGAAAGGCAGGGCTTTTCTATTAATGATGAGCTCTGGAGTGCCATCGCCCTCTATGAAAGACCGGATCTGGTGAAGGCGGTGCATCGTTCCTATTTCGATGCCGGAAGCGACATTGTCACTAGTGCCAGCTACCAGGCCACCCTAGAAGGCTTTGAGAAGAAAGGCTTCTCCCGCAAAGAGGGAAGAGAGCTCCTTATCCGTTCTGTGCAGCTGGTGCAGGAGGCCAGGGATGAATTCCTGGCAGAAACATCGCCGGAAAGAAGGCCGGTGCCACTGGCAGCGGCTTCCGTAGGACCCTATGGCGCTTTCCTGGCCGACGGCAGCGAATACAAGGGCCATTACGGCAAGACAAGGGAAGAACTGGCTAATTTTCACCGGGAACGCCTGCATATCCTGGCGGAAGCAGGTCCCGATATCTTTGCCTGTGAAACCATTCCCTGCCTTCTGGAAGCTCTGGCAGAGACAGACGTGCTGTCGGAAATCAAGAACGCTTCCGCCTGGGTTTCCTTTTCCTGCAAAGATGGCCTCCATACCTGCGGCGACGATTACATCGGCGACTGCGCCAAAGCCCTTGACCCCATCCCCTGCGTAAAGGCGATCGGGGTGAACTGCACGGCGCCGGAGTATGTGGAATCCCTGATTCTGGAAATCAGGAAATATACTTCAAAGCCTGTGGTGGTCTATCCCAATTCCGGTGAACATTACGACCCCTCCGGCAAGACCTGGGGAGGGGCGGCTGCAGATTATGCAGACTTTGTGAAAATCTGGCAGAAAGCCGGCGCTCGCCTTATCGGCGGCTGCTGCCGCACCACGCCGGAAGATATAAGGAAAGTGGCAGCTTTCCGTCAGGAACTGATGGGACAGAAGCGGGACTGATGACCGGATGACCGCTATCGGCTATCGGCTGTCCGCTGTCGGCTATCGGCTGTCGGCTGTCCGCTGGCTGTATGCCCGAAAGAGGAAGGCCGCCAAAGGGGGCATTATAAAACTTGCGGGGAAGCCGCCACCACCACCCTTTGAACCCTCTGAACCTTCACACCGAAGGCGTGTCCAAGGGTAAGAAGCAAAAATGACACAGGCCGCCGATTGGCGGTCAGGACCGCGATGGACCATCCTATCGGTGCTCTGCCCCGTACACCCTTTCCCGCTTCGCGGGATTTCCCCTCAAGGGGAAACGAGGGATCTGAGGAGAAAAACAGCGAGTCATATACTTCACGTACCATTTCGGCGTTTTCCCCCTTTGGTGGCTGGCGCCACCACCTTTCCCCCTCTTCGAGGGGGCACTATGGGCGCTGGGCATTTCTGCCGATAGGCGGCTATATACGCATTGCCCGAAGGGCAATCCACAACCCTCAGCGGCCAAAGGCTGCTGTCAAACCTAAGGACCCTCCGGCCCGAAAGGGCCGGTCAATCCTAAGAACCTTTTTTCACAACCCTTTCCTTCACAACCCTTCTACACAACCTGCGGCAAAGCCGCCCCTTTTATTTATCCATCCATTTCCTGCAGAGTTCCAGCATAGGTTCCCGGAATTCTTTGCTGCTCATGAAGGACAGTTTGCAGGCGTAGAGAAAGATCTTGAAATCGGTATTGGGCACGGCCATAATGGTGTGCACGTACCAGCGGTAGGTGCCGTCTTCGTCCAGGGTGCGGAAGATGCCGGCGGCGGTGCCGTAGGGATCGTTCTTCAGAAGACGATAGAGGTGATGAAATTCCGTGAAGCGGCGATAGCGGAGGCGGTCGTCCGGATGGATCTGGGATTCCGCCGCTTTGCACAGGGCTTCAATGCCCTTTGTTTTTTTGGAAAGCTGCTGCCGGAAGGGGGTATTGGCAATGATGGGGGTGGCCGTATCATCCTTCAGGTTCAGCACTGTAATGTTCTGGTACAGGTAGTACAGGTTCCGCAGGATGTCATCCAGCCGGTGGGCTTCTTCTGCTTCCTGACTGATGGAAATATGGGAGAGGTGGACCTGGAAGAGGTGACGGTTTTTGCCGGTCAGGGTCGAAATGTGGTGCCCCGTGAGATGCATGTAACGGCTCTTTTTCGGATAGGTGATGGTCTGGTCCTGTCCGGTGCGGAGGATATTGAGGAAGAAGGCGTGAATGTTCCTGCCTAGGGAAGAGGAGGGGCTGTTCAGCTCTTTCTCCGAATGGCGGGGCGTGCTGGTGCCGCTGGAAGCCAGGGCTCGGCGGAATTTATGGTTGGCAAAGAGGTAGGTCAGCTTCCCTTCATTGAGTTCCACCAGGGCCATGGATTCGTCGGTAAGGAAATCCACTTTTCCCAGGGGGTCGTAGTAGTTCTTTAAAGCCCGGTCTTCCAGAATCCAGCCCTTTTCACGGACGCAGGCTTCCAGGTCCGAAAGGGCCATGGGTTTCCCGTAGAACCAGCCCTGGATTTTTTCGCAGCCGATGGAACGGACGAACTGCATCTGTTCTTCCGTTTCCACCCCTTCCACCAGGGTATGGATACCGATGTCCTTGGCCATGCGTACGGTGGATTTGATAATGTCCTTCGCCTTTTCCGTGAAACTGGAGAGGAAGGCCATGTCGATCTTGATTTCATCGAAATGGTAGTCCTTCAGCACGTTCAGGGAGGAGTAGCCGCTGCCGAAGTCGTCCATCCACATTTCATAGCCGGCGTCCCGGAATTTGTTGATCTGGGTGCTGATGCTGACGCCGTCTTTCACGAAGACGCTTTCCGTGATTTCCACGTGAATCATATGATGGGGCACCCGGTATTTCTTCACGATGGCGTCCACTTCTTCAAAAATGGAACCGCTGTAGAAATCGATACGGGAGAGATTGAAGGAAACGGGAATCACCGGAAGTCCCTTATCTACCCGGCTCCGATAGGTACGGCAGATTTCCTCCAGCACATAGAGATCCAGCTTCTGGATCTGCCGGCTTTCCTCCAGGGCAGGGATGAAATCGGCAGGGGAGAGGAGGCCGTACACCGGGTCAATCCATCGGGAAAGGGCTTCGGCGCTGGCCAGGGTGCCGGAAATGGAGCGGATCACCGGCTGCAGGTAAATCCGGATGTATTTCTTGTCCATGGCCTCCTGCAGGTGCTCCATGACGTAGCTCTTGATGAAGGCTTTCTCGCCGATGTGGCTGCTGTAGGTCTGGCAGTGGAGATGGTACTGATCCCGTATGCTGTCGGCGGCGGCTTTCGCCAGGTCGCAGGCGGTCTCCGGCTTGATGAAGTCCTCAATCACATAGAGACCGAACTTCACCGCCAGATCCACATCCTCCCGAAGGCCCATGATTTCCCCATAGGCCTTTTCCACCTTCCCTTCCACCTCTGCCTCGTCTGTAAGAATGACGAAATGGTCGTCGGAAAAGCGGGAAATGAGGGCGCCGGGGAAATAGGATTTCAGAATGTGGGCGGTCTGCTTCAGGAACTCATTGCCCCGCCGGCTGCTGTAGAGAAGATTGTACATGCGGAAATTGCGGATATTCATGTACAGCATGGCCTTCCGGACAGGGGCATCCCCCTGGGGCGGGAAAGAAAGAAGAAGCCGGGCCTCCTTCAGGAAGCGGGTCTGCCCAGGAAGTCCCGTAATGCCGTCGATGTCATGGAGCACATACTTAGCGTCGCTGTCCAGAAAGAACACGTAAAATACAGGCCCCAGTCCCGGCACCTCGATACGGTGTCCGAACTCCTCCACCGTCTTCACCTCGCCGGTCTTTGTGACAATGCGGTAATTGACATAGTCAAACACATCGGCGCCGGAAGAAATCTGCTGTTCAATATCCTTTTCTATCTTGTGGATGTCATCAGGATGCACCAGCTTCTTAAAAGAACCGCCGGTGGTCTCCAGGAAATCCTCCATGTCATGACAGCCGAAAATATGAATGAGCCAGGAATTGGCGAAAAGGATTTCCTCCTTTTCGTCCGCTCTATATACAAGAATGCCGCCGGGCATGCCGTCCATGGCATGGGCCAGAATGGAAGCATAGTCAGATGCCTCTATCGTCATAAAAACTCCTTAATGAATATGGTGAATAAAAATGCAGGCAGGCCAGGCTTCTCAAGGCCTGCAGAAAATGGAAGGAAAGAAAAAGCATACATATGAAATGCAATCCCTTCGCAGATGGTACTATTATAAATGGTTTCGCAAATAAAGGCTACAGGGGTATATATATCATTTTTAGTGAAATATATATTTATATCATAGTAAATAAAAAGGAGCGGGCAGGGAGAAATAAAAAAATCAAAGCGGCAAATGCATAAGATTGTGAATGTATATGCATTCTATGAGAGGAAGATTGAAAGGCGGCTGCTTACCGCCGGGGACGGAGTGTCATGGCGGTGCTCATCGTTCCGGCGGCTTCATCGCTTTTGCAGCCATACTTACAAGGACATCTTTCGCTGTGGAAAGAATTTCTTTTACATTATATAATAACGATGGTGAGACAGTTGATTTATATGTGACGGCTTTTCCCCTCTTACTATGTGTTGAGAGGGGGTGGCAGGATGAACGTATACGAAGCATTATCATTAATGATCGGATTCGGCATTTTGATTGCCACAATCATGTCTAAGGAAGCGCTGATTAAATCGTTATCGGATTTCATTCTTGTATTTCTATTCAATGCAAGGAATCAGTCGACGCGAATAGCGAGCTATTTAAGGAGACTGAT
>ERZ857775.4094-NODE-4094-length-10942-cov-6.394691_pt1 | contig 10942 bp, 8 predicted proteins | sample MGYA00519698_ERZ857775 | MGnify/ENA primary metagenome ERZ857775 (study PRJEB31778, sample SAMEA3449363) | human gut metagenome | biome: human gut; feature: human-associated habitat; material: faeces | place: United Kingdom | collected 2010/2012 ...
TTTTCAAATAATACTGTTTCTTACACTGTGAGTATCAGTCCCACAGCTTGCACCAAAAGTGCGATTTTTCGACGTTTTTTAACGCCGTTGCAAAAATTGGACATCATACGCATTATATTAAGAAACTCGCATTTCGTCAAGGTTTTTTTTAGTGTTTTTTATTTTTTATTACAAAAAAGTTATCCCCAACTTATCCCCAAAGTTATCCACAACTTTTTCATTCAGAAATGTTGTGGATAAAAGTTATCCCCAAATTGTGGATAACTTGTGCATAACTTTGGGGATAATACAAAAAACCCTTCTCAAACCCTTGATTTTACGACAAACTTTTTTTTGTGGATATTGTGGATAAGTACATGTGTTTGGTGGATAACTCTGTGGATAACTCGCTCTGTTTTTACTTATAAACAATCTTATCCACATTATCCACAATTTTATATGCCATACCCCCTTCTGAGTTATCCCCACTCTATCCACAGCTTTTTTCCACTTATCCACATGTTATCCACAGCCTATCCACAATATTATCCACATTTCACCCCAATGTTGTTGATATTTTTTACAGACTGCTCTCCTCTTCTCTCTTGAAATTCTTCATTATTTTTAGTATAATATCATTATATGGGCTAATAGGCTCTTTTCTCGAAAATTACCATATACCGACGTCAGGAGTAACAAATGATTGACAGATTAAAGGAAAACTGGGATGCCATAAAAGACACCCTGAAAGAAAATTATGATATTTCAAAGGTATCTTATGATACTTGGATTGTCCCTATGGAAATCCACAATGTAGACAATGACCAGGTCTACATCTTGGCAGATACAAAAGGTATCCCCAATATACTAGACTATATCAAGAAGAAGTACAAGCAGATTCTTGAGATTGTCATTGAGGAGAAGATCGGCCTGCACTGCAATGTGATCTTTGTTACTTCGGAGGACCTTGAGAAGCGTCCAAACCTCACTGCAGAAGCTTCTAACATTGTAACCCCCGAGTTAAACTCCTATTATGCTGCTGTGATGAATGCCAACTTAAACCCACGCTATACATTTGATACATTTGTCGTTGGTAATAATAACCGTTTTGCACATTCGGCTTCCCTTGCAGTCGCAGAATCTCCGGGAGAAGCATATAATCCGCTTTACATTTACGGCGGTCCGGGACTTGGAAAAACCCACCTTATGCACTCCATCGGACACTTTATTTTAAACCAGAATCCGGATGCCAAGGTTATCTACGTTACATCCGAAGAATTTACGAATGAAGTAATTGAATCCATTCGAAACGGTAATGCTTCATCCATGACAAAATTTCGTGACAAATACCGGAAAGTGGATGTCCTTATGATTGACGATATCCAGTTTATCATCGGAAAAGAAAGTACACAGGAAGAGTTTTTCCACACATTCAACGCACTCCAGACACAGGGAAAACAGATTATACTGACATCCGATAAACCACCAAAAGAAATGGAAACCCTTGAAGAGCGTATCCGTTCCCGTTTTGAGTGGGGACTGATGGCAGATATCGGAGTGCCGGATTATGAAACACGTATGGCTATTCTCCGGAAAAAAGCCGAATCGGATAACTTTGACATTGATGATGAAGTATTAAGCTACATTGCAAACAACATTAAATCAAACGTGCGTGAACTTGAAGGAGCATTAAATAAACTTCTTGCTTATAACAATCTTGTCCACATTCCAATTACAATGGATATTGCAGAAAAGGAACTTTCCAACATTATCACACCGGACAAGCCACGGGAAATCACACCACAGCTCATTATTGAAGTTGTTTCCGAACATTATCACATCTCTGTAGATCAGATGATTTCAAAGACAAGAAGCAGTGATGTTGCAAAACCACGCCAGATTGCAATGTATTTATGTAAAAATATGACCGAAAGTCCACTGGATACCATAGGTTCTTTACTCGGCGGACGCGATCATTCCACAATTATCCACGGTATCAAGAAAGTTACCGAAGAATACGAAAAAAACGAAACTACAAGAAATATGATTGAAACCATCAAAAAGAAAATAAATCCAAACTAAATGAGTTTCTTCCTATTATAATGTAGTTTTATTTGCTTTTTTTAATTTCAACTTATTCACGTTTATCCACAGTGGATGGATTGTGCATGAGGTTCTTAACGTAAATCTCTTAAAATTTGTTCCACAGACGGACCTTAAGAATCCTCACACTTTTCACATGCTTTCAAGCCGGTTATCAAACGCCGGAAACCGCTTAACATCTAACATGAAGAGGCTTATTCACATATTAACAGCCCCTATTAAGACTAAGACGAATGTCTTAATATATTTTTATTTATACCAGGAGGGAGTTTTTCATGAAACTGATCTGTTCTAAATCAAATTTATTGCGCGGAGTAAATATCGTATCCAAAGCTGTTCCTACCCGTACAACTATGGCAATACTCGAATGTATTCTTATCGATGCTTCTACGAATGAAATTAAATTAATGGCAAACGATATGGAACTTGGAATCGAAACCCGTGTAGAAGGAGAAATTGCTGAACGTGGAGTTATTGCACTGGATGCAAAAATCTTTTCTGAAATTGTACGCAAACTTCCAGACAGTGATGTTATGATTGAAACAGATGCCTCTTTTAAGACAGTTATCTCCTGTGAAAAAGCAAAATTCAATATTGTTGGAAAATCCGGAGATGATTTTTCATATCTTCCATACATTGAAAAAAATGATGCAATCGTGATTTCCCAGTTCACACTGAAGGAAGTGATCAGACAAACAATCTTTTCCATTGCTGATAACGACAATAACAAACTTATGACAGGTGAACTGTTTGAAATTATTGAGAATGAACTGAAAGTTGTTTCGCTTGATGGTCATCGTATCTCCATTCGTAATATAGAACTTAAAAATAATTACGAAAATAAAAAGGTTGTCGTTCCTGGAAAAACATTACAGGAAATCAGCAAGATTGTTCCAGGTGGAGTTGATGATGATGTACTCATCTACCTGACGGACAACCATATCGTTTTTGAATTTGACACTACTACGGTTGTATCCCGTCTGATCGAAGGAGAATATTTCCGCATTGATCAGATGCTCTCATCTGCTTATGAAACGAAAGTTATAGTCAATAAAAAAGAATTACTTGATTGTATTGATCGTGCTACTCTTCTTGTCAAAGAAGGTGACAAAAAGCCGATCATTATGAATATCACAGATGGAAGTATGGAGTTAAAAATCAATTCTTTCATTGGTTCCATGAATGAAGATATCGATATCGAGAAAGAAGGAAAAGATATCCTGATTGGATTTAATCCAAAATTCTTCATTGATGCATTGCGTGTTATCGATGAAGAAAATGTAAGTCTTTATATGGTAAACCCAAAAGCTCCATGTTTTATCAAAGATGATGAAGGAAAATTCATTTATCTTATTCTTCCTGTTAACTTTAATAATGCTGCAAATTAGGAGATTACATGATTACAGTAAATATCCGTGAAGAAGACGAATTTATCAAACTTGGACAGGCGTTGAAAAAAGCCGGAGTTGTTGGTTCCGGTGTGGATGCCAAAATGGTTATTTTAGATGGGCAGGTTTCGGTAAACGGTCAGACAGAACTTCAACGAGGAAAAAAATTACATAATGGGGATGTTGTTACCTTTCAGGGTGAAACAATTCAGATAGTTCAATGATCATAAAATCAATCGAGCTGCGAAATTTTCGAAATTATGAAAATCTGGATATTCACCTGGATGAAGGAACCAATATTCTTTACGGAGACAATGCACAGGGGAAAACCAATATTCTCGAAGCTGCTTATCTGAGTGGTACAACAAAATCCCACAAAGGAAGCCGTGATAAAGAGATGATTCGGTTTGGTGAGAAAGAATCACATATCCGTACTGTCGTACAGAAAAAAGAAAAAGAGTACCAGATTGATATGCATCTTAGAAAAAGTGGATCAAAAGGCGTGGCTGTGAATAAGATTCCGATCAAAAAGGCAAGTGAGTTGTTTGGAATACTCAATATCGTTTTCTTTTCGCCCGAAGATTTAAATATTATAAAAAACGGACCTGCGGAGAGAAGAAGATTTATTGATTTAGAACTCTGTCAGTTGGATAAACTATATTTGTCAGATTTATCCAGTTTCAACAAAGTGTTGAATCAGAGAAACAAATTGTTGAAAGATATTTCTTTTCGCCCGGACCTTGTGGATACTCTTCCGGTGTGGGATATGCAGTTACTGGAGTATGGAACAAGAATCATCCGGAAACGAAAAGAATTTGTGGAGGAACTGAATGAAATTATTTCGGAAATCCATTCTAAAATTTCCGGTGGCAGGGAACATCTGGTATTAAAGTATGAGCCAAATATTACCGCTGATCTTTTTGCGGATGAATTGCTGCGGGCACAGAACCGGGATCTGAAACTCTGCCAGACAACGACAGGACCACACAGGGATGACATGCTGTTTTCCGTTGATGATGTGGATATCCGTAAGTTTGGGTCTCAGGGACAGCAGCGTACTTCAGCACTTTCTTTGAAATTGTCGGAGATTGATCTGGTCAGGAGATCCATTCATGATACTCCGGTGTTGCTGCTGGATGACGTGCTATCGGAACTTGACAGTAACCGGCAGAATTATCTGCTGAACAGTATTGCTAAAATACAGACTGTCATTACCTGTACAGGGTTGGAGGAATTTGTAAAGAACCGTTTTTGTATCAACAAAATTTTCCAGGTGATAAACGGAACTGTTTACGAAAAGGAATCGGTTGAAGAGATATAAAAGAAAGGTTCATCCGTTGGATGAGGAGGAAATTGATGAGCGAATTAACAAATAATAATCAGGAATATGGCGCAGATCAGATTCAGATTCTTGAAGGACTCGAAGCGGTCAGAAAGAGACCTGGAATGTACATCGGAAGTACATCTGCACGCGGACTGCATCATCTGGTCTATGAGATTGTTGATAATGCGGTAGATGAAGCACTTGCCGGTTATTGTAAAAACATTGAGGTGACCATAGAAAAAGATAATTCCATAACCGTTGAAGATGATGGACGTGGAATTCCTGTCGGAATGAATCACAAAGCCGGTGTGTCTGCACTGGAAGTTGTGTTTACTGTTCTGCATGCAGGCGGAAAGTTTGGCGGCGGAGGATACAAAGTATCCGGAGGACTGCATGGAGTAGGTGCTTCTGTTGTTAATGCCCTCTCCGTCTGGTTAACGGTTGAAGTATATCATGACGGAAAAGTGTATATGCAAAGTTACAAGAGAGGAAAAGCGGATGGACCGGTAGCGGCAGTCCGGGACTGTGATCCACAACTTCACGGTACAAAGGTTCATTTTCTGCCGGATGCGGAAATCTTTGAAGAAACCGTATATGATTACAACACGCTCAAACAGCGTTTAAGAGAAACTGCTTTTCTGACAAAAGGATTATGCATTACATTAAAAGACACGAGGGAAGATAGTCTGCATAATCATAAATTCCATTATGCCGGTGGAATCAAGGAATTTGTGGAGTATTTAAACCGCGGAAAAGAACCGTTATATCCGGAAGTTATTTACTGTGAGGGAAATCGTGACGGAGTTTACGTGGAAGTTGCAATGCAGCATAATGATTCTTTTAACGATTCCACGTTTAGTTTTGTTAACAACATCATTACGCCGGAAGGTGGAACACATCTTGCCGGTTTTCGAAATGCGTTGACAAAGACGTTTAATTCGTATGCGCGGGAAGCAAAAATTTTAAAAGACAGCGATGCGGCACTTACCGGAGATGATATCCGTGAAGGATTGACAGCAATTATCAGTATCAAAATTGAAGAGCCACAGTTTGAAGGACAGACCAAACAGAAACTCGGAAACAGTGAGGCACGTGGTGCTGTAGATTCTGTGGTTACGGAACAGCTGACGTATTTTCTGGAGCAGAATCCGGATGTGGCCAAAAATATCTGTGAAAAATCGCTGCTGGCCCAGCGTGCCAGAGAGGCAGCCCGGAAAGCACGTGATCTGACAAGAAGAAAGACAGCACTTGAGGGTACTGCCCTTCCGGGAAAACTTGCGGATTGTTCCGACAAAAATCCAAAAAATTGTGAAATCTTTATCGTTGAGGGAGATTCCGCCGGTGGTTCTGCAAAAACTGCAAGAAGCCGTGCAACACAGGCAATTCTCCCGCTTCGCGGAAAAATTTTAAATGTGGAGAAGGCAAGACTCGACCGTATTTATGATAATGCCGAGATCAAGGCAATGATCACGGCGTTCGGTACCGGAATTCATGAAGATTTTGATATATCCAAGCTGCGTTATAACAAAATTATTATTATGACAGATGCCGATGTGGACGGTGCACATATTGCAACACTCATGCTGACATTTTTGTATCGTTTTATGCCGGAGCTTATTAAGCAGGGACATGTTTATCTTGCTACCCCGCCGCTTTACAAAATTGAGAAAAACAAAAATGTCTGGTATGCATACAGTGATGAAGAATTAAACAATATTCTTGTGGAAATCGGGCGCGATCAGAATAATAAGATCCAGCGTTACAAAGGACTTGGTGAGATGGATGCGGAACAGTTATGGGAAACCACCATGGATCCGGAGCACCGGATTTTAAAACAGGTTATGATGGATGACGAAAGTTCATCGGAAATTGACGTAACATTCACGACTCTGATGGGTGATAAAGTAGAGCCGAGACGGGAATTTATAGAAGAAAATGCCAAGTATGTACAGAATCTTGATATTTAGGGAGGAGCAGATCAGTGGACGATAAAATATTTGACCAAATTCAACAGGTTGACCTGAAGAAAACGATGGAAACCTCCTACATCGACTACGCGATGAGCGTTATCGCAAGCCGTGCGCTTCCGGATGTCAGGGATGGATTAAAGCCGGTACAGCGGCGTGTCCTGTATTCCATGATCGAACTGAGTAATACACCGGACAAGCCACATCGTAAATGTGCGCGTATTGTCGGGGATACGATGGGTAAATACCATCCGCACGGGGACAGCTCCATTTACGGGGCACTTGTCAACATGGCACAGCCGTGGTCGACCAGATATCCACTTGTCGACGGACATGGTAACTTTGGTTCTGTGGATGGAGACGGTGCTGCCGCCATGCGATACACAGAGGCAAGGCTTTCAAAAATTTCCATGCAGATGATTCGGGACATCAACAAAGATACCGTTGACTTTACCCCGAACTTTGATGAAACAGAAAAAGAACCTACCGTACTTCCGGCGCGCTACCCGAACCTTCTGGTAAACGGAACGACAGGTATTGCGGTCGGTATGGCAACAAATATTCCTCCTCACAATCTGCGGGATGTCATTCATGCCGTTGTGAAATTAATTGACAACGATATTGAGGAGAAAGAGACCGACATTGATGAATTAATCAACATCATCAAGGGACCAGATTTTCCAACCGGAGGTGTGATCCTGGGTACTGCCGGTATCAATGAGGCATATCGGACCGGCCGTGGTAAAATCCGTGTACGCGCTGTGACAGATATTGAACCGATGGATAACGGAAAAAACCGTATTGTTGTCACCGAACTTCCGTATCTGGTCAACAAAGCCAGACTGATTGAAAAAATTGCAGAACTGCACAAAGATAAAAGAATTGATGGAATTACAGATCTTCGGGACGAGTCTGACCGCGAAGGCATGCGCATTGTTATTGAGCTTCGAAGAGATGTAAATCCAAGTGTTGTTTTGAATTTATTATATAAACACACACAGATGCAGGATACATTTGGCGTTATCAACCTTGCGCTTGTGGATAACCAGCCAAAAATTCTGAATTTATATGAATTACTTAACTATTATCTCATTCACCAGAAAGAGGTTATCACAAGACGTACCAGATTTGACCTGAACAAGGCGGAAGAACGTGCGCATATTTTACAGGGATTGATCATTGCATTAGACAACATTGATGAAGTGATTTCCATTATTCGCGGAAGCCGTACAACTGCAGACGCAAAGAATTCCCTGATGGAGCGGTTTGGATTATCCGATGCACAGGCACAGGCAATTGTTGACATGCGTCTGAAGACCCTGACCGGTTTGGAACGTGAGAAACTCGAAAACGAGTATAAAGATCTCATGGCACAGATCACGGAACTTAAGGCGATTCTTGCAGATGAGAAAAAGCTTCTTGCAGTTATCCGCACAGAAATTCTGGAAATTGCGGATAAATATGGCGATGACAGAAGAACACAGATCGGATACGATGAGTTTGATATTTCCATGGAAGATCTGATTCCGGAAACCAATACGGTCATTACCATGACAAAAGTTGGCTATATCAAGCGCATGGGAACCGATAATTTCAAAAGCCAGCACCGTGGAGGCAAGGGAATTAAGGGAATGGAGACCATTCAGGATGATTATATCGTGGAAATGCTTATGACAACCTCCCACCATTACCTGATGTTCTTTACCAATATGGGACGTGTGTACCGGATTAAGGCATATGAAATTCCGGAAGCCAGCCGGACTTCCCGAGGAACCGCAATTATCAATATCATTCCGTTACAGCCGGATGAAAAGATTACCGCAATGATTCCAATCAAGGATTATGAGAAGGATAAATATCTGTTTATGGCAACCAAAAACGGAATAGTGAAAAAAACTTCCGTGCTGGACTATGAAAACATCCGGAAAACAGGATTGGCAGCGATCAGTCTGCGTGATGATGATGAATTGATCGAAGTAAAAATTACCGGGGATGATGAAGAAATTCTGTTATTTACCCGGTATGGACAGTGTATCCGGTTTAAAGAAGCCGATGTCCGTGCAACCGGTCGTACGACAATGGGCGTGATTGGAATGAATCTTACTGCCGGAGATGAAGTAATTGCCATGCAGATGGCTTCCCAGGGAGAGTCCGTCATGATCGTATCGGAGAACGGTCTTGGAAAATGTACACGGATCAATGAGTTTACAACACAGAACCGTGGTGGAAAAGGTGTAAAATGCTATAAAATCACAGAAAAATCTGGAAATCTGATCGGAGTGAAGTCTGTCGTAAAAGATGATGAACTGATGTTGATTACAACAGAAGGAATCATCATTCGAATTCGCGTAAATGATACGGCATTACTGGGACGTGTAACCTCTGGTGTAAAACTGATTGATCTCAAAAGTGGTGTGACGGTTGCAAGCATTGCAAGAGTCGTAGAAGATAAATCACTGATGCCACCGGAAGAGGAAGCAACAGAAGAAAATGAGACGGAAGGTGATCCATCATGATTCGGACCATACAGACAGAAGAAATCACAAGAAATATAAAAGAAATGTGCATTGAAGCGAATCATTTTCTTGCGGAAGATATGGAACATGCCATGAAAAAGGCGGCAGAAGAAGAAAAATCCGAACTTGGAAAAAAAATTCTTCTGCAGCTGCAGGAAAATCTTAAAATTGCGGGAGAAGAAATGATTCCTATCTGTCAGGATACCGGAATGGCTGTATTTTTTGTAGAAATCGGTCAGGACGTGCATTTTGAAGGGCAATGGCTGGAAGATGCAATCAATGAAGGTGTGCGCCAAGGTTATACGGAAGGGTATCTCCGTAAATCCGTTGTAGCTGACCCGATTCTTCGTGAAAACACGAAAGATAATACACCGGCAATTATCCACTATTCGATTGTTCCCGGAGATAAGGTGACGATTACATTTGCTCCGAAGGGATTTGGAAGTGAAAATATGAGCCGTATTTTCATGTTAAAACCTGCGGATGGAATAGACGGAGTAAAAAATGCGATTCTTACTGCCGTAAAAGATGCAGGACCAAATGCGTGTCCTCCAATGGTCGTTGGTGTCGGAGTTGGCGGAACATTTGAAAAATGTGCAGTTCTGGCCAAAAAAGCACTGACAAGACCGGTAAATGAACATTCCGGGATTCCTTATGTTGCAGATCTGGAAAAAGAAATGCTGGAAAAAATCAATAAGCTTGGCATTGGACCGGGAGGATTAGGTGGAACCACTACCGCCCTTGCTGTTAATATAAATACTTATCCGACACATATTGCAGGGCTTCCTGTGGCGGTTAATATCTGTTGCCATGTAAATCGTCATGCAGTCAGAACGATATAAGGAGGAACAGGTATGGATCAGCATATTACAACACCCATCACAGAAGAAGTGACAAAAAAACTTCATTCCGGGGATTATGTATACATCACAGGGACAATCTATGTAGCAAGGGATGCCGCACATAAGAGGATGATAGAAGCATTGGATCGGGGAGAGCAATTACCGATTGATATCAAAGATGCAACAATATATTATATGGGTCCTTCTCCTGCCCGTGAAGGACGTCCGATTGGATCTGCGGGACCAACTACAGCCACTCGTATGGATAAGTATGCCCCTACCCTGCTTGATCTTGGTGAAAAAGCAATGATTGGCAAGGGAAAGAGATCAAAAGAGGTTATAGACGCTATTATCCGCAATCATGCAGTCTATTTTGCAGCAGTAGGTGGAGCAGGTGCTCTGCTCTCAAAGTGTATCAGAAAATCCGAGATTGTATGTTATGAAGATCTTGGTGCAGAAGCAATCCGAAAGTTATATGTAGAGAATTTTCCGGCCATTGTAGTAATCGATCAGGATGGAAATAATCTATATGAGACGTCAATTAAGAAATTTGCATCAGAAATATAATAAAAATTAAAAAAGAGGTTGACAAAAAGGACTGTTTTTAGTAGAATAAACAATGCGTCACGTAAGGACGTAATTTTATATAGAAAATATCTGGAGAAGTACTCAAGTGGCCGAAGAGGTGCCCCTGCTAAGGGTATAGGTCGGGTTGACCGGCGCGAGGGTTCAAATCCCTCCTTCTCCGCTCTATATTTTCTAAATAAAATGAAAAAAGTTGTTGACAAACAATGACAAACATGATAAGATATCAGAGTTGTCG
>ERZ857775.4095-NODE-4095-length-10941-cov-6.527558_pt1 | contig 10941 bp, 5 predicted proteins | sample MGYA00519698_ERZ857775 | MGnify/ENA primary metagenome ERZ857775 (study PRJEB31778, sample SAMEA3449363) | human gut metagenome | biome: human gut; feature: human-associated habitat; material: faeces | place: United Kingdom | collected 2010/2012 ...
AATAGAAATCTTTCAGGATACCATTCCATTCGCGATGGGCATAATCGCGCAAGCCTCCTTCGTCGGCCGCCAACCGGTTACCCCAAGTCGTAATCTGCACACGGGCGTTCCATTCGTACAGATCCTTTTCTTCAGAGGTATTTCCGAGGCTGCGAGCGCGGGCGATCCAGGTTCCGACCTTAAACTCAGGACGTGTTGCCAGCAGTTCATCCTGCAACAGGATCAAACGCAGAAAACGATCCGAAGCGTCTTTATACAGCTTTTTATCGCCGGCGGCAAAAGCGGCCTCAACCACCTTCTCCGTAAGACGTCCTTTCTCGGCGATTGCCTGGCGGACAATATCAACCAGATCATACTCGAAATTATTGTTTCCCTTAAACTGATCGGAGACAGACACCATCATGGCGGCAGCACGGATCACATCGTTCGGATCATAATAGTCTTTCATCTCCGACCAGCTCGAAACCTGATACGGATGTTCGGTAGGACGAGCACAGAATACCGACTCATGGGTTCCCTGCTGCGTATTTGCGTCTGGGCAGTTATAGATGGAATTGCTCAACAGTATCCAGGCGTCCTGCACAACGGGGTTGCTCTTTCCGTAACGGGCAACCGTATACGCCTTCAACCACTGATCCTTGTCGAAACGCTGCGGACGCCAAGGCAGTTCCGTCAGCAGTTCGAACATAACCGGATTGTTTTCACTTCCTTCCATTGTCATACCGACTCCTTTCAAGGTTGTACCGAACGGACTTTCCTTCGCTTTATAGAACTCGTCGATCACATGCTTCATCTTCCCATGCAGCCCGATGTTTCCACCATAGTTCAGCAACATACAGTAAATCCAGTCATGCTGTCCAAACCCGTCCTTCCGATACCAAGTAGATGCAGGATCTCCCCACTGCGGACGGCTTTCCGCAAACAGATCCAACGCGATCAGGTCTCCTGCCTCCAAATTCCCGATCATCTGCGGACGTGGGTTCGCCTGCCATGCCTGAGCCACCCAGACGGCTTTCGGATTATTCTTCTTCATCGCCTGCATGATGGCCTTTCCGGCAGCATCCAGATCCACATCGGCCACACTTCCGCCTTCGTGGAACGGGTCCATGCTATAATAGTTTGCTTTGCCATACAATTTGTTCATCTCCTTATAATAGAGGGAAGCGATCTCTTCGAAACGCGGATCTGTCGGCTGTAAAAATGCCGGACGGCGATACCCATTCCATAATCCCGGATCAGAAACATTCAAGCCTAACTTTTCTTTTGCGTTATGAGGAACCATGCCGGAGTATCCGGGGAATACCGGTTCGATACCATATTCACGCATCCGCTTTACGATCTGTTGCTGCAAAGCGATTTGCTGCTTATACCAGCTATCCGGATTCGGACCGCCCCAGCCTTCCAGATTGTTCATCAGCCACCAAGCCTGAAAACCGGGACCGGCTATGAACTCATTGATTTCTTCTTTCGTATAACCTAACTTGCTCAGCACATTGAACCAGACACCATCCGTCCCGACCATCGCCAACGGCAAATTAATACCGTGCAACGCCATCCAGTCGATCTCTTTCTCCCAACGTGCCCAATCCCAAAAAGCCATCGTATAAGAGAAGGTACAATAGTTGAAGTCATAGCGGTATTTCATATCCGTCTCATGGCGTTCCTTCAGCTTCACTGCCGGCAAGACTTCCGGCAATTCGGCTTGCATGCCGTTCCAGGAAAGATGAATTCCGGCATGATATTTCAGATACCAGTTCAGCCCGGTCGCGATACTCACATAATTATTACCCCGAATCACGACCTTGTCACCTTTCTGGTCGAGCTCAAAGAAATCGACAGGAGATTTCACCTGTTCAATCACAAATTTACGCGACGCACCTTTGTCGATACGTTCCAGCAACCCTTCGATAGGAGAAGCTGCATTTACAGCAAGTGCAATGAGCAGCATGCCAAGGATATGGATGATTTTCATTTGATAGTTTTTTTCAATCATACTGTAAATTTATAAATTGTTTTCAAAGATTAAAAATTCCCGAAAATAAAATACTCACACTTTCAAAAAGATCCTTTGACGATACAGAAAGTACAAACTCGCCCAACAAACCGCTATATAACTGACCGTTTCCACTAAAGGCCGAGCCGTTTCGGGCATCAACATTTTCAATCCTCCAAACAAAACATTTGACGTGAATGCAAAATCGATAAATTCCTGTGCCATATAAATCGTAATCGAATTTACTCCGATCACCATAAAGAAAAATGTCCACTTCCGATATTCCAGCACATCAACCACATAGAAGAACAAAGCAAACATCCACACAGAATAAGCACCAACCACACATACGAAAGAACTTGTCCAAAGGTTCTTGTTAATCGGAAAAAACATCGACCAAAACAAACCGACAACCAACAGAACAGCCCCTGCAACAAATAACAAACCCACTTTCTTCTTATCCGTCAGCCTTCCATTCTCCAACTTGACAAACTCGCCCACGAACATCCCCAATAAAGCAGTCGCCACAGCCGGAACAAGCGAAAGGATGCCTTCCGGATCATGTATTCCCAAATGTAAACGCCCAGGTAATAACAAGCGATCCACATAACCGACCAGCGAACCTTCCATTGTAAACACTCCCGCCCCATTTCCGTCAGGAGCCGGAACAAAAGTCAGCAACAACCAATAGCCGACCAATATCGCTACCGTAATCCAAACACGGGTAACCACACGGGTATTGGTAAATATCAAGGCACCGAACATCCACGCCAAACCAATGCGTCCCAACACACTGGCATAACGTTGGTGTTCAAAGTCAAAGTTCAACAATCCGTTATAAATAATTCCGAGAAGAACCAATTTCAACCCACGATAGACAATCTTTTTATATATCTCGGCATCAGTCTTCCCATGTTCCCGCTGCTTTTGCAAAGAAAACGGGAACGAGATACCGGCTATAAATAAAAAGAGAGGGAAAATCGTATCATGATGCGTCAACCCGCTCCATTCCGCATGATGCATTTGATATGCTATCACCTGAAAAAAAGAATTAGGGAACAAAACTGCCAATGAGGTAAAAAGAGCAGCTCCTCCCATAATAAAAAACATATCAAATCCTCTCAAAGCATCCAAAGAAAGCAATCTTCGATTTTGTTTTTCCATTTCCTGATAAATAAAACTACTCAATTCCTCTATTTTCAATAATTAAAACAAGGAACTGAGTAGTCGTATCGATTAAAAAATATTCCTATTAATAACCCGGATTCTGAAGAACAGTACCTTTGCTTTCATTGATAACAGACTGTGGCAACGGCATCAAATTCATATAATCCTGAGCAGCCACGGAACCTCTGTACTTGCGAGCATATTCAATATATTTTCCATGACGGATCAAATCCGTGCGGCGTGCCCCTTCAAACCAAAGTTCATGACCACGCTCTTCCAAGACTTTATCCAGAAAATCCTGAACATCCTTGATATCAGAAAGTGCATAAGCCTTAAGGCCTGCACGCGTACGCACCTGATTCAACAGTTCCAACGCCTCTCCCGTTATCGCATTATTCTGGCGGACAATCGCCTCCGACAATAATGTCAATACATCGGCATAACGATACACGATCCAATCCAACTGGCTTTCCTCTCCCGTAGCAGCCGGATCTTCTCCATATTTGACCGGCATGGCACCTGTCTGAAGCACTGTTCCCGGATTTGCTTCGTTGTAAAGCACTCCGTCCGTACCGACAAATTCGCCGACCAACACTTTCAAGCGTTCGTCATTTTTATCAAACGTATGATAGAAGTCCCACAAAATACGATATCCTCCCCATTTCTGGATACTTTCGTTTTTTGTCGGATACTGACTCGACAAAACGTGTGCCAGCCAAAGCTGCTGATTCACGCTTCTGCTGCAAACAGCCGCCCAAATCGTTTCGGGATTTCCTTCATTTTCCAATGTAAAGATATCCTTATATTCAGGTACCAGAGAATATCCGTATTCAGACTTCATCAGTTCACGGCCACATTCGACAGCTTTCGCCCATTCCTTCTCGTGCATATAGAGTTTCATCAGCACGGTATAAGCCAGACCTCGCGTAAAACGGCCGTAATTGTTATCTGATACCGGATATGTCGCAGGCAACACTTCGATCGCAGCTCTCAAATCTTTTTCGATAAAACTGACCATATCCTCTTTTGATGCCCTCGCAATGATTTGTTCGCCCAGAGGATCGTTCAATTGTTCCAAAGTCGGAATCTGAACCGGCCCATAGAAATCATATAACAAATAGGCCAACCAACCACGTCCGCAATATATCTCTGCCAGCAAACGTTTTTTTACGTTCTCATTCATATCAATGTTGGAAATACGGTCGATCGCTAACGTCATTTTGCCCAAATAATTGCTATAATCCCTATAAAACGATATAACACCTTCCGAATTGGGAGTAAAATTGACATCCAATAAATCCGGCCATACGGCATCATTCCATTGGCAATAACCGATATCCGTCGTCATTTCACCAATAACATGAATACCACCTTGAGCAGAGGTAAATACTCCATCGTACCAGCTGGAACGGAAAGGGCCGTAAGCAGCCGCTGTTACCAATGCCTCCGCATCTTTTTCATTCACAGGGAAAATGCCAGGGTTGATCACATCATACATTTCCGACTCCAAATTCGTACAAGATGGCAGAAATGCTGTAGTTGCTAACGACACAGATAATATATATAATAACTTTTTCATCTTATTCTTTTTTTAGACGTTAATTAAAATGTAATATCCAAACCTAAACTGAAACTTCTTACATTCGGATAAGCCCACACGGAATTGTCCGTTTCCAAGTCAAGACCGTCATACGGAGTAATCATAAAAGGATTGTTGATGTCAGCATAAACACGGATATTCGACAGTAATTTTTTATTCATCGGAATTGTATATCCTAACGTGATATTGCGACAACGGATAAACCAACTCTTTTCCAGATAATAGTCACCGATCTTACCCGGATTTACACTATTAGTAGAAGAAGAACCGGCAGGAACCGGACTTTTATCCTGAAAATATCCCGGACGGCTTGCAGATGTATTATCATGAGACCATACATCTTTTGCAGAAACCGGCATATTATAACCGCGATACATATTGACAATACCCGTCATACCATCGGCTCCTGTCAACCACAAATCGTTATAAGAGCCGATATTCCAAAGACCAAACTGTCCATAGAAATAAATGTTCAAGTCAAAATTTTTCCAACGCAGTGTATTATTAAAGCCTAACAAATAACCAGGGTCTTTACTGCCGTAAATTTCCATATCAGCTTCATCGATCTTACCATCAGGTTTGCCACTCTTCAATGGGATACCATTCTTGTCCACCTTCATAGTTCCATCTTCATTGTAGACATAACCATTCAAGTCCTTAATTTTAACCTGTCCGGGGACAGAGCCAGGCATCCAATCGACAGTCTCGCCTTCCTTGATCAGACCATCTGCTCTATACCCATAAATATAACGGATAGGAGCGTTGTATTCGGAATAAGCAGCAGGCTTCCATGTTTCGTCACGAGTTTTCCACTTGTCACGATAGAATGAGAAAGTTAAATCCGAGCTCCAGCTAAAGTCTCTTGTTTCAATATTTTTTGAATTAATCGTCAACTCAAAGCCCTGACTCTGTGTCTCACCGATGTTTGCAGAGATTTTATTAACTTCATTGTATGACAACAATGTACGATCACTCAACAAGTCAGAAACCACTCTATGGAAATATTCTGCTGTCACATTCAAACGATTATTCAAGAAACCCATATCCAAGCCTAAGTTCCATTCGGTTGTCGTTTCCCATTTCAAATCAGGGTTACCCATCTGGCTCAAATAAACACCTACCGATTCCGTTCCGCCAAACTCATTGTTATAGCCGGTTTGGTAATAAGAGATAGCCTTATTTCCAATATTGGAATTACCTGTCTGACCATAGCTTAAACGAAGTTTACCGCTGGAAAGCACATTTGTCAAAGGTTGCAAGAACTCTTCCTCCGTAAATCTCCATCCGACAGCCACAGAAGGGAAGTACCCCCAACGATTGTTCTTGGCGAAATTAGAAGCACCGTCAGCACGCAATGTTGCAGTCAACAAATAGCGGTCTCTAAACGAATAGTTTACACGACCGAAGAAAGAAGCCATTTCATTTTTCGATGCCGAAGAACCGACACTGGGTTTCGGATATGCACCTGCTCCTAAATTGTTATAAAGGAATCCGTCGATCAGGAACTGGCTGTTACCGGCAGATAAAGACTCATCCGTAAAACGCTGGAAAGAATAACCGGCCAAAACGTTCAGATTATGCTCACCAAACGTTTTTGCATAGTTGGCTGTCAATTCCATCAGGTAGTCAGACTTGTCGTACTGGGCAATATCGGCCTGTCCGTCTTTTTTGGCGCCATAAAGGGTAGTCTTAGGCAAATATACTTTATGTTTCTGATAATTACGGTCGATACCCAGATTAGCCTTCAAGGTCAGATCCTGGATCGGCTTTATTTCGATAAACGAAGTGGCCAATAACCTCTCTTTTGTCGTTTTGTCCGTAATCTCCAGCAAAGAGACCGGGTTCGGCAAGAAGGCGGCTTCCGTATTCAAGATATATTCACCGTTTTCATCCTTAATGCCCAAAAGCGGGTTGAATTGTGCGGCAGCCACCATGATACTGGCATTTTCGTTCTGTCCTGCACCTAACGGGACATTATCCATTTGGTTTCTGGACAAGGTCATATTCACTCCGATTTTCACATACTTACTTACCTGCTGCTCTAAGTTGACACGGCCGGTAAAACGCTCCATTCCGTTGTTCTTTACGACCCCTTCCTGTTTGAAGAAGTTACCTGATACCAAATATTTGGTCGTTTCCGTACCACCATTGATCGAAACATTGTGCTGTGTCTGGAAACCTGTACGGGTAATTTCATCGAACCAGTTCGTATTGTTAGCCGGATTGGCAATTTGGGCGTCCGTATAGCGGGGAGTGTAAGGAGAAGCAGCCTGAGCCTCGCTCTTTCCACCATAAATGCCGATGCCATTGTCTCTCATCCACTGTTCACGCTGATAGCGGTTAGACTGAATCATATAATCGGTGGCATTCAACATATCGTAGCAGGTCGCAAGTGTCTGAACAGTAGCTGTCCCTGAATAAGTCACCTTGGGAGCACCCGTCTTTCCCTTTTTGGTCGTGACAATGATCACACCATTACCAGCACGTGAACCATAGATAGCCGTCGAACTTGCATCTTTCAGGACTTCGATCGATTCGATATCATTCGGGTTGATCGATGCCAGGATATTGTCTGTCGTTCCACTGGAATACTTACCAGTTTTCAGTTTCTCTTCATCCGGGCTACTGACAGGGAAACCATCAATAATAATCAACGGATCATTGCTGGCATTTACAGAGGCGGCACCACGGATACGGAAGTTAGAGCCACCACCCGGTTGCGCACTGACTGTGTTCACCTGCAAACCTGCGGCCTTACCGGCCAGCGCATGGCTGATAGTGGAGACGGTTCCTACCGGAGCATCATCCATTTTGACAGAAGCCACAGCACCGGTCAAGTCCTTTTTCTTCATCGTACCATAACCGACAACAACTACTTCTTCCAAAGCCTGTGTATCCTCTTTCAAGAGAATCTGGAAGGTATTTTTCCCTTTTACCGGAATCTCTTGCTGGATATATCCGATGAAAGAAACCTGTAGAACAGCATTGTCCGGAACTTCAAGGGAGAAGTTTCCGTCCATATCGGTCATCGTACCATTGGTCGTCCCTTTCTGAATGACATTCGCACCGGCCACCGGTCCGAAAGCATCGCTGATAGTACCTGTAATTTTACGAGTTTGGCTTACCGCAGAAACAACCGGAGTTTCATTATCCATATTATTGGATGTCAGCACAATATGGCGGTCTTTTATCGTATATTTCAGACCGGTCTTTGCCGCAATCACATCCAAGACATCCTGGATATTGGCATTCTTCTTGTTAATAGAAATCTTTTCGTTTTTATCGATCTCTTCCAGATTATAGAAAAACAAAAACTCCGATTGTTTTTCTATCTGCTTCAATACACTCTCCAAAGTCGCATTTTTGGCAGAGACATTCACTGTTGCTGTTTGTGCATAGGTCGATGCGACAACCGGGGACAGACAAATCAGCAGCATAACAAGTGTTAATTTCATGATTTTTATAGTTCTTTTCAGATTAACAGAAACAACTATCCGTTGATTATTCATATTTTTGATTGTTAAAGATTAAACATCATCCCACGGCAATGGGAGTTTAATTGATTCACACATTCTAAGAAGAGGAAGTCCGGCAAGATTTCTCTCTTCTTTTTTTCGATTAACTGGTGTTCATATCGCTCATTTATTGTTTAAGATTAGCAATGTATTTTCTATTTAGATTTCATCAATTGTCACATGGTGATCATCAATCTTATAACGGATCGGTATCGATAAATGAATAATCTCCATAATGTCTTTCAGGCTTTGTCCGCGATAAAAAGTTCCGGAAAAATACCGATGATTCAACGCGTCCGACCGTACCGTAAAAGTTACACCGTATACATGGCTTAAACGATATAAAATCGCCTCCAAACTTTGTTCCGGGAAATAATAATAGCCGGTTGTCCATGCCACGAACTGGCTGGCATCTACATGATGCAAAGAAGTCGATCGGGTATTCCTATTATAAACGAGTTGTTCATCCGGTTTCAAAACAGTCTGATAGAGAAGTGCTTTCATCGTCAACAATACAGAACCGTCAAGTAAAGTCGTAGTCAAAAGTGAATCCGTAGGATAGGCCATCACATTGAACTTAGTGCCCAATGCCTCTATGTCCTGTTCTTTTGTTTTGACAATAAAAGGTTTATTCTGCAGCTTGGCCACTTCAAAATAAGCCTCGCCTTCAAGATACACGATACGATCAGCCTCTCCATATCGGTCATCATAAGAGAATACCGTCTGGGACCCCAAACTCACTTGTGTACCGTCAGGCAACTCCACAACATCAGCACCTAAACCGTCACCTCCGAAATAGCGGGTAACTTTAACTTCTCTCTCCGGACGGACAGTTAAAAACACAGTAGAAGTAATAACTGTGGCAATGATTGCCACAGCCGCATAAGTACTTATGCGCGTTAACAAGGTAAACCTTTTACGCTGGCGGGACTTTCTCTTATGGAGAAGGCGAAGCCAGCTATCGTGTATTTCAGAAACATCACGGGAAGGTGCACAGGCTTCATAAAGTGCTTTCGTCTCGAAAAACAGTTTTTTATTGTCTGTACTTTCATTCACCCAGGCATAAAAATCGTCCAAAGACCGACCTTGCAGCCGTCCTTGCAAATACCCGATGATTAATTCCGAATGTTCGTTTTCCATTTTTTTAATTAATTAGATGTAGATACAAAGTCGACACATGGTTAACTTGGCTCTTACATATACACAACGAACGGGAAAGAAAAAATACTCACAAGAAAAACAATTTTTTTCGTCATAATCCGGGAATTGCCTTCACCATGTGTGTCTCGTCCTAATTTGGGTTGACTGTGTATAAAAAAATCCTGTTATAGGTGGTCTATAAAAGTAAAAAAACAGACAAACCAGTAAATGAGTTGGGGAGGACGAAAAGTATCATAGAGTGGCAACTGCCATACTTTTATCGTCAGACTATAAAGTCATAGAGCTTTTGACCTACGTCGAATACCTTTTTGACTAAGGTCGAAAAGGCTTTTGACACTAGGCAAAAAGGTTTTCGACTTAGGCCAAAAATACAAGGAGCTATAATACAGGCCTTAATTTTTTGTATATTAGGACATTAAAAAGCTTCTATAATTCCTTTATTTTTTCACTTAAGAGATTGTTTTGATTCTTTCGTCTCATGAATTAAGATGGCTTTGGTCAAATTCGTCACTCCAATGAGTGAAAGCAGATCTTTAAGGTGAAGGCAGTCCAGATGCTTGCCTTCACTTTTTTACACATTGATTTTCAACGTATAGCAAGACAGGGTGAAGCCAACGCGCAAATTCTTTATAAAAGAAATATCAGTAGGAACAGATTCGAACAGTTCTTACGCAGATAAAGGAGGGAACGATAAAGCTGGTTCTCGACCGTACGGACAGAGAGATCCAGACGTTCTGCTATTTCGGCCGCTTTCAGACCTTCGAGATAGGACATACGGAAGATTTGCTGGCTTCTTTCAGGCAGTTCGGCAACCTTTTTCATCAGCAGATCGAGCAAATCCTTTCGCATGAAAAGTTCGTCGGATGCCTCAAAGAAGTCAAGCTCTTCCAATTTTAACTGAAGGGCGCGGTGATCGATGATCTCCTGCTCCATATTCATGCGGCGGAGACAATCCAGGCAGGCATTCCGGACGGAGACATAAAGCACCCGTTTCAGGTCATTCTCCGGAAGGCGGAACACCTGTTTGTCCCACAATTTCAGGAATACATCGTGGACAATATCTTCGGCAAAGAAACCGGAAACGAACTTCTCCGCAAAGCGCATCAACATCGGGGCATACTCCGTATAAATATGCCGGTATTGATCTATGTCCAAAGATGTATTCCCCATATTTGCAAATATAGAAAAAAAATCTAATTATTCATTAACAAACACTTCATGTACACCCGGTTCATCGAATTTTATCGGTTCGACCTTTCCGGTGACAGCATTCATACATTGAACTACATCGTTTCCGGTAGTCTGGACCTTGACCACCCAGCCGTTCTCTTTCTTGCAGACAGACAAGATATCCGTCGTATTGGAAGCCGGCATGACAGCCAAGCCGTCAGCGCAATGGATGGTTTCAATATGATAACGGCGCACAACAACCGGAAACTTTTTACCTTTATAGATAAAGGTGGCCGGACGCTGGTCTTGGTCGCTCGCCCAATCGGTATTCAACA
>ERZ857775.4100-NODE-4100-length-10933-cov-3.832230_pt1 | contig 10933 bp, 9 predicted proteins | sample MGYA00519698_ERZ857775 | MGnify/ENA primary metagenome ERZ857775 (study PRJEB31778, sample SAMEA3449363) | human gut metagenome | biome: human gut; feature: human-associated habitat; material: faeces | place: United Kingdom | collected 2010/2012 ...
GCTGTTCGACCTGTCGCCGAAGAAAAACCTCATCATCATCGGCACGAGCCACAGTTCCGCCGCGAGCGAACAGCAGCAGGCGGCCTATGTGGAACGGATCATACAGCAGTACGGCAGCGATTACGACATCTTCTTCAAGCCCCATCCCGCCGACAGCTCGTCGGCCGGTTACCCCGACCGGTTCGAGGGGCTGACGCTGCTGCCGGGTCAGATGCCGTTCGAAATCTTCGTCTGGGCGCTGCTCGACAAAATCGACATGATCGGCGGCTACCCCTCGACGACCTTTATCTCCGTACCGCTCGACAAGGTGGGCTTCCTCTTTGCCGCCGATGCCGACGGACTCGTCCGGCCGTTGAACATCCTTTTCCGCGACGCCGCGAACGTGGAATGGATTCAGTAAATGCCCCCGGCACCGAAAAACGCCACCCGGCTCGGGCGGCGTTTTTTTCGCGCAAAAAAATCCCCCGCCGAAGCAGGGGACCAGGCAAACAATTGTTTAACTAAATGATTTCGGGCGGAAGATTACCGGACGACCTCTCCCGACTGATTCTCCAGGCTTGCGTTCTTCTCCGTCTTCACCGGCTCCGATTTTTGCTCGGCGGGTTCCGATTCCGGCTCTGCGGGAGTCTGTTCCGGCTTCACGGGGTCGGGTTTCTCTTCCGGAGCGGTAGGCTCCTGCTTCTGCTCGGGAGCGGTGGGATTCTCCTTCTGGGGCGTGTCCTGCTTTTCGGGCTGCTGGGCATAAACCATTCCTCCGGCCGTCAGCATCAGCGCCGCCATCATCACAATCGTCTTTTTCATAGCTTTAAAATTTAAATGGTTGAACTTCATTCTTTCGTTAGCGGGTCGTCTTACTCGCGTTCTGACTTCTGAAAGTTCAAGCGAAGTGCCACAACGGCGCAAAACACGCAACAAACAGATTTCCAACGCAAACGCCATTGCGCTAAAAATCGGAGAAGGTGTGGAAAAATGTGGAGACGGGACAGAAAGTGTGGAAAAATTCCACAGCCGGAGTGTGGAACGGCCGTCCGGAAACCGGAACGGGACAGGCGGGAAGCCTCCTATTCGATACCGTAAAGATGGAGTTTGTTGTAGAGCGTTTTGCGGTCGATGCCGAGCAGTTTGGCGGCCTGCGACTTGTTGCCGCCCGCCGTTGCGAGGGCGCGGCGGATCTGCTCCTCCTCGGAAGCGGGATCGCGCAGCGAAAGAGGCGCCTCCGCAGGTTCCGCCGGACCTCCGGTGACTTCGGCCGGCAGGTCGCGGCAGGTGATGTACTCGCCCGCGGCGAGCAGCGTCGCCGACATCACCGCGTTTTTCAGCTGCCGCAGGTTCCCCGGCCAGTCATAGGCGGCAAGGGCCGCGGCGACCGCGGCGTCGAACCCGACGATCCGCTTGTCCAGCTCCCGGTTGGCCTGGTCGAGAAAGAAGTCGGCGAAGAGCGGAATATCCCCGCGCATCTGCCGCAGGCAGGGCATACGCAGCGTGAAGGAGTTGATGCGGTGGTACAGGTCGGCGCGGAACGTCCCGCGCGCGATGGCCGCTTCGAGGTCCTCGTTGGTCGCGGCCACGAGACGGATGTCGACGGGAATCTCGCGGTTACTGCCGACGGGACGGATACGCCGCTCCTGCAGGGCGCGCAGCAGCTGTACCTGCGTTTCGTAACCCAGGTTCCCTACTTCGTCGAGAAACAGCGTGCCTCCGTCGGCCGCCTCGAAAGCGCCCGTCTTGTCGGCCAAAGCCCCCGTGAAGGCCCCCTTGACATGACCGAAAAACTCCGAAGCCGCCAGATCGCGGGGAATGGCCCCGCAGTCGACCGCCACGAAGGGCTTTCCGGCCCGCTTGCTTTCCCGGTGGATCAACTGCGCCACATGCTCCTTGCCCGTGCCGCTCGCACCGTTGACCAGCACCGACATATTGGTCGGGGCCACCAGCCGGATGTGTTCGTACAACTGCCGGGCGGCGTCGCTGCGGCCCTCGATGTAGTTGAGCGGCTGCTCCGAAAAGCTCCCGGCCGCACGCGGCGCGGGCTTCGAAGCGGATTTCGCGGCCGGCGCCGCCGGAACATCCAACGCTTCACGGATCTTTTTCAGCAGTTCGTCGGGATTCACCGGTTTGGCCACATAGTCGCGTGCGCCGAGCTTCATGCACCGCACGGCGTTCTGGATTTCGGCGTAACTCGTCATCACGATCACCGGCGCCGCGACACCCGCTCCCGCCATCCATTGCAGCAGGGCGATGCCGTCCTCGTCCGACAGGCGCATGTCGCTCAGCACGAGCGAGAAGCCTCCCGCCTCAAGAGCCGTGCGCGCCGCCGCCACCGACGAGGCGGTCCCGACTCCGAAACCGCGTTTCGAGAGCCACGTGCGCAGCATCAGGGCAAAAGTAATATCGTCGTCGACAATCAGAATCCGCTCTTCCATAGGCTTCACAAAGATAGCGTTTTTTCAGCTTCCGCGACAATCGCGCGGATTTTTCCCGCCGCCGCACGCAGTTCGCCGCAAAGGGCCTCCGGCAACGGCCCTTCGCACGTCTCGCCCCGGCGCAGCGTCTCGGCGACCTCCGCCGCCCCGAGCATCGTGAAGATCGGCAGCATCTTGTGCGCCAGCGTCTTCACCGTCGCGGCATCCCCCTCGCCGAGCGCCCTTTCAAGCTCCGCGCAATTTCCCGCCGTCTGTTCGGCAAACGAGCGCAGGATGCTTCGCGCCGCCTCGGGATCGTCCCCGGCATAGACCGTCAGAGCCGTAAAATCGACCCCGTCCGCCGATGGGATCTCCGGGTCCCCGCCCTGCGGGACGATCTCCCCGCTGCCGCAGGCCGCCCGTATCGCCGCCATCAGTTCGCTGTAAGTGAACGGCTTGCGGAGGCACCCCGCAAAACCCCGGGCCGCGAAATCCGCAGCGCCCAGGTCCCCGCGCGCCGACACGGCGACCACTTTCAGCCCGGGATCGACCCCGCGCACCGCCTCCAGCACGCCGAACCCGTCGGCCAACGGCATCTGCAAATCGGTCAGCACCAAATCGAAACGGCTCTCGCCGACGAGTTTGGCGACATACTCGGGATATTGGCAGCTCTCGCATCCGATCCCGGCACGGCGGCACATCGCGGCGGTCATTTCGAGTTGCAGGGGATCGTCGTCGACCAGCAGCACGCGTAGTCCCGCCTGGGGCGCAGACTCTTCGGCTCCGGCAGCCGCACTCTCGGCCGCCGCTTCGCCGACGGGGACCGACACGATGAATTTGCTCCCCTCTCCGAGACGGCTTTCGAGCGAAATCGTACCGTCCAACAACTTCACGAGACGGTCGACGATCGACAGCCCCAACCCGAATCCGTCGACTCCCTGCGCCGAACTCAAACGCACGAACTCGGCGAAGATGCGTTCCCTCTCCTCGCGGCCGATGCCGCGGCCCGTGTCGCGCACCGAGAAGACCAGCCGCCCCCGCACCACGTCCACGCGGAGCGTCACCGACCCCTCGTCGGTGAATTTCAAGGCGTTGGAAATCAAGTTGTCGGCGATCTGACGGATGTGGAGCGCATCGCCCGACACCTCTCCCGCGGCGGCCGGTTCGGCCTCCAGACGCAGTTCCAACCCCTTTGCGGCGGCCGCGGCGGCAAATCCCGCACGGATGTTTTCGAACAGCTGCGCGGGACTGAACGCCACGCAGCAAACCTCGATCTTGTTAATATCCAGCCGGTAGAAATCCAGCAGACTGTTGACCAGCGCCAGCAGGTGTTCCGACGACCCTTTCATGTTGCGCAGGTAGAGTTCCTGCCGCTTGTCGCCCGTCAGCCGCGCAAGCAGGTCGATATAGCCCATCACCGATCCCAGCGGGGCCTTGATGTCGTGCGTAATGGCCAGCATCAGCTTCTCGCGCGCCTCCAGCAGCGACTCCTTGTCGCGGTTGGCGCGCTCCAGCTCGCGGCGGTAACGGTTGCTGCGATTGATGTCGCGCCAAAGCATCCCGACGAACAGGAGCATCAGCACCACGGCCCCGATGGCCACGCCGCCCAGGATGCGCGACGACCGTCTGCGGAAAGCCTCGTTGCGCTCGATACGCTGCATCAGGTAGGCCGTGTCCTCGGCCTCGAAGTCCATGATCAGGCGGTATATCTTCGTATTGACCAGTTCGTTGCTGTAACTCAACCGCAGCCCCTCCTGCCACGCATGGTCGTAGATGCCCTGCCGGTTGCTCGTGACGCTGTCCTGCAAGGCTTGCAGCACCAGCACGATGGTGTCCTTCACCGCGTCGACGGGGATGACCGGGGCGATGGTCTCGCGGCGCGAGATCACGAGGCTCGAATCGGCCTCCGGGGGACTGAACAGATCGCCCAGCCGCTGGAAAAAGCGGCGTTTGGCACGCGGCACGGCCGTCGTGTCCTGCCGCACGATGCTGCGGAACGGGATCGTATCGGCCACGACGGCCTCCCGGGGACCGATCAGACTGCGGATGTTCTTGTCCAGCAGGCCCGCCGTGGCCCCGGCGCGGATCGAACGGCGCAGGCTCACCGTGCGGCGCTCCTTGTCGGCGATCAGCCGCGTGATGCTGTCCAGACGCATCGTCTGCAACGAATCCCCGCCGACGGTCAGCGCCCGGAGCGAGTCGATCGAGGCCCGCACGGTACGCAGTTCCCGCCTGTAACGCGCCTCGTAAGAGGCGTATCCGGCGATCATCAGCTGTCCGTAGCTTTCGGCCTGGTAGAGGTGGTAGAGGGTCCGGTTGACGGCGCTGCGCTTGGTATGCAGCAGGGCGTAACTGCGGTCGGGCGCCGAGAAACGGACCGCCACCCGGTAGACGTAGCCCACCGAGAGAATACAGACCGCAATCAGCAGGAGATAGCCCGCCACGATCTTCGTTTTGACGAATTTCGACTCCTTCACAGGCCCAAATATACGAAAAAGCCCGGAAACCCGCGTGCGGAAAATGCACGGCGGCACGATTTAATGCTTATCTTTGCGGCGAGGGCACGGACAAAACCGGCGCACGAAAACCATGAGAAAGCATTGGGTACTGATTACGATAACGATTGCCGCCGTGCTGGCGGCGGCTGCCTACTTCCGGTTCTTCTTCGTCTTCGGCGAGGGCGTCAAGAGCGGAGAACTGAACTACGTCGTCTACAAGGGCGTGCTTTTCAAGACCTACGAAGGCAAACTGATCCAGACCGGCATCCGCTCGAAAGCCGCCGGGTCGATCCAGTCCTACGAGTTCGAGTTCTCGGTCGAGAACGAAGCGCTGGCGCGCGAGCTGATGCTGCAAGGGGGAAAGACGCTCGAACTGCACTATAAGGAGTATTTCGGGGCGCTGCCCTGGCGGGGCTTCACGAAGTTCGTCGTCGACAGCATCATCACCGTCCGGCCTGCGGAGCAGGGAAAACAGGGCGTCGACCGATAAAGCGGCCCGCTCCGCACAAACGAAAAAACGTTGCAGGCAAAGGCCCTGCAACGTTTTTTTCGAATCTGTTCCGGGTTTTCTAAAACTCCTTGACCTTGCCGCGGTTCAACAGCGGCAGCAGGAACGAGATGACCGCCGCCGCAAGCCAGAAGATCGCCACAGGGCCGAAATCGTAGTGTTTCACCCCGTCGGCGGCAACGGTGATGTTGGAGTCGATCAGCCAGCCGCTCGCCACGTCCTGAATGCCCGCAGCGATATAGGAAGTCATCCCCACGACGCCCAGTGCGGCGCCCGTAGCCTTCCGCGGCACGATGTCGACGGCCATCAGGCCCCCCAGGAAGCAGATCAGCACGCCGATGGCGATGCCGAACAGCACCATCGACAGCACGTTGACCCACATGGCGTTGCCTCCGTAGAAGAACAGCGCCAGCGCCGCGGCGTTCAGCACGCCGAAAATCAGCGCCGGAACCTTCCGGTCGCCCTTGAAGAGCTTGTCCGAGAACCACCCCGAGAGCACCGTGCCGAGAATGCCCAGCAGCGCGTTGATCGAGACCACCGAGATCGCCTCGACGTCCGAAAAACCCTTCGCCTCCTGCAGGAACAGCACGCCCCAGCCGTTGATCGCGTAGCGCGAGATATACATGAAGGCGCTCGCAGCGGCAAGAATCCATACCGCGGGGGTGCGCAGCACTGGTCATACAGGGCGTCGGCCTGCTCCTTCACCGACTTGTCGGCCGAGGCCGCCGGTTTCTCGTGCGCCAGCGCCTCCACCGGAGGCAGACCCTTCGATTCCGGGGTGTCGTGCAGCATCAGCAGGATCACGACCACGCCGATGGCCCCGGCTATCGCCGAGCCGAAGAAGCCCGCCTGCCAGCCTGCGAAGGTCACGATCGAACCCACGAACAGGAACGAGAAGAACTCCCCGAGGTTGTGGCTCGCCGAGAAGAAACCGTAGTAGGTCCCCCGCTCTTTCAGCGGATACCAGCGCGAGAGCGAGATGATCGCCGGGGCGGCGCCCATCGACTGCGACCAGCCGTTCAGGCCCCACATCACGGCGAACGCGATGAAGATCACGGCCGTGGGGATGACCGAGTGCATCAGCCCCAGCACGCCCATCAGCATGTTGGCCGCCGCAGAGACGATCAGGCCGGTGGCCATGAAGCGTTTGATGTTGCAGTAGTCGGCGATGAATCCGTTGACGAATTTGCCGATGGCATAGGCGAACAGCAGCGCCGAGCCGATAACGCCCAGCTGCGAGGCGTCCAGCGAGCCGCTGTCGAGAATCGGTTTCTTCATCACGTTGAGGCTCGTCCGGCAGACGTAGTAGAGGCTGTAACCGAGCGTGGCGGCGATGAAGGCCTGCATGCGCAGGCGGCGGTAGTATTTGTCGCGGGCGGCCTCGTCCATCTCCCGGGCGGGAGCGGGGGCGCTGATGCGGTAGAAGCGGGAAATGCGGTTCATTGCAGCTCCTTAATTATGCAGCCCGCGCGAGCGGAGGTAGGATATCAGCAGTTCGGGACGGTCCGTCTGGATCATCGTGGCCCCCATGTCGACCAGCTTCCCGTAGACTTCCGCCGGGTCGCCGCCGAAGGCCGCATCGTCGTCCAGCCCGCCGCAGAGCGAGGCCCAGAGCGAGTTGACCCACAGTTTCGAGCCGCCCGCCACGACCTTGTCCATGCACTCCTTCACCTCGGGGGTGTATTTGTTCCAGCAGACCTCGTAGGCAAGCGGCGCGATGCCCTTTTCCTGATACTCGGCGAAAAGCGCCCTGCCCTGCGGCTTGAGGATGTCGATGATCGGCATGTACATCATGTTGCGCGGATGCTCGGCGAACTTCGCGGCCACGGCATCCGTGCTGCGCTTGCCCTTGATCAGAATCTGATCCGTGACGCCCAGCTCCTCCGTGACGGCCAGCACCAGGTCGTAGTACTCGTAACCCTGGTCGACATTGACCACGATCCGGTCCTTGCACACCTCCAGCGCCTCGCGGAGCGTCGGCATACGGTGCGTCGTCTTCACGCCGTGACCCGTCTTCAGCACGCACCGCCGGATCGAGTCGTAGGTGATGTCGCAGACGCGGCCCTTGCCCGAAGTCGTGCGGTCGATCGTCCGGTCGTGGCAAAGCACCAGCACACTGTCCTTCGTGAGTTTCAGGTCCAGCTCCATGATGTCCACGCCCATGCCGATCACCGATTCGATGGCGGCGATCGAGTTCTCGGGGTAGTTGCGCCAGTCGCCCCGGTGCGAAGCCACGACGACGTTTTTGGAGCGGGGGTTGTGGATTTCGGCGACGATCGCCGCAGCGCGGTTTCCGGAAACCGGTTCGGTTTGCGTGCAGGCCCCGAGCAGGGGAAGGCAGGCGAAAAGGATCAGCAGTTTTTTCATTTTTAGAAATTTAAATTGGGTTAAATAAGGTACATAAAACAGCGCTCCGCAAAACCATGCGGAACACCCACCCGGCCCTATCTCCGCGAACGAAAACCGAAATCGTCCGAAGGCCCGTACAAATGTAACGAATTTTCGCGCAAATGCAACACTCCCGGATAAAAAATCGCAACGTCCGTTACGTATGCCGGGGTCTTTTTTCGTACTATATACAGGCAAGGTCCCCGATTAACGGGCAAAACCGCCCGCCCGAACAAACCAAACCGACGAAACCCGAAGAACACCCCCCCGGCCAAAACCGAAACCGAAACCGCCCGCACTCCGACACCGGAAATTTCCGCCTCCCGGCAGCTCTCCGGGATGAAATTCGTCATCTCCGAAACCCGCCCGACGCCTCTCCGGCCGATCCGAAAGCCCTGTCCGCCCCGTCGTCCTGCGAACCGGATCATAACCCCTGCATGGGGTCCCGCCCGCCATACGAATGTCCTGCAAAGAGACATTCGAAAAACTTTATCGAAAAACGATAAATATTTTTTGATATTCAAAATTTGTTCCTATATTTGTCGCCGTAACGATCCAAAAACAAAACATCAGCGACTATGGATTTACTCACAGTAGAACACGTCACCAAACGCTACGCTTCGCACACGGCGCTCGACGACGTATCGCTCGCCATCCCCAAAGGTTCGGTCTACGGACTGCTCGGACCCAACGGAGCCGGCAAGACGACCCTGATCCGCATCATCAACCGCATCACGGCGCCCGACGCGGGCCGCGTGCTGTTCGGCGACCGGGAGATCGCTCCCGACGACATCTACCGCATCGGCTATCTGCCCGAGGAACGGGGTCTCTACAAGAAGATGAAGGTCGGCGAACAGGCCGTCTTCTTCGCCCGCCTCAAGGGCCTTTCGCGCCGCGAAGCCGTCGCGCGGCTCAAACAGTGGTTCATCCGTTTCGGCATCCAGGAGTGGTGGGACAAGAAGGTGGAGGAACTTTCGAAAGGCATGGCCCAGAAGGTGCAGTTCATCGTCACGATCCTGCACGAACCCGAGCTGCTGATCTTCGACGAGCCGTTCTCGGGCTTCGACCCGATCAACGCCAATCTGCTGAAAGACGAAATCCTGGCGCTGCGCGACAAGGGCGCGACGATCATCTTCTCGACGCACAACATGTCTTCGGTGGAGGAGATCTGCGACCACATCACGCTGATCAACAAATCGCGCAACATCCTCTCGGGCGAGGTCGACGAAATCCGCCGCCGCCACGGCTCCAACATCTTCGAAGTGGCCTACCGCGGCGAGGAGCAGACCCTGCGGCAGGCCGTCGCGGGCCGCTGCGAAATCCTCGACGGCACGCAGGAGGAGTCGGTCTACCGGACGCTCAAGCTCCACGTCGAGAGCGACGCCGACGTGCGCGGGGTCATCAGCGCGGTCAACGACGCCGTCGAACTGCGTTCGTTCCGCGAGATCATCCCCTCGATGAACGACATTTTCATCAGAGCCGTGAACGGCTCGTTATGAAAAGCCGTTCCGGCCAGACGATAATCCCCCTTTGAAGAGGGGAGGAGTTTCGAAAACCAACGACAAACGACTTAATCACATCCTGTCATGTCCAACATATCCATCATCATCCAGCGCGAGTTCAACGAGCGCGTACGTAAAAAATCCTTCATCATCACCACCTTGCTGATGCCCGTGCTGATGATCGGGCTGATGGCCGCCCCGGCGCTCATCATGCAGTTCTCGCGGGGCGACGAGAAGGTCATCGCCGTCATCGACGACAGCGGGCAGGTGGCCCCGAAACTCGAAAACGACGAGGAGATCCGTTTCGAGACCACGGAACTCCCGACCGAGGAGGCCCGCAAGCAGTTGACCGACAAATTCGGCGTGCTCTACATCGGCGGCGAGATCCTGAAAAACCCGAACAACGTCCGGCTCTACGCCAACTCGTCGTCGTCGCTCTCCCTCGAAAGCAACATCACGGGGCAGATCGAGCGCATCCTCGAAGCCGAGAAACTCAAGGCCTACAACATCGAAAACCTCTCGCAGATCCTCGACGAGGTGAAGACCTCGGTCAACATGCAGACCTTCCGCAACGACAAGTCGCAGGAGGAGGACACGCAGGCGCAGTCGTCGGCCGTGGCCACGGGCGTGGGTTACGTCCTGGGATTCATCCTCTACATGTTCCTGCTGATCTACGGCTCGATGGTCATGCAGTCGGTGATCGAGGAGAAGAACAACCGCGTGCTGGAGGTGATGGTCTCGTCGGTGCGCCCCTTCGACCTGATGATGGGCAAAATCCTCGGCGTGGCTTCGGTGGCTATCGTACAGGTGCTGCTCTGGGGCGTGCTGATCGCCGGCGTCGGAGCTTTGGTGATGCCCCATCTGATGCCCGAAGACGTGATGGCGAGCGCCCAGGCCATGCAGCAGGGCATGCCCGACGCGGCTTCGATGTCCGGCATGAACCCCGAGATGCTGCAAGCCGTGGCCGCCATGACCGACCTGGGCTATATCGTCAAGATCTTCGTCAGTCTGCTGCTGTTCGTCTTCGGCGGCTACCTGCTCTACTCGGCGATGTTCGCCGCCGTGGGTTCGGCCGTGGACAACGTGCAGGACGCCTCGCAGCTGCAAATGCCCATCACGCTGCCGATCATCCTCGCGCTGTTGATGATGTTCGTCGTCATCAAGGACCCCAACTCGCAACTGGCCTTCTGGTTCTCGATCATTCCGTTCACCTCGCCGATCGTTATGATGGCACGCATCCCCTACGACATTCCGCTGTGGGAGGTCGCTCTCTCGCTCGTGGTGCTCTACGCCTCGTTCGTGGGCATGGTGTGGTTCGCGGCGAAGATCTACCGCGTGGGCATCTTCATGTACGGCAAGAAACCGTCGCTCAAGGAGCTGTTCAAGTGGATACGGTACAAGTACTGACGCCGGGCGTCAATTAAAAATGAAAAATTAAGAATTAAAAATTGGCACCTGTTTTTCTGTTATCAAAATAACAGATTCTTAAAATATTTTCATAAATTTGTCCCGAATTAGGACTTACCGAAAATCATTTCAACAAAATACTTAAAAATCAAAGAGCTATGATCTCGATCGACAACTACGATTTCAAAGGCAAGCGCGCGATCATCCGCGTGGATTTCAACGTGCCCCTCA
>ERZ857775.4102-NODE-4102-length-10926-cov-13.927606_pt1 | contig 10926 bp, 8 predicted proteins | sample MGYA00519698_ERZ857775 | MGnify/ENA primary metagenome ERZ857775 (study PRJEB31778, sample SAMEA3449363) | human gut metagenome | biome: human gut; feature: human-associated habitat; material: faeces | place: United Kingdom | collected 2010/2012 ...
AGTCGTAATTATCGATTTGCTTTTTCAACTGTGCTTTTGTTCAGCGTTTCCTTAGTATTCTGACTGTCTTCATCGTCTTGATAAAGTAATGCATATAAATCATAGTCATCAACCTTATTCAGGAAATAAACATTATCCTCATTGCCCTCAGCTGAGTAGTTAATCAACACATAGAACACGCTGCCGTCCTTAGTCGTTACAGCAATAAACTGCATTTCTTCGCTGTCATAAATGATTTTTTCCTGTTTGATAAGGGTTGCATTTCCGTCAGTATCGTAATAATCGTCACCGTAGTAGTCAATTTCGCTAACATCTGTTGTAGTAGTTTCACTGGTCTTGTTTCGGAAAAAGTTAGCAATGTCTACAGTATGCTCTGTCGTTTGTTCTGAATTATCATCCTGTACCACTGGCAATGTTTCCTGTTCAACTTCCGGCTCTACAGCTTCCTGAACATTCTGGTTAGCTGCATTGTCTTCAAAACCCAGCCCATCCTCTGCGGATGCTGTAACAGACATTGCACCACCCAGAATCATGCTTCCTGCCATCAAAGTTCCTATGATTTTTTTCCATTTAAACATGGTGATTACCCTCCGTCTTCATTGTGCTTTCCTTGGTTTCAGCTGATACAGCGTCTTCTGATAAAGCAAAAAAATCTGCAATATCTTGTTCTGTTGTTTTGCTTGCCATGATTTTTTTCGCTAAGCTCAGCTGCTTTTTGAAATTCTCATCAAAAGAAATGCCTTCCTTTGTCATGTATTCCGACATGACAGCCGTTTCAAGCTGTTCCAACTTCTTTTTGTCGTTCTTCAGCTTCTCACTTTCACTTTTAATCAAAGTTTCACGTTTGGCAATCTGTTTTTTGAGCGTTTCCAATCTGGTTTCATTTGATACCATAGTAACCTCCTGATTTTAATAGAATAATAGAATAGGGTCAACATAATTCCACCCATAACCATCTGTGTCAATATATGCAGCTACATGAACATAATCGTAAGGCAAACCACTTTGTATTGTATCTCTTATACCATGTTCCACACCACGTATACACTTTCTATCACCTGTTGTCGTAGCAAAAGCTTCTCCTGCTTTTAAAACACTACCTTCCGAGTACCCACTCTTCAAAGTGACATTTGTAATATAGATTTTTGTATCTCGATTTTTACCGTTTCCTGCTTTTCCGTCATACCAATAATTCAGACTTTTTTTCAACAGAATGACGACATGTTCACTTGAATTGTAGGAATCAATTTTACAGCCCTCTATTGGAGAATAAATATCTGCATTTGACGGATAAGACACATCTATTCCTCGATGAATACCTTTATATGTTGGTGGAATACCTCCTTCTGAATAGTCAGTATATTCATATTTAGCAATCTCACAATGCTGAACAAACCATCCTTGCATATCATAGCCATACCAGTTTAGAATGTTACCATCATGCATATAAGACTTGAAAGTTTCACCGTTAAAGATGTTCTTGTAGGTTTGGTGATTTCCGTATAGTGGCTCTGTATCGGTATCCTTGCCAACAAGGAGATTATAGTATTGCAATCGCTGGTCACTATAGCTCAAACTTCCCAATCTATCAAGAAGAATCTGCTCAAATGATTTTTTCTGCTTAATATTGCAATATAATCTGCAATCTGTTACCCATTCGTACTTTTGATAGAATGTATACAAACCTTCTTGGCTCATATTAAATCCCATTTTTGTACCATCTGTCGGTGCAATACTAGCAATTGGTGTGTTTTTTAATTTAACATCTGTTCCGGGCATGTACCAACTAAACCAACCTTCATCACGATTTTGCCACGTACCTGTTACATCATAGTAACCCCAGCCTTTATAGTTATTCCATTCGTACATACCGTCATATCTGTTCCCACAAGGAGCAACTACAGTTGCACCCTCATCCATGACATACCAGCCTGTTGCGGAATACTCATCATTTGCATTAAGGATTTCAAGATTAGATAAACTGTAACATATCAAATAAGTCACTCTTCCTGTAGAGGAATCAACCTTTTTACGAACAAAATTTGATAAATCTCCACTTGCAGAACCGACTTCTATTGTTCCTATTACATTATGCTTATCATCCCATCCAAGGTTGTTTTGGATACATCTAAATCTTGAACCGCTTGATGTAGCAAAGGCATAGTCCCAGCGTTCTTCCCAGCGAGAACCATTATCATAACGGTATACAAATTCGTACTCCTCTTCAAATATCTCATCAAGCAAGTCTTCCATTTTGCCATTGAATTTCCAGAACTTAATGTCATTACTTCCGTTAGAATCAGTGGAAAAATCGTAATTATAAGCACAAAGGAAACTCCATAATTGCCACGGGTCAAAATCCCATACTGGGTCATAATCAAATTCGGAGCTTCGTCCACAATACCATTCTGTAGGGTCATCTTTCAAATTTCTAATGTTAAGGAGACTTTCACCGCTTAATGAAAGCAGGATATTTCGCCAATTCCACGGAAGCTCTGACTGTGCCAATTTACACGCTTCTCTGTTTAAGTCAGAAGCCAATTTTGTATAGTATTCTTCTGCATCTGATAACGTCTGGTCTTGTGCTGTATACGTACCAAGGGTAAAACCACTCTGCGTAAACATCGAAGTAAAGATAGTGAGAATCAGCGTAATCGTCAGAACAATTACCATAAGGGGAAATAGAAGTGAAGCGAGAAACCATTTGGCTTCTTTTTCATAAACATTCTTTACAAATTGTTTCAGCTTTTTTCCTATGGACTGCTTTGCTTTTTTTCCTTGTTTTTTAGTGGTGTTAGACCTTTGCTTGTTTTTTAACCGACTCTCTTGCTTTTTCAGCTTACTTTTTTTCTTTGTACGCTTTTCTTGCAATTTGCTGTTCTTTTTTTGCTTTTTATCAATCAGCTTAGAGGGTTTTAGTTGCTTAGCAGCTTTATCCACAAGTCCTTTTTTTCCAGCATCTACGACTTTAATAAAATCGTTGGTAGAATCAGCGTTAATTGCTTTTTGATACGCAGAAGCACCAATACGTCGCATGGTATATCTTTCTGGTCGAAGTATCAATGCCATTGGTGTAGAAAGTCTTGAAATTGATTTGAGATTTTTCAGCTTTTTCTTTGAAAATTTCAATTCAAGTTTTTCTTGCTTTCTATGATTTTTCAGAACTTTTCCTTCAAGCTTATACTTTTGTTTTTGCTCTTTGTATTGGATTTTTTTTCGCTTTTGGATACGTTGAATTGCTTCATTGCTTTTGCTACCCTTGTATATAACAGCTTGTCCTTTCAATTTTTTCATTTTTTGCTGATAGGACAACTTGTTTATTTTTTGGAGAGTTTTTTTCGCCTTTATATCACGCTTGTTTTGCTTCAAAACAGGCTGCTTTTGCAATTTTAATTCAGTTGCACTATACTTTTGTAAACGATATCTTGCTTTGTGTAGTTTGTGCTGCTTCTTTTCCTTGAAATGATTTCGCAAGCCCAATCCAGCATCAATAGCAATTTTTGAAGCTGCAAAAGCACCTCTATGAACATCATCTTGTGCTTCATTGCGGTATTTATATGCATTTTGCTTAGCTGCAAGCAATGCTTTATTTTTAGCAGCATCACCAAGAGCAAGAATCCCAGATTCTGCGGTCAATCCAGTCTTTACAACTGCACTTCCAGTTTTTTGAACAGTAACCTTTCCAATCTTCACAAGACTTTTAGCTGTTATGCCCTTCATGGTTTTAGGCTGCCACTTATCTAAGGAAGTATTGATTTTTTTATTCCAAGATGGAACATCTCCAGTGAAACGATACCGCTGATTTACTAAGCGATGCAATACACCCTTGTTTTTCAGCTTATACTGCTTTTCACCACGAACAATGTTGACTTTCGTATGAAATTTCCCATCATCACCTTGCTGACGTGTCATTCGGAACTGAAATTGCTCATTTCCACCAGTAAGTTTTGTTTCTGCGGAAAGTCCAACATAAAATGCAGCTTTCGCTAGTTTGTAACCTGTCAACGCAGCTACTTTTGCGGTTTTTCCCTTAATAGATTCCGGCTGATAGTGGCTTAATGATGCACCTACAGAAACATCATTACCCACTTTGCGATGTACAAAATTTATACTTCTGTGTAAAACACCACTATTTTCATACCGATTATCTTTACCCAGAATATGTTCTTGTTTTTCAAGGTCTTTTCTGCGGTAACTCTCTGATAATTTCATACCAACAGATTCTAGGGATACTGCTGCTGTAAGTGTACCTTTTAGAACAGCCGAACCAGCAATAGCAGCTGCCTTTACTGTTTTACCCTGAAAACTAACAGGGTGTATGTTATGCAGCTTTGGAACATCTCCAGTAAAGCGATACTTTTGACTAGCAATACGGTGCATAATGCCCTTGTTCTCGTACTTTTCGCTCTTATCGCCCCATGTAATGCTTGCTGTTGTATGTAATCGTCCTTCTGGATTCTCTTGTCTTGTAAAATTCAATTGTAGCTGTTTCTCTTTGCCACTATATCTTTGCAGTTTCAGTTGCTGCTTGTCTAGTTTTCCTGCAATAGAATGTGAATATAGATTGCGATAACCGTTATTTTTATCTCTTGTACTTTGACGTGAAACAGCTTTTGAATCATAGCTAGATGAAGTTCTGGCTGAAAAAGAAGATGCAGACGTAGACCTTGTATTACTGCTTGAACTATGCTGTTGCCCCACGGTTGGACGAGTAGTAAAGCTGGTTTGATTTCTTCTTGGCATCGTATAACGCCCCATGTACCCAGCTCGTGATTGCTCAGTATGTGCAGGAGTAACTTTGGTTTCAGAGAAGTGCTTTGCATTTTGAAAACCAGATTGCTCAGTGACAGGTTTACTCTCAAATCTTGTACTCTCATCATGATTTCTCAGCGATGATGCAGACTGCTCTTGTCGAAAATATTTTGAATCAGTTGTATCTGTACTGACTGATGTATCATGTTTGGATGTAGAATGATAGGAATGTTCATTTACAGAATTAGTAGAATCTACTGGTTCATCATAGGTACGATGAAAGCTTCTATCTTCTGGCTCAAATTTTTGTGATTCTGAATGCTGCTCAATTGATTGATTTTCCATTGGAGAAGATTCAGACACATCTGATGAAGGGGATTCCGGCATGATTTCGCTTTCTGATTCAGTAGATTCAGTAAGTTTCTTCTTTGGAGGAGTAAATACAGGTTCAAAAGGCTTCTCTTCCTTGATTTGAGAATTAGTTTGCAACTTTTCACTAGGTGCTTGTTCTCTGGAATGTGCTTCTTTTGCTTGAACTTCTTTCTTACTGAATTGTTCCAATCCAGATTGCTGTTCACTAAGAGCTTTTAAACTTTTATCTTGAAATTTGGAACGATTCTCTTTTGAATCCAATTATGCCACCTCCAATTACTGAGAGGAGTGGTTATTTTCCGCTTCCTCTTCCAGAATACAATGATACAAGAGAACATCTACAGCAGTAAACCCATTTATTGTTTTTCCACTGTCTACACTGCTCAGGAACGTTTTTTTCTGTTCATCGGACATACTACTGTATTTTCTCTGCATAAGCTGATGAACATCCTCATTATTATCCGAATTTGAGAGCTGCTGTTCTTCCGGTTTCGTAGTCATCAAACGATACATGGTCGTATTTGTAGGGAATGTATCTGTAAATGGCAATACGATACCGCCATACTTAATCAATCCTTCACCTTGTCCACTATTTGTAACACATTCCATTTGCTGTGCAGAAATATGCAGCTTTTCAGAAAGTATATCCCTGTCACCAGCAGCTTGATTCAGCATATACACGAAGTCGGAGTTGTCAAAGATATTTTCTACTTCACTAGAAGAAAGCAAATCCTTGACATTTTGCGTGATTCCTGTTGGAACACCGCCCCATTTACGGAATCTTTTCCAGATTTCTGCGGAATACTGTGCTGTCTGCTGTTCTTTTAGCAGTAAGTGAAATTCGTCAATGTAGTATCGGGTAACTTTTCGCTCTGCACGGTTTTGTGTTACTCTATTCCATACCGTATCTTGTACAATCAGCATTCCAACTTTCTTCAACTGATTGCCAAGCTCCTTAATATCAAAACAAACAATTCGATTGTTAAGGTCGATGTTTGTGCGATGATTAAACAAATTTTGAGAACCGTTTACATACATCATCAATGAGTTAGAAATACGCAATGCAATATCGCCACGGCTCTTTAGCTCTTTGTATAAATCACTTAAAATAGGCATAGTTTCTTTGGAAGGATTATTATCAAAGAAATTAGTATAGATTTTACGAACACAATCATCAATGATAGAGCGTTCTTCGGCAGAAATGCCATATCTACCACCTACAATGATTTCACAAAGAGAAATAATAAAGTTTGATTTTGTTGCAATCGGATTATCATCATCAGCACTGTCTAAATTGATGTCCATTGGATTGATATAATCTTCACTCTTTGAGGAGATTTTCACTAGCTGTCCGTGCAAATGCTGAACCAAAGGGAAATATTCTCCTTCTGGGTCACAAATGATAATGTCATCTGTCGTTTTCAAAAAGCTATCCAGAATCTCTCGCTTTACAGAGAATGATTTACCAGAACCCGGTGTACCCAGAATCAAACCGTTGGGATTTTTCAAGTGAGAACGATTTGCCATAATCATATTTCCGGATACGGTATTTAATCCGTAATATGTACCATCTGTCTGAAACAGCTCTTGTGTGTTAAATGGTACAAAGACTGCAATACCAGTAGTGTGCATTGCTCTCGACGTTTGAAGCACATTGTATCCCAACGGAAGAGAACAATTTAAGTAATCTTCTTGCAGATAATCGCTGCTGCGAAGCATGCAGTTATTCTTTTGACACAAACGTTTTAGAAGTTCCAACTGTAACTTCAATTCTTTTTTTGTTTTTGCATAATTCCTTATCAAAATTGTGATATGAAACAGTCTTTCGTTCTTACTGTTCAGGTCATCCAGAAGTGTTTCCAATTCCTCGATATACATCTTGATGGACGGAGGAAGAATATTTGGGTCATAACCAGACTGAGAAGCTTTTTTCTGTTCGTCAATCTTCATTTTTTCAACGTCTGAAAGTTTAAGTTTAACGAATTTTAACGCATCAATCTGGTCAAGCGGTGTTACATGGATATTCACACAGAACAAATGCTGCATTTCCAAAAAATCATTCAGAATTGTATCTGGTAATTCTCCGGCAAGAATGTCCATAGTCGAAATCGCACCGTAGGCACTTCCAATCTCAAAATTCATCTTGTTGAACTTGAATGAAGATGGAGCGATAAAATCTTTAGTGTCCATTCCATATCGAAGCATTTCTTTCCAGTCAAAAATAAATGGACTATTTTTAAACGGATTCAAAGAATAATACAAGGTTTCTAGTCTTTCTGTTCCGTTTAGAGCTTTGGCATCCACACCAATATTTTTGAACATTTTAATGACTTCTATCTGGATATTCATAAGCTTACTTTTAGCTACACGATAAGATGGTGCTTCAATCGTAAACGTAAGAAATTTCCTTGTAGATTGACCATTATTTCCGGATTTAAGTTTGCTAACAATCATCTGAGAGTATTCTTCTCGAATGTCATTAAAATCATCGTCCTGCTTTTCAATCTGGATTTCACTGACAAGTTTATCTTGACTGCGATTTTGATTTTCAAATGTCAACTGAAATTTGATTGTGTTATCAAAAAAATTGATAAGGTCGCAGTATTTTGAAAAAATATTGTTCTGTTCTTCAAACTCTGCTAGACGATAGCTTACATCGTAAAACTGGATGGTTTTTGAGAAAGTGTTCTCTGTCACCTGACAAACACCGTCTTCATACATTCTATTGTATGCAATCGAATTTTGCACAGTAGAACTGTCCTTGTTGAATTTATGAATTTCTGTGATACGCTGCTGCATCACATCTTTATCTTCTTTTGTCAGCTGAGAGATTGGCTTTTGAGATGCGATAGTTGCAGCGGTTTTTGTGCTGTTTTTTACTTTCTTTTTCTTATCAGTTTTCTTTCCAAACAAGCTATTTACCTCCGTTCGCTTTTTTCAAAATCCGTTTCAGCCTAGTTGATTCCAATTGTAGTTCGATACAAGATAAGACATCCGTACTACGATAAATACGTTTGTGCTTTTTTTTGAAATATCGTATCATGTTCTTAAAAATCGCATCAAAAAACAGTCCGTTCTTCTTGTAGATTCCGCATACAATTGCAGGGGCTGCAATGCAACCCATAGCAATAATTCCGCCAGTAAGCCCAAGTACACCTCGTGTCAGGAAAAACACAGGAAACCCAAGAGCTATTCCTATTCCAAAGCATACACACTGCCTTTTGGTTAAGCCGAACATGAATTTTTGTTTTATATCATTTAAGTCCTTTGGTACTTTGACAAAATGTGAAGACTTTGCTCCCATTGTATACCTCCCATTAATGTGCGTTAAACGCAGATTTAGAAATTGCTCCTGTACGAAGAACTGTAAATACCAACGCACAAGTATAACCTAATAGAAATACCATCTGCATAGTAACGCTTCCAGAGCCACTATTTATTGTAGAAATCGCATTGTTAAATAACGTTTTAAAAATGCCAATCGCTACAATAATGAAAAATCCCTGAAATGAAAGAGCTATCAATTGCTTAATCCAGTTCTTGCCGACAGAACCAAATTCACCGCCGTCTACCAATGTTGCAACTGGAATCGGAGAAATACCTAAGTACATAAAAACTTCGATTATTCTAGAAGCCAGTACGATAACAATAGCCACTATCATAATTATGACACCAAGGTACACTATGATGGAGATAAGCCATGTAGAAATCAATTCTCCTATGCTAAGACCGTCCAATGCATTCTTATTCAGTGACACATCTGTCACACTGGTATTAAATAAAGTTGTCATTGCTGCTGAGGTTGCCGAAACGCCGAACCCGAATAGGGCAGAAGCAATGTAATAGACATTCGATATTAAAATCGTGCCACATAGCGTTTTTATAATCCATTTGACGAATATTGAATCATCAAAGTCCTTGAAGTTATTCCCTCGAAGCACCATTTGTATGAGGTCATTTATCATTAAAATGGCAAAAATGATACCTGCTATGGGAACTACTGCATTATTACAGAGCGTTTCAATGGTTTGCCATATTGTTGTTCCACTGCTTCCGCTTGCACCTGTAAAATTTGCAGGATGCGTGGTCAAGAAGTTTGAAACCAAACCGGAAACGCCTGTATCAGAGTTGTTGGGGTCAAAGGATGTTTTTATCAAATCACCAATGCTGGAAAATTGAGATTTGATACCGTCTTTAAACAAGTTTTCAATCCACGTTTGCAGACCATCCACAAAGTCTTGTATAACGCCCATTACTTCACCGTCCTTTCTGTATACTATAGGAATGACCTGCGGACAAACTGTCCACAAGTCATCCGTAGTAAAAAATATAGGAGATTGTTACCGTAACAGACGATTAAACAGCATTCTGCATCATGCTGATAAGTACCGGAACGAGGATAATGCCCAGCAGAATCAAACCAAGACCAGCCATCAGCTGCTTCATGCCCTGAGATTTTGCACCAGCGTTATCGTTACCGTAGCCTTCCAGCAAGTTAACTACGCCCCAGACACCAACACCGCCACCAATCAGGATAACAACAGAACGCAGAACTGTTCCAGCAGTCGAAATGAATGAGGAACTGTCAACTGCACCGGATGCACCGGATGCAAAAGCAGTCATGCTGCACATGCAGCACATGATTGCCATGGTAAAGATGGTCAGCACCGTCTTCTTTGTCATCTTACAAGTCTTAGTAAGCTTTTCGTTTGCAGCCGAAACTGCCATTGTAGATGTTTTCTTCATTTTCTTTTTCCTCTTCTTTCAGATTATAATTTTTTAATTTACACCTAATTGCAACATAAAGAATGGTATGGGGAAGTACAGTCTATGATACCGAAAACTCGAAAAACGAACCATATGTACATAATCTCTATATTGCAATTACCAGACAACCCATTATTCAGCAAGCATATTCTACGGCAACCTTGTCCGGCGGGGTTTCCATCCTATGTTTACTTCTTTTTGCCACGTAATCGGCGATGTCAAATTTCATATTGGGGTTATCATCCAATAGAAATCTATAGTTGGGGTGCTTTGTAATATCATACTTATCCGAAAAGAATGGACGTACTCCTCGAAGTTGTAAGATACATTTACCGCCGTCCATGACTGCTAGTTCATCCTGTGACTTCAGCTCCTTTCCCAGCTTTTGATAGTTAGTTCCGTAACTCTCGCTTTGTCCTCGATTTTGAGAAGTGTTATACGAATCAATCGTTTCTTTTCCCAAACTCTCGGAAATTTCTTTCAATGTTGACTTCTCTTTGCCACCGAGAAACAGCGTAGTGTCACAGTTACCCTCAATCGTGTCAGCATTATCTTTGTAAATCGCCTTTAGCTGCGATTTAGCCTGAAGAATGATACTTGCAGATATTTCACGACTTCGGATAGTAGCTATCAACTTTTCAAACTGTGGTATTTCTCCAATGTTCGCAAACTCATCGAGTAAGCAGCGAACATGGTATTTCAGCTTGCCACCGTCATTCGTATCTGCACGAGTACAGAGCAAGTTGAAAAGCTGTGAATACATAATTGCTACTAAGAAGTTAAATGTAGCATCGGTATCAGAGATAATGACAAATAAAGCAGACAGCTCATCACCAAGTTTGTCTAAGCCTAATTCGTCATATCTGGTTATCTCTAATACTTCATCTATTGCAAACGGTGCTAACCGTGTTGAACAAGAAATCAAAATAGACTTTGCTGTTTTACCAGAGACGAAAAGTCAAGGACTTTTTCATCAAATTCAAAAAGAAGTCACATTTTGCGGACTTCCTCACGGAGCAGACGCTTGATTTTGTC
>ERZ857775.4108-NODE-4108-length-10914-cov-2.951285_pt1 | contig 10914 bp, 7 predicted proteins | sample MGYA00519698_ERZ857775 | MGnify/ENA primary metagenome ERZ857775 (study PRJEB31778, sample SAMEA3449363) | human gut metagenome | biome: human gut; feature: human-associated habitat; material: faeces | place: United Kingdom | collected 2010/2012 ...
CTCATAGTATGAATTCAGGGTGTTATGGGTTAAACTTCCAATTATTTATTTACTTTTGCAAACGACTTACAAAATAATGCTTTTATTTTGATTTGTGAAAATTATTAGAGTCTCAATCTTGACGAATTTTGTGGATGAAGCCATTTTATAAACAGGTTATAAAGTTTTTTGCCTTTTTGCTGGTAACAGTTTTTTTGTTCTGGCTGGTGTATCGAGATCAAAATTTCGATGACTTGATGAAGGTTTTGCGTGATGATGTCGACTATACGTGGATATGGGTAGCGATTGTTTTCGGTTTACTTAGCCACGTGAGTCGTTCTCTGCGTTGGCAGATGTTGACGAAATCTATGGGATACCGGATTTCTTTCATGAATAGTTTCATGGGGGTGATGATTGGTTATTTTGCTAATATGGCGATTCCCCGGATGGGTGAGTTTACCCGTTGTGGAGTGGTGAGTAAATATGAGAACGTGCCATTCTCGAAGTTATTGGGAACGGTTGTTACCGAGCGGGTATTTGACATGATTATGTTGCTGTTGCTTACTTTGGTTGTTGTTGTTTCGCAATTTAAACAGGTCGGGATATTCCTGGATAATAATGAAGAGATTAAACAAAAGTTATACACGATGTTTCATTCCCCATGGACTTACGTGGTGTTGGGAGTATTGATCGTGGGGGTGGCAGGTTTCTTCTGGTTTGTACGGAAAGGTACTTTCTTCACCCGGTTACATCATTTTTTATCGGGAATGAAAGAAGGTTTATTGACCGTGAAGGACGTGAAGCATAAGTGGTTATTTATCGGTCATACGATTTTTATCTGGCTGATGTATTTTCTGATGCTATACGTTTGTTTCTTTTGTTTCCAGTTCACCTCTCACTTGGGACCGATGGTTGGTTTGACCGTGTTTGTTCTTTCCAGTTACGGGATGGTGGCTCCGGTACAAGGTGGCGTGGGTGCGTGGCATTTCATGGTGATTGCAGCCTTGATGATTTATTTACCGCATACGGAAGAAATTGCCAGCCTGTCTAAGACATTTGCTTTGTTGACTCACGGCACGATGACATTGTTGTATATCGTGGTAGGCGTGTTGTGTTTGTTATTCTTGCCAATATATAATCGGAAGTAAATTTCATGTTTATGGATATTGTTGAAAAATATTTTACCGGGTTAAGTGAGAGACAATTGGAACAGTTCCAACAATTGGAGGGGCTTTACCGGGAATGGAATGAAAAGATCAATGTGATTTCGAGGAAAGATATAGATGCTTTGAACGTGCATCATGTTTTACATTCTTTGGCGATAGCAAAGGTGATTTCTTTCAAAGCGGGGACAAAAGTGTTGGATGTCGGAACGGGAGGAGGTTTTCCCGGAATTCCGTTGGCTATTATGTTTCCTGAGGTAGATTTTTTCCTGGTAGATTCTATCGGGAAGAAAATTAAAGTGGTAGAGGGCGTTGCAGGAGCTTTAGGCTTAAAAAATGTGATAGCAAGGCAATTGAGAGTAGAGACGATGAAAGAAAAATTTGATTTCATCGTGAGTCGTGCCGTGACGGCTTTTCCGGCTTTTGTAGCCTTGACCAGAAAGCGTATTCGAGAGAATAGTTTCAACGATTTGTCCAATGGGATTTTGTATCTGAAGGGAGGGGATTTTGAAGAAGAGATTCGGGATTTCAAGGATAAAATTTCTGTTTATAATATTCCTGATTTTTTTGAGGAAGAGTTTTTCGAAACGAAGAAATTAATTTATATGAAATTCCTCAAATAATTTTCTATTAACGATTTGGGAATAAGAAGAATTCTTCTTAAATTTGTCGCAGTTTACATTTCCACCTGGTTCATGCCGGGTGATTTTACTTACGTAATGAGAATTATCCAAATATAACGTGACTATATGTACGATATTTTAGAACTGAATGAAAAGTTACTTTCAGATTTGCGTCAAATTGCAAAAGAACTGAATGTTAAAAGGATTGAATCCTTTAAAAAGAAAGAATTAATATACAAAATTTTAGATCAGCAAGCCATGATTGCTACCGAGGAAACAGCTCCCGTTGAACCGAAGGAGAAGAAACCTCGCGTGAGAGTGATAAGGGGAGGTGCTGAAAAAGTGGGAGATTCCAAAGGTGGATTGGCCAAATTTAATCGGAATAAAGATAAGAAGGCCGATGCGAAACAGGAGAAAACCCAAAATGAAACTGTCAAAGAGGCTCCCGAAAAGAAAGATGCAGTTTTACCCGTAGAGGAAGTGCAGCCGATCAATGTCGTGCATAGTGATATTTTGGATAAGGATCTGGTTTTCAGTCGTACGGAAAACGGTATTGTTGTAGAGAAAAAAGGAGAGGTTGTTGCAGAACCACAGGAAACGGAAGTAAAGAATGAAACTTCAGAGGCTCCTAAACGTGAGCAAGCCGGACAAAAGCAAGACCGTAAGTTTTTTGATAAGCGTAATCGGAAACAAACCAATCGAGAAGAGGTGAAAAGTGAAGAAGGTAAAGAAGAGGTGAAAGAGGAGAAGGCGGTTGAAGAGGTTGTTAAAGAGGAACAGGTGGCAGAAAGACCCAGCCGTCCGAAGTTTGTAAAACGGAATAGACGTGTTGAGAGAGATGAAGAAACCATTCGTCAAGATGTGGAAGAGAATGAGTTTGAAGATGTCGAAAATGAATCTGGCGTTAAGGAAGAGGCTGAAAATGAAAATTATGAAAGCGTTCCTGCTGAGTTTGAAGAAAGAAAAGAAAGTCAAAACAAGATGCGTTTTGACAAACGCGATAAATATTACGAGTTCGAAGGAATTATTTTAAACTCGGGTGTGTTGGAAATCATGCCTGACGGGTATGGATTCCTTAGATCTTCTGATTATAATTACTTGAATTCTCCGGATGATATTTACGTATCACAATCTCAAATCAAACTATTTGGTCTGAAAACCGGTGATGTAGTAGAAGGAGTTATCCGTCCACCCAAAGAAGGAGAAAAATATTTCCCATTGGTAAAGGTTTCGAAGATCAACGGACGTGATGCAGCTTTCGTTCGCGACCGTGTTCCTTTCGAACATCTGACACCTCTCTTCCCGGATGAAAAGTTTAAACTTTGCAAAGGCGGTTATTCAGACTCTATGTCTGCCCGTGTCGTCGATCTTTTCGCTCCTATCGGTAAAGGCCAGCGTGCATTGATCGTTGCCCAGCCAAAGACAGGTAAGACCATCTTAATGAAAGATATCGCAAACGCTATCGCAGCCAACCACCCGGAAGTTTACATGATTATGCTGCTGATTGACGAACGCCCGGAAGAAGTAACAGACATGGCGCGCAGCGTTAATGCAGAAGTAATTGCTTCTACTTTCGACGAACCGGCAGAACGCCACGTAAAAATTGCAGGTATCGTATTGGAAAAGGCAAAACGTCTGGTAGAATGTGGTCACGACGTAGTTATCTTCCTTGATTCTATTACTCGTCTGGCTCGTGCATACAATACAGTATCTCCTGCATCCGGTAAAGTTCTTTCCGGTGGTGTGGATGCAAATGCACTTCATAAACCTAAACGCTTCTTCGGTGCTGCCCGTAATATTGAAAACGGTGGTTCACTGACTATTATTGCTACCGCATTGATCGATACCGGTTCTAAAATGGACGAAGTTATCTTCGAAGAATTCAAGGGTACAGGTAACATGGAGTTGCAGCTCGACCGCAACCTGTCCAACAAACGTATCTTCCCGGCAGTCAACATTACCGCATCCAGCACTCGTCGCGACGACCTGTTGCTTGATAAAACAACCCTTGACCGCATGTGGATATTGCGCAAATATCTTGCCGACATGAATCCGATCGAAGCAATGGACTTTGTTAAAGACCGTCTGGAAAAAACCAGAGACAACGACGAATTCCTGATGAGCATGAACAGCTAATCAACAGCAAACTTATAAATGAACGGTGAACAAACTGCGCCATAACAAGTGCAGTTTATTCACCGTTTTCTTTTTCGGTAACCCATTTTATGACTTATCACCTGCCGTTTATCACTTATCATTCAACTCCCATCACCGATAGTTACCCCTAACCGCTTGCCACACCTTTCATTTTTGTACAAAATACTTTCATTTGCGTCCAAAACTACTACCTCGCCCTTTTTTACGTTTCCTTTTTTCCTACTTTTGCTTCCAAATCAAATATTACTTAATTCTAACCAGTAATGAAAACTATTTATCCATTCATGGGATTAGCCCTGTGCAGCGTGACAGCGCAGGCCCAAGAAAAGCCCAATTTCCTGATTATCCAGTGCGACCATCTGACACAACGCGTTGTGGGAGCTTACGGACAAACACAAGGCTGCACCCTCCCTATTGACGAAGTCGCTTCACGAGGAGTTATCTTCTCCAATGCTTATGTAGGCTGCCCTCTCAGCCAACCCTCACGCGCTGCTTTATGGAGTGGCATGATGCCTCATCAAACCAATGTACGTTCCAACTCCAGCGAACCTATCAACCCACGTATTCCCGAAAATGTACCGACATTAGGAAGTCTTTTTTCTGAAAACGGTTACGAAGCCGTACACTTCGGAAAAACGCATGACATGGGTTCACTTAGAGGATTCAAGCATAAAGAACCAGTAGCCAAGCCATTCACTGATCCGGAATTCCCGGTCAATAACGACAGCTTCCTGGATGTAGGAACATGCGAAGACGCTGTTGCTTATCTAAGTAATCCGCCGGAAGAACCATTCATCTGTATCGCAGATTTTCAGAACCCTCACAATATCTGTGGATTTGTAGGAGCGAACGAAGGAGTACATACCGACCGCCCCATTAGCGGAACCCTTCCGGAACTACCAGCCAATTTCAATGTAGAAGACTGGAGCAATATCCCTAAACCTGTACAATACATCTGCTGCAGTCATCGCCGCATGACCCAGGCCTCTCATTGGAATGAAGAGAATTACCGTCATTACATTGCTGCTTTCCAACACTATACCAAGATGGTTTCCAAGCAAGTAGACAGCGTATTGAAAGCACTTTACTCCACTCCTGCCGGAAAAAACACAATCGTTATTATCATGGCTGACCATGGTGATGGGATGGCTTCACACCGCATGGTGACCAAACACATCAGCTTCTACGATGAAATGACCAACGTACCGTTTATCTTTGCAGGTCCCGGCATCAAACAACAGAAAAAGCCCATAGACCAAGTATTGACACAGCCTACACTGGATCTTCTGCCTACCCTTTGTGATTTGGCAGGAATTCCTGTTCCGGCCGAAAAACCGGGAATCAGTCTCGCACCCACATTAAAAGGAGAGAAACAGAAAAAAACTCACCCTTATGTCGTTTCCGAATGGCATAGCGAATATGAATATGTCGTTACTCCCGGACGTATGGTACGCGGACCGAGATACAAGTACACTCACTATCTGGAAGGTAACGGAGAAGAGCTATATGATATGAAAAAGGATCCGGGAGAACGCAAGAATCTCGCCAAAGACCCTAAATACAGTAAAGTCCTCGCCGAACACCGTGCCATGCTTGATGATTACATCGCCCGCACCAAAGACGATTACCGGAGTTTGAAAGTAGATGCCGATCCACGATGCAGAAACCATACTCCCGGCTACCCCAACCACGAGGGCCCTGGGGTACGAGAGATACTCAAAAGAAAATAAATTATAAAAAAGAGTGAAGATTTCTTTGTAATCTTCACTCTTTTTAGTTCTTTTGCAGATAAACTTACAAGCAAGCAATTCTTATATCAGGTGAAAAAACACAGACGTCATATAATTGCAATAGTCGTAACCGCATTAATATCGGTCACCTTATATGCTGCACGTACAAATTCAGATCGTCTTTCTTTATTACAACCTTTACTTGAATACAATCATCCATTTAGTCCGGACGCCCCTGTCGACAGCATCATTGCCTGGGAAAAACTTTTAGAACCGGAATTACAAAAGGAACAACAATACCCACTCCTATTCCAGATAAATCTGCTGACCGTTCAAGCCTTAATCACAGAAGGCAACATCAGTCTCGCCATCAACCAGGCCAATCAGATGTACCAGAAAGCCAGAGAAATGGACTATCCTTTGGGAACAGCACTCGCATTACACGCCATTGGAAATACCTATTTAAGTTCGTCAACACCACAAGTTGCCATCAAATCGTATAAGGAAGCATTAGAAATCATTCAGAAACTCCCTCATGCCAACCAATATATCAAAACGATCTTGTCCCAATTTATCCTGACGAAGCTCAACTATCACCAAATGACAGATATAGAAGACAATATCCGGGAACTCGAATCTGTTATCAACAAGGATACGAATCCCCAAGACGATTTCCACCTTGTTTATTGTCAGGCATTCTATCGCATCCAGATGCATCATCTTCCGGAAGCATTAAACTATATACGACAAACCGAACAAATCAGCCGGCAACACCAGTACCCATATTTTCATTTAATGATTAAATACCTGTATTCACGCTACTACACTGAATCCAAAGAATACACGCAGGCACTAACCACACTTGACGAATTACTTTCGCATACCAAAGCAGCCAACTCATACAGATCCCTGCAAGTACTGAAAGATCGTGCACACATACTTACACTAATGGGAAACAGCAAGGAAGCATGTGAAGCTTATGAAATATTCAATACGTACAAAGACTCTTTGGACGCAATGAATTATATTCGCCAAATCAATGAATTGCACACCCTCTACCAAATAGATAAAAACGAACTGGACAACTTAAACAGACAGAAGACAATCCTCTACTGGAGCTGGTTCACCATCCTATCCATAGTCATACTGATTGTATTTTTCATCCTTTTGGTCAGACGAGGAAATAAAAAACTGCGCCAATCACAGCAGGAACTGGAAAAAGTGAAAAAGCAAGAAGAAAATTCCATCCGGACAAAGAGCTTTTTCCTTTCCAACATGAGCCATGAAATTCGCACGCCGCTCAATGCGTTGTCCGGCTTCTCCTCCATCCTGACGGAAGAATCCATCGACAACGAGACCCGGAAACAGTGTAGCGATATTATTCAGCAAAATTCAGAACTGTTACTCAAGCTGATTAACGACGTAATCGACTTGTCCAGTCTCGAAGTAGGCAAGATGAAATTCAAATATGAGCGATGTGATGCAGTGGCAATATGCAGAAACGTTATCGACATGGTTGAGAAAATAAAACAAACGAATGCTAACGTCCGTTTTTCGACCTCTCTCCATTCATTAGAATTGACGACAGACAATGCAAGGTTACAACAATTATTAATCAACCTTCTCATCAATGCAACCAAATTTACTCCGCAAGGTTCCATCACCATGGAACTGGAAAAACAGACAGAAGACATAGCACTGTTTTCCGTGACCGACACCGGTTGCGGTATCTCTCCGGAGAATCAGAATAAAATATTCAACCGTTTTGAGAAACTGAATGAAAATGCTCAAGGGACAGGACTCGGTCTGTCTATCTGCCAACTCATTATCGAGCAGCTGGGCGGCAAAATATGGATTGACTCCAATTATGAGGAAGGAGCCCGTTTCCTGTTCACACACCCCATTTACCATGAGCAACAAGGAAAGGAGGAAGCCGAATGAAACAAGTCCTGCTCCTGATCCTTCTATTATGCTGCACCCTCACCGGAAAAGCCAGCACCAAGATTGTTTTGGAATCCGACAGCCTGATAAAGATGTTGGAAACATTACCGTACGATACGACACGGCTGAATGTTCTCAATCAAATCATCAGAATAGAACAAAACAACCAGCAATGTATCCAATATTCGGATGCATTAATGAAAGAAGCATTGCAACTGGGAAATGACAAATATGCCGGTCTGGCTGCTTACTACCATATTTTATACTATTACAATCGTAATAATCAAGACAGTGTAGCCAAATGGCTCACCATAATGGAGCCTCATGCCCGGAAATCAGATTTATGGAATTACTTCTTTGATGCCAAACGTTTCCAGATAGACCTGTACACATTCAACGAACAATACGAACTTGCTATCAACGAATCTCAAAAGATGCAACAGCAAGCCTCCCAAATGAATAGTAACCGGGGTAGTATGGCTGCCTATCAATGCTTGAGTAATGCATATATCGGCAGCCAGCGCTGGGATAAAGGAATAGAAGCACTGGAGGCTGCCTACCAGCTACTCACTCCGACAGAAAATCCGGTGGTCCGTATCTCGGTATTGTCACAGTTAGTATCCGTTGTCAAAGAAAAGAAGGATAATAAAAAACTACTCAAATATTTGCAGGAACTGGAAAACACTCTTCATAACCACATCAGTGCAAACCCATCCTTAAAAGCGGGATTTGCCGATGTATACCTGTTCAATGAACTGTTCTACAGCTATTATTACCTGAATACCCATCAGCCGCAACAAGCCTATGAACATCTCGTAAAATCTAAAGAATATCTGGACGAGAATACTTATTTCATGTATAAAGTACTCTATTTCGACACATTTGCCAAATATTACCAGGCAATTGGAGCCTACCAACAGGCATCGGATTATATCGACACGACACTGACGATGTTGAAGAAAGACTTCACAAGCGACTATGCCGAACAGCTACTCGAAAAGGCCAGAATATGGAAACAGGCAGGGCAAAGCGGAAAAGCCATCCCCCTGTATGAGCAGGCACTTGCCATCAAAGACTCGACAGCCACTGTACTCTCAAACAATCAGATGGCACAGATACAAAGCAAATACAATATCGAAAAAACAGAACTGGATCAAAAAAGGGAAAACAACCGGATCCAGCTCACCTATCTGATCTTTATATTTGTTATCCTGATTCTGCTTTTTATCTTTATGGCACGACTCTTTATGGTACGGAAGGCACTCAAATACGCGGAAAACGAAATCCGGAAAACAACAGAAAACGTGCGGAAGACCAATGAAATAAAAAATCGCTTCCTGTCCAACATGAGCTATAACATCCGTACCCCACTCAACAATGTGGTCGGTTTCTCACAACTCATAGCCAGCGAACCCAATATAGACAAGGAAATAAGGCAAGAATACTCAAACATCATCCACAAAAGTTCGGAGAAGTTAATGAGACTTGTCAATGACGTTCTCGACTTATCCCGTTTGGAAGCTCAGATGATGAAGTTCCAGTTGCAAGACTATGATGCCACTACCCTATGCAAGGAAGCATGCAGCATGGCGCAGATGAGGAACGAAGAAACAGGTATCCAGATTGAATTTTCCAGCGAAACGGACGCCCAAATTCATACCGATATAATGCGACTGACACAGGCCTTGATTAGCGTACTGGTGTACCCACAAGAACACCGGCAAGCACGAATCATCCGGTTCACATTAAGCCAGAATGAAGACATGCTTTGTTTCCGGATCACTAATTCACCTTTGGCAGACCATGCATTCGTATCACAGGAAACCATCATCCGGCATGATATCAACCTGTTGTTACTAAAACATTTCGGAGGAAACTATCTCGTCAACGATAAAACTCCCGGAGGTCCGGAAATTGTTTTCATCTACCCCATCGTTTCCGAATCGAAATAAAGCACTATCTTTGCAAAGTGTAAACTTAAACACTTAATTATGTACACCAACAAACAGATTTGGAGTGTCAGTTATCCGATACTACTAAGCTTGCTGGCACAAAATGTCATCAATGTCACCGACACAGCATTCCTCGGACACGTGAGTGAAGTAGCCCTTGGAGCATCAGCTATGGGCGGGTTATTCTATATATGCGTATTCACCATCGCATTCGGATTCAGTACCGGTTCGCAGATAGTCATCGCACGACGCAATGGCGAAGGACGCTATTCGGATGTCGGTCCCGTCATGATTCAAGGAATCATGTTCCTGTTCGTCATGGCCCTGCTGCTATTCGGATTCACCAAAGCATTCGGTGGAAACATCATGCGTTTGCTGGTTTCTTCAGAATCCATCTACGAAGGAACGATGGAATTTCTGGACTGGCGTATTTACGGATTCTATTTCTCTTTTATCAATGTCATGTTCCGGGCATTGTACATCGGCATTACACGCACTAAAGTGCTAACCATCAATGCTATTGTCATGGCATTAACTAATGTCGTACTGGACTATGCATTAATTTTCGGAAAGTTCGGTTTGCCGGAAATGGGTATCAAAGGGGCTGCTATTGCTTCCGTATTGGCAGAAGCCTCCTCCATTCTCTTTTTCGTCATCTATACGTATGCCACGGTCGATTTAAAGAAATACGGTATGAACCGCCTGCGCACATTCGACCCAGCATTGCTGATGCGGATTCTTAGTATCTCCTGCTTCACCATGCTGCAATATTTCCTGTCGATGGCTACCTGGTTCGTTTTCTTCGTAGCCGTAGAACGGTTGGGACAACGGGAACTGGCGATTGCCAATATCGTCCGGAGTATTTATGTCGTATTGCTGATTCCGGTCAACGCACTGGCTACGACTACCAACAGCCTTGTCAGCAATGCTATTGGTGCAGGAGGCATCCAGCACGTGATGCCGCTCATTAATAAAATTGCGCGTTTCTCCTTTTTCATCATGCTGGGGTTAGTAGCGGTATCGGCACTGTTTCCGCAATTCCTGCTCTCCATTTACACTAGTGAAGCTGCGCTCATTACGGAATCCGTCCCCTCGGTATATGTAATTTGTTGCGCCATGCTTATCGCATCCGTAGCCAACGTGGTGTTTAACGGTATCTCCGGAACAGGAAATACACAGGCAGCCCTGTTGCTCGAAACGATTACAATTATCATCTACGGATCATACATCATTTTCATCGGAATGTGGCTGAAAGCACCGATCGAAATTTGCTTTACGATTGAGATTGTGTATTATAGCTTGCTGTTGATAACAAGTTATATTTATCTCAAAAAAGCAAAATGGCAGAATAAAAAGATATAAATACAAG
>ERZ857775.4115-NODE-4115-length-10895-cov-5.425185_pt1 | contig 10895 bp, 5 predicted proteins | sample MGYA00519698_ERZ857775 | MGnify/ENA primary metagenome ERZ857775 (study PRJEB31778, sample SAMEA3449363) | human gut metagenome | biome: human gut; feature: human-associated habitat; material: faeces | place: United Kingdom | collected 2010/2012 ...
TCATGGCCCGAATCAGGCATGAGATCTTCTACAGCCTTGCATCGCTTAATCAGCGCATTCGGGAGTTGCTGGAAAGACTGAATAACAAAATAATGCAGAAATTGGGTTATTCACGTGCAGAACTCTTCATCCAGCTTGATAAACCCGCACTGAAGCCTCTTCCTGAAGCCAGTTACAGTTACACCCTGGTGAAGAAAGTCAGAGTTCATGCCGATTACCACGTGGAAATCGACAAACATTACTACTCGGTTCCATGTTCGCTGTTAGGCCAGCAACTGGAAGCATGGATCTCCGGAGAACTGGTAAGACTCTTCAATCAGGGGCAGGAGGTTGCTGTGCACCCGCGCAAGCGTACTTATGGCTACAGTACCCGCAACGAGCACATGCCTGAAGCTCATCGACAGCATGCCACCTGGACGCCAGAGCGTCTTCTGGAATGGGCGGGGCACATAGGCAGTGAAACTCATAGTTATGTGCTTCATATACTGAACTCTCGTCCACATCCGGAACAAAGCTATCGCTTCTGCCTTGGACTCCTGAACCTTCATAAAAAATACAGTAAAGCCAGACTTAATGCAGCATGTGCAAGAGCTCTGAAAACAAAGGTATGGCGTCTGTCAGGTATTAAATCGATCCTGGAAAAAGGTCTGGATAAACAACCTGTTCAGGATCCAAAACCAGATCTGTTATCCACGATGGAACACGAAAACGTACGCGGCAGTGAGTATTACCACTGATACGGGATCCAATGATGAATCATCTTTACGAACAACTGACCGCACTTAAACTCACCGGCTTCCGTGATGCGCTTAAAAAGCAACTTGCTCAACCGGGCACATACCAGGAGCTGGGCTTCGAAGAACGCCTGTCATTACTGACAGCAGAAGAACTAACCTGCCGTGAAAACAGGAAGGCAGAGCGTCTGATCAAACATGCACGGTTCAGACTTAATGCTGAGTTATCAAAGCTGGATTATCGTAACAATAGAGGGCTGGACAGGGCCCTCATCCGTTCACTCAGTCAGGGAAACTGGTTAACCCTGAAACAAAATATTTTACTGACCGGGGCCACCGGCAGCGGTAAAACGTTCCTGGCATGTGCACTTGGTCATAATGCCTGCCGACAGGGATACAAGGTCTACTATTATCGCCTTAAAGCGCTGATGGAACAGTGCTATCAGGGGCATGCTGATGGAAGATACAGCAAACTTTTGACCAGGCTGAATAATAGCGATCTGCTGCTTCTGGATGACTGGGGGCTGGAACCTCTCTCATCAGAACAGCGTAGCGACCTGCTGGAAATAGTGGATCTGATGTACCAACGAGGCTCAATCATCGTAGTGAGCCAGTTGCCGGTGGAAAACTGGTACAAAATGATCGGAGACTCCACACATGCGGATGCCATCCTAGATCGACTGGTTCATGGCAGTATCAAGATCGAACTTAAAGGAGAATCAATGCGGAAAATACAATCTCCGTTGACCGAAGGAGATCAGTGAAGGTAATTTAAAAACGGTTCTGTGAAAGTGACACGAACCGATCTCCATCGATGTTACTCACCGATCTCCTTCACGGTAATACGCACCAGGCATGTGGATGAGCGTAGATTATGTTGCAGTTGCGGAAGGGGTTCTTAAGGGGTATCGAGATAACGGGTTAAGCTATTTATTGATATGGTAAGTAACCATAGTATTAAAATTGATATCGATATTTAAAGTGATTATAAAGCAAGTTATTCTTTATGGAATAAATGATAACTGTTTCTTTCGGAGCAGGATAAAATTAATTTAAATTTTTATAGCGATGCTCACTCTAGGGGAAATCTTTAATGACTGTTTTTATGTACAGTTATTGTTGAGTGTTCACAAGTTAAATGATATAATCCATATTATTAATGGAAGAGATATTTTACATGAAACATATCCATTTAATTAATTCACTGTCCTTGGACGAGACAACAAAATTCACTAAAAAAGCGACAGGTAAATACTATACAGATCCAAAAATAGCTCTTTTGATGATAGAGAAGTTATTACCATTGATAAATTCCTGTGATAAAAAAAGTTATAATGTCGCAGATCCATTTTCAGGGGATGGTCGACTTATTACATTGCTTATTAAACAATGGATGATAAATGGTTTTCCAGATGTAGAGTGGAATGTTTATCTGTTCGATATAGAAAATACAGGCCTCACTTATGCTAAAAATGCGTTGTCTGAACTTAAGTTAGCAGGTGCAAATATTAACATTACTATAAAAAATAGTGATGTTTTTTATGAATTTAAAAAATATGTTGATTATTTTGATTGTGTTATAACCAATCCGCCTTGGGAGAATATAAAACCAGATTCTAGAGAGCTCGATTTTTTTGAACCATCTATGAAATCGATGTATATAGACTCTCTTCGTGAGTTTGATGATTATTTGTCAAGAGTATTGCCATATTCTCAGCCGAAGCGTAAATTTGCTGGGTGGGGGACTAATCTTTCACGTGTTGGTGCAGAACTTAGCTTAGAAATATGTAATAAAAATGGATTGGTAGCTATAGTTATGCCTGCATCTTTTTTCGCAGATGAACAATCGTACATATTACGTGAAAAGTTTTTTAATTCAGGGAGGATTGATTGCATAAATTATTATCCAGCTGAGGCTAAATTATTCGGCGGTGCTGATGTTTCTTCATGTTCTTTTATTTTTAATAAAGGTGAATCCCTTAATGATAATATTCAACTTAGTGTGTATGATAAAAACTTAAATATTAAATCACTAGGTTTTTTTGATTTGTCTAGTATAGATTCTCAATATCTTAGCATTCCGGTATCTCAAGGTGTTCATGCCGTTCATTTGTTAAGAAAGCTGCAAGAGGGATACCCAACATGGGGTAGTCTGGAAAAAAATGGAGAGATATGGGCAGGAAGAGAAATAGATGAAACTGGTAGTAGTGACTGGACACAAAAAAGTGGCGGCGGATTATTATTCATTAAAGGAAAAATGATTGGGAGGTATAATTTTCATAATGAGAAGAGCTTAAGAATAACGAAAAAAATTGATAAGGTTCTATCCAATTCTAATTTCGTAAGGATTGCATGGCGTGACATTTCACGCCCGAGTCAAAAAAGGCGAATGATTGCAACGATAATACCTCCTAACTCTTTGGCAGGGAATTCATTAGGGGTGGTCTATTATAAAAGTGGTTCGCAAGATTCGCTCTTTAGTTTGCTTGGTATTATAAACTCCCTTTGTTTTGAATTTCAATTAAGAAGCTTTTTAGCTACTGGTCATGTATCATTGTCAGCCTTACGAAAAACTGCAATACCGTCTGAAAAAATATTATTACAACATTCTGAATTAAAACAACTTGTGATTTCTTGCATAGAGGGATGTTGTGATGCTGAGTTGAAAATTGAGGCTTATGTTGCCAAAAATATTTACAAATTGGATTTGAATGAATTTAATAAGCTTCTGTCTTCATTTGATAAGATTGAGTTAGCTGAAAAAGAAAGTTTATTGAGGATTTTTCAACATTATGACTAAAAGTGAAACATTTATGATTCCCAATCACAAGGCAGCAAAGCTAAGTGAATTGGATATGATGATTGTTAACTCAGTACCGCCAGGTGGCAACTGGAAAAATATTCCTTTAGATGTACCGTCTAAAAGAATAGAGCAAATTAGGGATAGTTATGCACAAGGAAAAGGAAGCCGTTCAACATACTACGGTAGATTACTTCCAGATATGCCTGCATATACTATCAATACATATTTTAACCGACCTGGGAATGGTTGCCATATTCACTATGAGCAAGATCGTGTTCTATCCCAGAGAGAAGCTGCAAGACTACAATCGTTCCCGGATGATTTTATTTTCTTCGGAGGTCAAACAGCAATTAATACCCAAATCGGTAATGCAGTGCCCCCATTTTTAGCTTTTCTGATTGCGAAAGAAATAGAGAAGGCGATAGGTAATACTGGTTATTATATCGATTTATTTTCCGGAGCTGGAGGGCTGGGACTAGGATTCAAATGGGCTGGATGGACTCCATTATTGGCGAATGATATTGAAGAAAAATATCTACAAACATATTCAAACAATGTTCACAAAGAAGTTTTATGTGGCAGCATTTCTGATAATGAAACTTTTTCAAAAATAGCAGATAAAATATCAGGATTTAAGAAATTATATTTTGATAAACAATTATGGATACTTGGTGGACCCCCATGCCAGGGATTTTCTACGGCAGGAAATGCCAGAACAATGGATGATCCAAGAAATTCACTTTTTATGCATTATAAATCTCTCTTAAATGAGATAAAACCAAACGGTTTTATTTTTGAAAATGTTGCTGGTTTGTTGAATATGGAAAAAGGTAAGGTCTTTGAAAGAGTCAAAGAAGAATTCTCATCAACCATGAAAACTATGAATGGATGGATATTAAACTCTGAACATTATGCAATCCCTCAGCGCCGAAAAAGGGTTATATTGGTTGGTTCAAACGACCCTTTATTTTCAATTGAACCTCCACAAAAATTAACAGAAGATAAGGAATCTTGGGTATCTGTAAAGGATGCATTATCTGATCTGCCTCCTTTGCAACATGGTGAAGATGGAAGTGGTAAATATTATATCCATCACCCCGAAAATGACTATCAATTATTCATGAGAGGTAATATTACTCCTTCAGAATATTATGAAAGGAATATAAAGCCCTCTTTATAAGAGGGCTATGTCTTACTCTATAAATTCTTCTGGGATTGAGCGAACATAACGATCATTTTCCCAATATGATTCCAGTTCTTTTCCTATTTCGCTCATCCCTGATATTAGATATTTTAATATCAAGTTGAATTTTTCTTTATTGTTTGTCACTATTTCTCGTAGATCTGTAATGATTGTTCGAAATTCATTTTTTGAATCTGAATTCTCAGATATTATTCCGGATATTTTTTCATCTAAGCAAGATGTAATTTCACTTAATGATTTTAAATTATCCATAGCTTCAGAGAAAAACTTCTCAGATAATTCATTTGATACAATAAATGCGTTCCGATTTTCTTTTCTATGATAATCATTCAATGAAGTAAATGCTATTCTGATTCGTCTTGTTTTTTGCACAGCAGCATATTTTGATTCACGTTTTATTTTTTTTAATGATTTATAATGAGTTAAATGATTTGAAATGCATAATCCCTCAAATATTGGGTTATAATTGGCTACCTCAAGATGTAAAAGACTTGCAAGGAAAGTATAATAACCTTCATCCATTATTTTTTTAAGAAGATTCATATATGTATGTCTATTATCACGTAGTATTTTACTTAGTCTTAAGGCTTTTTCACTATCATCTACAGAGTGTTTTAGTCGATTCCATACTTCTTCTGCGAACCATGAAATAACCGTATGACCTTCATTCTCAGCTTCTAATAAAGAGATTATATCACTTAAATACATACGATTGTTTTTGGCACTATTACATGATTTGCAAAGTAGTTGAAATTGTGGGCGATGGGAAAACCCTAGTGAGATTGGGCCAATGTGATCTGCTTGGCAAGGAGTTGGATGTAAACCACCATTTCCGGCATTCAAACATTCCTCGTTAATAAATATATTATTTGTTCTAACTTGGCCCATTAGCCTGTCTGCAGCTACCCAATCACCATCCACCCAATATTCGAAAACTCTTCTGTCAGTAACATAAGATTTAAGATTTTCTTTGGTCCTTCCTTTATCAGCAATAGAGCGACAACAGCGGTTAAATGAATGAAATCCATCAAAACGATCTGGAGGATTTGCCATGGCTCCAGGGCTAAGCATACGTGATTCTTGAGGTATGTATTGTTCTTTTAGATACTCAATCCATGCTTCGAGATTGCTTGAAATATCTGGAATCGTGATGGATTTTGTAGAAAATAAATGTGGTAAATCTAAATATATTCTTTCACCAAATCTATCATCTAAACGAGTCAACAAATCAACTATGTGTTCATTTTGAGATAGCTCAAAAGTCTCATCTATATAATTAAGTTTCCTAACCCGAGAAAAGAAATGCTCATTTGGGTAGGAGTAAGATAATTCCATTTCTTTACCGCATTTCTTGCATGGTTTAACTCCAAGTGGATGAATTAGTTTAGCTGTTTTACTAATCCATGCTTTTTCAGTGTCAGGGTCTATCCCAATACTTCTGGCTTTATTTTTCCACCATTCATAGCGCCGTTGATGAGTGTGTTTAAATTTCCCCGATGCCCTATTTGATGGAGCTTCCCATTGAATCTCACCTTTTTCCCCAAAGGGATCTGGCATTCCAAAATAATTCGGGTGGTTAACTATTAGTCGAGTGTACTCTAAAAATGCCGCATCGCCATATTTAGGTTTTACGTTTTTCTTAATTGTATTTGTGGCTAAATTTTCATCTTTAGAGTGGCTGGCTGCTTTATCATTATTAGGAGTAACTGCAATTTTTCCCATTTTCATAAATTCTCCATATAATAAAGTAATTACTTTATATTAATTTAATTAGTAAATAAACTATGATTATACCCATTTTTTAGAGGACTGGTTCATCGCCAGCTTGGCTAGAAATTTATATACTGGACACATCCTTCACCCACATCATCCTCTCCCCGCGGTTTGCTGTTATCTGGTACGGAACAACCCATAGTTTTAATGTTTTAGAGAAAGCAAAATGCTGCTGTATCGGTTGGTTAAATTGATCATGCGCAGGATAGATTAAGTACATTTCGCCAATCCCATTTAGGTATTTTTGACCGTAGGCAAACATTTGATAGAAGTCGGCTTGCGCTAGCCCATACTGTGTTGTTTTTTGGGAGTTGCTATTTATTAGCTTCCATTTTGTGTCCATCACCAATTTGGTTTGTACCGGTCGACGTGACTGAATCAACAAATCCGGCCGAAGTTTAAAGCAATCGTTAGACCCGTGCTTCACAAGAGAATAAGTAGCCGCTTGTGGTATTACTTTGAGATGAGAAGGTAATTCGTAGGGTAGGGTCTGTGCCACAAAGGATTCAAATACCGCTTCCATAGGGAACAAAAGTGATATCGCTTTGGTGTTTCCCTGCAAAGCACTCGGACTCATTCCTCTCAGGATCAATTGCGCCCACGCCATTGGCTCGTTGTAATGAGCCATACCACGCTCGAGGCGTAAGTTGTTTATATCACGTTCAATATCCCGGCTAAGTGGAATACCGTCAAACGCAAAGCGCAGTTCGTAAAGCCAGCGTTGATTCTCTGATGACAGCTTTAGACTAAGAAGCTTATCTAGCGCGGAGTGTAAGAGCCGATTGGCTGCACAATCAGGCATGTAGTCATCATAATCGACACAAAACTTATGGCGATTCACCGCGTTATGTCGCAGCTGTGCAGAAAGCATCAGCTTGCCCTTCATAAAAGCCAGATTACCTTGCTCGCTCACATAGTCGGAGCGTAAACCTTGTTTAAGTAATTGGCTAACGCTATGCAAAAACTGGTGAATAAAAATCTCAAGCAAAGGCATACGCTGAGCCTGAAGAGTGGCTTGCTGAGTTTCAATATGTCGAAACCCAGGCAAATGGCTTAGCATCGTCAGTAATGTTTGACGTGCATTAGCCGCTGTGAGGTTTTTACCAACCTTGGGCAGTATCTCAAGCTGGAAACCGTGAGGTGTTGAAAGCATCCCCGCGTAGTTTTGAACCTGAAGCAATTTGAAGCCTGAGCGAGAGGTGAGTTTGAGGAACTGGCTCCCTTGATTACTTGCCAAGCTAAGCGCTTCTAAATAATTAAAGACCAGTGGAGGCACCAGTTTTGCGCCAACTGAAGCCGCTTTGTCACTCCCCAATAGGTCATATTCAAAAACGGAGATAACTTCACCCATGATTTACAGCCTGCTCATCAAGGGGAGTCTGCTGGGGCTGATAAATTGAACGATAAGCCTGTGGAATATTCCAGATCTCTTGATCGAAATCTTTGAGTTCGTAAGCTGTTGATTGCTGATCATGGTGTCGTAAACCATGGTTGTTACCAAAAAGCGTATCGAGATCGTCGGTTTTCTCAATCACGAATTGCAGGTTGTCGTCTTGCTTTTGATTGTCTGCCAGCACCAACCGGATCTTGTTCCAGTCATCGAAAAAGTATTCCTGTAAAAGCGGAATGATCTTTTTCTGGAATGCGATCTTCAATTGTTTAAACGCAGCTTCTTCATCACCGGCATCGAGTGCATTTTTTACCGGCATAAAGAACGCATGCCCCAGCGTATGTTCACGATCGTAAAGAGCCTCGATGCGGCTATTGAGTTTCTCTAACAACGACTCGAGCTCTATGCCTTTCACCTTAGCTCCACTCAGTAAAGAGAGATCGGGCATCATTTCGACAAAGTCAAAGCGACGGCGCAAAGCCGTGTCCATCAGAGCTAAAGAACGGTCCGCTGTATTCATGGCTCCGATGATATCGACATTGGCGGGTACGCTGAAGTGATCACCGCTATAAGCCAGTTGTAGGCTCATTGCATTGGGCATGCCTGCACGCTTGTCTACTTCAATGAGTGAGATTAGTTCACCAAAGATCTTGGATATGTTACCGCGATTGATCTCATCAATGAAAATGGCGTAGCGATGTCCTGGATCGGCATTGGCACGTTGGGAAAGGCGCATAAAGATACCCGGCTCAATGGGATAAGAGATATTGCCACTCTCGTCAGAGCGAGCGCGTATACCTTCAATAAATTCTTCATAGCCGTAAGATTGGTGGAACGTAACCACCGCAAAACGCTGGATGGCTTCGGCAGATTTAGGGCCTCGTTTAAGTTCGGCGTAGAGCTCTACCAAATCCTCCACTTGCTCGAGCTGTGAATCAACTAGCAACCATTCGCTGTTATCTGTTTTGTTAAATACGGCAGGCTCACGCCGATTCTTATAATCAACGGTTAACGACTCGGGAACTGTATAGGATTGCAAAGCTGCCCAGGCTGTATTCGATAGGTTGCCATTACGACCGTTTAATAATGCCTTACGTTGAAACCACATATGTTCAATAATTTGGCGAACTTTGGCTCGTTTCCCAAGATCGAGCAGCACCAGCGTTATAACCTGCATCCAATTCAACGATTCAAGGCGAGAATCCAGCCAGGCATCACGATCAGCTGGAACAGCATGAGAAGTGTACTCTTTCATTTTTTGCTGCAACCTGAAGGTTTTGCCAGTGCCAGGGGGGCCAAAGAAGATCACGTTAGTTGGTGAATGTAGGATGATCTTGTTCTCGATGGGCTCATTGCTGGTTATGAATGTAGTGCTCGCTATTTTCTCCTGCTTTTGTTCATTATCGCGTTCACGGAGCAATTCATAGAGATGCCAGATGGCCATATTCACGTAATAAGGATCTGTGTCAGGAGATTGGGCGTGTATGGCTTGTTTCAATTCATAGTTTTTCTGTAACCAATTTCCGGTCAGTGCCAGACCGAGATGGAAGTGCTGATTTAGGAATTCTGCTGCTTTACTAAAAGCATTCTCATCCACAGTACTGGTGTAGTTTTCTGGCGAGAACGCGGCAAAGACGCGATTTCTCAAACTCCTATACATACGCTTGAGAAGTCCGTTTTCTTTAGCTTGTTGTAGTGCATTGCCAACATATTGGTAAGTTTCTTCATCCGGCTGTTGCCGAATTCGTTCAGTTAGTTCTCTAAGCAGTGGCAGGCTTTGCTGATATTCTGCTAAGGATGGAACGCCCTGGCGAATACTGGCAATACCGTTATCGCGTTCATACCAGAGCCTCTTGACTAAACCATCCGTTTCAGGTTCAGAAAAAGTTGAGGTTTGTTGTAGCAAGGTCGTAAATTCACGGTATCGCTGATCCCACTTGGAAGCTGAGTAATTTTTATCTTTCGCCAGGGCATCAATCAATTCACTGATCGTCAGCTTACCTGCTTCGACACTATCTACAAGATCCATCGTGATATTTCCTCTGCTATTACATTACTTACCAGGCAGCTAGTCTGGTGTTTTATAATCTATATTACCAAGCATGCAATTGTAGCCAAGCGCAATAAGTAAGATTTTCAATGCAAAATACATTTTTTTCATGTTATTGAATTTATTGCTCTCAAACGAGTTTTTGGCATCTTCACTTTGAGTTGTGATTATCGAGTTACTTTGTTGTGCTGAAGCGTTGTTGGTATCAATAGAGTATTAGCTGTGCGGATACTAGTGCAGGGTATGCTCCCTTCTTGGGTCAGCAAGGTGCGATGATTTTGAGTTGGAAGAGGAAAGTACGGGGAGTTGTGTTTGCACCTATAGAAAAGGCCTGAACAATTTAGTCAGAAAGCGTGAAATTAAGCTGTGCGCTGGTGTCGTGTAGCAACGCACAACTTATCAGAATAGCTTGCCCAGCAGCTTAATAAAGAAAAACACATCGCTAAAACTGCTGATACCTCTGAATAAATGGGCTGCGAATATGTTCGCTTTGAAGCAGTCCTTCATGCCCGATTTATCCCCAACGCGATTGCGGTAGAGTCCCAAAAAATGACGTGCCTCTACCAGCGCATGCCGGTACAAAAATACCTTTATTTTTTGTTTTGTTCTTGTTCCGCTACTTGGATGATTTTCGCGATCACTTCAACATAGTTTATAGCACGAACAACGTAGTAATCCGGCCGATGTGTGATAGAGGCCTTATTGTTGATATAGATATAGTCCTTTATATCCAATGTACAGAATCAACCATTGCTCGCTGCAAGATGAACCGTTTAAAAAATGTCTTTATGGCTCCTGCCGGACTGGAAGCGCAGTGAATGCTGCCTGACATAGGATGGCCTGACCATCTGCAGCCACAGATAATGCGGCCATTCGCGGTGTGTAACGTAAGCGTCAACGGAGCACCGTATTGACGCTTATTTATTGGTGAGTACTACGTT
>ERZ857775.4117-NODE-4117-length-10889-cov-3.750323_pt1 | contig 10889 bp, 10 predicted proteins | sample MGYA00519698_ERZ857775 | MGnify/ENA primary metagenome ERZ857775 (study PRJEB31778, sample SAMEA3449363) | human gut metagenome | biome: human gut; feature: human-associated habitat; material: faeces | place: United Kingdom | collected 2010/2012 ...
ACATTGACTGGGAAGAAGGCCGCCATACCGAAGAACTCATTCTGAATGCCGACGAGGTAGTTAAAAGCCCGGGTATTCCAAACGATGCTCCGTTGATTCTGAAATTGAAAGAACAAGGCACACCGATTATCTCGGAAATAGAATTTGCCGGACGCTATACGGATGCCAAGATGATCTGCATCACCGGTTCGAACGGAAAGACCACCACCACCAGCCTCATCTATCACATTTTCAAGAGTGCAGGATTGAATGTCGGCCTGGCCGGTAATATAGGCAAGAGTCTGGCCCTGCAAGTAGCCGAAGATAAACACGATTATTATATTATCGAGCTGAGTTCATTCCAACTGGACAACATGTACGATTTCCGTGCCAACATCGCCGTCCTGATGAATATCACACCGGATCATCTGGACCGTTACGACCACTGCATGCAAAACTATATAGATGCGAAATTCCGTATCACCCGGAACCAGACGCAGGACGACGCCTTCATCTTCTGGAACGATGACCCTATCATCAAACGGGAGTTGGAGAAACACGGACTGAAAGCACACCTATATCCATTTGCCGCAGTAAAAGAAGACGGAGTCATTGCCTATGTAGAAGATCATGAAGTAAAGATCAACGAACCGATTGCCTTCAATATGGAACAGGAGAAGCTGGCACTGACCGGACAGCACAATCTATACAACTCACTGGCAGCAGGCATCTCGGCCAATCTGGCGGGAATCACGAAAGATGATATCCGCAAAGCATTGTCCGACTTCAAAGGAGTGGAGCACCGTCTGGAGAAGGTGGCCCGTGTAGGAGGAATCGATTTCATTAACGATTCTAAAGCAACCAATGTCAACTCCTGCTGGTACGCCCTGCAAAGCATGACCACCAAGACAGTCCTCATCCTCGGTGGGAAGGACAAAGGCAACGACTATACGGAAATCGAAGACCTGGTACGCGAAAAATGCTCCGCATTGGTGTACTTAGGATTACATAACGAAAAGCTGCACGCATTCTTCGACCGTCTCGGATTGCCGGTAGCCGATGTACAGACCGGCATGAAAGATGCAGTGGAAGCGGCGTACAAGCTGGCCAAGAAGGGCGAGACTGTCTTATTGAGCCCCTGTTGCGCCTCGTTCGACCTCTTTAAGAGCTACGAAGACCGGGGAAATCAATTTAAAGAGTATGTGAGAGAATTATGATTCATAAATCTTCTCTCATAATTCATAAATTATAATTCATAAATCAAGTGGACTTATTAAAAAACATATTCAAAGGCGACAAGGTAATCTGGATAATCTTCCTTTGTCTCTGCCTCATCTCGATTATCGAGGTGTTTTCGGCAGCGAGCACGCTTACCTATAAAAGCGGAGATCACTGGGGCCCTATCACACAACACTCCATCATACTGATGGTGGGAGCGGTGGTAGTGGTACTAATGCACAACATCCCTTACAAATGGTTTCAGGTGTTTCCAGTCTTCCTGTACCCTGTCTCAGTAGTGCTGTTGGCTTTCGTCACTCTGATGGGGGTTATCACGGGTGACCGTGTCAACGGCGCGGCGCGTTGGATGTCGTTTATGGGTTTACAGTTCCAGCCTTCCGAATTGGCAAAAATGGCGGTGGTCATTGCCGTCTCCTTTATCCTGTCGAAAAAACAGGATGACGAAGGAGCCAATCCGAAAGCATTCAAATACATCCTGATTATTACAGGAATCGTCTGTCTGCTGATTGCTCCGGAAAACCTTTCTACAGCCATGTTGTTATTCGGAGTAGTATTCCTGATGATGTTTATAGGCAGGGTGGCAGCCCGAAAGTTGCTGATGCTGGTAGGTTCACTCGGATTGGTGGGTGCGGTAGGTGTCGTATTCCTGTTGGCTATCCCGAAAGATTCGGACATTCCCTTCCTCCACCGTTTTGATACCTGGAAGAGCCGTATCGTCAACTTCACCGAAAAAGAAGAAGTGCCGGCTGCCAAATTCGACATAGACAAAGATGCCCAGATTGCTCACGCCCGCATTGCGATCGCCACGAGCAATGTCGTAGGGAAAGCACCGGGAAATTCCGTTCAACGTGATTTTCTGAGTCAGGCATTCTCCGACTTCATCTTCGCCATCATCATAGAAGAACTCGGACTGGTAGGAGGTATATTCGTGGTATGTCTCTATATATGGTTATTGGTACGTGCGGGGCGTATCGCGCAAAAATGCGAACGCACCTTTCCCGCTTTCCTCGTAATGGGGATTGCCTTAATGCTGGTATCGCAAGCCATCTTGAATATGATGGTGGCCGTCGGCCTGTTCCCGGTAACCGGGCAGCCTTTGCCACTGATCAGTAAAGGAGGCACTTCGACACTGATAAACTGTGCATATATCGGTATGATACTGAGCGTGAGCCGTTACACCGCTTACCTTGAAGAGCAGAAAGAGCGCAATGCCCAGCTACAAATGCAGACAGAAGCAACCGGCACAACAGAAGCGCAGACAGCCGCCGAACCGACTGCACAAGTACTGAACAGTGACGCAGAATTCGAAGAAGAAAAGAAATAGGAAAATTACGAGTTACAATGGAGAAAGAACTTAGAATCATTATCAGTGGCGGAGGTACGGGAGGACATATCTTTCCGGCTGTATCCATCGCCAATGCCATAAAAGAACAATGTCCGGATGCCAAAATATTGTTTGTAGGAGCCGAAGGACGGATGGAAATGCAACGTGTTCCCGATGCCGGTTATGAGATTATCGGATTGCCGGTAGCCGGATTCGACCGCAAGCATTTATGGAAAAACTTTGCAGTACTCGTAAAGCTGGCTCGCAGCCAATGGAAAGCAAAGAGTATCATCAAAAAGTTCCGTCCGCAGGCAGCAGTGGGAGTTGGCGGCTATGCCAGTGGTCCGACATTGAAAATGGCTGGTATGATGGGGGTTCCGACATTGATACAAGAACAGAATTCGTATGCCGGAGTGACGAATAAATTGTTGGCAAAGAAAGCGCAAAAGATATGTGTAGCCTATGACGGAATGGAAAAATTCTTTCCGGCAGAAAAGATTCTGATGACCGGCAATCCGGTACGTCAAAACTTACTTGACCATGCCCTGAGCCGCGAAGATGCGATACGCGCTTTCGGTCTGGACCCGAATAAGAAAACCATATTGATCTTGGGAGGCAGTTTGGGGGCACGTACTATCAACAACACGCTTATTGCCGGACTGCCGACTCTAAAAAAGAATAACGACATCCAATTTATATGGCAAACCGGTAAGATATACCATCAGCAGGTGATGGAGGCCGTCGGTAGTGCAGGAAGCATTCCGAACTTATACGTAGCGGACTTTATCAAAGACATGGCTACCGCCTATTCAGCTGCCGATCTGGTCATCTCACGCGCAGGCGCCGGTTCCATATCGGAATTCTGCCTACTGAGCAAACCGGTCATCCTGGTGCCTTCGCCTAACGTTGCGGAAGACCATCAAACTAAAAATGCACTTGCACTGGTAAATAAAGGGGCGGCCATCTACGTAAAAGATGCAGAAGCCGAAACAAAACTTTTGCCCGCAGCTTTGGAAACGATAGCCGATACGGCAAAGCTAAAAGACTTAAGCGATCGGATAGCCAAGCTGGCCTTGCCGGACTCGGCAACTATAATAGCGAAAGAGGTTATTAAATTAGCGGTGAGAGAGCAAGAGTAAGGGAGAATAGAGAGGGGAGAAGTAAAAAAAGAGATGAGAAACGGGCGATGATATCTCGCTACTGCATAAAAGAAATGTGAACAAAAAATGGTGAACAGTTTAATGGTGAATAGTTTAATGTAAACAGTAAATAAGATGGTGAATATCAATATAGATAATATTAAATCGGTGTATTTTGTCGGTGCCGGAGGTATCGGAATGAGCGCACTCGTACGTTATTTCCTCTCTAAAGGGAAATTGGTGGCCGGTTATGACCGTACACCCAGTGAACTGACGGAATGCCTGATAGCTGAAGGGGCGCAGATACATTATGAGGAAGACGTTCATCTGATTCCGGAAGCGTGTAGAGACAGAGAGAATACGCTCGTCGTGTTGACTCCGGCCGTTCCACAAGAGCATGAAGAACTAACCTACTTCCGTGACAATGGTTTTGAAATTCAAAAACGGGCACAAGTGTTGGGTACAATCACGCATTCCAGCAAAGGACTTTGTGTAGCGGGCACGCATGGCAAAACCACCACTTCGTCTATGACTGCCCATCTGCTATATCAGTCGCATGTCGGCTGTACGGCTTTTTTAGGAGGTATCTCCAAAAATTACGGAACCAACTTACTGCTTTCGCAAACAAGCCCTTATACCGTAATCGAAGCAGACGAATTCGACCGTTCTTTCCATTGGCTATCTCCTTATATGTCTGTTATCACAGCCACAGACCCCGATCATCTGGACATTTATGGAACAGCCGAAGCGTATCTGGAAAGTTTTGAGCATTACACCACCCTTATCCAACCGGGCGGGGCACTGATTATCCGCAAAGGAATTTCTCTGCATCCTCAAGTGCAACCGGGTGTAAAGGTGTATACTTACTCTCGCGATGAGGGTGATTTTCACGCAGAAAACATCCGTATCGGAAACGGTGAGATCTTTATTGATTTTGTCGGGCCGGAGGTACGCATCGAGGATATCCGGTTGGGAGTTCCTGTAAGCATCAACATTGAGAACGGGGTGGCTGCTATGGCCTTGGCGCATCTGAACGGGGTGACGGATGAAGAAATCAAACAGGGAATGGCAAGTTTCCGGGGAGTGGACCGCCGTTTTGATTTTAAAATCAAAAATGACCGCATTGTGTTCCTCAGTGATTATGCCCATCATCCGTCGGAGATCAAACAAAGTGTACTGTCTATCCGCGAGTTATACCGGGATAAGAAAATAACAGCCATTTTCCAACCTCATCTTTATACCCGTACACGCGATTTTTACAAAGACTTTGCAGAGAGCTTGTCTTTACTGGACGAGGTAATCTTAGTAGATATCTATCCGGCACGTGAGCAACCGATACCCGGTGTGACCAGCCAACTGATTTATGACAACCTCCGTCCCGGTATTGAGAAAAGCATGTGTAAAAAGGAGGAGATACTCGATGTATTGAAAAATAAGAAAATAGAAGTTCTTATCACTCTCGGAGCCGGAGATATAGAAAGCTATGTCCCTGCCATTACGGAAAAATTAAACACCATGGATTGAACAAATTCCGATTGTAATTTGTCAACCTATCGTAAATATCACATTATGCTGAAACGGATTCTTTTATCTATCGTTCTGTTGCTCATCACTGTCTACCTGGGTGTAGCGGTGACAGTATTCAATCGCAAACCCGCCGATCAGGTGTGCCGTGACGTAGAGCTGATTATCAAAGACACGGTGTATGCAGGCTTTGTCACCAAAGATGAAGTAACCGGTATATTGCAAAAGAAAGGCATCTATCCGGTAGGAAAAAAGATGGAGCGCATACATACGAAAACCCTGGAAAACGAGTTGGACAAGCATCCGCTTATCGATGAGACAGAGTGCTATAAGACCCCCAGTGGCAAGCTTTGCGTGGAGGTCAGACAGCGTATCCCGATCCTCCGTATCATGAGTAATAACGGTGAAAGCTACTATGTAGACAATAAAGGAACGATCATGCCGCCCGAAGCCAAATGCGTAGCCCGGCGAACAATTGTAACCGGAAACGTAGAAAAGTCGTTTGCAATGAGGGATTTATATAAGTTTGGTGTATTTTTGCAGAACAATCCGTTTTGGGATGCACAGATAGAACAGATTCATGTGCTTCCAAGCAAAGATGTAGAACTTGTGCCACGAGTAGGCGACCATATCGTCTATCTTGGGAAACTGGATCAATTTGAAGATAAGCTGGACCGCCTGAAGGTATTCTATAAAAAGGCGTTGAACGAAGTGGGATGGAATAAGTACTCACGTATCAGCCTGGAGTTCAATAACCAGATTATCTGCACAAAAAGATAATACATAATGGGCCAATGGGCTGATATGCCAATGAGCCAATTAAAGAATGAGAAAAGTACTAAATTGAATAATAACCAAATTAAAGCGCCAGCCAATCGGCATATCAGCCGATTGGCAAATTGGCACATTATTTAAATATATGGCAACAACAGAATTTATCGCCGCTATTGAACTGGGTTCATCAAAGGTAACCGGCATTGCCGGAAGAAAGAACAGTGACGGAAGTATGCAGGTGTTGGCTTATGCCAAAGAAGACTCCTCTTCGTTTATACGGAAAGGGGTTATCTATAATCTGAACAAGACAGCCCAAAGCCTCACTTCCATCATCAACAGACTGGAAGGCGATCTGAAAGAATCGATCGCCAAGGTATATGTAGGTATCAGCGGACAGTCACTCCGTACTGTACGGAATGTCGTAAGCCGCGACTTAAAAGAAGAAACACTCATCTCGCAAGAGTTAGTGGATGCCATCTGCGACGAAAATCTGGAAATTCCGTTGATAGACATGGATATACTGGACGTTGCCCCCCAGGAATTTAAAATAGACAATTTTCTTCCGGACACACCGGTAGGAGTGCTCGGCAATCATATTGAAGGACGCTTCCTCAATATCGTAGCCCGCGCCTCTATCAAAAACAATCTGGAACGTTGTTTTGAACAGGCAAAAATAAAAATTGCCGATCTCCTGATCGCACCATTGGTAACCGCCAATGCCGTATTGAGCGAAAGCGAACGCCGTTCCGGATGTGCTTTGGTAGATTTTGGTGCCGATACAACCACTATCTCCGTTTATAAAGGCAACATACTCCGTTTCATGACCGTACTCCCGTTGGGTGGTAACTGTATCACCCGTGACATCACCTCTTTGCGGATAGAAGAAGAGGAAGCGGAATCGCTGAAAATAACGTATGCCGATGCCACCTATGAAGAGGAAGGTGAAGAGAAAGCGACCTGCCAACTGGAAGACGAGGAACGAACCATCGAACTGGGCATACTGAACGACATCATCGGTGCACGTGTGGAAGAGATTATCGACAACGTATGGAATCAGATACAGTTATCCGGTTACGACGACAAGCTTCTGGCCGGTATCATCATTACAGGCGGAACAGCCAATCTGAAAAATCTGGATGAGGTGCTCCGCAAGAGGACCAAGATCGATAAAGTGCGAATAGCACGCAATATCCGTAACACCATATACGCTGACGGAGACCTGATAAAGAAGGACGGAACACAGAATACGCTGTTCGGCCTTTTGTTTGAAGGAAAAGAAAACTGCTGCCTTGTAGAGACACGCCCTGTCACCCCGCCACCTGCCGCAACCGAACCGGTAAATATGTTCGAAGAGGACGAAGCGCTGAAAGAACAGGAAGCCGCCGCCCGTGAAGCGAAAAAGAGAAGAGAAGAAGAGGACAAGCGCCGAAAGGAAGAAGAAAAACGCCGCAAAGAGGAGGAAAAGAAAAAGAAAGAAGAAGCCCGTAGAAAGAAGAAAGAAGGACCGAGCTGGTTTGAAAAAACCTTCAATAAAATCTCCAACGAAATTTTCTCTGATGACGACATGAAATAAGAGAATGAACGGTGGAAACGAGCAAATAACAAATTGTAAATTATAAAACAGTAAATATTATGACGGACGAGATAGTACAATTCGATTATCCTCAAGACTCACCTAAGATCATCAAAGTGATCGGGGTAGGCGGAGGCGGAGGTAATGCCGTAAATCACATGTATAAAGAAGGTATACATGACGTAACATTCGTTCTCTGCAATACGGATCATCAGGCACTGGCCGACTCTCCGGTACCGGTCAAGCTACAGTTAGGTAAAGAAGGATTAGGAGCCGGTAACCGCCCGGCACGCGCACGCGAAGCAGCCGAAGAGAGCCTGGAAAGCATCAAAAGCATGCTGAATGACGGTACAAAAATGGTATTCATCACCGCCGGAATGGGAGGTGGTACAGGTACGGGTGCCGCGCCGATCATTGCCAAGACAGCCAAAGAAATGGATATTCTCACCATCGGTATCGTTACCATACCGTTCCGTTGGGAAGGTGACAAGAAAATCGACCAGGCATTAGACGGTGTCGAGGAAATCAGCAAGCACGTAGACGCATTGCTGGTGATCAACAACGAAAAGTTAAGCGAAATATATAATGACCTTTCCGTAGACGATGCTTTTGACAGAGCGGACGATACCCTCTCGATAGCCGCCAAGAGTATCTCGGAGATCATTACCCTGCACGGAAAAGTCAACCTCGACTTTAACGATGTAAAGACGGTGCTGAAAGACGGTGGCGTAGCCATCATGAGTACCGGATACGGGGAAGGGGAAGGACGCGTAAGCGCTGCCATACAGAATGCGCAACACTCACCGTTGCTAAACAACAACAACATATTCGACTCAAAGAAAGTATTGCTGAACGTCTCTTACAGTTCTCAGCACAAACTGATGATGAATGAGATGGACGAGGTAAAGGAATTTATGAACCGTTTCAGTCGTGATTTTGAGACCAAGTTTGGTATCGCTATTGATGACAGCCTGGGCGATCAAGTGAAAATCACCTTGCTGGCTACCGGATTCGGTATTCAGGACATTCATATGAAAGAAATGGATAACCGCATCTCGCAACGTAGCGTCGAAGAGCAACAACGTCTTGCAGAGCTGGAAGAAAAAGAGGAGGAAAGACGCAACCGCCGCGAAAGATTTTATGATGATAAAGGAGGAAGCAAACAGAGAAAGCGCCGCCATATTTATATCTTCAGCGCAGAAGATCTTGACAATGAAGACATCATCGCCATGGTAGAAAGTACCCCGACTTACCTGCGCAACAAGACAACCATAGATAAAATCAGAGGCAAAGCATCCTTGAAAGAGGAAATCACTCCTGAAGAAGCGGTGGATGAAAGCGGACTAATCACTTTTTAAGGGGAGAAAAGAGCATGGAGAGGGAAGAAGGAAAAAAGACCCTTCAACTTAATCGCGAATAATAAACAGCTAAATAGTAATATAGAATCATGGATTTATTTGAAAGAGTCAGCGAAGACATTAAAAACGCAATGAAGGCGAAAGACAAAGTAGCCCTTGAAACATTGAGAAACGTAAAGAAATTCTTCCTTGAAGCTAAGACTGCTCCGGGGGCTAACGATACTTTGACAGATGATGCAGCACTGAAAATCATTCAGAAGCTCGTGAAACAAGGAAAAGATTCTGCGGAAATTTACATCGGACAAGGCCGTCAGGATCTTGCAGAAGGTGAATTGTCACAAGTGAGAGTAATGGAAGCTTATCTGCCCAAACAAATGACACCGGAAGAACTGGAAGCCGCACTAAAGGAAATTATTGCCGAAACAGGCGCCACCAGCGGTAAGGACATGGGCAAAGTTATGGGAGTAGCTTCTAAGAAACTCGCCGGCCTGGCCGAAGGTCGTGCCATCTCTGCAAAAGTAAAAGAGCTCCTGGGATAATCACATTTTCCATACAGGAAAGCTCGGGAATCGAAAAAATAGAGAAAAGCAGGGTATTCCTGTTGTTTTTACTCCCTTCACCTACTTCACCTTTTTGGGCAATCGCCCTATCCATCGGCGATACAGGGTGAAGGGTCATTACATTTTTATGCATAGTGCAAAATCTTCCCGGAAACGGTACCTATCACCCCTAAGCACCGTACATACAGACTGAATGGACAGTGCTTACGATTGCCGATATGCCGCCATACCTTTCTCCCGCAGGCTTTTAGGGTAGGCCCTTCACCCTATATAGCCGATGAATAAGGCGTTTACCTCTAAAAGGTGAAACGAGTGAAGGGGGCAAAAACAAACAGGATAAAACCGGAATAAAGTCAATCGAACAGTTCTTTTAATACATCTAAGGATTTTAGTACCGGAAAGTCGGGCAGATGGAGCCGGTAATATTCATTAATGATCGTAAGGCAACGCGCCCGTTCCAAACGGTTCATACCGAAAAGATGCATTGTGTCATAATTCATCCGCATCAGCACTATCAGCCGGGAAGCCTCCTGCGGAGTGATATAAGAAGAATGCAACTGTGGCCGCAACGAAGTAAAACAGGCATTCAGCATATCAAAATAATCTCCGTCATGATAATCCTCCAAATTAGGATATAATCCCAAAAAACGGGAAAGACGCATTAAAAACACCAAATGGAAATTAGCAAACCCCTCGCGGCATTCGTCCAGCCAAGTGATGGAATGTACCAGATAAGCAAACAACGGCCGATTCTCTGCCTCTTCACGAACCGCACGATAAAGGAACTCGGCCAAGAAAAGCGCAATAGACGATTTATAAGGATCGTAAGGTATCGAAGAGAAAGGGAAAAAAGACTTCGCTTCTTTTATTTTATAAAGAGTGGCATTGGGACGGAAATCGGCTTCAATCTCTATCAGGGAAAGAGGTTGAAACAATACGGACTTTACCGCCGATTTCCTTGAACGCGGCACCGGAACCAAAAAAGAAACACGCCCCGACAGCTCGGTATACATCTCAACAATATTGGATGTATCATTGTATTTTAGCGTATGAAGAACTATTCCAACCGTTTTTTGTAACATTTTTCTTTCGTTTCAATTGATCGCAAAACTACAAAAAAAAGACGAGAAGTAATAAGGCTACGCTCTATAACCCCAAAAAACAAAGAAAAAAAAGAAAATTTTTCCTTGCGTTATCTCACTGATAATCAAAACCAAAAAACGCACAAAGGGGAAAAACGCTCCATTTCTATGAAAATTTTTCCTGTGAAATATTTGCTAATTCAAAAAAAGTATCTACCTTTGCATCCGCAATCGAGAAACAAACACTCGAAAAGCGAAAAAGAAACGGAAACGTTTCACCAAATGATGGCCCGTTCGTCTATCGGTTAGGACGCAAGATTTTCATTCTTGAAAGGGG
>ERZ857775.4121-NODE-4121-length-10880-cov-2.739492_pt1 | contig 10880 bp, 8 predicted proteins | sample MGYA00519698_ERZ857775 | MGnify/ENA primary metagenome ERZ857775 (study PRJEB31778, sample SAMEA3449363) | human gut metagenome | biome: human gut; feature: human-associated habitat; material: faeces | place: United Kingdom | collected 2010/2012 ...
CTGTTTATTGATGATTTCCGGTGTTGTGCCATTTTACTCTTACAAGTTTGATCTTAAAAAGCACCCTAATTACGCATTGGTAGAAAAAGAGGGACATCGTCCCTTCGACTACGAGAGGCGCGCAGAAAATAACTTTGCAGCCTTTATGAAAAATGTGCAGGAAATCAACAACATCGAGCTCGACGATGACGAGTCTGACACATAAACAGAAAGAAGGAAAATCACATGGAAATGGTATCTACAATCACATCTCTTATCACAAATGTCGTCAATTTTGCAGGCGGCCTGTTGCTGCTGTTTGGCGCGGTGACGCTGGGCACGAACCTGAAGGACCATAACGGCCCCGGCATCAGCAGCGGTGCCTGGTCGATTGCAGGCGGCGTGCTGATCATTGCCGTTGCCACCTACTTTGGCACGCTGACGGTCAGCTGATGGGAGGTATGCGCTATTTTTGAGGATACGATACGAAGCCAACTGGCGGGCATTTCGGCCACCGTAAACGCTATGGGGCAGAACTCCGGTCTGCTGAGCAGTCTGACCGATTGGAACAGCACACTGGCCGGTTATGCAGATTCTATCAGCTCCGGCGTAGTCATGCCGATTGCACTTACCGTACTGGCGCTTTTTATGGTTTTGGAACTGTACAATTTCACCCAGACCATAGCCATGAACGGCGGCAGCACAGCTTTTACGATTCAGCAGGTGGCGCTGGTCATGCTGAAAATCACGCTTTGCCGCTGGGCTGTTCTACACTCCACGGAAATTCTAAATGCGATGTTTGAGGTAGCGGCTACGGTGACAAACGGCATAGCCGGTTATGTAGGCAGCGGACAGGTCAACACCGAGGTCGACATCGAAAACGCAATCAGCGCATTGCCGGGCGGCATCGGTAATATGCCTGTGGCCATGGAGCTTATGGTCGTAAGCTGGATGCTTCGTCTTGTCAACATTGTGATCAATACCATCGTTGCGGCCCGCTTCATTGAGCTGTACGTTTATAATGCCCTGGCTTCCCTGCCAATTGCCACGCTCTGCTATCGGGAGCTACATGGTATTGCTGTAAACTTCCTGAAAAACTACATGGCAGTGGCGCTGCAAGGGGCCGTTCTCTATCTTGTCATTGGCTTCTACCCTGCCCTGACAGCTTCATTGGGCAGTGGCGGTGACATTACCGAGCAGGCCTGGGCCATGCTGGGCAAATCCGTTATTCTGCTGGTGGCCGTGTTTATGAGCGGACGATTCACCAAAGCCATCACAAGCGCCATTTAATGGAGGAGTTCACCTATGCTCTCAACAAAAACCAATCTCGAAATCACGGAATATCACGAGAAATTCTTTCTCGGGCTTTCACTGCGTCAGCTGGCCTGCTTTGGTGTCGCTGCCGTGCTGGCCATAGCGACCTGCTTCGTTTGTCTGCAATGGCTTCAGCTGGATATTCAGCTGGTTTCCTACATCGTAATGGTAGAAGTCCTCCCCTTTCTCGGGTTGGGCTTTATCAGCCATAACGGGTATCCGTTTGAAAAGCTTGTAAAAATCTACTGGGCATGGTACTACGGCCCCGCCGAGGTCGCAGTCTGCCCCCGTCAGGAGAAATATTATGTTTTTACCAAAAAAGCACGCCGACTTGCCCATCGAACCGAGTGTGTTGGAGTCTTTGCGCGCACAGGAGAAATCGTTAAAACGAGAAAAAAAGAAAGCCGCCAAAGAACGGCGGCAGCACGCAAAGCAGTTAAAGAAAGCCGAAAAGCATGCAAAAAAGCGCATTGCCGCACGCAAAGCGCTACAGAAAGCGAGTGACTGCCTGCAATACCTGAGTATGTCGCAGGATGGCATCTGCGAGGTGGAGCCGGGACTTTTCTCGATGACGATGGCGTTCACCGATGTGAACTTCCAAATCGCTATGTTGGAAGAGCAAAAGAACATTTTTACGAAATACAGTGAGTTTTTGAACTACTTCGACCCCTCGCTGCATCTGGAAATCAACCTTGTCACCCGCAGCATGGATGAGGAGCAGTTTCGCCGTGATACCTTCCTGCCACTGCGTGGGGATGACCGTGACCGCTATGCCGAGGAGATGAACCAAGTCGTGGCGGAAAAAGCACTGCGCGGTCAAAATGGCCTGATTCGTGAAAAGTATGTTACTTTCAGCCTGCACGCCGAAAACTACCAGCAGGCGAAAGAGCAGCTGGAGAACCGTGCTGCAGATATTGCCGATCACTTCAAGCGTATGGGCAGCAGTACACGCATCTTGTCCGGCATTGAGCGTCTGAGCCTGTTACAAGGTATCATGCGACCCAATGAGGAAATGAGCTTTTCCTATGATTGGCTGCTGGCTGAGGATGACCTTACTACGAAGGATTTTATTTCACCCAGCTCTTACAACTGGCACCCGGAGCATGACAACTCGCGCGCCGTTTACCGTGACCGCTATCAGTTTGGCGACAAAATCGGCAAGACAATGTATCTGCGGGGCATAGCACCGGAAATGAAGAATGGTTTGTTCTCTATGCTATCGGAGCTTCCTTTTGACCACGTCATCACAATGCATGTTGACGCTATGGACCAGGCAGAAGCTGTCCAGGAAATCGAGAAAAAGCTTGCTTATATGCACAAGGAAGAATACGATGCCATTGCCAAAGCACGCGAGCGAAACATGCCTGCCAGCATAGCTGTAAGCTATGATCTGAAATCAAAAATGCATCACACAGAGCAGATGATGGATGACATTACAACCAAAAACCAAAAAATCTTCAAAGTCTGTATCCTCATTCACACCTATGGCGATTCCAATGCGCAGTTGGACGAGCGTGTGCGGCGCATTTGCAGCACCGTACAGCAGCAGACCTGCCGCTTTGACAGCATTTTGTATGAGCAGCGCAACGCCATGAACAGTATGCTGCCGCTTGGCAAGAAATGGCTTGGGCTGGAGCGCACGCTGGAAACTGTCAGCACGGCCATCTATGTGCCGTTCACCACACAGGAACTGTTCCAGCCGGGCGGACTGTACGAGGGCATCAACGCCCGCAGTAAGAATCTGATACTGTGTAACCGCAAGCTGCTGCCCGCCCCTGCCGGTATGGTACTGGGTATGACGGGCTACGGCAAGTCTTTCTCCGTAATGCAGATGGTCACCAATATCATGCTTCGCTGGCCAGATGATGATATTGTTCTCATCGACCCGGAGCAGGAGTACACACATCTCGTTACAGCCATGGGTGGCGTAGTGATTGACATTTCCGCGTCCAGCCCCTCTCATATCAATCCCATGGACATTACCGAGGACTATGGCGACGATGAGGACCCCATCCGACTGAAAAGTCAGTTTTTGCAGAATTTCTGCCAGCTCATTCTACACAGCTCCGAATTGTCGCCCCAGGAGCGAACCTTTATTGATGTAGCTGCCGGCCTGACCTATCAGCGCTATATGGCAAATCCCAAGCGCGAAGAAATGCCAACGCTGCACGACTTTTATAGAAATCTTGCGCTGCAGGGAGAGGAAGTCAAGCCACTGCTTACGGCATTGAAGCTATATGTAAGTGGCTCCATGGACCTGTTTGCCCACCAGACCAATGTGAACGTGCAGAATCATTGCATCTGCTTCAACACGGTCAAGCTGGGCAAGTCGATGCAGTCTATCGGCATGTTGACAGTGCTGGATCAGGTTTGGAACCGCATCACTCGGAACCGCGTGTTGGGTCGCCGCACATGGGTGTTTACCGACGAGTTCCAGCAGTTGCTGGGCAACAAGGACTGCACGGACTTTTACTTTCAGCTGTCCAGCCGCGCCCGCAAGTGGGGTGCAATTCTGACCTCCATCACCCAGCACGTACGTTCGGTTCTGGACAACGAGGATGCGCGCCGTATGCTGTCCGACTGCGGATACATCAAGCTGCTGAACCAGTCTCCCGACGATGCCAACGATCTGGCGCGGCTGCTGCACATTTCCAACGAGGAAAAGCGGTACATCGAGAATGCAGAGGTCGGCAGCGGACTGCTGATCGTGTCTAAGACGGTGGTGCCCTTCAACAACGATTTCCCGAAGGATACCGAGCTGTTCAGGCTGATGGATACATCTCCTAATCGAAAGTCTTAATGCGTTATGCTTACACCTGCACATCTCTAAAAATAACCTCACGGAGTCTGCCATGTCAGAACTATTCACGCAAAATTATAGCGACAAACCTTTATTCCATACCGATACCGACATATCGGAAAGCCTGCACAATAAGGTAGATGAAGCATCAAACGGCGAGGAACTGCTGGATAATACTGAAAAGCAAGCCGAGTCGCTACTGTCGAATGACGATTATGTAAGTGAAACGAAAAATAGTATTTCAGACGATAGAGATGATGTAGCAGAAAGCTTATCACCTCCCGCCGAAGGCAACCGGAAATATATCGCCGGTACCAACACGCCCCGTGCCAGCCGCAGCAATGCCTACTACGAACTGCTGTGCAATCAGCAGACAAACGGCTACCGCTCCCCTGCCATGCGCGGCACAACAGCCGCAGCGCACGGCATCACGAGTGCAAGCGGGCTGGTCAGCTATCAGGAGGACTTTGCCACCGATGCCGCGCAGGATCTCGGTGTGCACGGCGCGGCGGCGGAACTGATTATGCAGGAGACGTTTCTCGGGACTGCTGCGGAGGACGTCGGCATACTGGGCAGCTACGCCGTGAAGGGCATCAAGGACGTGCAGGACGGCACGCGCACCGCCGAGGAGGTCCTACACACAGGCGGCGACGTGCTGCGGATGGAGTTGGGAAGCTCTGCGGTACAAATCGGCTCTGCCGGCGCACGGACGGCCTTGCATTATGCAGAATCGTTCTCGACCAGTGCGGATGATTTTGCTGACCGTGCGCCGGGTATCATCAGTAATACAGGCTTTCAGGCCGGTCATAGCGTTATCAAGGTTGCACGGTTCTTTGCCAATCCTGTCAAAGCGCTTGCTTCTATCGGCAGGACGGCGCTTATTTGTGGCGCAATCGTTCTATTGTTGCTGATTATTGGGCTGCTAGGCCAGATGGGCGGTTCTACAACGACCAGCGTGCTGTGTGCCGACAGACCGGAGGATATTCAGCAGCTTGTCGAAAGCATCAATACCTACCGCAACGAGGCCGCCACTGATGAGTTGCGCAGAGCCTTTCGCAACGATGCTGACCCCAATGGCAACCCCTACGGCTACGACACGCTGACCGGCCAGCGCAGCAACAATATGCAGCATGGCGTCACATGGAGCTACGCCAACGGCATCTACAATGACACTGCAGAGATCATCTCAATGGCCGCGGTCTATTATCAGCAGGACTGGCCCAGTTCACAGGAGCTTGTGGCTTTTACAGACGACGTGCCATTTACCCAATATTGCCGCGCCCTGACAGCCTACGGTATGGAAATTACCGCGCGGGAGTCAACGCCCTACTCCTGCATCAGCTATGGCGGCTGCGTCAATGGCTACCGCAGCGAGGGCGAGACTGTGACCATCACAGAGTACCGATGCGAAACGCACACCTGTGCCCAAGGCAACGAAGAATGCGGGCACTACCACAACGGAATATGGGAATGGAGTGACGACCACGCGGAAGGCGGCAGCCGCCCCGAATGGATCGAGGACGGCACACACGATGTGACCGTCTTTTTTCCTGTCATTTTCCCGGATGGGGCCACGCAGTCAGAGCTGTGCATCCTGCCGGATGACTACGCCCAAGTTGTCGACGGCAAAATTGCTGCAGAGAATTGCACCGGCAGCATCGTGTTGGATGAAAGCGCGAATCTCTACAAGGGCGAGCTGAATGATTGGTTCTATGCTCCGAACGAGTGCACCGCCACCTTTACAGTGGAGACCACCGACGGCGACGAAACTATGACGCAGGACTATACCGTGACCTTTGCCAACGCAACCGCTATCCCATGGTGTCCCGGAGAGCTGCACGACGGCCAGTACGGCCACTATGATCTGAACTGCACAATTTACCTGACCGGCTATGACCGCTATGCTGACCCGGAAACCGAAGCCCCCAATGGTGCGGACGGCGGCACGGGCAACCTGGAAGCACTGGCCGCAAGCAGTAACGACGGCACGCTGACACGTACCGTCATCAAGCAGGACCAGTACGGCAATGCGTATGCGGGCAATGCGGTCACTGCCCGCTTTACGAAAACTGTAACGCTGCCGCCCGGCGCGGCGGGCTTCAAGGGCTGGTATGAGAACGGCGCGGATACTTATGGCAACGTAGAATGGGCATCCCTGCTGTATCGTATGGACTGGGAGGCGCTTTACGGCGTTGCGGACGGTATAAAGTGCCGTTCGGTAGGCTCCGCTTTGACTGCTGAAGAACTGCAGGCATTGCTGGCCGGACTGAACATTGACCCCGACACCGCGCGCGGGCAGGTCGTTGCCTTTGCTATTAGCTGCCAAGGTCATTTTGTGTACGGACAGCCCTCGTCGCTGCGCGGCAGCCCCGGCAATGCCAGCGTCGGGATGAATTTGGACTGCTCCAGCTTTGTGCAGTACTGCTACTGGGCACAGGGGCTTCCGTTTGCAGCAGGTAATACAGCTGCCTATGGCCGCACCGGTGACTTGCGGGCAATCTCCCCTGCTGAGGTCCAGCCGGGCGACCTGCGGGTCGTCTATGCCGCTGGCGGAGAGCAAGGCCATGTGCAGATGGCGCTTGGCGGCGGCGCGTGGATCGAATGCTGTTATGGCTACGGCGTCTGCGTAAACATGTCCAACGCATGGATGGAGAGCCGCGGCTGCCATTACTTTACCTATGCCGGATTTTAAGGAGGCACTTTTCATGAAAAGAGTTCTGGCGATTTTGCTTTTGGTTCCGTTTATCATGGTGCTGGCACCGCCCTGCCGTGCGGCGGGAAACGGAGATGTGGCGGTATCCTTGGTAGCTGTTCCCGCAGAGCTGCAGGAACGTTCCGTGCTAATTACGCTGGGCAGCGGCCCCAGTGATACGGATGCTGTTCTTGTAGTACTGAACGGCTTGAACCAGTATAGCCAGACTGTGACGTTGCCGGAGGGCACCTATTACTGCAATGCCGCTGTTCAATACGACTCCCTAAACGATTGGCCGCTGCGCGAGGTTGACGGCACCACCTTTTTGCAGGTCGAGGCTGGTGGTCAGTATGAGTTGCAATATGAGTTTGCAGGTGAGAGTTGGTTCACTGAAGTAACCGGGCAGACACGCTACTATACGCCGCAGCCGCTGCGCCAACCGCCTGCCGGCTATCAGCCAACAACGGCCCAGATCAGTGCGTACCTGACAGCTCCCGCTGGCTTTTCTCAACACTGTATCGTCTACCTGCAGAACCTGTACAGCGGTACAGTATACGCGCTGGATGTATACGAATCCAATCAGCTGGCCGCCGTTTGCACGGAGGCTGACAGTGGGCTATATACGTTTCTGTCTGCCCGTGTTGTGGGCGATGCAGCGGAGCGCTACCAGTTCGAGTGTGAGCAGAAGGCGGTGAACACTGATGATGACGCGAGCTTTCACCTGACGGTAACGGACATGAAAAATCCAGATGCCGAGTTGTCCACGCCCAGCCGTGACGAGAACGCCACGGTACAGCGCGCGGCGGCCTATAATGCACCGGCTACCGCTGCGCCGTCTGCGACGCCGACACCGGAGCCGACCTCTTCTCAACCTGTACAGCAGAACAAAAAGCCGGCAAATCCGTTCTGGAATGTGCTGGACTTTTTGCCCATCGTTTTTATTGGAGCCGGACTGTTCTGGTTTCGCCAGAAGAACCGCCGGGGCGGCCCGAAGGGGTAACGTGAGCCAAAGCGAACGTTAGCAAGCATTGCATCTGTAAAACAGATGCACATTTAGGGACACCCTAAAACCCGTTTGAGTACAGATTTTCAAAAGAGTACTTTGAAAATCAAGAGGATATTATATGGACAAACGTGAACGACCAATTTATAAAGGCATCTTTTTTTCTGAGCAAGAATGGCAACAGGTAGCAACAAAGATGGCAGAAAGTGATATGCCTAATTTTTCTGCTTTTTGTCGGGAAATGCTGCTTACCGGTAAAGTCAAGCATTATGATTTTTCTGTTATAAAAGAAATCTCATCTAGCTTGAGTCATATCTCAGGTAACATTAACCAAGTAGCTAAGCGCTGCAACACGAATCAATCTGTTACCACCAACGATGTTGAGCAGTTGCGGCGTGAATATTTACAGCTGAAATCACTCTATCAGGAACGATTGGTGAAAGCTCTGCGAAAACTAGTCTAATATGTATGCAACGAAATATTATGCAAAACACAATCATGCCTTTAGCAAGTGGGCATGTGAGAACGGCTATTTGTTTTGTCTGTTATTGACGATTTTCACCCGGCCCTGAGTGGCAATCTTCACCTGTTTCTAACATAGAAGGAATCTACCATGGCTATAACCAAAATTCATGCGGTAAAAGTTCGGCTAGGCGATGCAATCAACTACATAGAAAATCCGGACAAAACCGATGGGCAGGAATTGATTTCAGGTTACAATACTGCTCCACAGACTGCAGTGCTTGATTTTTCTGTTACTGCAGCAATGGCACGTAAAGCACGAAATACAAGTGCGAAAAAGCAAGGAAATCTTGCCTACCACATGATTCAATCCTTTTCCCCGGACGATGCTGTCACGCCAGAACAAGCCCATGAATTAGGTCGTAAACTTGCAATTGAATTTACCGATGGAAAATTCGAGTTTGTCGTTGCTACCCATATCAATAAAGATTCTATACATAACCACATTATTATCAACGCCGTTTCTTTTTATGATTACAAAAAGCTGCGCACTGTTCCCTACCGCACCGCGCAGCAAATCCGTAGTATCTCGGATCGGCTCTGTATGGAAGCACAGTTGTCCATTATTAAAGACCCGCAACAGCTAGGCCAGCTCTACCCCACTTACGTACAGAAGAAACGCACAACCAGCAATCGCACTGAAGTCCGCAAGAAGCTCAACTTCTGCCTGGAGCGTGCCACCAATTATGCCCAGTTCCTGCAAATGGCACAGGAACTGGGCATTTCTGTTTGCCAGCGTGGTAAGTATATGACCTACTTGCTAGAGGGCGCGGGGCGTGCAATCAGAGATACATCACTGGCCGATACCGACAAGTTTACGTATACCGGCCTCGTGGAGCGCTTAGAGGATAACGCTGCCGAACAGCTATTTATTCGTGAGCGCATAGCTAAGATACTTCCGAATGTCTCAACCTTTGCTGACTTTGCAAAACTGCTGCAGTCCGAGGGGGTTAAGATACGGGTAAAGAAGCAATCCGAACAGCTTTTGTATAAGGCTGTCAACTTAGATGGCACATGGATACCTGCAGATGCTTTAGGAGATGGATTTACCCTCGGCGGCTTGGAGGCTTCGATGAAAAGTGGATTCGAAAGCCTTGATGAAGGTCACGGAACACCGATTGCAGACCTATACCGAGAACTGACTACGGAATATCCACAAAACTGCGATACGTCTGTAAGACTTACGGCACGTCAGATATGTTCTGCCGGAAAGCGTGGTGTCTTGCTGCAAATACAGGATGCGAACGGTAATCCCGCACATCTGATGATGGACAATCGGCACATCCATACCACCTCAGACGGTACCGTGACTGCTGATATTGGCGCTGCCTTTTCGTATGATATAACCTACGATGACGGCACACATGGCACAATTCGTGGCACAGATTTGATTCGACAAATTGATGAAGCGAATCTGACGCAGCCGTTGACCGTAAGTCTGACCGCTGACCAGATCATCGCCATGAGCCTGCGCGGCGTAACGGTGCAATTGCCGCAATATGGCATTGAGCGGCTATTCATTCCGGAACACTATGTACAGCGAAACGTCGAGCAAGGAAGCTGTGCAATCAGTCTATATCCCGGTTGGCAGTATAGCTATGTACCAACCGGCAGCGAAAAGACGCGGAAAGCGATCAGTGGTGCTGATTTGGCGCAGTCGCTAGGAGGTGTGGTGCAGGTTGGCACTTCTGAAAGCAGTTTGGCCCGTCGAGTCGCTAATGTGGAACGCCGTGCAGGAATTGCAAATGCCCAAGAGCTTGGAAAACTCTTGGGCAGCATGGCTGATAATGGTCTACATTCAGCTGCTGACTTTGATAAACAGATCAGTGTATATCGACGCGAAGAAATGAAGCTCCGCAACAAGATTTCAGAGCTTCGTTCCAAAAGCAAAATTTATGCAGCAACAGCTCATAATCTGCAGGCGTGCCGCACCTATAAATCCGTTTGGTTGGAGTATGCATCCAAACCACTTGCCCAGAAGGATACCTTCTGCAAGCAAAATGAAGCCGCCCTGCAGGCCTATAGCAGAGCGGCTTCACAGCTTGATAAAATGGGGATTTCACTGGGTACTGAACCTGAAAAGGTAAGACAATTAGTTACAGAAACAGAAAGTCGGATAGCTGATCTTATTGCTGAATTAGAAATAGTTCGCAAAACCAATCAAGCCATACAGGAAGATAAGGAAAAAGTCGAACAGATACAAAGTGTTTAATGCATTTTGAAAAGTCTTTGGGTTTATTTACGTCACATAGCTTTATTAAGCATCAAAAACTGATAATTCACAACAAGTTTTTTTTGCTCACTCTGCGTTTACTCCAACCGAGGCTCCTTGCCCAGGCAAGGGTTTCCACTTTTCCATGATATGGATATGGCGAGTTATCGTCTTCATCTGCTATATTATTTTTACGAGCATCACGATTGATACATCTCAGGAATGCGGCATACCCATGAATATTGCCGACATCATCAAATACAGGTAAGCCATCCTGCGCAATACAGACAGGGCGATGCTTGCTGTGAAGCTGCAACTTTGCTTCTTCCCATTCCTCTGCCGTGAGCCGGTCCGATTT
>ERZ857775.4122-NODE-4122-length-10878-cov-7.552527_pt1 | contig 10878 bp, 8 predicted proteins | sample MGYA00519698_ERZ857775 | MGnify/ENA primary metagenome ERZ857775 (study PRJEB31778, sample SAMEA3449363) | human gut metagenome | biome: human gut; feature: human-associated habitat; material: faeces | place: United Kingdom | collected 2010/2012 ...
TCCATTCGCAACAAGGCGAACCGTCGTCCAGCTTGGCGGAAATCCCCTGCAAGATCTCTTTCACCAACGGCCAAGCTTCCACCGAACCTCCGGGCATCACGGACGGGCCATGCAAGGCTCCCTCCTCTCCTCCCGAAATTCCGGTTCCAACGAAATAGATCCCTTTTTCCTCCAATTCCTTCACACGACGTTCCGTGTCGTGGAAGTCAGAATTGCCTCCGTCGATAATCACATCGCCCGGCGAAAGGAAAGGGAGTAGTTGCGAGATTAGCTCGTCTACAGGATGCCCTGCCTTGACCATCATCATGATGATATGAGGACTTTTTACTGAATCGACCAATTGTTCGATCGAATGCGTTCCTATAAAATGTTTGCCTTTGCCCCGGCCATTGACAAAACGGTCGACAACTCCCTCTTCGCCGGGTACACTCCGGTTATATATGGCAACTGTGAAACCCTTACTTTCCATATTGAGTGCCAGGTTCTCGCCCATCACGGCAAGCCCGATCAATCCTATATCTGCTTTCATATTTTATTTGTTTTATTTTATGTTGAATAAATCATTCAGAGACTCACTCATAGAAGGGTGAGTGAAAATATTGTCACGAAGGAGGACATAATCATTATCCGTACGCATCGCCAACGACACGAGGTTGATGATTTCACTCGACTCGGCACAGAACAGCGTAGCTCCCAATATCTGGTTCGTGTCGGCATCCACAACCGTCTTCAATAATCCTTCCGGCTGTCCGATCGTACGGGTTCTCGGCATCGAGGCTGCCATGACTTTGGAAACTTTTATGTTACGTCCTGTCCGGAGCGCCTGCTCTTCATTCAGACCGACATGTGACAGGGGCGGATCGATGAACACCGAATAGGCAACCGCCTCCCGGTCACCGGTGTTGCGTTTGCCGTCTCCAAAAAGCTCATCACGTATGATACGGTAGTCATCCAACGAAAGATATGTGAACTGCAAACCGCCACGCACATCCCCGATCGCCCATATGTTATCCGCACTCGTATGCAAGCGGTCGTCCACCTCGATTGCCCCACGCTCCGTTAATTTCACGCCGGCAGCTTGCAAGTTCAGCCCTTCGGTGTTCGGGCGGCGTCCGGTAGCCAGCAGGATCGCATCGGCATCGATCTGTTCCGTATCGCCTGTCAGAGCATCCCGGTAGACGACGGTAGCTTTGCCGGCATCGTGCCCGATCTCCTGCACAACGGCATTCAGGCGGATCGAAATGCCCTTCTTTTCCAAAACAGTCTTGACGGCATCGGCGATATCACGGTCTTCACGAGGAATAAACTTGTCGCCTCCCTCTAAAACCGTCACATCCGATCCGAAATTGGCAAAAATAGATGCAAACTCAAGTCCGATATAACCACCTCCCACAATCGCCAGACGACGGGGCAGCCGGTCCAGTTCCATGATCGAAGTGCTGGTGTAGACGAAAGGGTTGCCTTCGATCCCTTTTATGTTGGGAACGATGGTGGAGGCACCGGTATTGATGAATATTTTACCAGCTTGCAGTACGATCGTCTCACGATCGGTTTTCACTTCCACTTCCGTTGGGGAAAGAAACGAGGCAACACCGGTATAAACAGTTACCGTCTCTTTGCTGTCGAGATTCTCAAAATTCTTCTGACGCAAAGCAGCCGTGATCTTCCTTTTTTCCTCGATTGCCTTGTGGAACGCATCGGCATATTGCTCGAATGTCGTGAAGTGGGAATACTGCGCCACTTTGGAAAGGTGCATCAATGTCTTAGTCGGAATGCATCCGATATTAATACATGTCCCGCCGTACATTTCTTTCGAACGTTCCACTACGGCGACAGTCCATCCGCGGCTGCCTAAATCAGCAGCCAGCGTCTTTCCGCCTTTACCAAAACCAATGATGATTGCATCATACTTTTTCATCTTTTGTTTTTCCTCCTTTTTATTTTCTACTTAAGGAACATTTCCTTCAACCTAATTGTTCCCAATAAGCCTCTATTTATCGTTTTGTTTTTTCTATGGTACAAAAATACACAGCCTTTAGATTTCAGAGGATAGTGATTTTGCCCTAAGATTTGGCAATATTCCCTGTTCTGTCCTTATAAACCGTTTTCCTTTTCAGGGACATGAAAAAACTGCGTCAAAAAGTACAACCGGGAATCCGTCATTTCTCGTAAACTTTAGATACATTTGAATTCACAAATCATCTGAAGTATTATAAGACGGATAAAATGAATAAAATAGTAATAGCCATCGACTCTTTTAAAGGCTGCCTGACCTCGGAAGAAGCCGGGATTGCGGTAATGAAAGGAATCAAAACGATCTTCCCCGATTGCGAAATCTTGCTGTTTCCGATCGCCGACGGAGGCGAAGGAATGTTAGACGTACTCATCTCCGCGACACAAGGGAAATATCGAACCCTGCCGGCACACGGACCTTTGATGGAACTTATTCAGACCCAGTACGGTATTTCGGGAGACGGGCAGACAGCCCTGATCGAGATGGCAGCCATCAGCGGTTTACCTTTGGTTCCCGAAGAAAAAAGGAATCCGATGCTGACGACTACTTACGGGACGGGGGAACTGATTCTCGATGCCCTCGAACAAGGTTGCCGCCGCTTTATCGTGGGCATAGGCGGCAGTGCCACCAACGATGCAGGATTAGGGATGCTGCAAGCTTTAGGATTCCGTTTTCTGGACAAGCGGGGAAATCTGTTGGGAACAGGCGGCAAGATCATGTCGCAGGTAGCCTCCATTGATACATCTGCCGTACATCCGGCTTTAAAGGAAACTCGCTTCACAATTGCCTGCGATGTACACAATCCCTTCTGCGGGTCTGATGGAGCAGCTTATATCTTTGCTTCGCAAAAGGGAGCCGATACCAGGATGGTCAAAGAACTGGAAGCCGGTATGCAGGCGCTTTCACAGGTTATCCGGTCGGCCACAGGCAAAGACATTTCGAATATCCCCGGAGCCGGAGCAGCCGGAGGAATGGGCGGAGGTTTCCTCGCGTTCCTAAATGCCGAGTTGAAACCGGGTATCCGTCTGATGCTTGACGCACTGGACTTCGGTAAGAAAATAAAGGGGGCCGACCTGATCTTTACCGGTGAAGGACGGGCCGATCGGCAAACGGCAATGGGGAAAGTGCCTTCCGGTATCCTGGAAGAGGCCCGGAAACAGAATATTCCTGTCATCGTACTTGCAGGAAGTATAGAAGATGCGGATCAGATGAACCGGGCCGGCTTTCAGGGGGTATTCTCAATCACCCCCGGTCCAGTCTCCTTAGAGAACGCTATGAAGCCGGAGTTTGCCAAAGAAAATATCCGCAGACTGGTGACTCAGATTTGTTCGGTAATCCATCCGTTCAGAAATTCTTTTTCTCGTCGATAATATATTCCGGACGTGCTTTGATCTCGTCAAACAAGATGCCGACATACTGGCCCAACACACCGACCGTCAACAATTGGACACCTCCAAAGAAAATAACGGAGGTCATGATAGAGGTCCAGCCTGTTTCTGCATTACTAAAGCCGTATATCTTGCCTAAGGTGAACCAGACGGCCAGTATGATACCGACCAATACGGCAATAAAACCCAAGCTTGTCGCCAGGCGCAACGGCTTCTTGGAGAAATAAAGCATGGCGGTGGTAGCAAACTTCCACATCTTGCTGAACGGGTATTTTGTCTCTCCGGCGATGCGTGCCTCCCGTTCATAATAAAAAGGAATCTGTTTGAATCCAACCCAACTGATCAGTCCGCGAATATATTTTCCCCGCTCCTGAAAACGGTCGAACTGATCCATCACCTTCCGGTCTATCAGGCGGAAATCACCTGTATCTAACGGGAAATTCACATCACTCATATAGTTCAGCATACGGTAAAAAGCTTTCGCTGTCACTTTTTTGAAAAGCCCTTCCCCTTCGCGGGACTTACGGACGCAATAAACCACGTTCGCCTGTTCTTTTTCCTGCAATTCAAGAATGGAAGGGATGAGTTCGGGAGGATCCTGCATATCGGCATCCAGGATGACAGCCAAGTCGGCATCACAATTATTGATACCTGCCGTAACAGCCGGCTGATGTCCGAAGTTACGGGAGAAATGGATCACCTTCACCTGCGGATCGGAAGACGCGATCTCGTCCAACATCAGACGCGTCCGGTCCCTACTGCCGTCGTTGATATAGATAATTTCCGTTAAAACAGGGAGCTTCTGCAACGCCTCCCGTGTACGCCGGTATGATTCGGCAATAACTAACTCCTCGTTATAACAAGGGACTATGACCGCAAGTTTCTTCATCTGCATTTAAGCCTTAAACGTATAAAACTTATTCATGATAAAATTAATCACCGTGTAAAAAGCCATTGCTATCAATTGGTTATAATAAGGATCGATCGATAGGAGTGGATTCAGGACATACACTAAAAGCCCCAATTGTAACAAATAGCACACCCCGAACACGACTCCGAAACGAGCGGCACTGCCGATCCATCCAGCCGAACTCCGGAATGTCCATTGCTTATTCCATATAAAACTATTCAATACGCCTGCTATATAACCGACCATGTTCGAAACGACATCCGAACATCCGAACAACTTCATCATGATCCAGATGACAACGGCGGTTATCATCGTATTACTCACTCCCACTATACCATATTTAATGGCTTGCTTGACTGTTTCCTCCATTCTTTTTTATAATCTCTTCCACTTCCTCGGCCGACAGCTCCTTCACGTTCGTTATCGTGAAGACCTGCGAAAGAAAGTTCCCATACTGGTTACATTCGTTAATCACCTTATCCAGCGTTTGCTTGATATCTGTCCGGACCGGGATCAGGAAAACCAGTTCCACATGTTTTTCACCTATTGTCAACCGCTCGATTTCACAATCCGCATTTTCCAGAGAGTAAGGAAATTCACGTTCGATCACTTTCTTCTGATACTCCAGGAACGGTTTCAGTTCATTCGCCAGGATCAGCACATAAAAGCGCAACTTTTCCCCTCTTCCTCCCAAGCCGGTAGAGATGTAAATCTGCTTCTCGTCCGACAGCTCGGATTCCAGAGCGATACGGCTTTCCATCAAAGCCATATATGCCCAATCCGCCACATCCGGGTCCGGAGCTTGGGCATATTCTTCCAGTATCCGGTATGCTTTTACCTGCCGTGAGGTAGCAAGCATAGACAATACATACTTCTTATGTTCCGTAGTCGATTCGGGATCGTCCAGACTATCCTCGAAAACCGAAAAATCCATTTTCGAAATATCCGGCTTATCCTGATCTTTCCTGATCTTTTCCGAATATTTAAAATACTCCATCTGCCGTTCTACGGGTACACGCTGTTCTAATATATGGAAATGTCCGTCAATCTTACTAAAAGAGTCCCGGAACTTCTTGAAAATATCATTATCCTCTTTCATAAAGCCTGCTTTTTAGTTTTGTACATATCCAATAAACAAGAAACTAAGACAAATGTAAGGCTTTTTCGCGATAAATAACTTATAGCTGGGATAAAACACATCAAAATTATTGTAACTCCACCCGGAACCACTCTTGTTTTAGACTCTGGCGTCATGCTCCGGCATAAATAAGGAAGCCCAACCCGATCACAAACAGGACGAACATTCCGGCATTCAGGTAATCCGAAGAACGTGGAGCTCCTCTGAATTCATGCCATATTAAAATCCCCCAAAGTGCCGATACAAGCGTCGCCCCCTGTCCCAAACCGTACGAAATGGCAGCCCCGGCTTTCTCCGAAGCGATCATGCTGAAAGACTGACCGATACACCAGATAACACCTCCCAACATACCCACCAAATGCGTCTTGGCATTCCCTTTGAAATAACCGGAGATAGAAACAGGCCCACCTTCCACCGGACGCTTCATGGCAATCGTATTAAACAGGAAATTACTAATAAACACGCCTAAAGAGAAAATAAACACAGCGGTATAAGGTGTCAGCTTACCCGGTGAGGGCTCTGCAAAATTGCCCAAATCCATCGAAGCCGCAACAAAACGGTAGAAGAAAGCCATGATCACACCTGCTGCGATAGAAATGAAGATCCCCTTGCCCGATACTTTCTTCGATCCGACCAACGCTTTCTTATACGCGAACCCGTTCAACAGGATGGCAACCGTGATCAGGGCTACGCCGATAAAGATGTACAAAGGTTCTCCTTTAGCCGCTCCGAAATAGTTAACCAATACGCCCAATACCAACGCCAGCCCGATCCCGACCGGAAAAGCCACCGACATGCCGCAAATCGCAATAGCTGCCGACAGCAAGATATTGGCAGCATTAAAGACAATGCCACCCACGAAAGCACTCCCTAAAGATCCCATATCGGCTTGTGCCAAATTAAATAGAAACCCTTGTCCCTCAGAGCCGAAACTACCCAGTGTAAAAGCGGAAAAAATGGAAAAGAGCAACACGCCGATCACATAATCCCAATAAAAAAACTCATACCGCCAAGTCCTCGAGACCAGCTTTTGTGTATTTCCCCACGATCCCCAGCAGAGCATCGTGACAACACAAAACAGGATCGCTAATGAATAATCTTGTACTATAAACATAACTTTCTTATTTTGAGACAGGTTGATGCATCATATAATTTTCAATCAGAACAGCCATTTCCGCCGCCGGCACTTTCTCGATCAAGCGAAGGTCTCTGCCTTTCCCGTCCGGTGTCCAGCTATTGGCTCCTCCATCATTCACGACACGGAATGTCCCGCGCTCTACATTATAATAGGGTTCATACCCCTTGACGGCCACCAGCACAGCCGTAAGGTCCCAGCTCATCCGGCCGTCCGGATCACCTTCGGCAAAACAAAGCAAATAGGCGTCTTTCACCGGGCTGCCCTTCACATCCATCTGCACCAGCTTCTTTCCGGTAAAGATCACATTCCCGATTTCGAAACCACTGAATATGATTTCTGTAGGCCATTGCTCCGCCACTACACGGGATGCCGGAGTATCGCAATAGACATTAAATTCTTTCCCTTCAGGGAACAAACCGGCCATCGAGACCACGCGTTTCACCTTCTTAGCAACTAAATCACGGCCGGAAAGCGGACTATACTCGTCACCACCGGAAAGCAAAAGGTCCTTTAGGTTGGTGAAAAAGCCGATCGTACAGACCACAATGCTGCTATCCGGCTGCGTACTTAAAATCCGGCGATAGACCTTCACTGCATCCGGAGCATCCGAGGTTTTTGCCGTTTCATGTGGATAACGAGCCGGAAGCTCTTCGGTCCACTTCGTCTTATGCCAAGTGGTCAGCGAAGCACCTCCTTCGCTTTTCGGAGCACCGACAGGGATATCCGGCCGGTTGAAATAGGTGTTCAGCACTTCTATGCAGGGTACGACATGCTCGTCCTTATTGGACGAAACAGTCGCTAAAATATTCACTTGCCCGCTATCTGCCAACGCATGCATCAGAGCCATCGCACCTACATCGTCATAATCCGGCCCCAAGTCCGTATCCAGTATCAGATTGACAGGTTGCACCATTGTTTCTTCCGGAGCAGTAGCAGCCGGTTTTCCAGAACAGGCCGCCAGCAAAGCAGCCAAACAGATAAAAAGAATTGATTTCTTCATGTTATTAAATTTATAAATGTCACATATTGTTCATCGGCAGCACACACATAACCTTTAAGCACGATTCCGGTTCCGTCAAGCACGATTAGCAACAAGATAAGATTTATATCAACCAAAAATATCCACTTCGTTCCTATAAGGAGCAGACGACTGCGCCCCAACACGTGTCACCGAAATAGCCGAAGCCTTGCAAGCGAACCGAGCGGCTTCTTTCAAGCTTCGCCCTTCGGACAAGGCGACAGTCAGAGCACCATTGAACACATCGCCGGCAGCAGTCGTATCGACAGCTGCCACTTTCAGGGCAGGAACCATCTCGGCCTTTCCGTTGCTATAAATAAGTGCACCTTTCGATCCCAGCGTAATAATGACATGCTGCACTCCCATTCCCGAAAGGGCACGGGCGGCTTCACCAGCCGATGATTCATCTGTGATCTTCACGCCGGTAATCATTTCCGCTTCCGTTTCGTTCGGCGTGATCAAATATAAATGACGGAGCAGATCCGCCGGTAACGGATGTGCCGGAGCTGGATTCAAAATCACTTTCTTCCCTTTTTGCCAAGCGATATCAGCGACAAAGCATACGGTTTCCATCGGAACCTCCAGTTGCATCAAGACCAGATCGGCTCGCTCGATAGCCTCCTCCGCCTTCTCCAGGTCAGACGGCAGAAGGTTGGCATTCGCACCCGAAGCGACGACAATGCAATTTTCCGCTTTTTCGTCCACTGTGATCAAGGCTACGCCAGAAGGGTTCCCGGAATCCGAAAAGACATAAGAAGTATTAATGCCCTCCTCCTCGAAAAGTTGCTGTGACTGGTGACCGAAAATATCGCTTCCGGTCTTGCATATAAAAGTGACGGGACCTCCCAGACGTGCTATCGCCACAGCCTGGTTCGCCCCTTTTCCTCCGGGATTCATAAAGAATGTTCCACCCAAAATCGTTTCACCCGGACGAGGCAAATGAGCGGCCTTTATAACCATATCGGTATTGCTACTACCGACCACCAAGATTTGTCGCCTGGATGTTTGTGTTGTGTCCATGTTCTATTTCGTATTAAATTATGAAGCGTTACAAATATAATACATATATCACTTCTTTTTTCCACATAATTCTTTGGGAAAGATAAACCCAAATCTTACTTTTGTAAAAAGTATACACAGACATATAACTTACAGACAAGCAGATAAGTTTATGAAACAGGCCACAAAGCTCAACCAGATCATCCTATTGATTCAGTCGCTTTCCAAAGCGGAAAAACGATATATCCGTCTCTATACCAACCTGCAAAACGGGGATAAACATTATATGGTTTTATACGACCTGGCCTGTGAAGGTTTCTCCGCCGAACAAATATACGAGAAGTTTTGCAGCGAAGTGAACGAAAAAAGCTTTGAGATGGCGGCCAAACATCTTTATCGGGTACTGTTGGATTGCCTTGTCCTATTGCGGGAAAAACAGGACATACAGACGACAATTTTCAATTATATCACAAAAGCCGGTATCCTTTTCGAACGGGAGCTTTTCAACAATGCATTTGTCGAATTGGAAAAAGCAAAGAAGCTGGCCACTACATATGAAAACGACCCGCTGCTCCTCCTGATCTATCGTACGGAATTGAAATATCTGAGCACGCTCGGCTTCGAAGGCATCAGCGAGAAAGAGCTGGTCGGCAAGCAAATGCAAATCAACGACGTGATGAAATATGCCCGCAACACGAACCTCCACCTGCAACTATACGATATTTTGAAACACCGCATCACCTATAAAGGGTACGCCCGTTCGAACAAGCAAAAAGAGAATCTGAACGATCTTGTTTTAAGCGAACTGAACCTGATCGCCAACCATTCCTACCAGGGATTCGAGGCACACAAACTTCACCTGTTGTTCCAAGCGACCTACTACCTGAATGCCGGAAACTATAAATCGGCGATCCGCTTCTATCAGGAACTGATCGCGCTTTTCGAAGCGAACCGGCATCTAATCCTCAACCCACCGATCTATTACCTGAGCGCCATAGAGGGAGTACTGAACAGCCTGCACGTTGCCGGATTATACCGGGAAATGCCTTTCTTTTTGTCCAAACTGAAAGAAATCAGCACGGGCAACTACCCAACAGAGTTCCTGATGGAAGTACAAGGACGCCACTACCTGTACGAACTCTCGGGATTGCTCAACACCGGACAATTTGACGCGGCAGTGCATCTTACAGAGACCTATACCGATTTTTTTGCTAAGAAAGCAACCATGACCAGACCGGAAACTCAACTAAAACTATCCCTCTATTCTTCCATCCTTTATCTTTGCCTGGGAGAACCGATGAAAGCCCGTAAAAGCATGAAAAACATACTCGGTTCCGGCAAATTCTTCCACACATTGCCGTCCTACAAAACAGCCCGCCTCATCAATCTCCTTATCCAGGCAGAACTAGGGAATTATTGCTTTTTCGCGAACGAAATAAGCTCCATCAAGCGAATGATCGGTTACGAGAAGCAAGTGTATATCACCGAAAAACTACTTTTCCGCTTCCTAATGGCCCATCCATTGCCCATCTATAAAAAAGACCAAGAGAAGCTGTGGTCACAATACCAAAAGGATATAATGCGTATCCGGCAAGACAAATACGAAAAACAACTCCTTAAAACTTTCGATTTTACAGCTTGGATCGAGAGCAAACTAACAAACATCCCTCTCCGGGAGATTTTGTCGCGAACAGATTGGTATATATCGGCAAAACAGTAATTCAGGGCATAATATCCGTAATTTATCTACAAAGAGAAAAAGAATACATGCCGACCTTTGTAAAAAAATCAATGCAATAGATTCAAAAATGTGCCGGCTAATACCATTGTTGGTTGCGCATCGGCCAAATCAACACAAAAGATATGAAAAAAATAATAGCATTAGCATTGTTGATGGCTGGAGTCACGGCAATGGAGGCAGGAAACAGGATAATTGAAGAGAATATAATTCAAACTGATAAAAAGAATATAGAAATGGAAGACTTAGAATTGACAAAAGAATGGGACAAGATTTTCCCGAAGAGCTATAAAGTGAATCACAGTAAGGTAACATTTCGCAACCGCTACGGCATCACGCTTGCAGCCGATATGTATACACCAAAGAATATAAACGGGAAAATGGCGGCTATCGCTATATCCGGTCCTTTCGGGGCCGTGAAGGAACAAGCATCAGGCCTCTACGCACAAACAATGGCAGAACGCGGTTTCCTAACCATCGCTTTCGATCCTTCATACACTGGAGAGAGTGGTGGAACACCCCGCTATGTAGCCTC
>ERZ857775.4133-NODE-4133-length-10843-cov-3.103726_pt1 | contig 10843 bp, 14 predicted proteins | sample MGYA00519698_ERZ857775 | MGnify/ENA primary metagenome ERZ857775 (study PRJEB31778, sample SAMEA3449363) | human gut metagenome | biome: human gut; feature: human-associated habitat; material: faeces | place: United Kingdom | collected 2010/2012 ...
AATTATGCTGGGAAGAATCTGGGATAATTAGTTATACACCGACAGAGTTATATGATGTAATAAAAAAAGATTTAATATATCTTATTGCCACTGGAGGAGGTATAACATTTGGCGGTGGAGAGCCTGGACTTCACAGTAAGTTTATTTTGGAGTTTAGAAAGATCTGCGATGAACGGTTGCATATCTATTTGGAAACATCTTTGAATATTCCGTTAGAGAACCTTCAGGAACTAATTTCAGTCATTGATTCCTATATTGTTGATATTAAAGATATGAATAATCAAAGATATTCACAATATACTGGTTGCAATAATCGTAAGGTTATTCGTAACCTTAAATATATGGTTGACAATAATCTGACGGAGAAGTTAACCATTAGAGTTCCTCTAATTCCGGAATATAATACCGAGCAAGATGTTGAAAACTCAATTGCAGAATTAAAGGCATTGGGAATTACAAAATTTGACCGATCTACCTATCGTACTTCAGATAAGAAACCTAGATGTCCTGCCGCACAAAATACAAGTGAGGAGATGAACTATGGTAAAGCCGTTTGTGAGGTTTTAAAACAAATAAGGATTGAAATCGCTGCGGCTAACAATATACTCTATACACCGCATTTATGCCAGCATAAACAGTGTGCGGCGGGAACTTGTTCTGTGTGTGAAAAAGAATTACTTGAAATAGAAACGAAACTTAATAGTAAAATATTAGCTGGAGATAAAATTATAATTTAATACTTACTGACATGTTTAAAGAAATAGGAGCATTTATTGATACTGTAGGCAGTACTGTCGGCACAACAATAAGAAGAGCATTGAACGATGAATTTACGGGACCGGAAGGATATCTTGACGATGAAGACGATGAACTTTCTGATGGACTTTCTGATAAACTTCCTTGGGATAAGGTCAACAAAATAAAGGTTAAGATAGATTCTGAAGATGGGGATGAGGACAACGATAGAGAGTGGAGAATTGTTGAGACAAATTCTGAAGATTAACAATCATAATTAATATTCATCTGTAAAAGTCAATAAAATATGATATGCCCTCATTGTGGTCAGGAACATCCTGATAATTATAAGTTCTGTCCGTTTACTAACAAGCAAATCATGAATAAAGTGTATTGTGCCAATGAAAAATGTTCGGAATATGGTAAACCTTTATTCCTTGATGGGGCTATTTGTTGTCCTATATGTGGAGGAGCATTATCTCGCGAAAATATAAAGAGTATTGACTCTTCTGTTAGTCATCAACATACAAATATGTCAGATTCTGTATCTAATAATGAACAACTCACAATAGAGTCTTCTGAGAAAACGGCATTTTCAAATAAAAGAGATCATAAGCTACAGCATTCGTATGATGAGATTTATGAATTTTATGATGGTCTCGCGCGTGTTCAAAGGAATAGCATGTATGGTTTTATAAATGTATCGGGCGAAGAAGTGATTCCATGTAAATATGAATATCTAAGTATTTTCTTTTCGAATGAATATTGTGAAGTTACGAAGGGAGGTTTATCTGGTCTTATAGATAAAACAGGCCAAATTGTAATTCCTTGCAAGTATGATGCTGTGCACTTTGATGAAGATATAGATGCATTTTTCATACGGAAAAATACAAAATCAGGTATTATAGATAAAGATGGCGCAACCATATTGGTTCCATGTAACTGGGATCAAATATCATGGTATGAAAACGGAAAGGCTATCGCACGAAAAAATGGATTACTCATGGTCATAAATAAATATGGCGAAACTCTCATCAATTTGTCTGACATATACTACGATGTTGATTTCGGTTTAAACGATGGTATTGTTTCTGTAAAAGATGAAAGAGGCAAATGGGGGTTGCTCGATGTTAATGAAAACAAATTGGTGACAGATTTTATGTATGATTCGATTAAGTTAACTGAGTCTGGATTTATAGTAGAAATGAACGGCAATTATGGACTCTATCATGCACAAAGTTCCACTTTATTAATACCGTGTAGATATAAGAGGATATGGCCAAATTGTAGAGCATCTTTTGTTCAACGTCCTGATGGTTATTGGAGTATATATAATTACGATCTAAAAAAATGTTTACAAGGAGCCTATAAAGATTTTTATAGAATAGACAATGACTATATTTCTGTTTACGATGAAGATGGTTATTGTGGACTAATCGATTGGGATGGAAACATAATTATTCGACCAGAGAAATATAAGATTATGCATGTTCCTCAAGATGGTCTTATCTATGTTTGTTATCATGACGATAAATTAGCCTCATACTATGATTATGACGATGATTTTGATCCAGATGATTATGATTATTGCGGATTACTGGACATTACAGGCAAGGAAATAATTCCATGTATGTATGAAAACCTTTCAATTCCAAAGAATGGTCTTGTTGTAGCTAAATTTAAGGGCAATTATTGTGTTATCAATACAAATAATGACATGGTATTTGCTAATACAGTAAATATAAAAGAATGGGAAGAGGAAAAATTCTACCATTGTGATGATGAATAATCTTTGTTACATTACAGTTAAACAAATATATGGCTTATGTATATAAATGACAATCATGTTATTCGTGGAATCGATAACTCTGAAGAGCCAGAAAATATGGGAGCTGTTCAATATTGCTCTAACCCTCGTTGCAAATTCCATGATCCACTGCCTTTATCGGCCAACTTTTGCCCCGATTGCGGCAGGCTATTAAAGCACAATCATGAAATTGGATTTGATTCGATTGGGAAATTCAATGAAGGAACTGCAGTGTTCAGAAAAAACGAGAAATGTGGATTAGTTTCCAAAACAGGTGAGATAATACTTGATTCTATATATAAGAAAGTGCTCCCTTTATCCGAAGGTTTGAGCGCCGTTGAGAGTGACAGTAGTGAATGGTTCTTTGTTGACAATCAAGGGAATATAGCACTGTTGTTGGATAATGTGTATTATATGGTATCGGATATAGGCTTCAAATGTGGTCTATGCCCTGTTGGGAAATGGGATGAAGAATCCAGTGATATCCTATATGGATATATAGATAAAAAAGGTAAGGAAGTCATTAGATGCCAATATTCATGGGCATCGGATTTTAATGAACATGTTGCCTTAGCAGTAGTATCCATAAACGATAAACAATTTGCCATAGACAAATTGGGTCAAAGGCAATCTAATTATTTCTATTCTTTAAGTATTGATGAAGATTGTTTGATCACATTTGATCCTCCTAGGACGCATTTTCTAGAAAGCTTGCTCACAAAAGAATGCATCCCTCTGCCAAAAGTAAAGGGAACAGAACTAATACTAGGTATAGGTGAAGGGATATGCTCATATATAGTTGAAGACAAACTAATTTGCTTTCGTATTGACCGGTCGAAAGAACGTCGCTCATTTAAAGGCATACAATGCTTCTATTCCCACTTCTCTAATGGATTACTGGCTGTCAGACAATGTTACGGATTGGCAGGGTTTGTTGATTCCCAATGTAACATTGTAATCCCACTAATTTATCATGATGCAAAAGACTTTACATGTGGACTAGCATCAGTCCAGTCAAACGACACCCTGAAATGGGGATATATCAATGGAAAGGGAGACCTCGTCATTGACTTTAAATTTGATGAGGCATCTCAGTTCTATGATGATGGAGTAGCTATAGTGTGTGACGGAGGCAAAGAAATGGTTATAGATTTAACTGGAAGAATAGTCTTGTCTTAAATCGTCATAATTTTATGAGAAAATCACATTTGAATTAATGTGGCATTATGGATCTTAATTACTATGCTTACTATCAAATTGCTGCTGATTGCAAGGACAAATTACGGGAATGGAGCGGGAGAACGGAAATTCGTCCTGTTGAGTAGGTTGTGTTGAAACATCATGGATTCCCATTCGATTTACCAGAAGGTACTTTATTAGTGGAATGTATGTTGTTTTTTACGCCAATTGGAATTAGGAGGCTTGATTCTACACCTCTTGTCAAATTATTAAAAGAAAAGTTTGGTCTAGTACGATATGTCGGTCAAACAGATATTAATAACATTAGAGATTATACATGGTCACGCATCTTATTCTCAATATCGTTTGTTTGGGGAGGATAATAATGTTTGCGTAAGTTTATAGTACCATCGATAGAATGTGCCCGAATTAAACTCTATATAAATAGAGCTTATAGTTCGGGCGCAATTTATTATGTAGTTATTTAGTCAGACAATTTTGTGGATAGAGGTAGATTCCGAGATATGAAAGCCCTATAAGAGTACATAACAAAGAAACAATGTAACCATTCATTTTATGGTAAGAAAAGATTATATTAAACAATTGATGACAGTGATAGCAGTGCTTGTGTTATCTACAACGTCTATAAGTGCAGCAAATAAAACCGTTACAATGCAGGTCGGAGAAACTATGACACTTCGATTGCCATCGAACATTACTTCTTTGGCATTGAGAGGTGTTCAATGGGTGTCTACTCGTCCTAATGAGATACAGGTTGTATCACAAACAACATATTCTGCAACAATCAAGGTTTTGAAAGCAGTACCTTCTACCACGACATGTCTGGTCAACTGCAGATATTATTATTTGGTAAACAACGGTGGTTATATTTATCAATTAACGGGTAGTTATGATTTTAAAGTCGAGACAATGTCTAATGAGCCAACGAGTGTGTCGCTGCCGTTGTCCGTTACCTTGAATATAGGAGAAAGTAAATCTTTGACAGCTATTCTGACTCCTCATGACGCTCAGACCGAGTTAACTTGGGCATCCAGCAACTACGCAACAATCAATGTGTTTCAAAATGGACGTATTTTAGCACAAAAGGAAGGAACATCTATCATTACAGTCAGGACATCTAATGGCAGAACTGCAACATGCACCGTGAATGCCATAAAGCCAACTACAGATGCCACCTCCGTGAGTATCTCTTCTGTAACTTGTACCATCAAGGTTGGGGAGAAGAACAAGTTAAATGCGGTTGTTTTCCCGTCTAACGCCACGAATAAGCAAATTACTTGGGTGTCAAGCAATCCGTCAATAGTTAGCGTTGATAAAAATGGGAACATCATCGGTCTCAAAGCCGGAACTGCCAATATATCTGTAATGACTAATAATGGAAAAACGGCTTCTTGTACAGTGAATTGTATAGCTATGATACCAGATTTAGAAATTTCTGACAAAAACGGCATGTTAGAGATACCAGCAGTTGCTAATGTTCGATATGACAGGATAATGTACTCTGGCTGGAATAGTGTATGTGTGCCTTTTGCTTTAGACAAAACGATCTTAGATGGGTTCTTGGAGGGCTTCCGGATGGCTCTTGTGGAAACATTTGAGATTGTAGGCGACAAACAATTCGTAACCATAAAAGAAGTCTGCTTCGTGGAGGCTGGAGTCCCTTGTTTAATCTATGCCCCATCTGAGGTTCTTTGCAAATTCAAATTGGATAATGTTGAACTAAAAGCATCGCCTAAAAACTCTTCCATAATGAAAGCCTCATTCCAAAGGATTTGCATTGGGGCTGGTGTCTACAAATTGACTGAAGATGGAACTGCCTTTGGTTTGACAAAAACAGATGAAGCTGTTGTTGCGCCTTTCAGATGTTATATTCAAGTTCAGCCTTAGAAATTAATCTGATAATAATTAGTGATAATATTTAAACATTTAGAATCATGAAACGTAATTTGCTATTTGGTATTCTCCCTGTGATAATGTTTTCTTCTTGTGTAGAAATGAGTACGGTTTTAGAGTTGGGTTCTTTGACGGATTCTTCGGATGTCGTTTTCACAGCTACAACCGAGATAAAACCAACTACTCGTACTGCCCTTTCCGGTAACATCAATACTGATGGTTGTTACTCTTTGTACTGGGCTTCCGGTGATGAAATCTGTATTTCAGACGGTGAAAAGTCTGCAATTTATGCAACAGATGGTGACTATTCTTCAACGGCTGAATTCAGCCATAAAAGTGGAACTGTCAGTGGTAATGCAGCCGAATACACTGCATTTTACCCTTCGAAGATAACTGTATCTAATATGGTGTTACCGTCAACGCAAAATTATGTAAAGAACAATGTTGAATATTTTCCCATGTATGCCAAATCTGCCAACAAAGAATTGGCATTTAAAAATTTATGCGGCATCATTCGCCTTTGCATTAAGGCTGGCGAAAACGAAGAAGTTAACATCGCTTCCATTAGCCTGTCTAGCAATAAAGGAATGAGCGGTGCCTTTACAATAGGAGATGATAATGAGGCTGTAGTTGACGGAGCTGATGGTGTCGTGTTAAATTGCATGGAACCATGCAGTTTGTACACTTCTGTGACGACCGATTTTAATGTTATTGTTCCTCAAGGAAATTATAATCCGTTAAAGATAAAAATTCGTAATGCCGATGGAAAAGAGATAAACTTTGAATCAGAAGATGCTATCACGGTAATGCGTAGCGAGATTACTCGCATTAATCTTACTATCTTCAAATCATCCTTTAATACTTCGTTGGAAACTATACCGATTACAGATTCTGATGTTGAGTTTACAGAACGATAAGTTCCTGTCATGCAAAACAGAATTATTCTCAAGTAAGTGGTTTATAAATCACAAAATTAAAATGAATCGTATTGTATTCTTTACAGGAGCCGGTATGAGTCGCGAAAGTGGGCTGCCCACATTTCGCGGCGATGGCGGTTTGTGGAACCAACTTGATGTCGAGACTGTAGCAGACAGACGCTCTTGGTATTGTGGTCGCAGGTCGGATTGTAACGTAAGACGACAAGCAATGCTTGACTTTTTCAATCCGATCAGGAGGCTTATCTTAGAGAAAGAGCCTAATGAGGGACATCATTTAATTGCTGAACTTGAAAAATATTTTCAGGTTACGATCATTACACAAAACGGTGATGACTACCATGAACGTGCAGGTTCCACCGATGTGATTTATCTGCATGGTGAAGCGTTGAAAAATGCTTCAACGGCCAATCCTTGCCGTTGGTATGATATAAATCGCGTGAATCCGGATATTCATATCGGGGATAAAGCATCCGATGGCTCACAACTTCGCCCTTACATTATCTATTTCGGAGAAAACATAGAGCAACCTATTTGGAAACGGGCTGTTGAAGCCACCAAATCGGCTGATATATTTGTCATTGTCGGCTCTACTATGTTGGTGTTTCCTGCGGCAGACCTGCTGAAAATGCTTCCTGCAAATTGTAAACTTTATATCATTGATCCACAAGAAGTACAACTGCCGAATGGTTGTTATCACAAATTTGAGCATATTCGTTTGGGAGCATGTGAAGGTATTAAGTTTTTGGCAAAACAGTTAGATGATATGTTGAACGACTTTTCTAACTCTATGGAATAACATGAATATCAGTCTTGGCGGTTGGCAAAGTGGTGAAATAACGCATGCACAGGTATACAAGTTGGAAAATGTGGTAGAAAAATATAAATTCAAAACTCTATATCAAGCAGTAAGATAAATGTATGGAGAAACTATTGAATGGTATGAAATTTTTGTCAAAAATGCGATGAAGATATTTGAGACAATAGATAGATTCGGATCAATATGTAGCTCTTTATAAGAAACAAAAATAATAGAGGATATGTTGACAATTATTTGTATTACGATTTTGGCCTATTGGATTATGGGCAAAGAGATTGACTCACTGTTGAAGAAAGTGAAGAACTATGATTGGCGCGGTAAAATTAATGAATTGTATATCAAGATCCGGCCATATGCGCTGAAAGCCGGACGAACAGCAACCCGGCCGCTGTTACAGTTCTATTATGTGATGGTTGATGAAAAAACGACCACATTAGACAGGGTATTGATTTATGCTGCAATCATCTACACCGTATCTCCGGTAAGTTTGATACCAAGTGCCGTATATCGACTATTGGGTGTATTGGATGAAGGTGTCGCCGTTCTCTATGTGTATAAGAAGATAAAGGATAAGATTACACCTGAAATCAATGCCCAGGTTGAAGATACATTAAACGAATGGTTCGGAGTTGAGTATGAATTAATAGAAGGATGACTTATGACGAAAGCTATTATACCTTGGGATGAACTCAGTAGAATCGAGATGATGATAAAGCATATATTTGACTACTCGGAAACAATGCGTAATAGTCAAGCAAAGGATTTATGAGGACCGGAAGCATCAGGATATTATGAACACATCCATTTTCCTCTTACTGCACCTTGGAAAGAGGTCGTAGAAGTTATAAAAAGCAGCCATTATTCTCATACAGCATATGTCCGGTTAACGGATAAAGATTTCAAAATCCCTAACCCGGATGATTTGAGAAAAGAAAGTGAGAGCAAAAGGAACCTCCCTCTTTGGTATAGCTTTAGATTTGATAATGAATATTGTGCTTTCTTGGTATGGTGTGAGAAAATGTTGAGCAATTCCAGACCTAAACAACTAGATTTGGAACTATATGATGAAAAGACTCTTGTTTGTAGGATTTGTGTGGAAGAAGGTGACCGAGGTGGTAATAGATATTGAAATTAAAAGCATAGCTGCAATGGAAAATAAAGTAATGAATGATATATGCAAAGATGATTATCTTATCGATAATCGTGGTAAAAATGGAGTACGGGATTTAAAGGTGAATGGATTCGATTTGGTAACGGTAATTACACGGAAGTTTTGGTACAAATAGCTTAAAGTATAAACAGTATGAAGATTTTATATATACATGGACTTTCCTCATCCGGTAATTCTGGAACGGCAGAGCATTTGCGCCGCCTATTGCCAAATGACACCATCTTTTCTCCAGACCTTCCTATTGAGCCAATGGTGGCATTGGAGATGTTGAAAAGACTTGTAAAAGAAGAGAAGATAAATCTCGTAATCGGTACCTCCATGGGAGGAATGTTTGCCCAAAAACTTCAAGGTACATATAAGATTTTGGTAAATCCATCTCTTCATGTGTCACGATCAATGCGGTGTAAATTAGGCATCAACAGATTCTTCAGTGAAAGGCAGGATGGTATTTCTGAATATGAAATTACACCGGAGTTATGTGACCGTTACGAAGAACTTGAGCAAACACAATGTATGGCTTATTCAGGTGAGGAGAGAGATAATACGATTGCACTATTTGGTATAGGTGATGATACGGTAAATTGCCGTGAAGAGTATTGTGAGCATTATATTAAATATTTTTCATTTCCCGGGGGGCATCGATTAACGGAGGATGTCATTCGAAAGTATGTGTTGCCGATTATCGAACAGCAACGTATTATCTTGAATGAAGTAGCTGCTATCCAATCACGAATTGCTACCAGTCCGCTTTCCTGCGAAATTATTTCAGATAAAGATGTGATTGAGCGGATATACTATTCCAAATTTCGGGATTTAGAAAAAATGGTCTGCAGCGATCCTTTAAAACTTTGTTATTTACGGATGTTATGTAATAATTATACCGCGATTTATGCACGTGTAGAAGATGGCAATCATGAAACATTGTTGCATAAATTAGAAACAGAATTGATAAAGAACAGTGATAGGTGTAGATACTTGTTGGTTTCCACACAACATGCAACCAATTTCGAACAGATTGGATATGAGAAATTTTTACAAACATATTCCAACTTCCTTTTCGGTATAGTTGGTTGCAGTAATACCGAGAAAATAGAACATATAATTTCATATGATAACGCCTTTCCTGAAAATACAATTGAGACTTTCATTATTATAGGTATAGGCAAGCATCAAAGTTAGAAAAAGAAAATAAAAATGGAGGCGACAGAAGATAGATAAATTAAGAAAATGTACTCTATAAGTAAAAAATAAACAGTAATAATTATGAGTGTATTATAATCTAAGGATATATGAAGAAAAAAATGGAGAACTTTAAATCTCATTTCAAGATAACAGATAACAAAGATGTCATAGCCTGTGGTATCCCGGCTTTGGATGGTGATAATCACGGCCGGGACTTAGGTAACGATATCGCCGCTTTCTGGGGAAAAGGCAAAACTTTCATACTTGTTAATATGCGGACCGGCAAACTACGTGAATTCGTAAATGCGGACGGGCAGCTCTTGGTTGAAGATAAAGACATCGATTATGATAGCATCCATCGACATCACAATCACTATCATTGTTGTGTTGACTGTAAACGTGTAGAATTCGGATTCAATCGTTACAATGATTTTAAAAACGGACTTTGTGCTCTTGTTTGGACAACCTATCCCGATGGTCGTTACTTTGCGGATGAGGATGGATTCGGTATGGAAGACAATGACGAGGAGAAAGTTTATTGCATCATCAATACAAACCTTGAAATTATCGTTCCGTTTCAACCGATGGATGATGTGAAAAGTGTGTTGCGAAGCGTAAATTCTTTTTTTAAACGATAAAATTTGATTGAAACGGGTTACCTCTTGTATTCTTTTATCATAAAACATTGAAATTAATTTTAGATAAGTATACTTTTAGATAACACGAATTGAAATGATATCGGCATTGTTAATAGAGAGGGACGCATGATACGGTTGCCATCGCTGCTTTGCTTAGTGATACACTCACTTCTGTGAAAATAGAATAATTTTAAAAATAAGTGATTATGGAAAAGTTTGACTACAAAGGAAAAATTCAGGTTTATGGCGCGGCGTTTGACGGTGTAAACGACATCATTCTGCATGCATTGAAGGGTATTTCAAAAGATGGTGTGTATGTGGGAGAAGAATCTCAACGTTATCCGTGTTTCGATAGTGAGGACTATGCATCTGAAAGTCGTTATTATTGGAATTTTGTTTTTGCCAAGAGTAAAACCGAGTTAAAGGATAGAATGCAAAAGCTTAAGGCAATGCCGGTAATTG
>ERZ857775.4136-NODE-4136-length-10832-cov-2.439083_pt1 | contig 10832 bp, 12 predicted proteins | sample MGYA00519698_ERZ857775 | MGnify/ENA primary metagenome ERZ857775 (study PRJEB31778, sample SAMEA3449363) | human gut metagenome | biome: human gut; feature: human-associated habitat; material: faeces | place: United Kingdom | collected 2010/2012 ...
TACTCAACGAGTTCCGGGAACTCGTTGAGTACGTCGGTCATTTCGTTTCCGCGTTCGCCGCAGCCGATGTAGACAACGATGTCAACGTCCGACCATTTTGCCAGCTGGTGCTGTACAACGGTCTTACCGGAGCCGAACGGACCCGGTACCGCAGCAGTACCGCCTTTGGCGATTGGGAACAGGGTGTCGATGACACGCTGACCGGTAATCATTGGGAAGTCAGGGGAAAGCTTCTGGGTGTACGGACGCTGTACGCGGACCGGCCACTTCTGAAGCATACATACATCGTGGACCACGCCGTCCTTGTCCTTGATTTTGGCAATGGTCTCGGTGATGTTGAAGCTGCCGGAGGTAATCTCAACGATTTCGCCCTCGGCGCCCTTTGGGACCATGATTTTGTGCAGGACAACGGCGGTTTCCTGCACGGTGCCCAGGATGTCGCCCATGACAACCTGGTCGCCAACCTTAGCAGTAGCGTTGAAGTCCCATTTTTTCTCGTGGTCCAGCGAGGTTACCTCGACACCGCGGGTGATGTTGCTGCCTGCGATTTCGCGAATCTTGGTCAGCGGACGCTGGATACCGTCGAAGATACTGGTCAGTACGCCCGGAGCCAGCTCGACCGACATCGGTGCGCCGGTGGTTTCCACATCGTCGCCGGGACCGATGCCTGCGGTTTCTTCATATACCTGAATGGATGCCCTGTCCTCTCTCATCTCAATGATTTCACCGATGAGCTTCTGCTTGCCTACACGAACGACGTCGGACATATTGGCGTCGCGCATATTTTCTGCAACGATCAGCGGACCGGCAACCTTAACAATTTTGCCTTGGCTCAATATTTTCACCTACTTTTAAATCAATCTCCGCCGGCAAACCAGCCGGGCGGAAAACAAAAACACTAATCTTCATTGAAGAGGATGTCTGCGCCGACAGCTCTCTCGACGTTTTTCTTGACATTTTTGATGCCGATGCCAAGGTTGCCGTCCTTGCCCGGAATCGGAATGATGGCAGGGGTCGGACGTTCCTTGTACTCGTCGATGATTTCGGGGACCTGCAGATACGCCTGCTCGGTGATGAAAATGATGCCGTAATCGGCTTTGCACAACGCCTGCATGACCTCGCGGGTCTCCTGCTGTGTGGTGGTCATGAATACCTCAAAACCCACCGACTTAAAGCCGAGGACACTGCCTTTGTCGCCGACAACTGCAATTTTTTTACGCATAAGTTTCCCTCAGCCTTTCCGTGATTTTTTCCGGCGCGACACCGGCGATTTTAGAAGCCATGACGATTCGGATGGCTTGTGCCTCGTTTTCCTTGGCAACCAGGTAGGAAAGCACCGGCTCGATGCCAAACGGCACAAAGCGGGACTGCTTGAGCACGCCGACCATAAAGTTGTCGCACAGCTTTTCAAAGCCGGAAAGCGAGCCTTTGTTCTTTACAGCGTCATACGAGCTGGAAAGAGCCGGACCGTAGACGGTGCTGTCGAGCATTTCGAAAAAGTCGTCAAAGTTTTTCAGATACAGCTCGAAGTAACGGTCTACCGGAATGCTGCCGCCCTGTGCAAGCACCTCTTTGAGGAAGTTAAGCTCCTGACCGATGCGCTTGATGCGGACAAAGCAGCGGATGTTTGCAATGTCGATATAAGCTTCGACCAGCTGATTGAGGAATCTGCTTTTGTACTGCTTGGCAAGCTCGGACATACATTGCAGCACCGCGCGGTCGATGATGACATCCACCATCTGCGGGTCGTTTGCCTTTGCAAGACTGTCCCTTGCCTGAACGGCTGCTAAAGCCAGCTGTGGGTTCAGGTCGCCAAAGTCGCCGTCGCGCAGTCCGTTGCGCAGTGTCTTGCAGTCCACTGTGCCCAAAGGGCTCAGCAGCGGATCGGCATCCGAGTGGCTGACGTGCGCCTTGATGAGTGTTTTCAGATTGTGACCGTCATATTTGTAGCGGAAAATTTTGAACATCTCCGGGTCGTCGGACGCCTTTTCCAGCCGCTCATAGGTGGAGGCAAGCTCCTGTGTCAGCGCAGATTCGAAATCCTTATAATCAATGTCGGCGCCGATGCCTGCATCATTGACCGTCTTATAAGCCTCTTCAGGGCTGGCAGCAGAGATCATCTTCTGCAGCGCCTGTGTGCCAACCATCTTGGTCTGCAAAGCGCGGATGTTTGCCGACAGGAAAAGATACTGTGTATCCTTTGTTTTTTTCAAACCATGCACCTCCCTTGTGGGTATCCTCGTTTTTTTATTCGGTCAAAACGCGCGCAACCTGCGCTTCCAGTTCATCACGCATATTTTTTACGAGAATCTCATAGGAGAGGTTGGTTTCCACCCTTCCCTCATCCAGGATCATGCCTCCGGCGATGGAGGCAGTCTTGGACGAGAGGGAAACGGTGTATGATTTGCCTGCATCAGCAAGCTGAATGCTGTCTACCAGCTGTTTGCCAAAAGCGTCCCCATCCTTCTGATTGAGGATGATCTGGACATCACCGGCGATGGCTTTGCTTGCAGCACTGCTCAGCAGCTGTACCTGTTTGTCGGACGGCTGTGCGCACAGCACCTCCAGCGCCTTCTGGAAAGCCTGCTCGATGGCTTCGCGTTTGTATTGCAGCATCATGTTCCGGCGCATCAGACCGGACTGGGATTCCACACGCTCGGCAATGACTGCCGCTTCCTTTTCAGCCTTCTGCTGTGCGTCTGCGCGCAGCTGGTCGGCTTGTGCCTGGTAGTCCTTTAAAATCTGCTGTGCCTCGGCGTTTGCCTCATCCAGCTTCTGCTGTGCGGCGGCGTTGGCATCATCAGCGATCTTTTTAAGAATGCTTTCAATGTTGTTCAACCGGTTTCACCTCGATTTTCAAGTTGTTGGTAAGGGTTTCTTACAGTGAAACAGTTTGGAAGTTATGCAACTTTGCCAACGTTGATGACCAGCAGGATGGAAATCAGCAGACCCAGAATTGCGTAGGTTTCTACCATTGCTGCGTAGATCATCGCTTTGGAAACTTCGTTTGGTCTTTTTGCTACAACATTGATACCGGCAGCAGCTACACGGCCCTGATGGATACCGGAGATCAGACCGGTCAGTGCGCATGGCAGGCAAGCAGCCAGAACGTACATACCCTGGGAAGCGGTCAGAGCAGCATTGCCGCCGAGGAATCCGCAGTTGAGCATAACCATGATGCCGACCAGGAAGCCGTAGATACCCTGTGTACCAGGAAGAGCCTGCAGAATCAGGGTCTGACCGAATTTGTCAGGGTCCTCTGCAATCAGTCCGGCAGCAGCCTCACCGGCAATGCCTACGCCCTTTGCAGAGCCGATACCGCCCAGACCAACAGCCAGAGCTGCACCAAGTACTGCTAAAAAGTTACCGTTAAAAAAGAACTGAGAAAAAGTAGTTGCTTCCATGATTAAAAGTCCTCCTTATCAGAAATGAGAGTGTATTTTGTGTTGGCTTTGAATGGTTTGAAGGGGCGTCCGCCGGCTTCATAGAATTTGCCAAAGAATTCGACGTACTGCAGACGGGAGGTATGTACATACGCACCCAGACCGCTGATTGCCAGGTTGAAGACGTGACCAATGACGAAAATCAGCACGAAGGCAATCACGCCGATGATGTTGAAGCCGGGCATGGTGCCCAGAAGGTTAAAGACGTTTGCAATGATGCCGCCGGCAAGACCCAGCGCCAGGATACGCGAGTAGGACAGCACATCCGACAGGTAGCCGGTGATGTCGTACAGGCTCATCACGCCTTTGATTGGTCGCATGAGGATGTTCTTTTCGTGGCGACCCTGTGTCAGGATCAGTCCGACTGCACCGGCGATTGCCAGTACCATACCTACTTTGGATACAGCAGGCAGAATCATCATCGGCAGACCGATCAGGACCAGATACCACAGACCGACATCCATCAGTCCGTCCATCAGGTGACCGCGTTTTGCCATCATGTAAATCTTGATTGCCATACCGGTGAACAGATGAACTGCACCCAGGATGAACGAAAGTACCATGACCGACATCGGGTCGTTGAGCATATCGAAGACGGCAGGGACGGTGACCGTTTTACCAAACCAGCTTTCGGAGATTTGGGTAATCAGGTTGCCGAAGTATCCGCCGTACATGACGCCCCAGAAGATGGTGGAAAGACCACAGGATACACCGATCTGCATAGCGTTTTTCAGGAATCCTTCGTCCGGTTTTGCCTTCTTCAGTCCGATCAGACACAGCAGGAAGATAATCAGACCGTAGCCTGCATCCGCCAGCATCATGCCGAAGAAGAGGATGAAGAATGGGGTCAAAAACGGGGTCGGGTCGATGCCGTTTGGAGCCGGCAGCGAGTACATCTCGGTGATAACCTCGTAAGGTTTTACAAATTTGCTGTTTTTCAGTTTGATCGGAGGGTCGTCCTGTTCGTCAGGCTGAGCCAGGGTGTAGTAGCACTGGTAGCGGTCGAGCAGCTTTTGCAGCATAGGTGCATCGTCTGCCACAATCCAGCCGGTCAGCGCAAAGACGCTTTGGGTCTGGAAGATGTTCTGGCGCACCTTCTGGTCGTCGATTTGCACCTCGACCATGTCCGAACCGGTCTTTAAAAGCAGTGCAGAGGTAGCAGCTACCTTTAACTGTTCGGTCAGGCGTTCGATCTCCTTGGTGCTACTTTCGATTCTTCCTTTGAGCAGGGAGATATTTTCTGCCGGTGTACCATTGAGTTGTCCAAAATCAGGACGATTGGTATTGAAGCCTTTGAGTACATCAAGTACCTGCGGCTGTGCGCTGCGATGGCAGATGAGCAGCAGACAGTTCAGCTCCGACGAACTGCTTACCGTATGTACCATACACAGGGAAGTGGCTTCCTCCAGCTGTTTTTGCAGCTCATTGAGGTCCACATCGGCTCCGGCGGTCAGGTACATCAAAGCGGTGGAGCGGGTGCCGGTGACACCGAGGTCCAAATCCAGCCCTGCCCACGGTTCAAGCGAGGTGATTTGCAGCTGTGCGCGTGCAACAAAGCTTTTCTGTTCGTTGATCTGGCGGCTGACCTCGTTGATTTCGTCGCGCAGCTGGCAGGATTCTGCAAACAGGCTCTGGTCGAACATGGAAGAAAATTCCGCCCGTTCCTTTTTGGCAAACAGCCCGCCTTTTTGCTCGTACGGAGAGACAGCGCGGATTGCCGCGTTGAACTTGGTCAGCTCCTGCTCCAGCTCGTAGGTCTGGCAGACGCCCGGAACGGTGATGGAAGAAATGCTGTCATAGTCCCGTATGCTTTCTGCTCCTTCGATCTGGACGCACTTTTTTCTCATCAGATCCCGCAGGATAGACTCCTTGTCTGCAAGAAACCCGATGAGAGTCAGTTTCTGCATGTTCAAAATCATAACGTGTTCACAATCCTCTCTGCAATGAGGTTTGCTGCCGCTGTTAGCTTATCCCGAGATTTTTGTGCCATTGCCCGACATTCGTTTTCACAGGCGGTTCTGGAATTTTCCAGCCACACCGCTGCGTCCTGTTGTGCACGGGAGATGGTCTGCTCAGAGAGCTTGGCAGCATCGGTTTTTGCATTGTCAAGGATTGCCTTGCCCTGACGGTTGGCATCCGCGCGGATTGCGGCTGCTTTCTGCTGGGCATCGCCCAACACCTGCTGGGCAGCCTCTTCGGCCTGCTTGACTTTGCTGAGTACATCTAACAAGTTTTGTCACCACCCTTTTTTGATAGCCTGCGAAAATGGCTGCTGAAAAAGATTCCCAAACACTCTTTTGCACCCAGTCATTTTTGCGAAAAGTTTGTTTGCGAAAAAGTGCATGTAGCCCCCTTGCAACGATGGTGCTTTTCCGCTTGCTGCCAGCGCGTGTGTTATAAAACGTTATAAAATGCTAGCAACAAAAAGGAAAATTGCATTCTTACCAGAAATGAATTTTTCTTCTACTATATCATAATCGAAATGATTGTACATTGTCAATAAGAATATTGGAAAAAATAATGTTACTTTTTAGGAGAAAACATGACAGAATGACGATTTGCCCTAAATTATTTCACAAAGATTTTGACAACAATTTATCAAAAAGATAAATTGTAGACAGTTTTCTTTAAATAAATGTCAGAATGGAACGATTTGGGACGTTAAATTGTGATAAAAGTCTTTATAATCCATAACGGCAAAAAAAGAGGGATTTTTGTATAAAGGGATAGACGAAAGAAAATTTCTATATTATAATTAGGTAAAGAATTGCGAAGAAGAAAAAGGAGTGAAAAAAGCGGGATGATGCGCTTTTTATCTGTTTTGGCAGTGGCTTCGGCAGTGCTTTGCCTGGCAGTTTCTATGGCAATTTCACCAAAGGCTCCCTACCCTTTAACGGTGTTTGAGCTTCAAGCAGAAAATCCTCCGTCAAAAGACATAAATATGAAAGAAAATGTTATGAATCTTCACCAAGGAAAGTGGGACATCAACCAGGCAACGGCAGAGCAGCTGATGCAGGTGGAGGGCATTGGAGAAAAGCGCGCGCAGAAGATTTTACAGTACCTTTACCGAAAGGGCGGCATTTCCGACATGGAGCAGCTGCTGGAAATCGACGGAATCGGAGAAGAGCTGCTCAGCCGAATAAAGGAACAGTTCACCGCAGGATAAAAACAGCCCTCCGCTGCAAAAAAAGCGGAGGGCTGTTTTCCCATTTTCCAACTTCCCTTTATTTTTCTTATATAAGGAACTTTTCTCTTAAAAGGTTACAGCTGGATGGAATGAAGGTCCTGCTGGTCGAGCAGCTGTTCAAACTGTCGAATCGGCAGACAGTCGGCGTGGATGGGGGAGGAAAGTTTTTCGGAATACATCGGGTGCAGGTCGTTGAGCGGCTCGACCCTTGGAAAGACGGTGGCAAAAGACGGCGGCAGCGGTGTGCGGCGTCTTCTTTTGCCTGCGTGTCCGATGCCGGAAGGAAGAGAATGTTTTTTCGGCATGAAAACACTCCTTTCTTTTTCGGATGAGGATAGAGAAAAAAGACAAAGACACATCAAAAAACGTGTCAAAGCTAGTATGACTCTCAAACAGATGGCATATTCATGCGGATTTTTGGCAAAAATAATTTTTTTGAAAAAATCTCAAAAAAATTCAAAATCGCCTTAGCCGTTGGGTGACGCACATCCTTCAAGATGGCCTGATGCTTCCGCGCGCACGCCGCAAAGCATTCGCGCGTTCGTTCCGGCTTCCCTTTCGCGTCAACGCCCAGCACATAGGCGGAATTATCGCACAGAAAATTCGCCGCCACGCCGCTGGAACGCTTCACGGGGTCGGGTAGTTTCATCGTCCGCGGAATCTGCTTGCCCTTTGCATCCGTACCGCCCATCGCCAGCAGACTTTTCACCTGCCCGTCCGCATCCAGTTCCAAGCCCCAGCTGACCTTCACCGGCGACCAGCCCGGCTTTTCCAACTCGCCTCGTTCGGCCAGCGCTTCATAACAGTGAACCAACGCTTGCAGGATCATTTGATCACCTCGCAATTCGTCAGGTCAAGCACGCCGTTTTCCAGTTTGGCGCGGAAAAACATCGGCTGCATATCGTTCGGATCTGAAAAATCGATGTCATACAGCATAAGACCCAAATCCCGCGTTTCCGGAATGGTTTCAATTTTGCCGCCTTCCCACAGGCCGAAATGCGCCGTGCATTCGCGCGTGCCTAAATACGGCTGAGCGTATGCCTGGCCCCGGCGCAGTCTGCGCTTGATGATATCCTGAAACTTGCCCGGATTATCCGACGTGCTGGCCTTGTCGGTCATTTCAAAATGCGCCTCGATGACGTAATGCACATCGCGGAGCATCGTCGTCGCCCGCTGCTGGATATCCTCGTTGCGGTCGATATACGAAGCCGCCTTGCCGTTGGCCTCCGACAGAATTGCGCTTGCCAGTATTTTGGATTTGACCTCGTTGCGCCGCAGATTGGTAAACCGAATCGGGTTCATGACATAAACCTTGTCAATATGCCAGCGTAAGCCGGGGTGCCAGTAGATGCTCTCAAGCATCCCGCGCGCACCGCTTGGCGTCGGCACATCGTATGAATAACGCTCGGTTTTGAGCTCCGGGCGCGACCAGCATGCGTAGTCGCCCCAGACTTCCATTTGAACGGACATGTTTCTCACCTCCATCATTTGTCGTTCGGTATGGCTGTATTATATCATCCCGTCATCTTTTTGTCAATACATTTTTCTTTCAGAAATTCATATCCGTGTTCTGCCTCGGAAAGCAGACTTTCATCTGCCTTCCCGGCATTTTTTAACACGGTATATGCATTGGAGAAGAACCATGTGATCCTGCTGTTTAAGATACAGCCCTTTACTGCTTTTTTATCTAATTCGAGATCATAGGAAAGCCATCCATAATAGCCGCCATACTGATCATCTCTTAATTTCTTCCAAAACGGGATAATTGTCTGTTCCAAATGTTCTCTGGCTTCTTTTGCCAGACGCTGTTTTTTGTTCATCATAAGCCTCTCTCCTGAAACATCCAGTAAAATTATGTCCTGATTTAACCTTTTACAGCACCTGCAGTAATACCACTGTAAATCTGTTTCTGACATACGACAAAGACGATCAATGCCGGAAGCAGTGAGATGATAACACCTGCACAGATAAGGTTATACTGGCTTCCAAGTGGTCCGGTAAAGGTATACAGGGAAATCGCCATTGTCTTTAATTCCTGTTTGTTTAAATAAAGGTTTGCTGCATAGTATTCATTGTACACGCCGACACCTTTTAAGATACATGCGGTTACGATCGCCGGTTTTAGCAGAGGGAGCATGATCTTCCAGTAAATCTTGAAATAAGAAGCTCCATCAATGATCGCAGATTCATCTAATGATACCGGAATGTTTTCCATGTACTGGATAAAAATGTAAATGGAGATAACATCAGTTCCCATCATCATGATGATGTATCCATATAAATGATTGATAAAACCGAGTTCATACATGATCTGATATACGGTTACCTGCATCGCAACACCCGGTAATAAGGATGCGAATAAGAACAGATTTCGGATCAGTCCGTTTCCGGGAAATTTGAAACGGTTTAATACATAAGCAAGCTGTGTACCGATAATAACAGATCCTGCCAGTACGCAGAGCATAACGATCACAGAGTTAAGAAATGCCCTTCCCATGTTGGCTCGCTGGAATGCCTCCACAAAGTTAGAAAAGTTCAGCCAGCTCTCCGGCAGTGTCATAACGTTTGTTGACTGATATTCCTGTTTTGTCTTGAATGCTGTGATCACACAGGAGATGATCGGTACAACGGATACCAGTGAGAAAAATACGAGGGATACATATTTTACAACAATCCATATCATCTGTGTGACAGAGCAATGTTTTCTATTCTTTTTCATTTATGCTGCCCCCTTTTTTGCTGCTTTTTTCTGTTTGATATATTCTTTTCTACGCTTACGCTCCTCTTTGGTCATAACCTCGTCGGTCTGATCCGCATTCCGGTAAATGTATTTGAAGAATAATTTCTGTAAGATCGTACATGCAAAAATAATGAGTAACAATACGACTGCCATTGCAGATGCAAGACCTACCTTCTGATTGGTGTGTGCGATCCTGTTCATGTTGATGAAGTAAGTTGCTGTTCCGTTTGCACCGTCTGTGATAACGTATGGCTGTTCGAATGCACTGAGTGCACCGGTGATGGATAAAATAACGTTTAACGTTACAATTGTTTTAATGCTTGGCAGTATTATATGTAAAAACTGCTGAAATTTATTTGCACCGTCTAATTCGGCTGCTTCATACATCTCTGCGTCTACAGACATAATAGCTCCAATGAAAAGAACCATATTGTTACCAAAATATCTCCAGACAGATGTTGCAACCAAAGACCAGTTGTTGATCTTCTGGTCTTTTAACCAGTACGGAAGACTGTCCAGGTCAAATCCACACCATCCTAAAATCGTATCGAATACGAATCCTCTGGTATAGAAGTATTTAAAAATAAAACCAATGGCAATACCACTGATCAGATATGGGAAAAACATTAATCCCTTGAAGAAGTTACCGCCTTTTGTCTTGAAACTCAAAATTGTTGCCAGATATAAGGCAAGTGCAAGCTGGACAATGGAACCAGCCATATAATATAGGCTTAATGTTAATGATGCAAAAATATCTTTGTTCCGGAATACTTCTGCATAATTTTTTAATCCAACAAAAACTCTTTTGTCTACCGGAGTCGTGTATTTCATCTTATAAAAACTGAATTTCACCATCTCTCCGAATGGCAGATATGTAAAAATAAACAACAAAGCAAGTGGAATAATCATAAACGCCAGTATAATCAGTGTTTGCTGTCCCTTTCTGCTTTTGAACCATTTCAGCGCTGTCATATCAATCTCCATCCTTTTCTTTCTAACTGTGCAGCTTTCACTGCTCCCCAACCTATTTCTATTTTTGTCTGCACCAAAAGCAAACCCTATTAAGAAAAAAGCTGCCGCACTAAAAGACTTCTTATTTTAGCGCGGCAGTCTCTTAAAAATTCATAGCCACCTTTTTATCAGTGATTATTCTTCTGTAATCTCAACACCGTTGTCTTCCTGTGCCTGTGTCCACTTCTCATTCCACTCAGCCATGATGTCATCGTAGGACATATCACCGTTAGAAGCATGCTCAATGATCTCCTGAACCTTCTCTTTTCCGCCTGCATTGATGTTCAATCCAGAATCAGCGTTCAATGCATTGAGTAAATCTTCCTCGCCCTCTAATGCGGACTCGTCGGATACAAATGTCACATCACCGAACTCTGCGTATGCATCCGGATAATCGTTATCGTCTGCAGCGATCGGGATACCGCCCTCGTTGTATGCAAAACCGGACTCT
>ERZ857775.4138-NODE-4138-length-10827-cov-6.427497_pt1 | contig 10827 bp, 9 predicted proteins | sample MGYA00519698_ERZ857775 | MGnify/ENA primary metagenome ERZ857775 (study PRJEB31778, sample SAMEA3449363) | human gut metagenome | biome: human gut; feature: human-associated habitat; material: faeces | place: United Kingdom | collected 2010/2012 ...
TCCCACAAATTGTGACGCACATCTTGCAGAAAGCCTTTTTCAGACACGCTCTAGCAGGAAATGATCCTGCGGGAATATTACAATAATTTATCAGGAGGTATTTTATTATGGCAAAGAGCAGATTAATTGGCAGCTATCCGGTAATTGGTATCAGACCTACTATCGATGGTCGTAGAGGAGCACTGGATGTTCGTGGATCTCTGGAAGATCAGACAATGAATATGGCGAAATCAGCTGCTAAATTATTTGAAGAGAATTTAAGATATTCCAACGGTGAACCGGTTAAAGTTGTAATCGCTGATACAACCATCGGACGTGTTGGCGAGAGCGCTGCATGTGCAGATAAATTCCGTAAAGAAGGCGTAGATATCACTCTTACAGTTACACCATGCTGGTGTTACGGCGCTGAGACAATGGATATGGATCCACAGACGATCAAAGCTGTATGGGGATTCAACGGAACAGAAAGACCTGGTGCTGTATACCTTGCATCTGTACTTGCAACACATGCACAGAAAGGACTTCCGGCATTCGGTATCTATGGACATGATGTTCAGGAAGCTGATGACACATCTATTCCGGAAGACGTTAAAGAAAAACTGTTAAGATTCGGCCGCGCAGCAGTTGCAGCAGCATCCATGAGAGGAAAATCCTATCTGCAGATCGGTTCTGTAACAATGGGTATCGGTGGATCTATCATTGATTCCGATTTCATCGAATCTTATCTTGGAATGAGAGTTGAGTCTGTTGATGAGGTAGAGATTATCCGTCGTATGACAGAAGGTATCTATGATCACGCAGAATTTGATAAAGCTCTGAAATGGGCAAAAGAAACCTGTAAGATCGGCTGGGATAAGAACCCTGAAGAACTTCAGTTCTCAGCTGAAAAGAAAGAAGAGCAGTTCGAGTTTGTTGTTAAGATGGCAGTTATCATCAAAGAACTGATGAACGGCTGTGACAACCTTGATCCTAAATTCTCTGAAGAAGCAATCGGACACAATGCTCTGGCAGCCGGTTTCCAGGGACAGAGACAGTGGACAGATTTCTATCCGAACGGTGACTTTGCAGAAGCTATGCTGAACACCTCCTTTGACTGGAACGGAGCACGTGAACCATACATCCTGGCTACAGAGAACGATGTTCTTAACGGACTTGGAATGATGTTCATGAAACTTCTTACAAACAGAGCACAGATTTTTGCTGATGTTCGTACATATTGGAGCCCGGAGGCTGTTAAGAAAGCTACAGGATATGACCTTGAAGGTGTAGCTAAAGAAGCTGGTGGATTCCTTCACCTGATCAACTCCGGTGCTGCCTGCCTTGATGCTAACGGAGAAGCAAAAGAAGCTGATGGAACACCAGTTATGAAACAGTGGTGGGATATCACAGAAGAAGACCAGAAAGCAATCATGGAAAACACAGAATGGTGTATGGCTGATAACGGATACTTCCGTGGAGGCGGATACTCCAGCCGTTATGAAACACGTGCTCAGATGCCTGCAACAATGATCCGTCTGAACCTTGTAAAAGGACTTGGACCGGTTCTGCAGATTGCTGAAGGATGGACAGTAGCTCTTCCGGAAGAAGTATCTGATAAATTGTGGAAACGTACAGACTACACATGGCCATGTACATGGTTCGCTCCAAGATGCGATGGCAAAGAAGGACCGTTCAAGACAGCTTATGATGTAATGAACAACTGGGGAGCTAACCACGGTGCTATCTCCTACGGACATATCGGAGCTGACCTGATCACAATGTGCTCTATGCTTCGTATCCCGGTATCCATGCATAACGTTCCGGAGAAAGATATCTATCGTCCGGCAGCATGGAATGCATTTGGAATGGATAAAGAGGGTGCAGACTTCAGAGCTTGCAAGAACTATGGACCTCTTTATAAATAATTAGCTTTTTATAATTTAACTGCTTTCTTTCACTCCCCCAGGACAATGAAGGAAAGCTGAGAGAGCGGGACTTTTGTCTCGCTCTTTTATTGTCTGGGGCTCTTTATCGGACATACATTCGCATGATTTCACGCCCGGATTCCCGATTTTTCTGTGAAATTGTTTATAAAAACACCTCGCGGAACATTACCGGTGAATAGTAACTGTTGCTGTAAAATAATGGGAAAATATGAGAAAAATGGTTGCAAGTTTTTCTTGGTGTGTTACAATGAAAAACAGAAAATGTATATAAGAGGGAAAAGAGGATATATATGAAGAAAAAGCTGGGAATGCTGTTGGCTGTGCTTCTTACTTTTTGCATGACTGTGGGAGTTTTCGCAGATGCGGGAAAGACACAGCAGGTAGATTACAAAACAGATTACTATATGATTGTAGAATCGCCTGATGGCGGTGTTGACATGTATTCAGAGGCAGATGCTTCCAGCCCGAAGCTGAATGATGAGCTGATTCCTAATGGAACTGCGATCCATGTAGAAGGAGAGACCACAGATGAAGTTGGAAAGGTATGGGTATATGCTCAGCTTCATGGCATGTTTGGTTTCCTGGAAGAGAATTATCTGAAGCCGGCCACTCTTGCCGAGGCAGTAGCATCAGAGCTTGCCTTATACGGAAGTAAGGATGAGAATTACAGTATTACAGTGAATGCTAAGGAAGATGGTTCCGTTTGCCTGTATAAAGGACCTGGAAAAAAGTACGGCACAGTTTCCGGAGGCTGTAATATAGCGAATGGTGAGAAATTATATATTGATACAGAAGTAGATACTGGTAAAGACGGTATCTGGGGACACACAGAGGCTGGTGATGTTTCTGGCTGGGTAAATATTGCAGAAGCCACCAATACGGAAGAGAGTACAGTAGAACTTGTTCCTGAAACTGAGAAAGAAGCGGAAGACAGTTCAAAATCTGTTCAGGATGGAGAGAATACTTCTGAAGTTGGAAAAGCAGGTACCGAAGGCAAAGACAGCAGTGATGTGGAGGCAGAGCCAACAGGCACTCCTACCCCGAAGCCTGAGAAGACAAGTACTCCTGCTCCGAAGCCAACCGGGACGAGTACTCCTGTACCAGAACCTACTAAGAAAGCAACTGCAGCTTCAGAACCGACTGAGACAAGTACGCCTACCCCGGAGCCGACTGAGACGAGCACGCCTGCCCCGGAGCCGACTGAGGCGAGCACTCCTGCCCCGGAGCCAACTGAGACAAGTACTCCTACTCCGGAACCAACTGAGACAAGTACTCCCACCCCGGAGCCAAGTGAGACTATGGCGCCTACAGAAGAGGCAGCAGTAACAGCTGCTCCTTCAGAAAGTGCAGAACAGGAAGCGTCCAGCGAAAATGTGGAGAGCACAGATAAAGGAATGAATTCTGTTATCTGGATTCTGGTTGTAGTTATTATCATTGGCATCGCAGTGGTAATCTGGCTTCTTAAGAAAAAAGGAAAAAATAGTGAATCATAATAAACATGAATAATAAAAGCTCCGCCGGGAATCCGACGGAGCTTTTTAGCTGAAATAAAAAATTATTTGTTGATAACAACACCTTTCTGAAGCATAACGTTTGCGTAAACAGCTTTCTCACCTGTAGCGATAATACAATATGCTTTCTTTGCCTCTTCATAAAATGCGAAACGCTCGATATTTCCAACTGCCTCGGCGCCACGTTCATCATGTTTGGAAACAATCTCTTTGTATGTATCCCAGATTGGAGTTTTTACCGGATCGCCAGGCATAACTTCCATCAGGGTAACTGGTTTCTCTACATAAGAATCAAGAGGGATAACAGTAAGGATAGCGTCCAGAAGTTCTGGAACTCCATGTCCGTCGCAGCGAACAACAATTGCATCTTTACCCATTGATTCTACTGGGAAGTTGCCGTCCGCGATAACGATGCGGTCGCTGTGTCCCATCTCGCATAAAACTTTTAAAAGCTGTGGTGAAAGTATTTCTGGAATTCCTTTTAACATAATATATTCTCCCTTCGTTCTTTCTCAGAAATCTGGCACAGTAATCTATAAAAACTGATACCGGTTCCGAAAGTATTCTACTCTATAAGTTACCTTTCTTTGCTGGATTTTTCAAGGTAAAATTTTACGCAAAAAGATGAAATATTTACTGTTGACAGAAATTTGGAAAAGAGTTAATATGAACTAAAACAGAAACGTTTCGGTTTCTTGAAAACAGAAGATTCACGGCCTGTATCAGCAGGCAGAAGGAGGAGAATATGCCACTTGTTACATCTAAGGAAATGTTGTTGAAAGCTCAGCAGGGCGGTTACGCAGTGGGTGCATTTAATGCAGAGAATATGGAGATGGTGAAAGCTATCATTCAGGCAGCTGAGGAGCTGAAGGCACCTGTTATGATCCAGACTACTCCATCCACTATTAAATATGGCACTCTTGAGACTTATCAGGCAATTGTTTCAGCAGAAGCTGCAAAGGCTTCCGTTCCGGTTTGCCTGCACCTTGACCACGGCAGTAGCTTTGATCTCGCCATGAAGGCTCTGAAGGCTGGATATACTTCCGTGATGATTGACGGTTCTAAGCTGGATTATGAAGGAAACATTGAGGTGAGCAAGAAGGTGGCTGACGTAGCAGCTTCTATGGGAATCCCATGCGAGGCAGAACTTGGTAAGGTAGGTGGTAAGGAAGACGACCTGGTTGCAGTTGCAGATACCAATACCGATCCACAGGAAGCCAGAGAATTTGTAGAGCGCACCGGCGTTACTTCTCTTGCGGTAGCAATCGGCACAGCACATGGCTTCTATGTGGGAACTCCTGTTCTTGATAAGGAGCGTTTAAGTGAAATTCGTGAAGTTGTAGATATTCCTCTGGTTCTTCATGGCGCTTCCGGCCTTAGCGATGAGGATGTTATGGATTGCGTAAAGAGAGGAATCTGTAAGGTTAATTTTGCCACCGAGCTTCGTGCAGCATACTCCAAGGCTGTCAGAGAGACACTTGAGGATGAGAAGGTATTTGATCCTAAGGCATATGGCAAGGCTGGAATTGCAGCTGTGAAAGAGCTTGTAATGGCCCGTATGAAAGTTTGCGGCTGTGACGGAAAGGCTGAGTAAGAGGCTGATTTATGGCAGCGACGATGAAAGATATTGCCAGACGGACAGGACTTGGTCTGGCAACGATTTCCTCTTATTTCAATGGGGGGAATGTGAGAGAGAAGAACCGTATCAAGATCGAAGAAGCCATCGAAGAATTACATTACGAAGTAAATGAAGTTGCCCGCGGTCTGAAGACCAATGCGACCAAGACAGTGGGGGTTGTGATTCCAGAGCTGAACAATGTTTTCTGCGCAGAAATCATCAGTGGAATGGAGGATATCCTCCGAAGCCATGGATATGCAGCGATTGTCTGTGACTGCAGAACAGATAAGAAGCTTGAAAAAGAAGCAGTGGATTTCCTTACCCGGAAACGTGTGGATGGAATTATCAATATGCCGGTAGATATGACTGGAGCCCATCTGAATGAATTTCAGAAAACAGGTAAACCCATTGTGCTTATCGACCGTATGATCCAGGGAATATCCTGCGACTGTGTGCTGGTGGATAATGTAAATGCAGCTGAGAAGGCTGTTGGCATGCTGGTAGAAGAACAGCATCAGAAGATTGGTCTGATCGGTGGACCGGATGAGGTATTCACTGCCAGACAGCGTATGTTAGGATATATGAAAGCACTTAAGGCTCATGGAATTGCGGTTGATGAAAAGCTGATCTGTCATGGTGATTACACGATCCAGGGAGGGGTTCAGGCAGTAGAAGAGCTGTTGAAAGAGAATCCGGATATGACAGCTGTTTTTGTGACGAACTATGAGATGACTATGGGGGCAGTGATCGGGCTTAACGAGATGGGGGTATCCATGCCAGAGGAGATTTCCCTGGTGGGATTTGACAATCTGCCTTTTGCCCGTGCATGCAGACCTGCACTTACCATTGTTTCACAGCCCACAGAGAAAATTGCAAGGGAAACAGCACAGATCATGCTGGAACGGCTTGAAGGAAGAGATGAGCTTCCTGACCATATTGTACGGAAACTTCAGACTGATATTTTTATGGGGAAATCCATAAGGAGACAAGGATGAGCAAAGACTATTTATTAGGAATTGATATTGGAACCAGCGCGTGCAAGGTTGCCATATTTAACAAGAACGGAAAGGTGATGGCTTCCGCCAATGGGGATTACCCTGTTTATTATCCTCATGAGGGATGGGCGCAGCAGAAGCCGGATGAATGGTGGCATGCGGTTTGCGGCGCTATTTGCGAATGCCTGGAGACAGGTAATATTTCAGGAGAGCAGATTGCCGGAGTGGGAATTGATGGGCAGAGCTGGTCGGCTATTGCCATTGACCATGAGGGAAATGTTCTGACAGATACACCTATCTGGATGGATACAAGAGCCCAGGAAATCTGCGACAGACTCAATAATGAAATCGGCAGTGAGAATATTTTCAATGTTGCAGGTAATTCTCTTCAGCCTTCTTATACCACAGCGAAGATTCTCTGGTATAAGGAGAATATGCCTGAAGTATATAATAAGATTTACAAGATCCTTCAATCAAACAGCTTTATTGCTTACAGACTGACTGGTGCCATCACACAGGATCTTTCACAGGGATATGGCCTGCATTGCTTTGATATGCGTACTGGTACCTGGGATGAAGTGATGTGTGAGAAACTGGGAATTCCTGTGGATTTTCTTCCGGAGATTGTTGCGTGCGATAAGGTAGTGGGAACTGTGACGGAAGAGGCGGCAGCCCAGAGTGGACTGACTGTCGGAACTCCTGTAGTGGCCGGCGGTCTGGATGCAGCCTGTGGGACACTTGGTGCAGGTGTGATCCATCCGGGGGAGACCCAGGAGCAGGGTGGACAGGCTGGTGGCATGAGCATCTGCACAGATACATACAAAGCAGATCCAAGTCTGATCTTAGGATATCACGTAGTGCCAGGCAAGTGGCTTCTTCAGGGAGGAACTACCGGAGGCGGCGGTGTCATGCGCTGGTTTGAGAGAGAATTTGCAGCTTATGAGAGGAGCCGCAAGGCGGATACCGGGAAATCCTCTCTGGAACAACTGAATGAAATTGCCGAGGCAGTACCAGCCGGAAGTGAAGGCGTTGTGTTCCTTCCATATATGTCCGGGGAGAGATCCCCTGTCTGGAATCCATACGCCAAAGGCGTTTTCTATGGACTTGATTTTGCTAAGACCAAGGGACACATGGTAAGAGCCTGTATGGAGGGCGTAGCATTTTCCCTGCGCCATAATCTGGAGGTGGCTGAAGCAGCAGGTGCTAAAGCAGAAGTTCTTCGTGCTATGGGAGGTTCAGCCAATTCCCTTCTCTGGACTCAGATTAAGGCTGATGTGACAGGCAAGGCAGTGGTGGTCCCTGCTTCCGATACAGCAACCACATTAGGTGCTGCAATCCTGGCTGGCGTAGGAGTTGGATTTTATAAAGATTACGAGGAAGCGGTTTCCATGACAGTGAAAGAGACAAGACGCCATGAGCCCAATCCTGAGAATAAAGAAGTTTATAATAAGACATACCGTACATATAGGGATTTATATGAATCTCTGAAAGCTATGATGGTACGGAAGTAAGGAGGTATTTCAAGATGAAAGCAGCAGTTGTAGTTGCAAACGAGGATGTACAGTACCAGGAAATCGAAGAACCGCAGGCAAAACCAGGCTGGGTAAAGATTAAAGTAAAAGCTTCCGGCATTTGTGGCTCTGATGTTCCGCGAGTATTGAATCATGGTGTTCATTTTTATCCTATCGTTCTTGGACATGAGTTTTCTGGTGATGTAGTAGAAGTTGGCGAAGGGGTCACTAAGGTGAAAGTTGGCGACCGCGTTTCCGGGGCTCCGCTTCTTCCGTGCATGAAGTGTGATGATTGTCAGAATGGAAACTTCTCCTTATGTAAGCATTACAGTTTTATCGGTTCCAGGCAGCAGGGAAGTAATGCGGATTATGTAGTAATTCCAGAGCAGAATGCGATTCCTTTTGATCCGTCTATTTCCTATGAACAGGGTGCAATGTTCGAGCCATCCACAGTTGCTCTTCATGGACTCCTTCAGAATGATTATCAGGGCGGTCGCTGCGTAGCAATTTTAGGATGTGGAACAATTGGCATATTCACAATGCAGTGGGCAAAGATCTTTGGTTCCAAGAAGGTTGTCGTATTTGATATTAGTGAGGAACGCCTGGATCTTGCCATGAGAATGGGCGCAGATGCAGTTATCAATACAACCAAAGAGAATTATATGGAAGAGGCTATGGCAATTACCGGTGGTAAGGGCTATGAATATGTGTTTGAAACAGCCGGACAGGTTCCCACTATGCATATGGCATTTGAACTTGCTGCGAATAAGGCACACGTATGCTTCATTGGAACACCTCATGCAGATCTTACATTTACACCAAAGCAGTGGGAGAATATGAATCGTAAAGAATTTAAACTTACAGGCTCCTGGATGTCCTATAGTTCCCCGTTCCCAGGCAAAGAGTGGAATCTTACAGCTCATTATTTTGCAACCGGTCAGCTGAAATTTGATCCGGGATTTATTTATCGCAAAATGCCAATGAGTCAGGCTCAGGAAGCATTCCAGCTCTATAAGACACCTGGTCTTGTAAAGGGGAAGATTCTTCTGATGAATGAGGATTGAGCATATGATACTGACAGTAACATTAAATGCAGCCATTGATAAGCGGTATGTGGTAAATAACTTTAAGACTGGAGAAGTGAATCGTGTAAAGGAATGTACTTATGTTCCTGGTGGAAAAGGTCTGAATGTATCCAAGCCGGCTTCAATTTACGGAGCAGAGGTGACTGCCACAGGTTTTGTAGGTGGTTATGCAGGAGCTTATATTGAGAATGCATTGAAACCGTTTGGTATTAAAAGTGCTTTTTATCATGTAGCTGCAGAAAGCAGATCCTGTATTAATATCTGGGATGAAGTTAATAAAGTTCAGACAGAATTTCTGGAACCTGGGTTTACCCTTACAGAAGAGGATTTTGCCGGATTTGAGGAAAAATTCTGTAATCTTGTAAAAGAAGCGAAAGTAGTTGCAATGTCAGGAAGTGTTCCGAAAGGACTTGATGGAACTGCTTATCAGCGACTTATAAAGATTGTAAAAGAGGCAGGAATTCCGGTTATTCTGGATACCAGTGGCAAACTTCTTGAAATGGGAATTGAAGCAGCACCTACTATGATCAAGCCCAATATTGATGAAATCCGTATGCTCACAGGCAAGAAATGTGATAATATTCAGGATATTATAGATGCGGCGAAAGAGATTCATGCAAAAGGTGTGGAAATCGTAGCTGTTTCCCTGGGAGCTGACGGTTCTCTTGCAGTAGGTAATGAAGGAATTTTCCGTGCACTGGTTCCGAGAATAAATGCAGTGAACACAGTTGGGTGTGGAGATTCTATGATCGCAGGATTCGCACTGGGTTTATCCAGGAGACTTTCACTTCCTGAGACAATGAAACTGGCAAGTGCTATTTCAGCGGCAGCAGCCATGCGCGAGGAGACTGGATTTTTTGTGATGGAAGATATGGAAAAACTGCTTCCACAGATTGAGGTTACTAAATTATAAGAAAATATAGTAAAAGATATTAAGCGAAAGTAAATTGCGTTGTAATTGAAAGCCATAGTGCAAAAGAAATGTTAAGGAGGATAAGAAAATGACAATGATTGATCCGGCAATTGTTCCGCAGAGAACACTTTATACTGGCGCTAAGATGCCAGCTGTTGGAATGGGTACTTTTGGAAGTGACCATGCAGATGCAGACGCAGTTTCTGCTTCTGTTGCAGGTGCACTTCGCGTAGGTTACCGTTCTTTTGATTGTGCTGCATGTTACGGAAATGAAGATATGATCGGAAAGATTTTCGCAGATGCATTTGCAGAAGGCATTGTAAAAAGAGAAGAACTTTTTATTGCCTCCAAAGTATGGAACGATATGCATGGTGACGGAGATGTACTGATTGCCTGTGCGAAGACCTTAAAGGATCTGAAGCTTGACTATCTGGATATGTATTATGTTCACTGGCCATTCCCGAACTATCATGCACCACATTGTGATGTGGATTCCAGAAATCCTGATTCCAAACCGTTTACAGTAGAGCGCTTTATGAAAACCTGGCGCCAGATGGAGCGCCTGGTAGATATGGGTCTGACGAAACATATCGGTATGTCTAATATGACAATCCCGAAACTGGAGGCAGTACTTCCACTTTGCAGAATTAAACCAGCTGCGATCGAGATGGAGCTTCATCCATGCTTCCAGCAGCCGGAGCTGTTTGATTATTGCAGAGCGCATGGTATTGAAGTGGTAGGATTCTGCCCAATTGGTTCTCCTGAACGTCCGGAACGTGATAAAATGCCAGAAGATATTGCGGATATTGAACTGCCAGAGCTGAAAGCAATTGCAGCGGCACATGGTGTACATCCAGCAGTTATCTGCATTAAATGGGCTGTACAGAGAGGTGCTTCCCCAATTCCATTCTCTTTGAAAGAGAAGAATTACACCATGAACCTGAAATGCGTCACGGAAGATCCTCTGACAGAAGAAGAGATGGAAACCATCCGTTCCCTTGATAAGAATAACCGTCTGATCAAAGGCCATGTATTCCTGTGGGAAGGTGCAAAGGACTGGCACGATCTCTGGGATGAGGATGGAGTGATCGTAAAATAATGGTTATAATTTCAAAGCTTCTTTAAATATCTTACACAGCAGAAAAGCTGCAGGGTTTATAATTCTTATAACTTTGCAGCTTTTTTGTTACCAGTAAACAGTAACAGTAACCAAACAGTTACTGTTCACTGGTAACGTTCCGCGAGGCGTTTTTTGTGAACAAAGTTCAC
>ERZ857775.4146-NODE-4146-length-10800-cov-3.503118_pt1 | contig 10800 bp, 10 predicted proteins | sample MGYA00519698_ERZ857775 | MGnify/ENA primary metagenome ERZ857775 (study PRJEB31778, sample SAMEA3449363) | human gut metagenome | biome: human gut; feature: human-associated habitat; material: faeces | place: United Kingdom | collected 2010/2012 ...
GCACTCGGCGCCGCCTGCAGGGAATCCCCGCCCACGATCGTCTGATCCAGTGGCTCCGGAGTCGGTGTCATTGTTGGCGCCGCATCGGACTGTTGATAGAACGGATCGCCGCCATGCCATACGAAGCAGTAATTTCCGATCATGCATACTGCCCCGACAATTACTGCCAGTATGATGATGTTACGTCCTCTGCCATGCATCCAGTCACGAAACTGATGCCACGTCTCACTCAATTTATGTTTCACGATATCTCATGTTCCTTTCCGTTGTTTCACCTGATCACGACAGGTTTCCAATATCTTTGACTAACACTGCCGTCTCTGGTGGGCAGTCTAAGATCAATTTGCCGGACTGTACCTGGTACACCTTTGTCTCTATGGAAAATCCGCCGGCATCGGTAAGGATCACACGTGCCATTCTGGTTGGCTGTGTCACACCCAAGCGCCATACCGGGATCTCCATATGTCTTGTATCCTGGCTGATATTAATTGCTACCACAATATGCTCATTGTCGTCAAAACGACCATAACTAATGCACTGATATTCCCCAAACAAAAATAGAATAGAGCCGGTTCGCAGTACCTGGTGTTCTTTGTGGATACGGATCAATTCTTTGTTTTTATTAACAGCAGCAATATTATTGTTTGACATTACCTGGTTGCGGGCGTTGTTGATGGATGCGGTGAAAGCATCGGTCATATCGTTTGCAAAATTTTCCTGTTCTGTGTGAACATCTTTTGGCCCTGTAATGGATTCCAGTACTTCTGACAATGGAGAATCCAGATACAAATTTATGCAGAGAACACCGATCACACGGTTATTTTGCCCTAAAATGGGAATGGTAGAGGATTTTAGGGATTCTCCAAGGGCATTGATAGCTGTATAGGAGGTAAAATCCTTACCGGAGGAAATTCCCTGGTCTTTAATTCTTTTTAACATATTGAGAGCCAGATCGGTTAAAGGTGCTCCCACTGTCCGTCCAGAGTGATATCCATTCATGATCTTAACAACAGAATGATCATAATCCTCTAAACTGTGGAGGCTGATTTCGTAAACGGAACCGAGATACATGGAAAGCCCCTCGATCATTGAGGCATAGGAGTCCAGGATTTGACGATCTATTTTTGTGAGATTCATATACTCCTCCTAAGTGTATTTATTATCAGTATTTTATCATCCATAAAATGAATTTTCAATGAAATAACAGGATGATTTAGACTAAATTATTTCATATTGACATTACAAAAGTTTAGTCTATATAATAATATCATAAAACGTAAGGAGGACAACAGATGAGCTATCCAGATCCTGAGATTGTAAAAAGTGATGGTTTGCTGCGGTTGAAATGGGAGGAAGAAAGAGAACGTGCATCCTGTCCAGATCTGCTTTGCTTTGGTACGGCGGATATGGATTATCGCAGCCCGGAACCGGTTCTTGCATCATTAAAATCTGTTTTGGAGCGAGGGCATTTGGGGTATCCAAAGATACCGGATCTGTATTATGAGACAATACATAACTGGCTTTTGCATATTGCAGGCTGGAATGTAGATACCCGATGCTGTGTGCTGCAAAATTCCGGTGTTTATGTATTGGCATGGGGAGCGCTGCAGCTTCTGACAAAGCCTGGAGATGCAGTAGTAATACTGACACCGGTACATTCCGTTTTTAAAGAATTACTGACTTTAAACAACAGGAAAACATTAGAATGTCCTTTAATGCTGAAAAACGGTTTTTATGAGATTGATTTTTCGTTTTTAGAAGGTTGTCTGGCCAGTGGTGCTAAGGTACTGTGGCTGTGTAATCCACATAATCCGGTAGGACGGGCCTGGACCAGGGAAGAATTAAAAAAGATTGCAGATCTGTGTCTGCGATATCAGGTAACGATATTATCGGATGATGTTTATTGCGGACTGACGTATGCCGGTAAACCATATACGCCGATCGCATCGCTTTCACAGGAGATCTCTTATCACACGATCACTTTTTATTCTACAAGCAAGACCTATAATACAACAGCATTGCGCCATGCTTTTATGGTATCAGAAAATCCTGAGCTTACGAAGCGGTATAGTGAGCTGCTTACATCAATGGGAGTAAGTTATGGCCAGAATTTAATGGGGCTGGAGGCAACCATCGCAGCATTCAGGGAATGTGAACCATGGCGCATACGGTTGATGGAACAGATTGCCGCAAATCATCGCTTTTTGAAGGCGGCTTTTGAAAAAAATATGCCGGAATGTAAAGTCCTGCAGGCAGAAGCCACGTATTTTGCATGGATCGATCTTCGGGCATTGGATATACGGCCGGCGCAGCTTACCTATCTGCTTGAACAGGAGACGCAGATCGTAGTGGAAAATGGATTTCGTTTGGGAAAAGGCGGTGCAGGTTTTATCCGTTTTAACCTGGCAACTTCCCAGGAAAATCTGCAGGAAGGAACAAAACGTCTGATCGCGTTTTGCAAGCGTCATTGTAAACATTAAAAAGTTATGGTTTTCGTTTAGGGGCGAAAACAGGGAGGAGAACAAACTATATGAAGTATAATTTTGACACAACACCAGATCACAAGACAAATGCATCTTTTCGCTGGGGCATGGCGGATATGCCGTCAGATGTAATTGGAATGGGGACAGCAGATCTGGATTATTACTGCGCACCTTGTATAAGAGAGACACTTTTGCCCATTGCGGAGGAAAACTGCTACAATTACCGGCAGCATACAGATGCATATTATGATGCAGTCACAGGCTGGTATAAACGAAATTATGGTTTGACAGTTGAACGGGAATGGCTGAGCAATGTTCCAAGTACCGTGGGAGCGATCAGAATGGCACTTAGCATCTTCGCAAAGCCAGGAGATACAGTGATTGCCCAGACACCATTATTTGGACCGATCAAGAATGCGGTTGAAGGGGCAGATCAACAGCTGATCGAAAATCCGCTGAAACCAGTGGATGGCCATTATGAAATAGATTTTGAAGACTTTGAGGAAAAGATCCATAAGTATCATCCATCTATTTTTCTGTTGATAAATCCCCATAATCCTACAGGGCGGGTATTCACCCGTGAGGAATTAGAGCGACTGGTGGATATATGCTATGAAAATGGTGTGCGCATTATATCAGATGAGGTACATTGTCTGGTTCTTTACGGGGAGAATAAACATATTCCTATTCTGGCTGTCAGCAGGAAAGCTCAGGAGATCAGTGTTCAGATCGTAAGCCTTAGCAAAGGTTTTAATATTATGAGTCTGCCTCATGCCATTATTACAGTAGCGGAACCTGGGATGCGTGCAGCATGGATGCGTCAGATCCAGGCATATGGATTTGGTTATGCAGTAAACAGTTTTTCGATTGCTGCTGTGACCTCCATCATGAATGGTGAGGCAGATGAATGGCTGGAAGAACTGACTGCTTATCTGCATAAAAATCTGGAGGAGACGCTGGAATTTATACATAAATATAAACTGCCGTTGGTGCCTTATGTACCTGAGGGAAGCTTTCTGCTGTGGCTGGATTGCAGACAAGCCGGAATTGGGACAGAGCGTTTAGACCGGTTTTTCATGGAAAAGACACATATCCATCTGGATGACGGGAAGGAAAATTTTGGAAATGAAGGTGCAGGATTTATCCGGATCAATTTTGCAGTGACCAATGAGGTATTAAAAGAGGCATTGGAGCGTATCCGTGTTGCATTAAAAGAAAATAAATAGATAAGCAGTGTTTCTTAAAATGTGTTGAAAGGACGATGTAAGATGAGTGAAAAAGGTTCTAAGGGGTTAAGAGAAATGACGACCGGTTGTGCATTGGCAGGTTTCCTGATGCCAATTCTGGTAATGATCGTGCTGATCGTTCTTGGGGCAGAAATGACGATCGCTTCTTTAGCAGCGTTGTTTGTAATGATCGGATTCTGTATGTTTATGGGATTTAAGTGGGAACGTCTGGATGCAGCAATGGCAGAGGGGGTACGCCAGGTTGCAACAGCTGCCATGATCATGCTGTTAGTAGGCTGTATGGTGGCTGCCTGGATATCCAGCGGCACGATCCCAACATTGCTTTATTATGGCATGAAGATCATTACCCCAAAACTGTTTTTGCCAATTTGTTTTATTGTTCCTGCATTTATGGCTATATGTACAGGAACCAGCTGGGGTTCCATCAGTACGATCGGCGTAGTTTTATGCGGTATGGCAGCAGGACTGGGAATTCCGGTAGGTATGGCAGCTGGTGCTGTTATTTCTGGAGCATTCTTTGGTGATAAAACAAGTCCTTTATCAGATACAACACTACTGACTGCGTCAGCCTGTGAAGTTCCGTTATTTAAGCATATTGCTTCTATGTGGTATACGACTCTTCCAGGGACTTTGATCTGCCTGGTACTTTATACAGTTCTGGGGCTTAAGGCTTCCGGCAACATTGATGTAGCTGCAGTAAATGAACTTTCCAATGGATTAACAGCTAGTTTTCACATCAGCCCATTACATATTATTCCTGTGGCACTGGTATTGATCTTATCTGTCAGACAGGCACCTACACTTCTTGCATTTGGTACAGGCATTGGCAGTGGTATTGTTTGGTCAATGATCTTCCAGGGACGTGGATTTATGGAAAATCTTAACTATATTATGAATGGTTTTTCTATTGAAAGTGGTATGGAATCTCTGGATGGATTGTTAAACCGCGGTGGATTTTCCAGTATGCTTTCATTAGTTGGAATCATGCTGATACTTGGAATGTTAAGCGGTCTGTTTTCAGAATCACATGTATTGACGGTATTGGTAAATAAGCTTTCTAAAAAGCTGAATACTCCTGGTACGATCCTGGCAGGCGTATGGCTGTCAAGCCTTATCATCTGTGTGATCGGCGGCCAGTATGTTGCAGTTACGATCCCGGCAGTAGCATTTAAAGATGTATGCGATGAAATGGATATCAACCGTGCAGTATTATCACGTACACTGGGAGATGTAGGAGTAATGATAGCAGCACTTATTCCATGGAATGCGTGGGTGATCGGTTATGGTGTAGTGCTTGGCGGTATTACTGTAAATGAATTTATACCATACACATTTCTTCCAATGTTATGCCCGATCATTTCAATGATCCATAATTTTGCAGGTGTTGGCCTGTTCCATAAGGATGATGAAGTAAAATATCGTCCGTTGTGGAGAAGATAGATTTATAAAAATACGGACCACCGTTTGGCAGATATGATTGCTGGACGGTGGTCTTTATTTATGTTTAGCAGACGTCTTGCTTTTGATCTGAAAGTTATAATTTTTCTCAAAAAACGATTGACAATTAAGTTAGTTAGTGCTAATCTTGTTTTCAGTTAGATATATTAGTCTAGACTAACCTTGCAGAGTGACACTATACATAAAATAATTGTCTCTCGTGGATAATATGAGAAGAGAAAGTCAAAAATATGGATAAAAGGCATCAAAACAGGATATCCGTGATGCTTAAAAGAAGGAGGAGACTTATGTCAGATCAGAAAGCGCAGATCATAGGAGAACTTCAGAGAAAAGGAAAAAGGATCACAGGACAGAGAAAAATCCTTCTGGATGTTATATTAGAAGGAAAATGGTCCAGCTGTAAGGAAATCTACTACATGGCCTCCAAAAAGGATCCAACTATCGGCTTGGCGACTGTTTACAGAATGGTAGGCGTATTAGAGGAAATGGGATTTTTAAGCAGAGGATACAGATATTCTTATCCAGTGGAAGATAAGATCAGCTAAATAAAACGTTTATAAAAAACAGGCTGCACGTCATATAAAAATGTGCAGCCTGTTTTTTATAAACGTTTTATTTCATTGGGAGATCATTGCAATAGCATATTCCTTTAAGTATAATAAAAAAGACACATTACACTTTAAAGTTCAAGAATTAAGACTATATAATAAAAGGGGTTTGTAAGTACATTACATACAAAGGAGACATACAGATGAAAATAGTTGTACTTGATGGATATACAGAAAATCCGGGAGATCTTTCCTGGGATGAGATGAAAAAATACGGAGAATTGACGGTTTATGACAGGACACCGGCAGAGGAAGTGGTAAATCGTATTGGCAATGCAGAGGTCGTTTTTACCAATAAGACTCCGATCACAAAAGAAACCATGGACGCATGCCTTGATCTTAAGTTTATCAGTGTCCTTGCAACAGGCTACAATGTGATCGATGTTAATTATGCAAAAGAAAAAGGGATCGTTGTCAGCAATATTCCTACCTATGGAACGGACTGTGTAGGACAGTTTGCCATTGCTCTTCTTTTAGAAATCTGCCATCGCATCGGACATCATGATAAGGCTGTAAAAGAGGGCAGATGGGAGAATGCCCCGGACTGGTGCTTCTGGGACTATCCGCTGATCGAACTGGCAGGAAAAACACTGGGGATCATCGGTTTTGGCCGTATTGGACAGAAAACAGGAACAATAGCAAAGGCAATGGGTATGAATGTACTGGCTTATGATTCCCATCCAAATGATAAAGGACGTGATATTGCTGAGTATGTGGAACTGGATGAGATATTTGCAAAATCAGATGTGATCTCGCTTCATTGCCCATTGTTCCCGTCTACAGAAGGCATTATCAATAAAGATAATATTGCCAGGATGAAAGATGGAGTTATCATCATTAATAACTCCCGTGGACAGCTGATTGTGGAAAAAGATCTGGCAGATGCATTAAACAGTGGAAAAGTATACGCAGCAGGACTGGATGTGGTAAGTACAGAGCCTGTTAAGGGTGACAATCCTCTTCTGAAAGCTAAAAACTGCATCATTACCCCTCATATTTCCTGGGCGCCAAAGGAAGCAAGGCAGAGGATCATGGATATGTCTGTGGAAAATCTTAAACAGTTTTTAGCTGGAAATCCGGTGAATGTGGTAAACAGGTAATAAAAAAATGTAAAGCAGCCTTATATATGATCAAAAAATGCTGTAAAAATGACGACCCGTTTCCCAAACTGGAAACAGTGCCGTCATTTTTTATATCTTAGTATGCCCGTTTAATAATATCATTCATATGCTTTTCAGCTTCAAAGCGGATACGCTCCTCATCCAGAGTAAGGACTTCACGATTTTTCATTACGATCTTTCCGTTGATGATAGAATCGGTCACATCATGTCCGTTTGCAGCATCTACGATGGTATTTACCAGATTCTGGCTTGGAGTGATATGAGGCTGATCAATATTTAACAGGATCAGGTCAGCTTTCTTGCCTTCTTCAACGGATCCAAGGATATCACCGTGTCCAAGAGCATTTGCACCGCCCTGGGAGGCCATTTTTAAAAGTGTAGGACAAGTCATGACTACAGGATTAAAAGATGGAAGTCCCCAATAGGCCATCATAGCATAGCGAAGAACCTTCATTTCGTCAAAAATATCCAGATTGGAAGGTGCAGCACCATCGCAGCCTAAGCCAAGGCTTGCACCAGCTTCCAGGATCTGGGGAGCTTTTGGAAAACCGTGGTTTGACAGATTGGCTCTTGGGCAATGGATCATTTTCACACCACGTTCTGCCATCAGCGCAATATCGTGGTCTGAGAGCATTACATTGTGGGCAGTCAGAAGATTGGGGCCAAGAATACCCATTTCTTCCAGAAATTCTGCAGGACGCTTTTTGTAATTCTGCAGGCAGAAGCTGACTTCGTCTTTATGCTCACACAGATGGGCATGAATGCCAGTATGGAATTCTTTGGCAGATTCACCTACCATAGCGATCAGCTCTCTGGAACAGGTCATTACCTGACGGATAGCAAACCAGATATCAACACGGCCATCGCCAGCTCCCTGATATTTCTGATACAGTTTCTTTGTGTTTTCGATAGCTTCATCAGCTGTCTCTTTCATTGCACCGGTAATGGCATTTCCCATATCCATGGTTGATTTTGCAATGGCAGCTCTCATGCCGGATTCAATGACTGCATCTGCAACCCGGTCCATATGTACACCGCCGGAATCAGCAAAAGCAGTTGTTCCGCTTTTGATCATTTCCAGACATGCCAGAAGGCCGCTGATATAAGAATCTTCTGGCTGGAGATTACTTTCAAAAGGAACCAGGAAACGGGTCCATACCATAGGATATTCATCGGCAACACGCCCTCTTAAAAGCTGCTGGCAGGTATGTGTATGACCATCTACCATGCCGGGCATGACAAGTTTTCCTTTGCCGTCGATTATTTCACTGGCAGAGCTGTCAGCCATCAATTCATCTGTAGGGCCGATCTTTTTGATCCAGCTGTCTTTAATTCCTACAGAACAGGTAGATGAAACCGTCATATCAGGATTTAAAACCTGACAGTTCTTAATTAAAATATCATATTTTTCCATATAAATTCACCTCGCTCATGTTAAATGGCGCCTGTAAGTTTTAAGATAACATCTGCTACTAAGGCAGAGAAAACAAATGTTCCGGTGATTACAAATAAGGTGATGATCACCAGTTTCCATCCCATTTTCGCAAAATCCTTCAGGTCTTTTCCAAGTGAGATTCCGGCAAATGCGCCTAATGCAGTGGCTGGAGCCATAAATGCAACCTGGGATGTAACACCGATCACAAAGTCCTTTACCGGTGAGATAGGGCATGCAAGAAGCAGTCCGGTAAGAGATACATACATCATAGACGGAAGCTTTATAAACTGGCTCATAAATTTACTTACTGTAAGTCCGAAAAGAGCAATGGCGCATAATACCAGGATTCCGGCAATGGAATCACCTACCGGCATTTTGTAGCCAAGTATATTTGTGAGTACCATGATAACAGAAACCATGAGAAGCAGTCCAAGCTGCTGTAAAAAGTATTTTCTGACCATTATTTAGCCTCCTTACTGTTTTTGTGCCCGATTTTAGGTTCCAGTATTGCATACAGTTTTTTAGTAAGAGGAAGACCTACGAATGTTCCCATATAAATTCCGGTGATACCAGTAAGCATATCGCTGGCGCCGCCCATGATCATAATATTTTCAGCCTGCTGCGGGTAGATCTCACCTAATGTTCCGGCAGCGGCAGTCATCATTGATCCGCTTCCTACACCACAGGCCATGCCAAGGGCAATAGGATCAAAAATATTCCAGGAAGCTACGATACTAGCCAGGACACTGATAAAAACGGTGCCAATAACAGAACCCACAATATATACAGCAAAGGTTCCGCGGGTTTCCGGGGCATCCGGTCCAAAGATATCAGTGGTTAATCCGAGGTTGGAGTCGCGGTTGATGGAATAGCAGGCACCGATAGCTTCTTTTTTCAGGCCAAGCAGCAGGGCAAGTGGAAGTGAAAGAAGGATAGTTCCCAGATTACCAAATTCCTGCAGCAGAAGCGCAGGTCCTACAGCAACCAGTTTTGCAAGATTTCCGCCTGCTGAGATTCCCATTTTTGCCATAAAAGGTGCAAGGGCTACTAAAACAAGGCTTCCTCCAAGCTTTGATTCTTCTGTTTTGAAAAGCTTAAAGGCATCCGGTCCTAAAAGTCCTCCAAAGATCGTGGCAAATACCATTGGAAATAAGGTAAGTGTACCAATTCCAATATTGAACTTAAGTGTACCGATCAGATCGCAGACCGCAGCAATGATCAGGGCTGCAACATAAACCTTCCAGTACTTGTTAATAACAGCTTTTAACTTTTCCATACAAGATACCCCTTTCTTCTGTCTGTGCAGAAATTATTTTTGTGATTTAAACATAACACAGGAAGTGTTTTCTGCGAATACGTCAAAAAGCGATGGATTTCCATCGCTTTTTACGAAAACCGTCTTTAAAATCACAGAACAACTGATTCGACCTGCATTAAAAGATCCACAAAACGGCTGGCTGTATCAGAAAGAGTATATTTTTGGCGTACGATCCAACCTATTTCAAGACGCAGCCCGTTTTTAATAGGAATGGAAACGATATCGCTGTAGTTATCATCAAATGGCCGGTAGCCGCTTCCTACAGCAAATCCCTGACAGTAACGCATAACAGAATAAGAAGCAGCCCGGTCAGAAACCTGGATCACCCTGTTTAACTGATGATAAGGAACGATCAGGTCAGTATAAGCGGGATTCGTATCTGAAGACCGGTCATAGGTGATAAAAGGATACTGGATCAGATCTTCCATGTCGATTTCACGGCTGCCAGCAAGAGGGTGGTTTCGGCATATGTATACATGGGAAGTCTGATAGGTAATGTGATTGAAAATGATGCTTCTGTTCCTTAACTCCTGCATCATCTGGCCCTTGCTGTATTCTGTAACAAAAACGATGCCAAGATCATCCAGACCGCGTTCTACCCGGTCCATAACTTCAGATGTGCGGCATTCGTGAAAACCGCAGTGATAAGGTCCGGCACCTGTATTCAGGCTTTTGATGATCGATACAAAAGAATTCATACCGCAGATATGATGCTGGGAGGAAACAGATAAACCTAAAGGACGGTCTTTGGAACCATTGAATTTTTCGTCCAGGTAGTCCAGACGGTTTAATATTCCTTTAAATTCGATAAGAAGCTCTTCTCCGCTTCTGGTAAGGCGGACACCTTTGCTGTCTCTTACAAAAGCAGTGATCCCATAGGTATTTTCCACTTCTTTTATAGCGCCGGAAATGCTGGACTGGGCAGTAAAAGACCGTTTAGCGGCTTCACTGATCGAACCAGATTCAGCAGCACCAATAAAATATCGCATTTGCTGTAATGTCATAGAAGCTCTCCTTTGTGGCTGACGGCAGTTTATTTATGAAGATACAAAGGTCAAAAGGTCATAAATCCGATGCAAGCTTGCTTGCAGGAGGATTTTTGACCTTGGGACCCGCCAAAAACATGAGTA